>RRZU011013398.1_pt1 | contig 12391 bp, 12 predicted proteins | sample 2165561 | NCBI WGS metagenome assembly RRZU01 (sample SAMN10456909, study PRJNA506462) | wastewater metagenome | isolation source: wastewater sludge | place: USA: Moscow, Idaho | reverse complement strand
GGAAAAGAAACAAGTAAAAGGTTCGGGAACCCTGGCCATTGCTGATTTTTTAAACACGGCGTATTCCAAATAATCATTCAGAAGAATTTATTCAGGGTATGAACGGACATTGTATCTGATTTCATGAAAACATGGCATATCATTAAGGAAAGCGCGCTGGTCACCACAATGTCGCTCATTTTATTTTACCTGCTCACACTCGCGCCGGTAAAAAAGAAGTATTACAAGGTGATGCCTGGCGGCGTTGATTTTGAGGTATACGACCTGATATTTACAGGATCGATGAAACCCGGGATCATCAATGATACCAATATTGTACTTGTTGAACTGGCAGATACAAGAGGCGAGATTGCTGATCAGCTGAATATCCTGAACAAATACCACCCGAAGGTGATTGCCGTTGACGCCATATTTTCTTCGGAAGGTGAGCCGCTGGAAAATTTGAAGATGGAGATGGCGATGGAGCAGAATGACCGAATTGTGATGGGCTCTTTGCTGGTGGATACGCCCGCATTGCATGTTGAAAAAGGTGTATTTTCTGCTGCTGCAAAAGACAAAGTTGGATATATCAATATCAACGCGGATAAAATGACTTCGGTGGTCAGGTCATATTATCCATTTGCCAGGATCAACGACAGTATGCAGCGTTCTTTTACATCTGAGATTGTTAGGCTGTATGATGATCAGGCTTATCAAAAACTGCGACAAAGAAAGAATGAGATTGAAATGGTCAACTATTCGGCCAACCTGGAAAATTATTTCAACATCTCCAAAGAACAACTGCCTGATTATGACAGCACGGGCCAGCTCGCCAAACTTAAGGATAAGATCATCCTGATGGGGTTCTTTAAGAACCAGCCCCCTTTGGTACTGGAAGACCTTCATTTCACACCCATGAACCCGGTGTTTTCCGGCAAGAGTTTCCCGGATATGTATGGCATTGTCATTCATGCGAATATTCTTTCCATGATACTCTCCGACCAGTATATTAACATGGCGAGCAAGAACATGTCGTACGTGTACGCTTTTATCATTACGTTCCTGTTCAGCCTGTTCATTATAGAAGCCCATTATGGAGACAATAACCCCAGGTTGAAAAAACTCGGATTGATTCAATACATCATCATTGTGCTGGTAGGATATATTTTTATTCAACTATTTCATTACACGCGATATAAGGTTTATCTGGAGCCAATCGTGGTATCCATGGTGATCAGCATTGTATTTCTGTCTTATTACAAATCACTGGCGAATTTCCTGCATAAGAAATTTAAATACAGGACGATCTTTGCCGAAAAGCCAAAAACATGAAACTGATCTTTACTTTTTCATTTTTTTTGATTTCGTTTATTTGTTGGGCGCAAGCTCCATCCTATTGCATTTACCTGATGTCCGGTGATATAACGGTATCGGCTAAAGGCAAACCGGCGAAAAAGGCAAAACTTAACCAGTTTTTGTCAGACAACCAGGAATTGAAACTGGGCGGAAAGGCCCAACTGACGCTGGTTACCCGGGAATCAAAATACCTCGTACTGAATACGCCGGGAACATATCCCGTGGCCAATCTCTCACAAAATCTGAAGAATTACCCACCGGGTGTCACCCAGAAATATGTATCCCTGTTGTGGAAAGACCTGGTGGCATCACAAGACAACTTTTCTTCTGTACGCAAATCCGCTTCCGTTGGCACCATGGGGGGCGTTCATAGAGGTGATGATTGCGGCGGACTCGTTTTTCCAACCCCGGGACTGCATACTTCAGAGGATAATATCAGGTTTACCTGGAGGACAATCCCCAAATCAGGCAACTACGAACTGGTTATTTTAGACGATCAGCTGAATGATGTCTTAGTCAGGCAGGTGGCAGATACGATTGTCAATGTGAACATCCCGAAGGAATTAGGCGGTAAGGTGGGAAATTTTTATTGGACCGTCCGGGTAAAAACATCCTGCGAAATCGATCCCGCCCCGTTTGAATTTGTAACGAAAGAGCAGGATGAAAAATCTGTCGGTAGTGAGCAGGCCTTTCAATCCATCACCGACCCGATCCAGCAATTATCCGCGATCGACCAGCTGGTTAAAGACGGTTGGATCTACAGGGCGTTCAGGTATTTTGATAAACTCATAAAGAATAATCCGGGAAACAAGATGCTGTCAGGACAATATGCTATGCTCTTGCTGCAATATGGTTTTAGCAAGGAGGCGGAAGAAGTGTATGACCTGGGTAAATAATTGTTTTTTGGTCTTTGTTCGTGAAGTTCTTACCAAGCGATATTTAATATCAGGATGCGAAATCAGGATGATTGATCATATCCTGCAGGGTCTGGTATTTTTCCGTGTCCCATCCCATCCATTCACCAAATGACCGTATGATCATCGCGGGTTCGGTTTCCTGTAAGAGGCTGACAGCCGACTGCCCGGCGCTTTTCGAGATTTTAGTACCATCCGGATTCTTCAATAAAGGATGGTGCCAGAACAGGGCTTTGCTGAACCAGGGCATTTCCAATTGCTGATCAATAAAAACCTGGCAGGCTGTAGATTCCAGCAGATCTTCTCCTCTCGCGATATGTGATACAAAGAAAATACGGTCATCAGCCAAAGAACTTAACTGGTAAGAAGCAATGCCGTCTTTGCGGCGTACAATAAAATCATTAACCGGCATACTCAGGTTCCCCATTCTCTTATCGTTCAATGAAACTACAGCACCAGTATCCGTTTTGATCCGCCATGCAACAGCCGGCGCATCGAAGGGGATATTGGCATCACGGCAGCTGCAGGGAGTTTCTTCAAAACCATGTTGCCTGTCTTTTCTGCTGCAGGTGCAGGCATATAAAAGACCCTGCTCCCGCAGAGTGGCCAATAATGAAGCATATATATCATTACGTTGCGCCTGCGTCCAGTTTCTTTCAAAATCATCAGGCCCCGTTGGGCCAAGGTCCCAATCTAAACCGGTTTTTTCCAACACACGGAAAATGTCATCCAGGTATTCCTTCCTTTTACGTTCGGTATCGGCATCGTCGATCCGCAACAGCACTTTTCCATTGTTAGCCCTTGCCCAAAGCCAGTTCAGGATAAAATTGTACATATTTCCCAGGTGAAGGAAACCGCTGGGTGTCGGGGCCATTGTGGTCATCATGGCCGGAAAGTTAAAACAACTAAACTGTACGAATATTTTTTTGTTGAACCGGTTTACCAATCATCTTTTAAATCGATGTAGTTTGCGTACATGAACATAGATCTTCAACCGGCACATTTGGAAGACGAGCTTGTTAAACTCGTACCACTCACAGAGACTGATTTTTCCATTTTATTTGAGGTGGCTTCCGATCCGCTGATCTGGGAACAGCACCCGGAACAGGATCGTTGGAAAAGAGCCGTTTTTGAAAAGTTCTTCCGTACCGCAATCGACAGCCGGGGTGCATTCCTGATCATCGATAACAGGAATGGGGAAGTGGCCGGCAGTTCGCGTTTTTATGAATTTGATCCCGAAAACCGATCTGTCAAAATCGGGTACACATTTATTGCCCGGAAGTTCTGGGGCGGGTCTTTTAACCGGTCATTAAAAAAACTAATGATCGACCATGCATTCCGGTTTGTTGATGTGGTTTATTTTGATATCGGTGTTCGAAATATCCGTTCCAGGAAGGCAGTGGAGAAGCTGGGTGCAACGGAAGTTGATCATCCGGATCCGGAAAAATGTACGTATGCTTTGAAAAAGGAAATATGGGGTGTTTAGATCTTGCTTCGTGGGCCACGAACAAGGCCGGTTGTTAGTTAATGATTTACCATTTTATTATCATGCCTGCCTCACCAGAATAAATTAATATAATCTTCATAATATCTTAATACTGGGTTCAGAATAATGGCTTTAATTGTTGCATGCGTTTTGCCTGTTTTTTGTATTTACTGATATTCATTTCCTGCGATAGCAGGAGTACCATTAAAATAAAGGGTTCGGATACGGAGGTCAATCTGACGGCCATGCTTGCCGAATCATTTCATACTTCTAATAAGCACATTTTAATTTCGGTATCCGGAGGGGCTTCCGGCTTGGGAATCGCCTCCCTGATTAATAACACCAGTGACATGGCCAATTCATCCCGTAGGATCAACCGGGAGGAGTTGGAGATATTTGAAAGCCTGCATAAGCAGGTAGATTCTACCATCTTTGCAGAGGATGCCATCGCCTTTGTGATTTCCCGGAAATTGCCTCTGGATTCGATCAGTCTCAGTGATTTGTCAAAAGTCTTAAGTGGTGATATCAGCAACTGGAATACACTATGCCGGTCAAATTTACCCGTTACCATTTATGGTCGCCAAAGTAATTCCGGAACTTATGAATACATCAAATCAGCATTGGATATACGCTTCGCCCCCCAGGCCAAGCAAATGAACGGCAATGCACAGATCCTGGAAGCCATCAAGGCCGATGCAACAGGTATAGGATATGTAGGTGCTGGATATGTCAGGGAAGAGTCATCCTCTAGTATCAAGGTTTTAAAAATTTCAGGCCCCAAGGGGTCTGCGGTATCGCCGCTCGACAGCGCTGCCGTTATTTCAGGGGCTTATAGTTTTAAGAGGCCTTTGTTTCAGTATTATCACAAAACAGATTATCAGAAACTTAAGCCTTTTCTTGATTTTGAAAAATCAGCCACAGGAAAAAAGATCATTCATGAATCGGGTTATTATCCGGTTAATCAGTAATGTATGCATAAACAGGCCAGAGAAACAAGAGACCGTTGGTTTGCGATCCTTTTTAAGGCTACGGGTATTCTGACCATCATATTATTGGCGGGTATATTTGCCATGTTGTTGATAAACAGTGTTTCTTTTTTTATTCATGTTTCTGCGGTTGACTTTTTTACAGGTTCACAGTGGGATCCTGATAACCAGTTCAGTATCCTGCCCCTGTTGGTCAGCACTTTGCTTGTTTCTTTCGGTTCCATGCTGATAGCAATACCCATAGGAATTTGTACTGCAGCTTTTTTATCTGAACTGGCGCCACGGAAAGTAAAGATGCTTATAAAGCCCGCTTTGGAAATGTTGGCTGCCATTCCTTCTGTTGTAATCGGCTTTTTGGGTATCGTTGTTGTTGGTCCTGGCATATCCCAGCTTTTCGGTTTGCACAATGGCCTGAATGCGTTGAACGGTTCTGTTTTACTGGCAGTCATGGCCCTGCCCACCATTATTACCATCAGTGAAGATGCGATACATGCAGTACCTCATAGTTTTAAAGAAGCTTCATTGGCACTGGGTGCCAATAAATGGCAAACCCTATTTAAAGTAACCTTGCCTGCGGCCTCACCCGGACTGATAGCCGCCGTTATGCTTGGCCTGGGCAGGGCTTTGGGTGAAACCATGACCGTTCTTATGGCAACAGGAAATGTTTCGACCATGCCCAAAGGCTTCCTCGATTCCGTACGTACCATCACTGCTACCATTGCCATAGAAATGGGCGAAGTGCCTTATAATACAACGCATTATTTTGCGCTGTTTGCTATCGCAGCCATCCTCTTCCTGTTTTCATTATTGACCAACCTGGCAGGTGAATATTTTGCTAACAAACGGAGAAAATTTACCAGTTCATGAAAAAGCCTTCCTTGAAACACGTTTTTTTCTGGTTTTTACTGGCGGGTTGCACATTCATTTCCTGCCTTTTTTTGGGAATAATTTTGTGGGATATTTTCTCCAAGGGGCTTCCTTATGTTAGCTGGAATTTCTTAACGCAGTTTCCGGGTGAAGGCATGACCAAGGGAGGAATTTTTCCTGCGATTGTTGGAACCATACTGGTGACATTGATCACCACTGCTTTCGCGGTCCCTTTTGGTATTTCCTGTGCCATTTATTTAAATGAGTACTCCAGTCCTTCCTTTCTTACCAATCTCATTCGTGCCTCTATCCGAAACCTGGCCGGGGTGCCATCAATTATTTACGGCTTATTCGGGCTGGCCCTGTTTGTGCAGGGATTACAAATGGGCACGTCTATTCTGTCTGCTGGCCTTACATTAGGACTACTCTCTTTACCATATATCATTACCACTACAGAGGAAGCGCTTAAAAGAGTTCCCAATAGTATGCGGGAAGCTTCTCTTGCCCTTGGTATCACGAAATATGAAACGATTCGGGACACGGTTTTGCCGATGGCTTTGCCGGGCATTCTGACTGGTATGATCCTCACACTTGCCCGGGCAGCAGGCGAGACGGCGCCCATCCTCTTCACCGGCGTGGCATTTTACATAAACGGAATTCCAAATTCAGTAAATCAGGAATTTATGGCTTTACCATATCATGTGTATATGCTTTCCACGCAACACGTAAATATCGATAAGGTAAGGCCATTGGCATATGCAACTGCCAGTGTACTCATCTTCCTCGTATTTCTGATGAACCTGGCCGCCTTTTATTTCCGGTTTAGGAATAAACAAAAAAATTAACCTTATGTACAAACTACGTGCAGAAAAGCTGAATCTTTTTTTTGATAAAAAGCAGGTACTGAAAAACATTCATATTGATGTTCCCGCCAATAGTATTACCGCACTCATAGGGCCTTCTGGATGCGGGAAATCAACACTGTTGCGTTCATTTAATCGTATGCACGACCTTACTGCTGAAGCGAAATGGGATGGCGGGCTATTTATAGACGACCAGGATATTTATCATTCCGGTCAGCCCGTTACGGAAATACGCAAACGTATTGGTATGGTATTTCAAAGACCCAACCCCTTACCAAAAAGTATTTATGAAAATCTAGCCTATCCTTTGAGGATACATCAATATTCTAAACGGGATATCCCCGAACTGATTGAACAGGCATTGAGAGACGCATATGTATGGGATGAAGTGAAAGATGAATTGCATAAACCCGCCGTTCGTTTATCAGGCGGACAGCAGCAAAGGCTGTGTATCGCAAGGGCCATTGTTTTAAGACCAGATGTGATTCTTATGGATGAACCATGCTCCGCACTTGATCCCATCAGTACACATAAGATTGAAGAACTGATTTTGTCATTGAAAAAGGATTTTACCATAGTCATCGTAACGCATAGCATGCAACAGGCTCAGCGTATTTCCGATCAGGTTGCTTTTATGTATCTCGGTGAATTGATTGAATACGACACCTGCGCTAAGATATTTCAGGAACCCGCAAAGGAACTGACACAACGCTACATCAGTGGAAAATTCGGCTAATGATATTTGTTGCCTGGTTTTCAACTCAAATAATAATTATTTACTATTAAGGTGTTTGCTTTCAGGTAAATTAGTCATCAATTTTAACAGCTTTTTGAATGATTGGCGGGGTTATTTTTTCCGGGAAATAATGCCATGTTAAGTAATCATTAAGATGATAACCGTCATAGACTTTCCGCACTTATTAACCAATTATTGCAAAAAAAGCATCATTCATGGATCATATTGAAGCATTGCGTGAAAAATTGAAATCGTTGGATCATAAGTTAAGCCAGTCTGTAAATGGTTTTGGTCAGTCAATATCTGATATTCATCCCGGACAAAAACTGAGCGCGATTAATTTGCTTCATTACATGGCACTTCGGTGTGAAGACATCCGGAGCCTGCAGGACGAACTGCATATACTTGGGCTCTCATCTCTTTCAAGCAGCGAAAGCCATATCAGGCGACAGTTGCAATCCATACGGGAAAGGTTGGGCAGCAGCTTTTTACCGGAAGAATTATCACAGCCCGATTATGAAAATGCCAATAAAATTTCTTACAAAAACAGGCTGCAGCTTTTCGGGAACGATAATATTATTGTACCCAATGTGATGGTTACCATGACACAAGAGCTTGCAGATGACAGCAAGATCCTTGGAAAATTGCTACAGGCAGGAATGAATATTGCGAGGATAAACTGTGCACATGATGATGAAGATGTATGGTCTCATATGATTAAAAAAATCAGGCAGTCAGGCAGTGAAAACGGCATCCCATACAGGATATACATGGACATTCCCGGCCCAAAAATGAGAACAACATTACTGGGTTTAGGCCAGGATGGGAAGAAGATTCCGCTGTATGTAGGACAGACGATCGTTTTTGCCGAAAACAAAGCCAATTTTGATAAGGATTCTGTTGTCATTGGCTGCCAGGAGCCTGGGGTTGTTGGGCAGTTAAAAATCGGTGACAGGGTATTATTCGATGATGGGCAGGAAGAGGCTAAGGTAGTAGCCTGTGAAAAAGATATGGCTATACTGAAAATGGTTAGGGTATATTCCGATAAGTCGCGTATCAAGGAAGAAAAAGGAATAAATCTGCCCGATACCGGCATAACCCTGCCTTCCCTTACCGATCATGACAAATCCGTCATGCCTTTTATTTGTGCGCATGCAGACATGGTTGGCTATTCATTTGTCAGGAACGCCAGAGATATACAGGCACTTCAGGCGTTATTGCAAAACCAGGAAAAAACGCCAGACATCATCATCAAAATTGAAACGGCCGAAGCTGTTCAGAACTTACCTGAATTGATCCTGCAGGCGATGAAAAGTGAGGTGTTCGGCGTGATGATTGCCAGGGGCGACCTGGCGGTTGAAATAGGGTTTGAACGTATGAGTGAGATACAGGAAGAAATTTTATGGATCTGCGAAGCGGCACACGTTCCGGTTATCTGGGCTACGCAGGTACTGGAAACACTAAATAAACACGGCATTGCCACCAGGGCTGAAGTTACCGATGCATCTCATGCCGTGATGGCCGATTGTGTATTACTTAATAAAGGGAACCATATCCTCAAAGTAATGAATACATTACGGGAAATACTGAACAGGAGTGGAAGCCACCATATCAAAAAGCGTTACTCGATGAGGCCCATGCGTATTGCAGAAAAATTTTTTCACCAGGCACGGAAAAATTTGAACAATGCTTGAAGAGTGTCAGATTGGTTTAGCTGCCAATTTCATTTTTAGGTAATAATCATTTAATCAATACATAACAATTTCTTTTCAGGGCTGCCGATACATTTGCAAAACAGTTATTGCTGAAAAGCAATTATTTTTTTCAGTCCCATCGCCTGTATTTTACTATCCTGACTTTTCTATTACTGGCGCTTTCAGTTTTCAATTGCCTGTTTGCACAGAAAAATTGTTTTCTGATCATGAACCAGCATATCCATTGCGCCTTCCTGGATAGCATTTTTTGTGGAATTACCTATTTGGGAGACGGGGTTACAGTTTTAATCGTTATTTTATTTTTTCTTTGGAAGAGGAAGTATAACCTTGCTTTAGCGATAGTCATAGCTTACCTGACTTCCGGCCTGCTTGCACAATTGATCAAGCACCTGGTGGAAGCTCCACGCCCGGCGGCGATACTGAAGGATAGCGGCATTATCAAACTGGTTGAAGGTGTTACATTTCATATGAAAAACAGCTTCCCTTCAGGTCATACAACAACGGCATATGCTATCGCGATTGTATTAGTGGCTTATACGACCAGGTATAAGAATATTATTGCGTTGATTCTTTTTATTCTGGCCACCCTTGTTGCCTATTCCCGGATTTATCTTGGGCAGCATTTTCCGCTTGATATACTTGCAGGAGCGATTTTGGGAACAGCATGTGGTGTTTTCGCAGTGTTTCTGATGTTCAATAAGAATCTTCGCAGGGAAAAAGAGCCTGCGATTAACCAGGACCTGGCTATGAATATGTAAGAGGACATTAAATATTGCAATTAATAACAGCATAGTTATGTTGATTACTCAAATAGCCAAATATGCATTGGTGGGCAGCCTTGGACTACTGATTGATTTTTCCATTACTATGTTTATGAAGGAAAAATGTTCAATCAATAAATATCTTGCCAACTCAACAGGGTTTATTTTTGCAGTTGTCTCTAATTTCCTCTTGAATAAATATTGGACCTTTCAAAGTGATGGTCCTAATCCGAACAGGCAGTTTATGTTTTTCTTTACGGCCGCCATGATCGGATTGCTCATCAATAACCTGGTAATCCTGGTTTGTAACAGAAAATTCAGTTTCAATTTCTATTTTTCCAAAATCTTAGCCGTTCTTATTGTTTTTAGCTGGAATTTCCTGATTAATTCCCTGGTCACTTTCAACTAACATGAACCGCTACACTCGTTATACCCTTGTATGGATTGGTGCTTTACTCTTATGTAAAATCATCTGTTCTTATTTCCTTGAATTAGGTAACGATGAAGTGTATTACAGGTTGTACGCCGATCATTTGGCCTGGAGTTATTTTGATCACCCGCCGATGGTGGGCTGGATGATTCGATTGACCACATTCAACCTGAATGTTGATTCAGAGTTATTTGTAAGATTGGGTTCATTGATCTGCGGAAGCCTGACATTATGGATCATTTATTTGTGTGGCAAACAGATTAATAATGAAAAAGCGGGATTTCTATCCGCTATAATGTTTGGTTCAACTACATACAGTTTTCTTATCTCCGGTTTATTTATTTTGCCGGATTCCCCTCAAATGTTTTTCTGGTCGTTGTCATTATTAACCCTGATACGTTTCATTCAGTTACAGCATGATTTTAAAAGATCAGCTAAATATATAATTTGGTTTGGCGTATTTAGTGGCCTGGGTATGATGAGTAAGATACATACAGCCTTTTTGTGGGCAGGTTTTATAATGTACATACTGTTTCAAAACAGGCAACTGTTGCGTAACGGTTATATTTATTTATCGGCCTTGATCACGATTACGATTTTTTCTCCCGCAATTTGGTGGACCATCAGTGAACATTTTATAACCTATTCATACCATGGAGCAAGAATAAGCCATTTTGATAAGGGCATTCGCCTGGAAACTTTGTTTGCATTTATTGCAGGGCAATTAATTTATGCCAACCCTTTATTAATACCTTTATGGTTTAAATCCATTATAAAATATTACAGATCAAAAGTACACTCGAGGCATAAGTTGCATGCAATCTTTTTATATACCAGCTTACCACTGCTTTTTCTGCTGATATTTTCAAGCTTATTCAATAACACGTTGCCACACTGGGCGGGCCCTTCATATGTAAGTTTGTCAGTATTGACTGGATACCATCTCTCGTTTCGCACATACTTTACCAGTAAAAAGTTAAACTGGAAATTACTTATTACCTGGCCTTTGTTTGTTTTTTTAACTTTACCGGTTTTCGTACAATCTTATCCTGGAACTGTTGGTTTGAAGCAACCCGGAAAAATGGGTAAAGGTGATCCAAGTATTGAAATGTATGGATGGAAAAAAGCTGCGAAAATTCTCTTTCCATTATTGGATTCCATGAAACAACGTCACCCGGGTTTAACTATTATAGGTAATAAGTGGTTCCCAGCAGCTCATATAGAAGAATATATTGCCAGACCTAACCAAATTCAGGTTATCTGCTTGGGTCCTCCCGACCAAATACACCAGTATTATTTTCTGAATGATGAAAGAAAACCCTTGAAAACGGGGGATACTGCTTTGTTCATTATGCCTTCAAACAATCCTGAAGACCCTTCATTGATTTTCAAAAATAATTTTCGGTCCGTTGACTATATTAACAGATACGCCATTACCCGTGGAGGAAAAACATGTAAGTATTTGTTCGTATTCAGACTTAACTTTTATTTGAAATACAACGACAGTCTTGATATATGAAAATTGATTTTTCGCCATTATTTCGCGCTTATCTTTTCAATTTTATCTGCCTGTTTGACTATTAACCACCCATTCATCTTCCCAATTCACCCATTGGAACTTGTAAAAGGATCCTGGCGTAGTATTTTGCAGCCATTCATATTGACTGCTTTTATGCGCATTTACTTTACCATAGCCTGCCTGGTCTTTTTATCACTCCCCGGTTTTTCGCAATTCCCCGATAGGTTTAAAGAGCCTGAATGGAAGCCTGACACCCTGTATTTCCCTTTCCGGCAGGGCACCCAGATGATCATGATCGATCATGAAGCTGCCTGGCAGGCCAAGGTTGACTGGCATGAGGGAACACAGCCCCGCGCCATGTCCTGGAGCGCACTGATACCCAAAACGGATGAGAATGTGTACATATTCCGCGACAGCAGCGGAACGATCATCTACGCATATAACAATAAACTGGCTATTGCCGGTCTTCAAAAAATATTCGGATCTGTACCCGTCAGTAAGCCGCCAACAGTGATGAGCCATGCTTATCCGGTCAGGATGCCGGTTGATTTCCGGGGATTAACATATCAAGCCTACTTTCCCAGGACAAGAACCACGCATATGGGTGGATTTTATCGTGTGTATTCATCCATGCCCGTTCAGCAAAGGCATTTGCCCAGGCAACAGAGGGCATCGGCAAATATCGGGCTCATCGATTCATTAGGCAGGCTGATCTTTACCTATGAATTTGATGTGATCGAAAAGGCGGGTCCCCATTTTTTGGTGGCAAAGAACCAACG
>RRZU010623556.1_pt1 | contig 12391 bp, 14 predicted proteins | sample 2165561 | NCBI WGS metagenome assembly RRZU01 (sample SAMN10456909, study PRJNA506462) | wastewater metagenome | isolation source: wastewater sludge | place: USA: Moscow, Idaho | reverse complement strand
TATTTACCAACTACACCAAGTCCAGAAACATCAGCTTCTACTTTAGCACCAATTGCACTAAATACATCTGGAGCATCCATATAGTAAGCACCTTCTTTTGTAGTTTTATCTATCTCATAAGTTACATCAAGAACATTTGCACCTTTTTCAGTCATAGGATTTACATGAAATTCTTCTAAAGCACCATCATTTGCATTTACATTAAATCTTTCAGTATGCCCAAGGATGATAGTAGTATTAGGGATAGCACTTACTACACCAACAACTGCTTCATGGTAGTCAGATATCCATTCTAAATCAATCGCTTGTTTACCAACTATTAATGCACCCATATCATTTGAGTAGCTTACATTTGCTACATTCATTACAGATTTTGGAGCACCATCAAAAGTTGTATCATTTTTAGAATCAAATTTTGTATTTGCCATAAATCCTAAAGAAGCTTTAAATCCATTTAACGATGCAGTTTCATAGTTTAAAGATACTGAACCTAAAGATAAACTAGTATCAGGAGTTCCACCACTATTACTTGCTGCTGTTGTATAAGCTCCAATCTCTCCACTTACTTTCCCTTTTGCAAAAGCATCTTCTAAAGATGTAGCAAATGCCCCACTTGTTACTATTGCACTTACTGCTAAGCTCATTGTTAATTTTTTCATGTTTTTTACTTTGTTTTAGTTTTGTTTTGTGTTTTGTTAAATTTTCGAAATTATCACTTGATCCCAAAATGATTACACCATTGTAACATTTCAGAAAAATAAATAAACACACTAATTGTATAAAATATATACAGATAGCTAAAATCGTATGAGATTATATCAGAAATAGTGTAAAGCTTACTTTCGCGAAAGAGAGTGCAAGCACAAAAGTTAGTCAAAAAGGGAGAAGTGATACATAGTGAAATTAAGAGTTGAGTGTTAATTCGTATAATCTTTCAGGGGCAATATCTGCTCCATTATCCCAAACAATAGTATCTAAATCACTAGAAAATCTAACTTTTTGAAAGTTGTGAATATCTTTAATCTCATTGAAAATTGTATTATTTGGTTTTGCTTTTATATAATTTTCCAAATCAAGAATTGTTTCTGTACCATTATTAAACTTTACAAATATTTTATAATTATGTAGATACTTTGCATCAGTCAACCAAATCATTTTTATCTCCTAGACTAGTGGTTCTATTTTTTTTGGTTCTTGTCCATTTTGTGCCAATTCCCAATCTGTCATCAATTCATCTCTATGTTCATAAGCCCATTCAAGCACTAACGATAATACTTTTTTTGGAAGAAAACCATCTTGTATCTTCAATTCTTTAATAAGAAAAGTAGCTCGATATTCATTGTATTTAACATGAAAATGAGGAGGGTTATGTTCATCGTAATAAAATGCAATAATAATTCCAAGAAATCTACTTACTTCTGGCATTTTGACTCCTTTTTTATTTAAAATAATTGTATCAGAAATATCGTAAAGCTGACTTTAGTCGGCTGTTTTGTTTGTGGTGTTTGAGGATTTTAGAATATTTGAATTTTGTGGAAAGAATAACCGACTCTTGTACTTGACTCTTTCGAGAAAGTCGGTGCTAGCGGAAATAAAAAAAGGTTGAGCCGTAGCCCAACCTTGAAAGAAAACTTTTAAATAAATTCTTATTAGAATGTATATTTAAGTTCAAGTCTTCCTTTTGAAGTATCAACACTTCCTGTTTCTGCCATAGAGTATCTTGCATGAACACCAAAGTTTTTGCTCATTTTATATGTAGCACCAACTAAAAGTTCACTTGCATCTTTTACAGCATCACAATCAACTGTTAAATATTTAACATCAAGATTTACATTTGGCATTACATCCATACCAGCACCAATTAAAAGAGCTGTAGCATCAGCTAATTGACCTGCAGAGTGTTGCCATAATCTGAAATCAGATTGTGCATCATTATCTTTATCGATAGCAACTCTATTTTCAAATTTACCATTGTCATCACCAGTTACAGCATATGCAGCAACTAAAGTAGCTTCACCTACTTTTGTACTAGCAACAATTTTTGTTAAAGTTGCAGTATCTTTTCCAGCAACTGCACCTGAAAGTCCAAGAGCAGAATATGCATCAGACATATCCATAGAAGTATATCTAGCATCAACATTTACACCAGCAACTGTAGCATTTGCATGTAAAGAATATGCAGTTAAAGTATCAGTAACATTTGCATACCAAATATCAGCAGAAACATCAGCAACTTTACCAATTACAGCTAATTCAGTAGCATTTGCAGTTGTAGTAAGTGCATCTACACCAGTATATGTCTCTACACCAGCCGTTTTCTTTGAAGTAGTTATGATATCATGATTTACAAAGTGTCCAGCAGCAACAGTTAATCCAGCAACTGGGATTAGAGCTACAGCACCTGTACCTTGTCTTGTAACATCAACAGCATCTACGAATGGTCCAGGGATATTTTGTTTACCAGCGATAACTGTAGCAAAACCTAAAGCAGCTGAAAAGTTAGCTTGCTCAACAACAAGATTTATATCTCTATCACCTGTAGCATCTGAAGTAGCTTGAGCCGATTCATAAGCATTTCCATCAATATTTACACCTTGAGCAACAACAGAAACATTAGCAGTGATTACATCATTTACTTTTGATTTTGTATTTACTTCAAATACATATTCATTTGTTTGAGTAGAAGCAGTATTGTCTGTTTTTGTATCATCATATCTGTATCTTAACATACCAGATACATCAACACCTTTGATAGCATCTTCTAAAGGTTGTGCAGATACAGTTGAAGTGATACCTGTTACTGCAACAGCAGCGATTAAACTCATTTTGATCATTTTTGTCATTTTTGTTCCTTGTTTTAAATTTCGAAATTTAACAATTGTGGACTCTAGGATGCACAAAACCCACCTAGCACAATGTTGTACGACAATCTTACATATAGTAAACTTAAAGATATATTAAAAAATTTTAATATTACTTTTTGATTACCCTAATTCAGGTTGGATTAATAGTTTGTATATGATTTAAAGATGGGTTATTTGAATAATGAAAAATTATGAATGTTGAATGTTGAATTTTGAATTGAGGATTAAGAGTTACTTGGGAACTGGTTGAAAAGTATGTTACTGAAATCTAGCCTGTTAGATGTATCCCCATTTATGAAACTTTGGTTGTAAAGAATTATCTTTTTCAAAAGTTTTAAAATAAAGATATTCAGGTGCTAAGTCTAAGTCATCGTTCCATTTTAAAGTATAATCTACTTGAAAAGATTTGAATTTTTCAATATCTTGAAGTTGCTTAAATGGTTTTATTTGTCCATCTAAGATAAAATCTTTCAAATCAACTACTCCCTCTTTATTATCACTAAATTGAAGTAGAATTTTATAGTCATTTTGATAATGTGCATTTAAAATACTTAGCAAAATATAGCTCCTTTTTTTATACTAATGGCTCTATTTTATGCCATTCTCCAGTTTCTTTTATATGGTTCCAATTTTCTAAAAGCTCATTTTGATGATCTTCTGCCCATTCCACAACAAGACCTAAAACTTTTGATGGAAGTTTACCTTCTAGAACTCCAAAAGTAGTTATATCTATTGATGCTTTATATTCATTGTACTCAACATGAAAATGTGGTGGATTGTGTTCATTGAAGAACATAAAAATTTTAATCCCTAAAAATCTACTTATTTCTGGCATATCATATCCTTTGTTGTTTTAAAAAAATTATAACATAACTTAAAGAGAAACCTTAAAGAGATTTAGTATAAAAATAGTTTGTAGCCTCTACAAAACCATCGACACTTCCGCAGTCAAATCGTTTTCCATTAAACTTATAAGCCAAAACTTTTCCCTGTAGTGCAAGAGTAAGTAAAGCATCTGTTATCTGAATCTCTCCACCACGACCTGGTTTTGTATTTCGGATAGCATCAAAAATCTCTGGGACTAAGATATATCTTCCTATGATAGCGAGGTTTGATGGAGCATCTTTTGGTTCTGGCTTTTCTACCATATCGGTTACTTTAAAAAGATTTTCCTCTATCAGTTCCCCTGCGATGACACCATATTTGTTTGTCTCTTTTTTATCTATCTCTTCGATAGCAACTACACAACAATCAGGAAATCTTTTGTGGATATGAGCCATTTGTTGTAAGACTGTTTCCCCTTCATTGTTGTCGCAAAGGTCATCTGCAAGGATAACAGCAAAACTATTTTCATGCCCGATAAGAGTCTCCCCTGTAAGTATCGCATGACCTAGACCTTTCATCTCTATTTGTCTTGTGTAACTAAAAGTACAGTTGTCGATGATGGCACGAATTTCTCTTAAAAAATGCTCTTTTGAAGTCCCTTGGATTTGGTGCTCGAGTTCGTAGCTGATATCAAAGTGGTCTTCTATCGCTCTTTTCCCTCTTCCAGTCACTATCGCCATAGTGTCACAACCTGCACTTAAAGCCTCTTCTACACCGTATTGGAGAAGTGGTTTTGTAAGAATCGGAAGCATCTCTTTTGGGATAGCTTTTGTTGCTGGGAGAAATCTTGTCCCATAACCTGCTGCTGGGAATAAACATTTTTTTATCATAGTTTTTGCCTTATTTATTTTAAAATTAGAGTGCTACTCGTTGATTTGCAATTTGCATTAATTTTTCAGATAGCCAAGTTTTTATAACTGCTTGACGACTTACTCCAATATGTCTAGCCTCTTCATCAAGTGATTTTATCATCCAAGTAGGAAAATCAATATTTATCCTTTTTGGTTCTAGGTTCGGTCGTTTTGCTGTAGATAAGTTTAAATATTGCACTATATCTTCTTCGTTTGCATCAAATATTTCATCAAATTCTTTAGCTTTCATAGATTTCAATCTCCTTTTCTCTTGATCTTCTTGCTGATATTATTCTGATTTTAGTATCTCTGTATGTTGTGATAATAGTATAAAACTTCTTATGTATTTTTCCAATATTAATAAATCTTTCTTCATCTTCAAAAGAGGTTTGAAATTCTATTCTATTGTCATCATCCCATAATAGTTTAGCTTCTTCAAAATCAATATCGTGTTTTAACTTGTTTGATTCGCTTTTATTTTTATCGTATTCAAATATCATACAAAAATTGTATCATTTCTATATGAAATAGAGTTGAAATAGAAGAGAAGTTTAAATTTTTTTTAGTATAGTTTGTTATGACTTACGAACAATGGATAGACCAGCACAAAGAGAAACATCAGCATATTATGGAAAAACTAACACATTTGAGCGATAGTGAAGTGATAGAGTATTTTAATTTTGACAATATGCGCAAATTTGAGCCAGACTTTTGTTTGCTGTATGCAGAAAATAAAAAATGTCACGAGATGGAACAACTGAACTGTTATTTTTGTGCTTGTCCTTTGTTTCGACTTGGAAATATGAAAAGTTTTTGTAAAATAGAAAGTAGATTTGGTGGGAAAACAGTTGGAGCTGACGGATTTGTCCATCAAGATTGTACAAAGTGTAAAATTCCACATAAGGTGACTTATATCGAGGCGAATTTTGATAGAAGTTGGGAAAATGCGATGAGAGAAGTGATAATTTGGAGGAAAGATAAATGCTAGCAAATATATTTTTTGGAAGTGAACAAGATGGTGATAGGGATTTTGAAAACATTGTCAATCCCTACTCACAAGAGATAGTTTCAAGATACCCAAAGTGTACAGCTGAAGATACGATAAGAGCTTTAGAGATAGCAAAAAAAGCATCCAAAAATACAAAAAAATCACCACTTTCACAAAGGATAGCTTGGCTTGAAGATGTGGCAAAAAAACTAGAAATTGAAAAAGAGGATATCGCTCGAACTATCACAGATGAGGTGGGAAAACCTATCACATTTGCTCGAATTGAGGTGGAAAGAGCGATTGAAACGGTCAAACTTTCAGTCTATGCGATGGTAAATCTTGAAGGGCATACGATGAACACCGATGCGATGGCGAGTGGGAAAAAAACTATGGCTTACTATTTTAGGGAGCCTGTTGGGGTTGTTGCTTGTATCACCCCTTTTAATTTTCCTCTCAATCTTGTCGCTCATAAAATTGCCCCTGCACTTGTGGCTGGAAATGCTGTCGTTTTGAAGCCTACACCTGAAGCACCACTTACAGCTTATAAATTTGTAAAACTTTTTATCGAAAGCCCGTTTGCTATAAAAAATGCGATTAGTTTGGTATATGGGGATGTTGAGGTTGGAAGCACATTAGTAGCGAGTGATATCCCACGAGTGCTTAGTTTTACAGGAAGTGTCCCTGTGGGTAATATCATTACCAAAAATGCAGGGATAAAAAAAGTTTCTTTAGAACTTGGTGGAAATGCTGGAACTTATATCGATAAAACGGCAAATATTAGTTTGGCGGCTGCTCGATGTGCGTATGGTGCATTTGTCAATAGTGGGCAAGTGTGCATTAGTTTACAGAGAATCTATGTTGATGGTGAGGTGTATGAGAAGTTTTCAGAGGCTTTAAAAGAGGAGACCTTAAAGCTTAAAGTGGGAAGCCCTTATGAAGAGAATACTTTTGCTGGACCACTTATCAATGAAGAATCACTAAAAAGAGCAGTTTCATGGGTCAAAAGTGCAGTAGAAGAGGGTGCGAAAGTACTTTGTGGGAATATTCACGAGGGGCTGAACTTTTATCCAACGGTGATGGTAAATGTGACTGATGAGATGAAAATCATCTGTGAAGAGGTTTTTGCTCCGATTGTAAGTCTTGTGAAAGTTAGCGGATATGATGAAGCGATAGGGAAGATGAATAATAGCCCGTATGGATTGCAGTTTAGTATCTTTTCAAATGATTTGAGGCAAGCAAAAAGATTTATCAATGAAGCTGATTGTGGTGGAGTTGTGATAAATGATATCCCAACTTTGAGGTTTGATATCCAACCATATGGTGGAACGAAACTAAGTGGAATTGGGAAAGAGGGACCTAGGTTTGCGATAGAGGAGTTTACAGAAATTAAATCAGTCGTCATCTGCTAAAACAATGGTTCTTTTTGCTAATTTCGTCGTTAAATTTTTTTGATCTCTCGTCATTTACTTCAAGTAAACTCCTTGATCTCATAAAAATTTTGCCTCGAACTGAACAAAAATAACTCATTGTTCATTGAAAGATTTTAAGATTGGCTCTTCTTTCATTTTTTTAAGCTATTAAAAGATTGTTTATTTTACAGCAGTGTAACGATTTCCAACGATGGGGTTAAGAAGAAAACCATTTTTTGTGATAAATTTAATAGGGATAGAGGTTCTACTTTTGCTATCTTTCCCTTTGAAAACGACAAAATGAAGATGGGGTCCATTGGTAAAACCTGTATTTCCACTGTAACCTAAAAAATCGCCACGATTGACTATATCACCAACTTTTACCGCTACACCATTAAGTTTTAGATGGACATATTTTCCATATGTTCCATCATCGTGTTTGATAGTGATATGGTTGGCATCCTCTGCAAAACTTCTATTTGGACCACTTTTGTATCCATCACTTTTTGTCATCACGACTGTACCGCCACGACTTGCATAGATTTTAGTACCCACTTCCATTCCAAAATCGACTGCAAATTCACTATCTCCACTATGACTAAAATTCCCACGAAAACCTTGAGTAACGGGATGAGTTTCTCCTATTTCATAGGGAAGTCTGTAAAAATAATTGTTATCGTGGATAGAATTTCTATTTCCAATAGTCCATACATAACTGTTTGTGAGTTTGTATTGTTTCCCTAAAATCATAAATTTTGAGAGGATTGTTGTAGTGTTTGCTTCGAGACTATTTTCAATGGGAAGTTTTTGCATAGGATAGAGTTCATCATAAGTGGCTATATATTTATAAGTGATATCAAAAGGATTGCTATTTGTAATATAAACAAAAAGTTCATCATTCTTTACTTCTCCATAAGTCCTTACCCCATCTTTGGCAAAGGAAAGAATCACAAAAAAGAGAAGAAATAACAATTTTATCAAAAGTAACTCCACGAGATTAATTTATCATTGGTTATAATAGCAACCAAAACTGAAAAAAGGCTATCTAATGAAAAAATTTTTTGTTGCAATGATTATGTGTTTAGGAACATTTTTAAGTGGGGATTATCTTGATATATCAATTGAGAGTAAGCCAAATTATAAGTTTGAAGAGTATTTATTTAAAGATATAAATACGACAAATACACAAAAACTAGAAAAAAAGATAAGTTACAATGAACTTCATCTAAGTGGAAATTTTAATAATATTGTTGGATTTAATTACCATAAGAATGATATAGCTTCACCGGATAGTTTTGATAGCAAAGAGATCTATATTGGATCTGATAAAACAAAATTTTTGGGGTACCAACAAGATGAAACAACTATCCACTATGGTTCAAGAACAAGCAAGGCAAAAACAACAAAATATACTATTTATGATGTTTTGACAATTGAGCAAAATAAATTAAGTTCAAATGATGTTGAAACATTTACTATAGATACAAATACTACAGATACTATTTTTAGAACAATGGATTATCAAAAAATAATACTCTCTTCAGAAAATCTTTATAACCATGTCAAAGAAAATGCGATTGATGGGGAAAATTATTTCAATGGAGTAGCAATCTCTCAAACTTTTAACTCCATGTTTAGAGTGTATGGTGTAGTTATAGCATCTTATGAACAACACGATTATAGTAAAGGAAGCGCAAAATATTTTACAGATGTCAATGGAACGAAAACATTGATTAATGTCTTTGATGCTGACGCTGATACACAAAAATTGTTGCCAGAAGATGGAAAATTTAAGGGATTTGGTTATGGATATAAGATAACTGCTGAAGCTTATTGGAAAAACTTTTCTTTATTTCTTACAACTTATTACAAAAAAACCGATCTAAAAAACTATCAAAGTAAAATCAAATATGCAGCACCAGATGCTGAACAAGTAGCTAATGTGATAGCAGTTGAAAAGATAAATTATCTTCAACAATACACATCTTTTGGACTTAGATATAGATTTTAGAAATAAAGAATGGAGAATTGACCTCTAAAAAGAGGTCAGAAGATTATTTTTCGACAGTTTTTGAGATAGTGTCTTTTGCTACTTTTGAGATTTTTTTGAAAGCAGTATAGTTGAAATCTATTTTGTTCCAATATTCACCATAAGTTTTTGCAAGGTACGGTTTATTAAGAACCATAATTTTTACAAAATTTTCTATGATTGGATTGTATTTTTCATCTGTTAGATTTGTGATAAGAACCCTTGGAACTGCAAAAGCATGGATATCTTCACTAAGCCAAGGATAGTCTTTTTTTGTGATAATGCTATGAGTGTACATATCTTCCATAATAAAATTTGTAGGGAGATCAATTAGTTTTAATCCTTTTAAGTCTGCAAAATCACTTGCAGGTGCTTCAATAACAGAGATAACAATATCAACTGTACCATCTCTTAGTCTATCAAATCTATTCTCTTTTTTTGCATTGACATAAATAAAATTAAAGTTGTAAGCTTTTTCTATATATTTTGCAGTAACACAACTTTCTCCATTTTCATCTCCACACCATACTTTAAAAGTCTTTCTTTGGTCATAGTCATAATCTGTATTTTCTAAAGTTATAAGATGGATTTGCTCCACTCCAAGTGAGAGTACAGCTGGGATTTTATCTAAGATACTTACATTATTGTTTGTATATTGCAAGTAGTTATAATAAGATATAACATCTTTTTGAACTATTGCAAAAAAAGTGTTTTGGTCTTCTACAAATTTTCCATCCATAATAGACATATTTTCATAACTGCCACCTGTAATAATTGGTTTAAGATTGATGTTATAGTTTTTAAGTAAGCTACTGATATCGCCACCTAATTTATAATATTTACCAGTTTTTGACGCTGTTGCTAAAGTTCCAAATTCTACAGCATTAACAAAGCTCACCAAAAAAAGAATTGTTCCTAAAATAATCTTCATCATAAATCCTCCAATATTGTTCTTACAAGCTATTCTATCATAAATTTTTTGATATAATCAACCTATGATACCTATAAATCAAGATGACTTAATAGCCCTTAACGAAGCTTATCACTCACCAAATGCAACTATCCATTTTATATTTGGAAGAAGTAGGAGTGGAAAAACTACATTTTTAAGAGATTTTATAGTTAAAAAAAACTATATCTATTTCTCCTCTTTTAGTAGTATTGAAACGGTGATATTTCCTAGTTTTGTAGATACGATTAATAAAAAGTTTAAAATTCATAATTCAAGTACATACTACGACAAATTAGAAAAAATTTTAACTTTACTTGATGAACAAAATATTGATGAACGGATAGCTGTTATCTTTGATAATTTTGAAGAGCTATCTAAGATTGAAAAAAATAGTTTTGAATTGCTTTTAAAATTTTGGGAGAAAAGTTTCTCTAAAAAATCAATAATGTTGATTATTTCATCTTCTCTCTTCCCTGATGATAAAAATTATAAAAAGATAGAAAAGTTTTCAAATAGAACAATTTTTATGGAAAACTTCCCTTTTTTGTATATTCAAAATAGGGCTGGATTAACTGCCACCGATAAGATGTATATCTATTCAATTTTTGGGGCTTCTAGTTTTGTTCTCTCTTATTACAACACCAAAAATGATTTTATAAAAAACATCTACCAGCTAGCTCTTAGTCCAAATAGTCCATTTTTTGATTATGGATTTGCATATCTTAAAAAAGACCTAAATGAGATTGGAACTTTTGCATCTATCTTATATGCTATTGCAATTGGGAACAATAAAATAGGAGATATCGCAAATGCTCTAAAACTTAAATCGACTTATCTATCAAGATATATAGAAAAACTGCAAGAGATGATGATTATAAGAAAAGAACTTCCCCTTTCCAAAGAACAAATTTTTTCAAAATATGGGAGATACCGTATTAACGATAACTTTTTGAAGTTTTGGTTTTGTTATATTTATCCCAATATTGGCAATCTTGAACTCAAAAAACATCTTCCTGTTTTGAAAGAACTTGATGACACGATTATAAAAAATATTTTAACACCTGCTTATGCTTCGTTTGTAAAAGAGATGATTGTGAAAAATCCTGAGCAGTTTTTTGGATTTGTTCCAAATAAGATAGGTTCGTGGTGGGATAATTATGGGAATAATATTGATTTAATAGCATATGATAATAAACAAATTGTTTTTGTGATGATTGTTTGGGAAAATAAAGAGTCTGAACAAACCCATTATAATAGATTGGTTGAAATGGCAAATAGTTTTAAAACAATACTTAAAAGAAATTATATAGTTGTTTCAAAAAATAGATATCTTGAAAGTATAGGAAAATAGCAAATATGGATAAAATGACACATACTAAGTTTAATTTGAATAATTTTTTATTAGCAATAAGTGGTAGTATAGATAATGTAGTAGAAAAAAATAAAAATAGTATCCCATACAGTTCTCAAAGAGTAAGTTTTACAGCTTTAAAAATAGCCTCATTTAATGATTTTACAAAAGAAAATCTTAGTGATATGTTGTCTTATATCATCCTTTCAAAACAATCTATCAAAGATGATAGATTGAAAAGTTTTCCTTTTATTGATTTTGAAATTACGACAAATGAGTTGTTTCAACAGATTATCGTTTTAAGTCAAAGAGTTGAGATGAATATAGATATCAAAAATGGTTTTGTTATCAATAAAGCTTTAATCCTCAAAGATATTGAAGAGTTAGAGATAGATGAGGTTATCAAAGAAAATTTTTTTTATTTGGCTGAATTGGAGAGCTTTTGGCTTGATTTGGTTTCAGAGCGACTACCTTTTTTTATACTTGATATGCTTGAAGATACAACCATTGAGATATCGTATGAACAGTTACTTTTAATAGGAGAAGTTGTAAGTGAAATAATTTATCACTATACACATCGAGTCTTTACAAACGATTTAAGAGATATCCTTCTAAAAATGTGCAAAGTGTATAATTTTGATAATAAAGATACTTCAAGGGTACTTTTAAGTGGTTACCTTTGTGATATAGGGCTTTTGAAAATACCACACGATATTTTTCTAAAAAAAGAGAGGTTAAATGATTTAGAATACGATATAGTAAAATCAGCCCCTTATTTTACAAAGCAAATTTTATCTATGATTTTTGGTTTTGATGATATTGCAAAATTAGCTTCAAATTATTGTGAAAGAGTTGATGGAAGTGGGTATCCATATCAAATAGCTGGAAATGAATTGTCACTTAAAGATAGGCTTCTTGCTATTAGTTATTTATATCAAGCTTTACAAGAAGAGAGAAGTTATAGAGGAAGTTACGAAAAAGAGGAAATTTTTAAAATTATAGAAGAAGAGGTACTCGAAAATAGAATCGATTTTTCTATAGCACAAGATTTAAAAACTATAG
>RRZU011545101.1_pt1 | contig 12393 bp, 12 predicted proteins | sample 2165561 | NCBI WGS metagenome assembly RRZU01 (sample SAMN10456909, study PRJNA506462) | wastewater metagenome | isolation source: wastewater sludge | place: USA: Moscow, Idaho | reverse complement strand
CGACGACCTGTTCGTCACCAACCCCACCCGCCTGGCCCGGGGCATCGAGTCCGGCACCGCGAACGCGCTGCTGGTCAAGGTGAACCAGATCGGCACCCTCACCGAGACGCTGGACGCGGTCACCCTCGCCCAGACCAACGGCTACAAGTGCATGATGTCGCACCGTTCCGGTGAGACCGAAGACACCACCATCGCCGACCTGGCCGTCGCCACCAACTGCGGCCAGATCAAGACCGGTGCCCCGGCCCGCTCCGAGCGTGTCGCGAAGTACAACCAGCTCATCCGCATCGAGGAAACCCTCGATGACGCCGCCACCTACGCGGGTCGTTCCGCGTTCCCGCGGTTCAAGGGCTGATTTTCACCACCGCATCATCGAAGCGGCCGGGTCCTTCGGGGCCCGGCCGTTTCGCGTCCGCGGGCACCCAGGATGGTGTGCGTAGGCGTCCAGGATTGGTGCCTGGGATGGCACCTGCGCGGGGTGTCGGCCTGGGGTGAAACGTTCTCACCGCCTACTGTGGTGGCGCATACTTCCCCATGCGAAAGGCCCCGTTGGTGCGCGAAAACCGACACAATCGGCAGCCGTCCGGCCGCGGACGGTCCAGCAAGCGCACGCCCACGTCCCCCTCTGCGGCGGCGAAGAAGGGCGGGGCCGTCGTCCCGGTGCCAGAGTCCGCAGCACGTCCGGCACGCCGGCCCCGGCGGTTCGATTTCACCGCGCGAGCCCTGATCGCGATCGTGGTGCTCGCCGTCGTCATGATCTCCTTCGCGAACTCGCTGCGCGTGTGGTACATCCAGTCCGGTGATCTGGCCACCGCCGACGCCGCCATCGCGGCCCGGTCGGAGCGCGTCACCGAGTTGCAGGACGAATTGGCCCGCTGGGACGACTCCGCTTACGTCAAAGCCCAAGCTCGCGCCCGCCTCGGCTGGGTGATGCCCGGCGAGGTCGGCTACCGGGTGGTCGACGAGCACGGCCAGGTGCTGTCTGGTTCCAACGAGATCGAAGGCGTGGGAAACCCGCAGGGCAATCAGCTTGAGGCGCAATGGTGGGACCGGCTGGCGTCCTCGATGAAGAATGCCGACACCCCTATGGGCGTCAACCGCTGATCCACGCCGAGCCGACGCGGCAGGCGCAGTAGGGTGGCGGCCGTGCCGACCATCGAACCCGCCACTGCTGCCGACGTTGCCGTCCTGGAAGCCCAGTTGGGGCGTCCGCCACGCGGCATCGTCGGGATCGCCTACCGCTGCGCGAACGGTGAACCTGGCGTCGTCGCGACGAGCCCGCGCCTTCCGGACGGAACCCCGTTCCCGACCACCTACTACCTGACGTGCCCGCGCATCGTTGCTGCCGTCTCCACGGTCGAGTCGGAGGGCGTCATGGTGGAGATGAGCGAGCGCCTCACCCACGACCCCGACCTGGCGGCCGCCTACCGCGCCGCGCACGAGGCCTATCTGGCCGATCGGGCACTCCTGGGTGACGTCCCCGAGATTGCGGGCATCAGCGCCGGTGGCATGCCGACGCGAGTCAAGTGTTTGCACGTGCTCGTCGGGCACGCCCTCGCGGCTGGGCCAGGGGTGAACCCGTTCGGGGACGAGGTGTTGGCGCGCATCGGCGACGTGTGCGGTGCTGCGCATCCTGTGCGGGAGGAACAACGATGACGCGGGTTGCGGCGGTGGACTGCGGGACGAACTCGATCCGACTGTTGGTCAGCGAGGCCGGTCCCGGCGGGGTGCGCGAACTGGATCGTCGGCTGATCATCACCAGGCTGGGGCAAGGCGTGGATGCGACGGGGGAGTTCCACCCCGACGCGCTGGCCCGCACCTTTGCTGCGTGCGACGAGTACGCGACGGTCCTGGCCGACCTGGGTGTGGAGCGCGTCCGGTTCGTGGCGACCTCCGCCGCACGAGACGCGGGCAATCGCCAAGCCTTCTTCGACGGGGTGGAGCAGCGCTTGGGCGTCCGCCCGGAGGTGATCCCCGGCCAAGAGGAGGCGCAACTCTCCTTCGGTGGCGCGGTTGCGGCGGCGACCGCACGCGGGGTCGTCGCGGCTCCGATGCTGGTGATGGACGTGGGGGGCGGCTCGACGGAGTTGTTCGTCGGGGAGGACGCCGCCTCGGCCAGGGGGGTGTCGCTCGACATGGGGTCGGTGCGGATCCGGGAGCGGTTCCTGCATTCCGATCCGCCCACCGCCGAGGAGATCGCCGAGGCGACCGCGTTCATCGACGGCCTGCTGGACGCCAGCGGCATCGACTTCGCCGCCCCCGCGACCTGGTTCGGGGTGGGGGGCACCGCGACGGCGCTGGCCGCGATCGTGCTGGAGTTGCCCGTCTACGATCGCGCGAGGGTCGATGGTGCCACCGTGACACGCGAGCAGATCGTGGCTTTGTCGCGGACGCTGCTGTCGTGGCCGGTGTCACGCGTTCTTGAGATCCCCACCATGGCGCCCGGGCGCGCGGATGTGATCTGTGCAGGGGCCTTGATCGTTCGCCGCATCGCCGAGCGTCTGCCCGTGCCGTTGACCGTCAGCGAAGCAGACATCCTCGACGGGTTGGTCGCGGGGCTCCTGCGCTGACACCTCCGGGCGCGGGGTTGCGCGGCGCGCGACCGCAGGCGAGCGCGTCTGCGGGGTCACCGCCCCCACCCCTAGACTGCAGGAGGCAGGGCCGCTGGCCCCCGTAGCCCAATGGCAGAGGCAGGCGGCTTAAACCCGCCCAAGTGCGGGTTCGACTCCCGTCGGGGGTACCGAGCATCTGCTCATCGCGCCGATCTCTTCTCGACGCGATGCTCGGACGCCGCGCACGGATCGTGCCGGAACAAGGGAAGGGCCCGTCAGCCGGTGACGTCGAGGGCGTCCAGGAGTTGGCCGAGGTGTTCTTGTTCCGAGGTGCTGAGGCGTCGAAGCACCGGGGAGAGCGCCTCGCTGAGTTCCGCCGCACACGTCCGTGCGAGGTCCTGGCCCGCCGCGGTGAGGCGCACGCGGACAGAACGGCGATCGAGCGGATCTCCCGTCTTGACGAGCAGGCCGCGCGTTGCGGCTCGATCAACCAGCCCGGTGATGGTGGAGCGGTCGAGTCCCAGGTGTTCGGCCAGGTCCGACATCATGGGCGTCCGGTCGCGCAAGATCGCGATCACGCGCCACAGCGTCAACGAAAGGCGGTGCCGGGCGGCGATGGCAGCGACCGCGTCGACGACCGCATACGAGGTTTGGACAAGCGCTCCCAGGACTTCTGCGGCCGCATCCTGCTGCGGGCCGGCGGGGCCTGAGTCGGAGCGCATGGCGCTCACCCTACGCGTTGCGTAGCGCATGCCGGCGCATATAGTTGGTGATACCAAGTAAAAGGAGGCCGTCATGAAGGCAGCTCTGGTCACGGCGTATGGACACAACCCCCAGTACGCCGACGCCCCCGAACCCGTGGCGACCGAGGAAGAGATCGTGATCGACGTCCTCGCCGCCGCCCTCGCGCCACGCGTCCGTTCACAAGCAGCCGGATCGCACTACACGAGCACTGGTGCGCTTCCGTTGATCCCCGGGGTAGATGGGGTGGGTGCCCTGCCCGACGGTCGACAGGTGTACTTCCTCCTTCCCCCCGACACGACGCACGGTTCGATGGCGCAACGTGTCGCGATGGACCCGCGACGCAGCGTGGTCCTGCCCGAAGGTGCGGATCCGGTCGTAGTGGCGGCGACCATGAACCCCGCCATGGCGTCCTGGGTTGCCCTGCGCCAACGCGCCCACTGGCGCCCTGGGGGGAGCGTCCTCGTTCTGGGTGCCACCGGGAGCGCCGGACGTGCGGCCGTCCAGGTGGCGCACCACCTGGGGGCCGCCGAGATCGTGGCGGTCGGGCGGAACGCAACGCGCATGAGCGACCTGACGGAGTTCGGGGTGCGCCGGTGCATCGAACTCGACGACGACCGCTCTGCCGTGGCAGCGGCGTTGGCCGAGGCCGGGGCGCGCGTCGACGTCGTCTTGGATTTCCTGTGGGGCGAGCCGACGAGCCTGGCGCTGGAGGCCGTCGTTCCCCATCGTGCCGACGACGCGCAGCCGCTCACCTGGGTACAGATCGGGTCGGTCGCGGGGCCCCGGTCGCCCATCCCGGCGGCCGCGCTGCGGGCCACCAACCTCCACCTCGTCGGGTCCGGGCAGGGCGCTGTCACCCAGGACACCTACCGCGAGGAGATCGGAGCGCTCGCCCACGAAGTCGTCGCCGGGACTATCGTCACGCCGTCTCGCGTCGTCGCTTTGCGTGACGTCTCCCAAGCCTGGGAGGACGCCGCGGCATCCCCTCGTCTGGTTCTCGTGCCGTGAGACTCCCCAGCGGGGCTGTGCCTGGCTTCAGCGTCCTCTCCTCCGGGGGATCCCAGGGTGCTGAGGGCCACGCGGAATAGCCGGACGAGTCACCAGGTTGACTAGGATGAAGAAAATCTCGAAGGAAAGGCACCCCTCATGAGGAGTACCAACCCGGTCTTCACACGATCGGAGTCGTTCAACGCCCCGGCGCCCTACCAGGCCCCGGCTGGCTACGGACAGCCCGGCCAGCAGGGCTACGAGCAACCGTATGGCCAGCAGAGCTACGGGCAGCCGACGTACGCGCAGCCCGGATACGGACAGCCCGCCCAGCCCGCAGGCCAGGTCATGACCGTCGATGACGTCATCACCAAGTCCGCCATCACGATGGGGGTTCTCATCCTGTCGGCGGCGGCGACGTTCATGTTCCTGCCGCCCACGCTGCTCCTCCCGACGCTGATCGTCAGCGCCATCGTCGGCTTCGTGTCGGTCCTGCTCGTCTCCTTGCGGCGTGTCGTGAACCCGGCGTTCGTGATGCTGTACTCGGTGATCGAGGGTGCCTTCATCGGCGCCTTCACGCTGATGTTTGTGCATTACCTCAAGTTTGACCCGGGGTTTGTGGTCCAGGCGGTCTTGGGCACTTTCGTGGCCGCAGGGGTGACCCTCTTCGCCTACCGGTTCTTCCGGATCAAGATCACCTCGAAGTTCCGTCGCATCGTCACGCTGGGGACGTTCGCTTTCCTCGGCCTCGTGCTGGTGAACCTGGTGTTGGCTGTCTTCGGCATCAATCTGGGCATTCGGACGGTCGGGGGCGGCTTCAACATCATCGCGCTGGTGGTCTCCCTCGTCGCGATCGGCCTGGCCGTGGCCAACCTGCTGATGGACTTCGACTACGTGGAGCAGGGCATCCGCAACCGTCTGCCTGCCTCGGAGTCGTGGCGTGCCGCCTTCGGGATCACGGTCACCATGGTGTGGCTCTACACCGAACTGCTGCGCCTGATGTCCTACTTCAGGAACTAGCGTTCCCTCGTCACCACCACGTCAAGCCCCGTCCGGGTCGTCCGGGCGGGGCTTCGTGCTGCGATGGATGCACAGGTTTCCCCCCTCCCTTGGGCGCCGAGGGGGGACGGGGTCAGGCGCCCTGGTGGTGCAGGGTGCGCAGGACGGATTGGCCATGCTTGGCCAGCAGAGCCCGGGACCCATTGATCCAGGACACCTCACGCAACGAGGCGGGGGGCACCCACCGGCTGGATGCCGTCGTGCCGCCGACATCGTGGACGACGGCGTCGATGGGGGCGTCACAACGGGCCGCGTAGATCAGCCGCACCGCGTGGAAATCCTCGACGACACCGGTGGGGGAGTGACCGATCCAGTGGTCGGACTGCATATCGAGGAACCGCAGGATCTCGATGGTCTGCCCGGTCTCCTCGTACACCTCGCGCTGCACCGTGGCGGCCGGATTCTCGCCGGGATCGATGCCGCCGCCGGGGAGCCCCCACATGCCAGGCACGGCCGTGCGCGAGGAGAACTCCGTGGCAAGCAAACCCCGACGTGACACGACCAGGGCGTAGGCGGCGAGCCGCTGACGGACGACGGGCTCGCAGCCGGACTCGTCGGGGCGCAGCGTGCTGCGGATCTTTTGGGGCCCGCGCGGGACGATCGGACGATGGTGCTCGGCGACCAGGAGCGTCACGCTGAGATCCTCCACGGTGCCGGTCACCGACAGTGGGCGGGTCACCCGATAGCCCTGCTCCCACACCACCTGGTACGGGTCCTCCCCGTGCCCTAGCGCGAAAGACAGCACAGGCGCACCGCCTGGTATCTCCACGCCGACGATCTGCATCCCTCCATCTTTGCCGTCGTCACCGGCCAATCCAAGCCGCCGCACGCGGGGGGACCTCCTCTGCCCTCGAATCGACCCCGGCGCTATGCTCAGCCAGACCAGTACCGGGGCAGGAAGGTGCGACGCGTGCAATACAACTCGGGGGCCCAACTCGATCCGTCCCAGATGGGCGGTGGAGGAGGACGACGCGGTGGCGCCGTCGCCGTCGGAGGTGGTGCCAGCATTCTGGTCATCCTCGTCGCTCTCGTCCTGGGATTCGATCCGGGAGCGCTCCTGGGGGCGGTCAGTGGTGCCCCGGCGGCTCCGGCGACCCCCACCAGTAGCGACTATGCGCATTGCCGCACGGGCGCCGACATCGCGGCCAATCCCGACTGTCGTTACGTGGCCTACACCAACTCGATCCAGTCGTATTGGCAGCAGGCACTCCCCGGCTACGAGGTGACCAAGACTGTCACGTTCAACCGCGCGATCAGCACCGGCTGTGGTCAGGCGACCGCCGATGTCGGCCCGTTCTACTGCCCGGCCGACCACCTCGTCTACCTGGACACCAGCTTTTTTGCCACCCAACTGCCGCAGTTGGGGGCGCACGGCGGCGACGCGGCCGAGGCGTACGTCATCGCCCACGAGTACGGTCACCACATCCAGAACCTCACCGGGGTGATGAGCAAGGTCCAGTCCGGGGGGCAGCGCACCGGCGCAAGCTCGCCCCAGGTGCGCCTCGAACTCCAGGCCGACTGCTACGCCGGAGTGTGGCTGCGCTATGCCTCAGGTGATCCCACCGGCATCATCACCAGCGTCACCCAAGACGACATCGACCGGGCCGTCGATGCGGCCGAGGTGGTCGGGGACGACCACATCCAGCGCATGTCCGCCGGACGCGTCGATTCCTCCCAGTGGACGCACGGCTCCTCACAGATGCGCAAGAAGTGGCTGTCGCAGGGCTTCACCACCGGGGATCCGAACCAATGCAACACGTTCGCTGCGGGAGCGCTCGGCTGAGCCCACCCGCGGGCGACGACGGGGCGGCGTCAGGGCAGGACGGCGCCGCTCAGGTCCGTAACGAAGGAGCGGTCCCCCACCTGGAAGTACATGCGTGGAGTGCCGGTGGCCGCACGGTCGTCGACCTCGCAACTCCACGTCATGTCCAAGGTGAAGCGATCCTGCGAGCGCAGCGCCTCCAAGACGGCCCACACGGTTGCCGGGGTGACCCGAGCCGGGTCGAACGGCGCCAGCCGGGTGGTCGACGTCTTCGTCGTGACGATGACGGGCGTCCGGGCCGAGCGCTGACGCCGAGTAAAAGCGCCCTGTGCATCCTGCGGCGAGTCGAGATAGACCCCGATCGCTGAACCGAATCCCAGCCCCGTCGTCGTGCCGCGCGCCCCCACGACGTCGGTGTAGCCCTGCTGGAGCCCCCAGGCGCTGCTGAAATCCAGCGTCGGCAAGAGGGTGCCGTCAGCGTTGAAGAACACCGGCCTGGTCTCGGGGTTCGTGGAGACGGACATGGAGACCAGGCCCGCCGAATAATCCACGATCTGCAGCGATTGACCTGACGCGGACCCCGAAACGGCCTGGGCCGCCCGGAACAGCGCGCCAAGATCGTCGAAGCGGAAGTCGCTCGGGTCGAACTCGCGCTGCGCCACATAGTTGATGTCGGATTGCACCTGCTGAACGCGTCCGGCACGCCACGCCCACGTCTCCGCGACGCCGTTGCGCACCACCGCCACCGACGCGTCCGACGCGGTCACGGTCACCATGATCGCCCGCGAGGCGCCTGCCGCCGTCAGCAGGCGGCTCACCAGTTGGGGGGCCGCCCCCGGCGCGAACAGGTCAAGATGCTCCGTCGGTGGCGCGGACGGCGTCGCCGGGGACGCCGTGGCTGACGACGACGGGGCGACGGACGGGCTGAGCGTTGGCGTTGAGGCGTTTCCGGGCGTGCAGCCAGCGCTCACGGCGAGCACCACGGCGGCTGCGGCGGTGCGGCGCGGAAGGCTCACTGTGCCGAGACTACCCCTCGACGGGCCCGTGGACGGGGAGATGACGGTCCCACCAGTCCAGAATCGCGTCGAAGCGCTGACGCCGATGCCACGGCGTCCCGGAGCGGGACAGTTCGTGGTTCTCACCGGGGAACACCAGCATCTCGGTGTCGACGCCCGCCTGCTTCAACGCGGTGAAGTACCGCAGTCCCTGGCTGAGGGGGCAGCGCAGGTCCAACTCCGAATGCACCACGAAGGTGGGCGTGGTGACCTGGTCGGCCACAAGCATGGGCGACTGCCGGTCCTGCTCGGCGAGGGTGTGGCCGTTGTAGCCGGGCATGAAGTACCAGCCGATATCGGAGGCACCCAGGAAGGACGCCGGATCGAGGAAGCCGCGCTCCACGATCGCCCCGGCGAACCGGTGCTCGTGGGCGATGATCCAGGCGCTCAGGTAGCCGCCGTAGCTGCCGCCCATGATGCCGACGCGGTCGGCGTCCAGCCCCGGCACGGTGGCCAGGGCGTGATCGAGGAAGCTGAGCACGTCGTCGGTGTCCAGACCGCCGAAGTTGCCGGTGATGGCAGCGCCGTGGGCCTGCCCGTAGGACGCGGACCCGCGTGGGTTGCAGTACACGACCGCATAGCCCGCCTCGCTGAGGATCTGGAACTCGTCGAAGAAGTCGCCGGTGTAGTCGGCGTAGGGTCCGCCATGGATGTTGAGCAGCACCGGGTGGGGGCCGGGGCCCTGCGGGGTGATGACCCAGCCATGGACGGGGTACCCGTCGCGTGACGTCGCCGTGAGTTCGGTGGGAGTGGCGATGCTCGTCGCGGCCTGCAGACCCTCCGCGAAAGCGGTGAGGAACTGCTGGCCCGGCTCGCCGTCACCGGTGATGCGGGCCAGTTCGCTGGGAGCGTCCACGCTGGTGACCGTCGCGAGGGCATCGTCGCTGCCGGGGATCCCTGCGATCAGGCCGACCGTCGGGCTACCCGACCACACGCTCACCACGTCACCGGCGGGAGTGACACGCCACAGTTCGCTGCTGCCGCGCTGCGCGCGCACGGTCCACACGTCGGCCGCACCAGCGGGCGCGAGATGGTGGAGTTCGACCTCGACCGGGTCGGTGAGGCGACGCGGGGAGCGTCCCTCAGCATCGGCGACGTACAAGGACGGGTTGGCTGCCACAAAGTGCACGCCGTCCTCGCCCATGTCTGCGCCCAGCGCGTACAGGTGGGCGCCGTCGGCGGAATACGTGGCCGCGACGTAGCTGATGCGTCCGTCGGCGAGGACGGGTGTCTCCTCACCGGTGGCGACGTCGACCCGGTAAAGGCTGGAGCGCACCGTCACGTCGAGGTCGGCGCCGCGCTGGGTGACGATCACAACGCCCGACCCATCGGGGGTGAAGAGGGCCGACTCGACGTCGCTGGCGCCGTGGGTGAGCTGACGCGAGGCCGGCAGCAGGCTCGTCGCCTCCTGCGCGGCTGCGGCCCGGCCCACGGGAGCGATCGGGGGCTCCGCGTACGGGTCGGGTGTCGCAACCACGAACAGTTGGGCAATGCGGTCGGTCGACCAGCCCAAGCCGTTGGCCTGGATCTGGTAGCCGGTCAGGTGACGGGGATCCTCCTGCGGGGCAGGAACACCCTCCAGCGTCCCGTAGCGGCCATGATCGGGGACGCGGGCCAGGTAGACCAGGGACGCCGAATCCGGCGACCACGCCGGTGCGGAGGCGCCCAGGGGTGCGTCGGTGACCTGTGCGGCCTCACCGCCGGCGGCCGGGGCCACCCAAATCTGGCCGGGCTGGCCGGGGTCGGAGCGCACGAACGCGAGGAGGCGCCCGTCGGGGCTGAGTGCGGGGGCCGTGTCCCGGAAGCCGCGGGTGATGCGCGTCGGTGCGCCGCCGTGAAGCGGGATGCGCCACAACTGACCGGTGTAGGCGTCCGCCTCGAAGCTCGGCCGGGTGGCCGAGACGACGGCGAACGAGTCATCGGGTGCGACGGTGGGCTGCCCCACGGTGAACAACAACGGAAGCTGATCGGCACGCATGGTTCGCACCTTACTGCGGGCGCGTCGCAAGAGCCCCGGCGGGATGGCAACCCCTAGGCTGTGCGCTATCCGGGGGCTCCGGTGACAAGATCAAGAGGTTCGCTATGGCGGGAACGTTCGAGGTGTACAAGGACGCGGCAGGGAAGTACCGCTTCCGTCTGAAGGCCACCAATGGCCAGGTGATTGCAGCCAGCCAGGGCTACGAGAGCAAGGATTCCTGCCTCGGTGGCATCGCGTCGGTCCAAAAGAATGCGCCCGAGGCGAAGATCGTCGACGTCGAAAGCTGAGACATCCCCTCGTCCATGCCCCGGCCCGCTGTGCGCGGTCGGGGCATGGTCATGTCTGGGCCGCAGGGCACGCCCACGCGCTAGTTCTGGGCGCTGGGGCGGGCGCTCAGGTCGGCGAGGATGCGCTCGCGGAACGCCTCATCGATGCGGTAGCCGCGGCGGTAGACCACGTAGCTGACCAGCATCAGGGCGAGCGGAAAGAACAGCATCATGACGCGCAAGCCCAGCAAACCCTCCGGGGTCACGTCGTCGGGGGTGGCTGCGGTGTTGATCCCGGTCACGATCAGGGTGGCGCCCACGATGGCGGTGGCGACCGCGCCCCCGATCTTGTTGATGAACGGCTGGACGGCGAACGTGACCGCCCCGTTGCGACGGCCCAGCTTCCATTCGCCGTACTCGATGCAGTCGCTCAAGAACACGATCATGAGAACGACCACGATGGCCTGACCCGCAAACATGAGCAGCCCCGCGATGCCAATGGGGATGAGGTTCATGGGGGAGAAGAAGAAGACCACATAGCCCGCGATGACGAGGCCCATCGCCAGCGTGAACAGGGCGCGCCGCGATAGGCGGCGCCGCAACAACGGGAACAGGGCGAAGCCCAGTAGTTGTGCCACTCCCAAGATCGCGGCGAAGGGGGCATACATGCCCTCGTCGCGGTAGGCGTACTTGAAGAAGTAGATCCCAAAGCTGGTGGTCGTGTTGTAGCCGATGAGGAACAGCATCATCGCGATGGCGGTCCACACCAGTTGGTCGTTGCGAGCCACGATCGAGAACAGTTCCCGCATCGGGGTGTGCTCGCGGACCTGGGTCGTCGCCGGTTCCCGGACGCCGAACACGGTGACGCACTGTCCCACCAGCATGATCGCGACCGCGATGCCCGCGAAGGTCGTCCAGGCGGAGGGTCCTGCGCCCAGGGCGGTCGTCACCGGGACGATGGCCACGACCGTGACGAACAGCCCGATGGTCGCGAAGACCTTCGTCAACGCGCTGATCCGCTCGCGTTCGGCGCCGTCGCGGGTCAGGGAGGGCAGCATCGACCAGTAGCCGATGTCGTTCATGGTGAACGACAGCCCCCACGCCAGGTAGATCACGGCGAACGCCAGTACAAAGCCTGCCCCGCTGAGCCCGTGATCGCTGAACAGCACCAGGGTCAAGACGCCGGTCGCGACGGCGCCGACGCTGATCCACGGCTTGTAGGCGCCCCAGCGGGTGGCGGTGTTGTCGATGATGCCGCCCATGATGATGTCGGTGAAGGCGTCCACGATGCGCGTCACGAGCAGGATGCCGTTGACCCACCACAGGGTCGTGTCGTCGAGGTCGAGAACCTCGGTGAGGAAGACGATCAGGAACAGCGCCATCATCGTGTAGACCATGTCGCGGCCGACCGTGCCCACGGCGAATGCCCACCGGTTGCGGCGGATCGCGGTCTTGGTCACGCGAGCAACCTACGGGATGCGGGCCACCGACGGGAGGCGCGCAGCCAGTTCCCTCGGTAGCCGCCGCCCTGGGGCGAACCGCGCTCCTAGGCCACGAGGAAGCAGACGATCAACACCACGGTGAAGACGACCTCGACCATGCCAAGCTTGCGAGCGCTCCACCCCAGCCGCGGCACCCAGGCTGCACGGATCGTCGTCGCGGCGAAGAACGCTGCCCACCACCAGGGCAGGACGCCGACGCCCGCGAGCGTCGCGGCCACCACGGTGGCGGCGCCGTGCCAGGTGATCGAGGCGAGCAGGAATCCGCGGCTGCCGCGCTCGCGGATGTTGGTTTTCACATAAAGAACCGTGCCGAAGAAGTAGGCGAACACCGCGCCCGTCACCAGGACGGGCGTGAGCCACTCGGCGGCGGGGAGGGCCCGCGGATCGGGAAACCGCGCCACGAGCGTCATCAGCGACGCTGCGGCCACCGTCAAAGCCCCGCCCGCCGTGGCACGCTCCTGGCGCCGGGAAGCCAGCCACAACGCGGG
>RRZU012415124.1_pt1 | contig 12395 bp, 10 predicted proteins | sample 2165561 | NCBI WGS metagenome assembly RRZU01 (sample SAMN10456909, study PRJNA506462) | wastewater metagenome | isolation source: wastewater sludge | place: USA: Moscow, Idaho | reverse complement strand
CAGAGGTACAATGCAAAATCCGGTGATGGATGGAAAATTTGACCTAACCGGAGGCCGCTTGGCCCTGGCTAAATATGGAATAGATTATTATCAGATGTATTCTAACATACTTTTCAATAACAGAACGGTGCGTGTGGACTCTTTAAATATAAATAGTAAAAAAGGGAAATTGTCTGCTAAAGGCGATATGCAGTTTATTTCCGAACTCTACGAAGGGAAAATTCAGAAAACTGATTTAAATATTATGTTCGATAAATTCAAACCCATTGATCATAAACAATATAACATGGAGGTTTCAGGTCTGATTAACCTCAATGCCGAACACGACAGTGCCCGTTTTGAAGGAGAACTTACAATTCCTGATGCCATGATCTATTTACCGGCAATTCTACGCTTAATGGGCAATTCAGTAAGTTCAAATATACCTCAGCCGCTATTAGCGGCGCAATTGCACAAAGACAGTCTCTTAAGAGATTCTTTGGTTTACCACATTCAGCCCGACACACTGGCTGTAAATATTGAAAATGATATTTTCCCATTCTTGAAAAACCTGCAAGGACAGATCAATCTGAAGGTTCCACGCAATATGTGGATAAAAAATGAAGATATGCGTGTTGAACTTGGTGGCGACCTGCAATTAATTAAACACAAAGATTTTTTCGAGATTTTTGGAGAAGTAAACGTGTTACGTGGTCAGTACAGCATGATGGGAAAAGCATTTGTGGTTAAAAGTGGTACAATTACTTTTGAAGGAGGCAAAGAACTCAATCCCCGATTAAACATTGAAGCCACCTATAGTTTTCGCGACAATCAAAGAGCAAAGCACGACTTAACCTTGCTTGTGGGTGGTCGTATGTATAAACCAGAAATTAGTTTTACATTCGAAGACGATCCTATAAGTGAAGGTGACGCCCTATCATACATTATTTTTGGAACAAATCTCGAGTCAGTTGGTAGCCAAAACGGAGGACTGGATGCCAGCGAAATAGCCAAAAGCGCCGCTGCATCACTGGTTTCATCACAACTTACCAAAATACTGGGTAAAAGTTTAAATATAAACTATATAGAATTCCAAAACAGTGCCTCGTTCGATAATGCCTCCATCACACTTGGCAAATACATTACCAATAAACTTTTTGTGAGTTACGAACAGAATATTGGTAAACTTGAGGATAACGATATTGATCGTTACAACCTACGTCTTGAATACGAACTAATGAAATACCTTTTCTTTCAGCTAACAAGTTCGTCACGCAGCAACGGCTTCGACCTCATTTTTAAAATTGATGAAAAAACAAATCCGTTTAGTAAGACAAAGTAGATGTACGAAAACAATATCAAGAAAAACAAGTTGAAAATACTTAGTATATTATTCAAACGCATTTTTTATCAACCAGCATCGGTATTAATTATCATTTGAATGCAAATATATTTTACTCAAGCCTATATTCACACATCTTAAATCCGGGTTTGAATATTTTTATTGCATTTTAATTGATAGATATTTTAATGAACTTAGAGACTGTCGCAAATGTCATTTAATAGTACCCTGAAATACTATAAGCATAAACAACATTTGCAACAGCTTGACTAAAAGGAAATAATTAATTATCTTGTTTATACCACTTTATCTTTCCTGATATATACATTATTATTGCAAGAATAAAAAACAGGCCTATACTTCCAATCAGCAAGGCAATGTCTTCGAGTTGTAACACTACAAACATAAAAATATACAATCCGGATAAAACCAAACCTAGAAAGGCAGTCTGGGTAATGTTTCGGAAAACGCTATATGCGTACACCAATATCAACCCGATTATTGAAAGAGTAGATATTAAATATGCGTAACCAAATCCAATTTGCTCAGAAAGTGACAGAAGCAAACTATAAAACAAAACTAATGCAAAGCCAACTAACAGATATTGAATTGGATGAATTCTTTTTCGTGTAAATATTTCAACAAAAAAGAAAACAATAAATGTGAGTCCAATAAACATTAATGCATATTTTGCTGAACGCATATTTTGCTGATAATGATCCACTGTATCAACTAAACTTACCCCAAACGATGATTCACTTACTGTTTTCATTTCATTATCTGTCCAATATTCCGGTATGTTTCTGTTAAAATGAATAACATTCCATTTGGCTGCAAAACCATCTTTATCCAAATTATATTCAGGTGTAAAGCTACCTATAAAACCAGGAGAATTCCAATTTCCACTCATCATCACATTTGTATTACGTCCTACCGGTATAAAACTTAATGCACCTGAGCCATTTAACCTTATTGCACAAGAAAAAGCTGATGTAGACGCTGACACCAGACTTGCTGCATTATCAATCGCTATTTGCATTCCCTCGCCCACAACATCGTTTATTCCTCCGGCATTTGCCTTCCCTTGAATACCGTTTAATTTAAAATCAATATTGTTTGCAATCCCCCTTAAATCAGAAATTCCAATTCGAACATGAGCTTCCGACCATTTTATTTCGGCATTTGATGGAAAAAAAGCAATCGGATTTTTAAACTTTCCTTTTAAATCAATACTACTCTTATATAAAATTGATTTGTAAATTCCATAATGCCGAACCTCAGGGGTTAAATGAGATTTTATTGAAAGTTGTTCAGGTGTCAAATACATCTTATGAGTTTCAATAATTTCAGTTTTTCTTGCATCCGTTTTTCTTAACTGATAAGGAATAACCAGATACGGTCCATTTACAAGTTGAGAATTACTCCATTTTTCATTGATCTTTTCAACAGTTTCTATGCTTCTCAACTCCCTTTCACGAATTAAATTTTCAATCATCGATTCCGGAATAAGAAGTAACAATGACATAACAGCAATAATTATTGCCTTAACTGTAGTAGACTGGCCTATTTTTTCGGCTTTTTGAACAACTGTTTCCATAAAAATATAAATTTAAATTTAAAATATAAAGTACTTTGCATTTCAAAGTGTATAGACAAAAAAATTATTTTATCAATTTTTCTAATGCAGATAAATGTTCCTGAAATTTCATACGCCCGAGAATCGTGATAGAATAAGAGGTATTCGGTTTACGACCAATAAATTGCTTTTCAGAAACAACAAATTCCAGACTCTCCAACGCTTTCAGATGACTTGCTAAATTACCATCAGTTAATTCGAGTAAGTCCTTCAAAGTCGTAAAATCAACCGAATCGTTCACCATAAGAACTGACATAATACCTAAACGAATGCGGCTATCAAATGCTTTATTTAATTGTGATATAATGTTAGCCATTACTTCATATCATATTTTTTATACATAATCAATCCATATACGATATGACATACTCCAAATCCAATTGTCCAGAACAAAACACCGTGTGCTAAATAAATTGCAGCTCCGATACCTAATATAATTTCTGTAATTCCTAAATAGTGAATTTCCTCAAATGTATATTTTGATGCATTTACAAGGCCTAAACCATAAAATATAAGTGTTACAGATGCTATCAATTCTATTTGACCTCTATATAAACAAATCAATGAAAAAATACCGCCAACAGCCAGTGGCAATAATAAATTATAAACAGTACTCAGCGTCGATTTTGTAATAAACTTCTGATTGCGCTTTTTGGCCTTTCGCCACGACAAATAGATACCAAACCCTAGCGAAATAGTTAAAACGGTTAAAGCATCGGCCACTAAAATCACTATTTCCTGAAAACGGTTTAAATCAGTATCTTCAGGATTTCTCAATAGAAAAAAGTAAGCAAAAGCTGCTCCAATTATTGCAGTAGTACCTGCAACTACACCTGCCATACCACTTAACGATAGGAACTTTGTGGAACGCTCCATCATGTCCCGAATCACTTTTATGTCTTCTAATTGCTTGTCCATATAAAAAGTACTTTGTGATGCAAAGTAAACGATTTTTTATGAGACAACAATAAATTTATAAAAAAAAAATCAATTAAATTCCACAAAAACACAAAACCCCGCCTAGTAGTCGCTAAACGGGGTTTTTTATCATTTTACAAAGCCAAAATCTTTGCTCTTTCGTCTTTAATCTTTTGTCTTTGCTCTTTTGTCTAGTTAATATCTGTTCACCAATGCATTTACTTCGTCGTTTACCAACTTAGCAAAAGCATCCACCGACATAGTTCCTTTATCGCCTTCGCCCTGACGACGTACAGACACTTCAGCATTTTCGGCTTCTTTTTCGCCTACAATCAACATATAAGGGATACGTTTTAATTCATTATCGCGAATTTTACGTCCGATTTTCTCATTACGATCATCCACCTGAACACGTACATCAACGTTGTTGAGTGTTTTTGCTACTTCGTATGCATAGTCGTTGAATTTCTCACTGATAGGCAACACCACTACCTGATCGGGTGTTAACCACAATGGAAATTTACCGGCAGTATGCTCAATAAGCACTGCCACAAAACGCTCCATCGAACCAAAAGGTGCGCGATGAATCATTACAGGGCGGTGTTTTGAATTATCGTCGCCTGTATATTCAAGCTCAAAACGCTCCGGAAGGTTATAGTCAACCTGGATTGTACCTAATTGCCAACGGCGTCCGATGGCATCTTTTACCATAAAGTCGAGCTTTGGTCCGTAGAATGCCGCTTCGCCCAGTTCCACGCGAGCTTTCAATCCTTTTTCGGCACAAGCTTCCACAATGGCAGCCTCGGCTTTTTCCCAGTTTTCGTCAGAGCCAATGTATTTTTCTTTGTTTTCAGGGTCGCGAAGCGAAATCTGTGCTTCAAAGTTTTCGAACTCAAGAGCATTGAAAATAATGAAAATAATATCCATTACTTTTAAAAACTCCTCCTTCAACTGATCGGGGCGACAGAATATGTGTGCATCGTCCTGAGTAAAACTACGTACACGTGTAAGACCATGAAGCTCACCGCTTTGCTCGTAACGGTACACAGTACCAAATTCGGCCATACGCAAAGGCAGGTCTTTGTACGAACGGGGTTTTACTTTGTAAATTTCGCAGTGATGCGGACAGTTCATTGGTTTTAGCAAGTATTCCTCACCTTCCTCAGGTGTATGTATAGGCTGAAACGAGTCCTTTCCATATTTAGCATAATGGCCTGACGTAACATATAACTGCTTGTTACCAATATGTGGAGTCATTACTTGCTGATAATCAAAACGACGTTGAATTTTTTTCAGAAAATCCTCCAAACGCAGGCGCAATGCAGTACCACGAGGCAACCACAAAGGCAAACCTTTACCCACTGTTTCGGAAAAAGCAAACAATTCGAGTTCTTTTCCAATTTTACGGTGGTCGCGTTTTTTAGCCTCTTCTAATAAAACAAGATACTCATCAAGCATTTTCTTTTTCGGAAAGGTAACACCATATATACGTGTTAGCATTTTACGTTTCTCGTCGCCACGCCAGTAAGCACCGGCCACACTCAGCAACTTAATTGCCTTAATATCACCAGTATTTGGCAAGTGCGGTCCACGGCATAAGTCGGTGAAATTACCTTGCGAGTATAGCGTAATAGTTCCGTCGGCCAAATCATTTATCAGCTCTACTTTATACTCATCGCCTTTTTCCTTGAATTTTTTAAGCGCATCGGCCTTACTAATATCGTTCCGAACAATGGCTTCTTTTCGGCCAGCTAATTCGAGCATTTTAGCTTCGATAGTGGCTAAATCGGCTTCTTTGATTACAGCTGTACCCGGATCCACATCGTAGTAAAAACCGTTTTCGATAGCCGGACCAATACCGAACTTAATGCCCGGATACAATTCCTGCAAAGCTTCAGCCATAAGGTGTGCCGACGAATGCCAGAACGCATGTTTTGCCTGTTCATCGTCCCACTTGTGTAACCGTATGGTTGCATCGGTGTCAATTGGTCGGGACAGGTCCCAAATTTGTTCGTTTACTGTGATAGCAAGCACTTCTTGTGCTAATCGTGAGCTGATACTTTCAGCTACCTGTAGTCCGGTGGTGCCTTTGGCAAATTCGCGTACCGAACCGTCGGGGAATGTTATTTTAATCATATTTTTTGAACCTTACAAATGGTTTTTAAATTTTGTGATGCAAAGATAGTAAATAATGGGTAATTTTTAGCGCAGATGTACTAGTGGCTGATTGTTAATAATAAAAGTCAATTTGTGCCATTCTATCTTTAAACGTCAAACATCCGTCATTATCAATATTTGAATAATTATTGAAAATCGGGCTTTTTTATTATATTTGTGTGCGAAATTAATTTAATATCCATATAATAAAAACACAATTTTATGTTAAGCAAACATCCAAAAGGATTGATACCTGCTGCGTTAGCAAATATGGGCGAACGTTTCGGGTTTTATACAATGATGGCCATTCTGACATTGTTTTTGATGTCGAAATTCAACATTTCTGGCACAGAAGCAGGTGTGCTTTACTCCATTTTTTACGGAGCAATTTATGTACTGGCACTGGTTGGCGGAGCTATAGCCGACCGTACACAAAACTATAAAGGCACAATTATAGCCGGGTTGATAATTATGGCAACAGGCTATGTTTTATTAGCAATGCCCGTACTTATCACCACTAAATACATTGCATTAGCAGCATTATTAGTCATTGCTTTTGGTAATGGTTTGTTTAAAGGAAATCTTCAGGCTCTTGTCGGACAAATGTACGACAACGATGAATACCGAAGCAAACGTGACTCTGGTTTCCAGATTTTTTATATGTTTATTAATATTGGTGCTATGTTTGCACCTTTTTTAGCCACCTGGGTACGCAACACCTTTGTTCGGATGCAGGGATTTGAATACAATGCCGAAGCTCCGGGCTTATGTCATCAGTTTTTAGATGGCAAAATGGCCGAAGATGTAGTAGCAGGTCGTTTCACCGAATTAGCAACCACAGTTTCGAACGGAAATGTACCTGCTAATCTGACTGATTTTGCGAACAATTATCTTGAAGCGTTCAATACCGGCTTTCACTATGCATTTCTGACTGCAGTTGTTGCAATGTCAATTTCATTGTTGATTTTTCTGTTAACGAAACGCATTTTACCAAATCCGAAATCGAAAGTAAAAAGTACAAACAATATTTCAGCTGAAGAAATTAAACAGGACGCTCGCGAAATCAAACAGCGCATTTATGCACTTTTGGCTGTTTTTGGAGTGGTTATTTTCTTCTGGTTCTCTTTTCATCAAAATGGATTAACACTTACAATGTTTGCTAAGGATTATACATTACTTGGTGGTGTGTTTAACTCAGTAGAAATATTTCAGTCAATAAATCCGTTTTTGGTTGTATTTCTTACACCTTTGGTTATTGCCATATTTAGCGCCCTGGCACGTAAAGGAAAAGAACCTTCAACGCCAAAGAAAATTGCCATTGGTATGGGAATTGCAGCTTCGGCATTCGCTTTAATGTCAATCGGTTCATTAGGTCTACCATTGTTCAAAGATGTGGAAGCTATGGGCGGACTACCCGATGCAGAACGAATTACACCATGGTTACTTTTTGCAACTTATTTTATATTAACAATTGCTGAATTATTTATTTCACCACTTGGCCTGTCATTTGTATCCAAAGTAGCTCCTCAACACATGCAGGGGTTAATGCAGGGTGGATGGCTCACAGCTACAGCTATTGGAAATTCATCGTTATTCCTTGGAGCAATGATGTACGAAAACATCTCAATCTCTGTCACCTGGACTGTTTTTGTAACCGTATGCGTCATCTCAATGCTTGTTATGCTGGCAATGGTAAATTGGCTCGAAAGGGTGGCTAAATAAAAACTTAATACAAAATAAAAAAAGACGGTTTTTGAAACCGTCTTTTTTTATATTTTCACGCAAACAACTTTTCAATTTGCTCTGCATAATATGCTTCTATCACATTACGCTTAATTTTGAGTGTGGGCGACAAAAACCCGGCAGGCTGGGTCCATTCGTCGGCTACAAGTTGATATTTTTTTACCTGCTCATAGTCGCCAAAATGTGCGTTGTATTTTTTCACTTCTTCGCGAAAACGCTTTACCACCATCGGATTTTCGATTATTTCAGCATTAGTAGCACAACTTACTTTATGCTTGGAACACCACGATTTAAGGTAGGCGAAATCGGGTGAAATTAGTGCTGCGGCAAATTTCTTGTTTTCACCCAACACTATCATATTCTCGATTAAAGGTGATTCTGTAAATTTCGATTCGATTAACTGTGGGTTAACGTATTTTCCAAACGATGTTTTAAAAATACTTTTCAAACGTCCGGTAATAATTAGTTGCCCTTCTTTAGTGAACCTGCCCGTATCGCCGGTATGTAACCAACCTTCGGCATCAATCACTTCGTTGGTTAAAACCTCATCTTTATAATAACCCAACATCACATTGTGACCTCGGCAAATAATTTCGTCGCGCTCGCCAATTTTCACTTCTACACCAGGCAAAGGCAACCCAACAGTACCGAATTTTCGTCCATTGTCGCCCCGCTGACTTACCGCTATCACCGGCGAAGTTTCGCTCAAGCCATAGCCCTCGAATACCGGCATGCCTATAGCCGAAAAGAATGATGCAATATGTGGCTGAATAGCAGAACCTCCTGATACGACTATGTCGAAATTACCACCAATAGCTGCCCTCCATTTGCTGTAAATCAGCTTGTCGGCCAAACGCAACTGAGCATTGTACCAATTACTACGCCCTTCAAGCTGGTACTTCGTTGCCAAATGAAAAGCCCAATAATAGAGTTTACGTTGTACATACGAGAGTTTTTTACCCGACAGAAACAATTTATCGTAAATTTTTTCAAGCAATCGTGGCACTGCCGACATCATTGTTGGATTAATTTCCTTGATATTATCTGCAATTGTAGCCAAACTCTCAGCATAATACACCGACATACCCAGATATTGATATAAATAAACCAGCATGCGCTCATATGCATGACAAAGCGGAAGAAAACTCAACGCTTTATTGCTCCATGCCTGCGGAATTGGAGCAACATTTTTCACCTGATTTACGACATTACTGTGCGATAACATTACACCTTTGGGGTTACCCGTAGTACCCGAAGTGTATATAATGGTAGCCATCTCGTGAGCTCCAATGCTTTGTTTTAATTCTTGCAATGTCTCAGGTTGTGGATTTTCATTACCTAAAGCTATCAACTGGTCCAAATACGGAAAACCGGCCTGCTGATCTACAAAAGTGTAAATAAATTGCAGCGTTTTTACCTCGGCAAAAACATCCTGCAATTTATTCATCAACTCCCTGCCTTCCACAAAAATCATTTTCATTTCGGCATGTTTTAAAATATAGCGGTAATCTTCTTTGCTTATTGTGGGATAAATAGGCACCGAAATAGCGCCTATTTGCATAATGGCAAAATCTATCATATTCCACTCCGGACGATTGCCACTAACCAACCCAACCATATCACCTTTGGTAATACCTAGTTTCAGCAAGCCATAACTGATGGCATTCGTAAGCTGAATATATTCCTGAATGCTGAACCGGCGCCATTCGCCATTGCGTTTTGCTGCCAAAGCAGTATCCTGTTCGGGCCTTGTTTCAAGATAATTATCGAGAATATCGAATAAACGGGTAACTTCCATTTAAATTTGTTTTTCAGTATTAAACACAAAAAAGGTTGCTTACTAAAACGTATGCACATTTTAAAAGCAACCTGCAAATATAAATATTTATTTTCTACTGAAAAACTACTGTTCGGTTCTGATAAGTAAGAACTTTTCGTTCAATGTGTTTTTCAACTGCATGCGACAATACAATTTTCTCCAAATCGCGACCTTTGCGCACCAGCTCCTCAATGGTGTCTTTGTGCGAGATATGCGTTACATCCTGTTCAATAATTGGCCCCGCATCCAAATCGCTGGTTACATAGTGACTTGTAGCTCCGATAATTTTCACACCGCGTGCATGAGCAGCATGGTAGGGTTTAGCGCCTGCAAAAGCAGGTAAAAAAGAGTGATGGATGTTGATAATCCGGTTCGGATAATGATTGATAAAATCCGCCGAAAGTACCTGCATATAACGAGCTAATACGCAAAAATTAATATTATGCTGTTTTAATATGGCCAATTGTTTGGCTTCCTGCTCGGGTTTTGTTTCTTTTGTAACAGGTATGCAATGATACTCAATACCAAACTGACGGGCTACATGCTCCATGTCGGGATGATTACTGATAATGACAGGTATTTCCACATTCCACTCTCCCATTGCATAGCGCGAAAGTAAATCGTACAAACAATGCGACATTTTTGAAACAAAAATGGCCATGCGTGGCTTAGCGTCCGAAAAATACAAACGGAAGTTCATTTCATAACGTAAGCCTAACAAGGTCTGGAAATACTCCTCTACTTTATCCTTAGGAATCTGAAAATTTGACAAATCCCATTCAATACGCATAAAAAAAACCGACTCTTCACGGTTTACATATTGGTCGAGATATAATATATTTCCTTTGTGTTGATTAATAAACTCGGTCACCGCGGCCAAAATACCAGGTCTGTCAGGACAGTGAATTAAAAGCGTGGCCGTATTCTCATGTTGATTCATTTCTTTCAGTTTTTAAATAAACGGAATGCAAAGATAACAAATTCATCCGAAAGACGGAATTTGCTTTTCAATTTGATGTAAAAATAGCCTTCTGAAGCACTCTGACTAACACTTTCATTATCAGTGCATGAAAAAATATTTTCAAAAAAGTTGACATTTTTATCACAAAACTATTGCAGTTATAAAATTTTGCCGTATCTTTGCACCGCAATTGAGAAACACAATTGCTCCACGGTGTGGTAGTTCAGCTGGTTAGAATACCTGCCTGTCACGCAGGGGGTCGCGGGTTCGAGTCCCGTCCATACCGCCAGTACAAACGCTAATAGTCTTTAATACAGACTGTTAGCGTTTTTGTTTATCTGGAAATCCCCACAAAATCCCCTTTTAGCTAAAAATAAGAAAAAAAGCATCTCAAAAAACCGCTGTTTTATGAAATGCTTTGATGAATTTTAATCAATGCTTTTTCGGCATTGCTTCGACAAAGATACAAAATTTACTCAATACTTCCCATTGTACAGTTTCAGTGCCATTTCTACATCAATAACAATCTTACGACCGGTTTGAGAAATTGCTTTTTTTATTGTACCGCTTTGTTTTATCCGATTTGCAGTTGACCGGGAACATCCGAAAGTCCGTGCAATTCCTGCAAGTCCATAATCATATTTTTTCAAGTCATTTTTGCCACCGTTCGCCCCGGATTGATGCAATGTGAGTATTTCGCTCATTAGCTGCTTATATTCGCCCACTGTCAAGGCATATAGTGGTCTTTCGTCTTCAATGTTTAGCATAGTATTAAAAGTTTGAAAGTAACTGAATAGCCCTTGTTTTATCATTCAAATCTTTGAGGGTTGCGCCTGTACTCATAAAGTTTTCGCGTTCAATTTCGCATCCTCTGAATGATGTTGTAATCAGAGAGTTTTCAAAGTCAACAATCATAACAAAATCATTTTTGAAAGTCTCAATCATTCTTTTATCTTCAAACACTGTTTTTCTGTCTGTAGCTTTCATGTTTCAATCATTTATTTTATCATCTAATTCACACATAACCATAAACGCAATACATTTATTTATCTCTTGCAACGCTTCGAATATTTTTACATCAATCACATCCATAAATTCAAAATAATCATTTTGATGATCAGGTTGTAAGAATACCGGTTTGCGCTCGAAGCATTCAAAATACTTTTTAGCATCTTTCAGCTTGTTTGCACCATATAGCAACTCCTTTGTTGCATCAATAGCCCTCTTGTCTGTCAATAATTCAATTTGTTTCATATTATACTGTTTTAAATTTATGCTGCAAATCAAATCAGATAATTTTGATTAAAAACTATTGCATAATAAGTTTATTTTTAGTATCTTATATGGTGTTTGCATTACAAACACTTTTGATTGATTTTTTGGATTTTTATGTTGTAGAACATATTTATAAAATACACGGAATTCCGACATTTTAGATACACGGATTTCAGGGTATGCAAATTTTGTGGAGAGGTTGCGCCCGGGTGAAAAGTCGGTGCAAGCAGAATATTTAACCCCAAAAATGCAAAAAAAATGGTGCTTTATGGGGTTGCAGAACTTACATGACTGAATTACATATTGTATATCAGTACATTACAAAAATGTAGGACGTTATGTAGGACGTTTTGTGCCAAACGCAAAAAAAACAGAGGGTGTTTTAACCCTCTTTTTTGACTTTCGAATAACTTAAATTTTATTAGCGTTTAGCTCAATCATCAATTTAACAAACTCATCCCCCTCATCCTCTTCGGTCGATGGTTCTTTGCCGTTCATACCTTGCAACTGTTTAATAAATTCATTTTCGGCTGCCTCCTTGACGTCTTCGGGGCTTTGTGTGGTT
>RRZU010938164.1_pt1 | contig 12395 bp, 15 predicted proteins | sample 2165561 | NCBI WGS metagenome assembly RRZU01 (sample SAMN10456909, study PRJNA506462) | wastewater metagenome | isolation source: wastewater sludge | place: USA: Moscow, Idaho | reverse complement strand
AGAGATAAATGATTTATCATCATCGGGCTTTTTTAAGAGCAGCTCCAGATTCCAATATTCTTCGGGAATAAAGGCTTCAATCTCCTCTTCCCGATCGACAATAATACGGGTCACAACCGATTGAACCCGGCCACCACTGAGCCCTTTCTTAACTTTCTTCCACAAAAAAGGACTCAGCGAATACCCCACCAGTCGATCGAGAATCCGTCGTGCCTGCTGTGAATTGACTAAGTCAATATCGATGGCTCTTTTGTTTTCGATGGCCGCGTTAACCGCTTCTTTTGTAATTTCATGAAATTCGATCCGACACTTTGTCGCCAAATCAATCTACAGAAAATTCGCCATATGCCAGGATATGGCTTCTCCTTCGCGGTCAGGGTCAGTGGCGAGATAAACTTGATCGGCTTTTTTAGCTGCATTTTTCAATTTTTTCAACAATTCAGCCTTGCCGCGTATTTTAATATAATCAGGTTTAAAATCATCTTCTATATTAATACCAATTCGACTCTTGGGCAGATCGATCACATGGCCCATAGTTGCTTCAACTTCATAGCCCTTTGGTAAATATTTTTTTATTGTTTTTGCTTTTGCCGGCGATTCAACAATAACCAGGGTTTTACTCATTGAATACCTCCTTCTTTCTTAATATTAATGACGTTTTTTCTCTTAAAATAGCCACATTATAGCAAACATTTCCACATAATACAACTTGTGACCTTGAATATAACTGATTGTTCTTAAATTAAAACAATGTTTCCGTAGGTGATGATGATAATTTCTTCAATTTCCATCATCGTCAGCAGACTGTTTACCCGATTGATGGGTAAATCAGAATAAGCCACTAACTCATCGATGGTCCGGTAACCTTTTTTGATCAGATCAAACAGCAATTGCTGTTCTGGGGTAGCCATTTCTAAAGCAACCGATCCCTTTTGCCCCTGACTTTCAGGGTCTTCTGTTTTGGTCTGATCAAGAATAATGTAGTCTTCAAGAATATCCCTGGGATCAGTGACAAGTTTGGCCCCTTCTTTAAGCAGTTGGTTCCCACCGGCCCAGTTAGCCCCACCGATATCGCCGGGAATCACATAGATGTTCTTACCCTGTTCCAAAGCATGGTTGACTGTAATCAGCGACCCGCTTTTTTTGCGGGCTTCAATGACCAGAACGCCCTGGGACAGACCGCTGATAATTCGATTGCGCTGGGGAAAGTGATAAGGAAGCGGCTTTTCCCCCAAATTAAATTCGCTGATAATCAGTGCTTGCTCCGCCATCAGCTCAAAGAGTTTCTGATTGATTCGAGGATAACAGATATCGATGCCAGTTCCTAACACTCCAATGGTACGGCCCAATTCATTGACACTGGCCCAATGGCATTTACCGTCGATGCCGTCAGCCAAACCGCTAACGATGGTAACTCCGACGGATGACAATGACTGTGAAAACATCTTAGCATATTTTTCACCTGCCACAGTGGGGTTTCGGGAACCAATAATTGCAATTGAAAGCGGCGCCCGCAATAATGATAAATCACCTTTGGCATACAAACCCAGGGGTGGCAGGTAAAGATTGGCCAGCGATTCCGGAAAATCCGGATCACAACGCGGGATCAGCTGAATGTGATGCTTTTCCAGATAAGACAAATCTTGTTGGGCTTTATCAAGTGATTTGACCTGGCTAAAATAATTTGCTGTCTTTTGATCGATTATTTTTGTCTTTGCAAGGGTTTCAGCACTCAATGAAAAAATCACTTCGGGGGACAAAAATTGTTCTAACAAGATGTTTTTTTGCTTGAGCGAAATTTTTTCCAGACGCATAAACCATATCCAATAAATTAAATCTTTCACCACTGGCATTTCCCTTCTCTATGATATCCCTTATATTATCACAATTATAAGGGACATTAAGGCCTTTGTAAACAAAAAGACCCAGCGCAGGCATTAACCGCTGCGCCGGGTCCAAAAGCATAATTGATCTGATTTATTCGATGACTTTTAAATCTGTGTCAATGTTCTGGGTAACATCCTGACCAAACCACTTCATTGATAATTCTGTCAGTTTTCCATTTTCACGCAAAGCGTCCAGGGCTGCATTCAATTGTTCGTTAAATGCCGTATCAGTTTTACGAACCGTGATACCGATTGGTTCGTTTGATAAGACGTCTGATGAAACAGCATAAACGTCTGGTTTTAAAGTTGTGTAAAACTGCGCAACACTGATGTCGGTCATGATATTATCAATTTGTTTGCCTTCCAGGGCAGCAAAGGCATCCAGCATCGCATCATATTTATTCACGGTGTAGTCAACATTTTCCTGGTTTTTTAAAGCTTCGGCTGCATAATCTGCAGTAGTTTCGATTTGAACGCCTACTGTTTTTCCGGCCAGATCTTTTGGTGTTTTAGCAGGGGTTGCATCTTTGCGGGAAACAATGACAATCCCATTAGCGAGATAAGGATCGGTCATATTAAATCCGGTTAACCGTTCTTCGGTAATACTGGTTCCTGACAAAACGATGTCATATTGGTTGGCGTTAAGACCGTTAAAAATTCCGTCCCAGGCCGTCGGAACCCATTTCATTTCGACACCGAGTTCGTCTGCCAGGGCCTGACCGAGGTCAATATCAAAACCAACCAGCTCATTGTTTTCATCACGGAATTCCAAAGGCAGATACATATCATTGGTTCCGGCGGTCAACACCCCATCGGCGAGCGGGTCTTCACTCGTTGCTGGCTTACTGCCACATCCTGTTAAAAACAAGGCCATTGCTAATGCGATTGTGATCAGTAGATAACTTTTTCTTTTCATTTTTTCCTCCTATGGTATAAACTTTGCCTTTTATTATATTTTGCGATGCATAAAAATACAAGTTTTATTTACCCCGCATCAAAAACAGCTGGTTCTTATTATGCAAAAGATCCAACTGTTTTGATATTTTTTAATTTCAGCTTTGCTTGTTATTCCCGCGTGCCTGGAATTAAAAGGACTGAGGCCGTGGCGTGACGAACAATATTATGGCTGACACTCCCTAAAAAGATTTCCTTGATAAATCCCCGGCCCTGGGTACCCATCACAACCAGAGGGATCCTTTCTTCATCGACAATTTTAATAATTTCCGAGGTTGGGGCGCCATAGCGGATTTGTACCTCCACTTCGACTTCATTGAGCGCGATCAATTCTTCTTTCAATTTTTGAAGTCGGCCATTGTCAATTTCGTTGAACTCAACCAGTCGGTGTAAAAGATAGGGATTTATTTTGGATTCATCCTGAACATGAAAAATCGTTACCTTCCTGACTCCGTTTTTCACCATTTCCTTTACTTGTGCAAAGGCAATGTCAGCATTCTCCGAAAAATCTGTAGGAAATAAAATGTGGCCAATCAGATCAAGGCTGTCATCCTGTTTGGTATCTCGGACCAGCAAAAGTGGTTTTGTCGCTCCATATAAAATATCAAAAGCAATCCCCCCTAAAAACAACGAACCGATAATGGAGTGCTTTTCAGCACCGACAACAATTAAAGTATACTGTTCTTCTTTAGCGAGGCGATTGATTTCATTTTTTATATCACCGGAAATGATCCGGGTTTTTACCGCAAAACCCTGCTCGATCAACAAATCGGACTGTTTTTTTAAGTTTTCATTAAACACCGCTGTTAAATAAGATGAAACCCCGGCATCAACGTCCCGAGGATTAAAACACTGAAGCAGCAAACATTCTCGGGCCCCCAGTATCCGCAGGTTTTTCATAAACTTCACCATTTCGGAAGACGCATTCGAAACTTCAGAAACAACAATTATTTTATCAAACATTTCAAACCTCCAAAAAATTAAAGCAATCCACAGCTCAATTGATTATAGTATTTATAACCTTTTGGAACCAATTTAAACGGTATTTAAAAAATTAGGGTCACGCTACTGGTTGTTATCAATAAGTTGGTGATGATTTTCGATAAATAGATTGACATTGGCGTCTAATTCTTTAATTTGTTTGTCATATCTTTCATTGCTGGTTTTTAAGTGCCGCTTTAAATCAGCGACCTTTTCCGTCAGTTTATGGTTTTCTTCGGCCAAACGATTTTTTTCGATTAATAGTGCTTTTCGCTCGCGGAGAATATCCTCGTATTGACTTTTCAAAACCTGATTGTCATTCTGAGTATTTTCCCCAGTCGTAATTTTTACATCATCCCCGCTTGAATTTTCTCTGGCGTAGGTCTCAAGCTCGGTATTTAATTCTCGCACCATCGCTTTCAATTGGTCCAACTGCGCTTTCATTTCCTGGCTTTCCTGTTCATAAGCCAGATATTCAGCAAGCTTATCCGGTAATTCAATCGCGGTTTCACTTGTATCGGTATTGATGCGTTGGGTTGGGAGATTAGGGTAATTGAGGTTTCTTTCATTAATCAGCTGATTTAAGGTATCATTCTCTTTTTTTATTTCGTCAATCTGATTTGACATTTCAAATTTTGAAGCTTTACAGAGATTATACATTTCCCCATATTGATCCCGTTCCTGTTTTAACATCGTAATCATCGCCGCATATTCTTCCAAGCGATTGTTAAATGATTCCTCGGCATTTTCCAGGTTTTCCATTAAGTTGTCGATGTAGTCACTAACCTGTTTTTTGTTATATCCGCCCATTTCTTTAGCAAATGATAATTTTGTTTTTGATTTACTGGACTTATCTCTTAATTCCTCTAAGGTTAACTGCTCAGATTTTTTGGCCATGATTAATCATACCTTTCTTAATTTACTGTCTGATGATGAGGTGCTGGTTGATTTCTAACTTAAGTCGCCGGCAGGAACCAGACTTAACCTCAAGTACCCAAAAAGCGTTTTGGATATGAGGACTTACCTTTCTGGCAGCCATTTCTGGTTCGATATGGAGAATGTCTCCATCTTTAGATAAAAAGATCACATCAATCGGAAATTTCATTCCAAAGGTATGGACCTGATTGCATTTTTTTAACAGCAGTCCCTGATCATTCGAAAGTCCGGCTGTTCTTAATAAACCGACCAGGCGGGACATAAAGCGATCTGCAACTTTTACGGCAGCGAATAATTCAATATCATTTCTCAAAATAATACATTCTTTCATTATTATACCCCTTATCCAAACTGTTTAACAAGCTGTAAAATTGTCGGTCCCAACAGGACAATAAACAGCACCGGGAGAACGAAAAAAACCAGTGGAATCATCATTTTCACAGGTGCTTTCATCGCCTTTTCCTCGGCTCTTTGTCGCCTTTTTATCCGCAATTCTTCGGATTGGGCTTTAAGTACGTGATTAATTGGAATACCCAATTGTTCAGCCTGAATAATTGAACCAACAAATGTTTTTAATTCTTCAACTGAATTACGTTCAGCCAGACTTTTGAGGGCATCTTTTCGGGGTTTACCGTAGTTGATTTCGGAATGAACAATATTAAGCTCTGCTACCAGGACGCCACTTAAACGTTCACCGATTTTAATTAATGCCGAATCAAAACCCAGCCCGGCTTCCATGGTAACACATAAAATATCCATAATATCCGGCAATTCATTGGCAATAGCCCCTTGCCGTTTAGTAATCTTGAGTTTTAAAAAGGCAACCGGGAAAATAACTCCTAAAAGCATGCAGAAAAAAATGAACAGTAATTCATTGGCAATATTCCACCGGGTCAATAAGGTCAGTATAAAAGCGCCAATGAAAAAGCAACCAAAAACTACCAGTCTAATAGCATTATATTCATTGACGGCCAGCTGTAAACCGGCAAGTCTTAGATTTGTTTCGGTTTTTTTATTTTGGACACCACTTTTTTTGGGGAATAGCGATGAAATTTTCTTGATTAACGATTGATAAATCGGCAGAATTACCCTCTGAAAAAATGGTTTTTCAAACGCTTCATCGAGATCATTTCGATTTCTTCTTTTAATTGCATCAAGGCGTTTCTTTTTAGTATCGGCTATTTCGGCCTGCTTATAAAAAACAATTAGAATCAGAACAAAAAGCAGTGTTGACACACTTATGGCTAAAAAAAACATCGTACTCCCCCTCGCTTTTAGTAGAAACTATCACTAGAATTTTATATTGACAATTTTTCTGATGATCAGATAGCCGATAATCTCCATAATAATAGCCACAACGACCATTGCGGTACCAAGGTTTGACTCAAAGAAAATTGTCACATAATCAGGATTAAACAGTAAGAAAACGAGAATAATAGCGACCGGCATTAAACCAACTACGAGACCTGATGTGCGGGCAGTCGCTGTCAGCACTTTGATCTCATTTTTTATTTTGAATCTTTCCTTGATGGTTCCAGAAATATTCGTCAATATTTCGGAAAGATTACCGCCGGTTTGACGTTGAATCAAAATCGCAGAAACGATCATCATAAAGTTCTGACTGTCAATTTTATCAGACAATCGGGTTAAAGATGTTTCGATCGAGCTCCCCAGTTTTAATTCCTTAACAACCCGGCCGAATTCTTCCGAGATCGGATTGGGCTTCTCAGTTGAAATACTGACCAGCGCTTGTTGAAAAGTGAGTCCCGCCTTTAAACAGCTGCTCATGATGCTGATGGCATCGATCAGTTGCCGTTCAAATAATTCAACCCGTTTGGTTCTTTTTTTATTGACATACAGAGGCGGCGTTAGCAATCCTAAAAGCAATAAGATAATTGCGAAGATCACATTGCCACCCAGCACAAAAATCAGGCTTGAGGGAGCGATCGCTAAAACAACCCATAACAACAAAAATTCTGATGGTCTGATCAGGATGCCGGACATTGATAAGTCATTTTCCAGTTTTTTCAGCAGCTTATGTTTTGACTTGTCGCGATTTCGTTTGACCTTTTTTAAATTTGCCAAATCCAAACTGCCGGAGTATGTTATTTCGCTTAGTCTTTTTTGCATCTGACGCTGATCGGCCGAAACCGCATATAGTAATAACAATACTAAAAAGAATACCGTTATCATGATTAATAGAGTAATTATTACCGCATTCATTGTCGTACCTCTTAGTGTTTCTTATTCAATAAACCAATCATCATTGACCATTATCCCATTGTGAACAATTTTTTCTAAGCAGCGTGGTTTGATGCCCATACTTTTAAAGCGGCCTTTAAATTTTCCATCAGTATCCAATTGACCAGTCATCTCGTAACTGTAAATATCCTGCATGACAATGACATCCCCTTCCAGGCCGGTGACCTCGGTGATATTGACAACCTTTCTGGTGCCATCCCGGAGCCGCGATTGCTGGATAATAATATCAATTGCCGAGGTCGTTTGATCCCGGATTGCCCGTAAGGGTAAATCCATCCCCGACATTAATACCATCGTCTCAATTCGCGAGAGTGAATCTCTTGGGGTGTTGGCATGGATCGTCGTCAGCGATCCATCGTGGCCGGTATTCATGGCCTGAAGCATATCAATGGTTTCCGCTGACCGGACTTCCCCGACAATGATGCGATCCGGCCGCATTCGTAGGGCATTGACAACCAATTCCCGAATTGACACCTTACCGCGTCCTTCCAGGTTGGATGGCCGGCTTTCGAGGGTAATGACGTGATCCTGATTTAAGCGCAGTTCAGCGGAATCTTCAATGGTGATGATCCGTTCGTTATCGGGAATAAAGCTCGACAGGACGTTGAGCATGGTTGTTTTGCCGCTACCAGTACCACCAGAAACAATAATATTCAACTTTCCTTTGACACAAGCTTCCAAAAAAGATAGCATTTTTTTTGAGATCGACCCGTAATTCAGCAATTGATCGGTGGTGATTGGTTTTTTGGAGAATTTTCGAATGGTGATCACCGGCCCGACCAGCGACAGCGGTGGTATCACGACATTGACTCGAGAGCCATCCTGGAGCCGAGCATCGACCATTGGGCTTGATTCATCAATGTGCCGACCGACCGATGAGACGATCCGATCGATAACGTTCATGACATGTTGATTATCTTTAAAAACCACCTGAGACAATTGAATCTTACCGTTTTTTTCAATATATACCCGGTTATAACCATTGACCATAATTTCGGAAATATCGGGATCATTCAGCAGTACTTCGAGTGGCCCATAACCGATAATCTCATTAAGCAATTCTTCGGTAATCCTGCTGCGATCGAGACGGTTGATGTTTTCAGCTTCCGTCGTCATGACATCTTCTAAGATTCTTAATATTTCAATAGTATTTTCTTTGCCAACCTTTTCGACCTTATTATTGTTGATTTCATTGATGACTTCCTGATGAACACGGTTTTTCAAATCCTGATGGATGTCAACATGAAAAACTTCCTTTTTTCCTTCTTCCAGGGCATTTTCTTGTTGGCCCAGCCGCTGTTGTTCCATTCTTTCCAGCAGTCCCATTTTGTTACCTCACTGTTGAATTATATTAACTGACCCGATGGTCAATGGTGTTGATGACATAATTGGCAATTTTTTTAAGATCTCTGCCAATTTCCGATTTCGGCGCGTCCAATACAATTGGAATTCCTTTGTTATGGGCGGTTGTCGCCGTCTTAAAATCAAAAGCAACGGTGTTTTTGAGCGGTTCGTTTAAAACCCGTTGCATATCTTTTAAACTGATCAATCCTTTGGTTAAACGATTGATGATTAATTCTGTTTTTTCTTTCTGCTGCAGCGACTCAAGAATATTGAGGGTGATCTTGGTATTACGTAAAGTGGAGATATCCTGAACTGAAATCAAGAGCACCAGGTTCGAGTTCTCAAGCGCAGTCATGGTAATATCACTAAAGACTGGAGCGGTATCAATCAGTATGTAGTCATAAAAGGGTCGCATCGTATTGATCATCGTTTCGATATTTTTGGGGGTAACATATTCTGCATATTCCGGACTCTTGGGAGCGCAGACAACACTGACACCGGAAAAATGCAACGCCATCATCCGCTTGATGGCATCAATATCACTGGCATCATTGCCCTGGGATAATTCCGAAATGGTATCCTTGGGATCGATATCAAAATAAACATTAACATCGCCAAATTGGAGATCGGCATCAATCACGGCGACCTTCTTACCCATTTTTGCCAGTACCACCGCTAGATTAACGGTGATGGTAGTTCTCCCGATCCCGCCTTTGGTACCAAAAATGGTGATAATCCTCGATTGTAAATTATTTGCTGTGGTCACATCGGCATTCTCCAGCCGTGATTTTTCCATATAATGCGCTAATTCGATGTTCTCCGTCAATGACTCGGCATCAATCGGGAACTGTAGTACTTTCCTGATGCCAGCCAGCATGACTTTTTCAATCATCGATACATCAAAACGGTCACATAGCAGAATAACCGCACAACCGGGAATCCTGATGTAGATCTTTTCAGCCAAAGCGATAGCTTGCTGGTAATCGTCATCAGATTGAATAATAATGACATGGGGTTTTAAACTGATGGCTTTGTCCAGAACGCTATCATCCTGTTTGGCAAATCCGATAAAGGCAACCTTATCATTTCGCAGCAAACTCTTTATTTCGTAGATCCGATTGTCGTTATTTCCGACAATCATAACTTTTATCTTTTCCATCGCATTACCCCCTTTCGTTCTTTATCGTTTTGAAAGTGATCGTCATTTTATTAAAATGTTATGGCATCGGCATAAAGGGTTTCGGACCTAACAGCGCGTTGTCAACAGGCGACCTCAGCACCAGACGGTATTTAGGCGTTTGATCAATTGACAAGGCATAGTGTATTTTTTCAACTTCACTAGCCGGTACAGATACAGTAACCGAGGTATACTCACCCCCGTTTTCGCCGGAACCGTTTGGTCCAACCTTGAGAATTTCAATATTTTCAACGACATATTCCGAAACAACGGTTTTATCACTTTTTATCCATGTGGTAACAAGATCAACCCGATCACCCTTGGTTATATACCAACCGACTCCTTTTTCTTCATCAACCAGGATCGTTAATCCCCGATAATTCGGCTCAATTGAGTAGGATAAATTATTATTTTCCTGGTTGGTATCGCTTAACCGGCTGGTAAGAATCTGTTCATTGGCTTCAATGTTTTCTTTCGTAATCCGGCCTAAAACATCTTCCTGGTTGGCTAATGACAGTTGATGCACCATTTCAATCGGAATTTCAGCGGTTTTTAGCATTTCTTTTTCAATTACCGTACCCTTGGGAATCGCCTGGGCCGCCAACACGACTGGTTGAGTTTTTAGATTATTTCCTTTTTCAAGTGATACAGCAAATTGAAAAACGGCAAATCCTGTGATTAGCGACACGATCAATGCGATTATTACGAGCTTTTTCATTGATTTCTCCATTTCAAAGTATTAACTGGCTTTATGATTAACTTTTTACCCTAAATTTAACTAAATATTAATTATTCAGATAAGATCAGATTATATAATCCAAAATCGCCTTCAGTTCCTTCGCCAACGTTATGTCCCGACGAGGCGCCATTTGTTACCATGTTTAAGAAGGAACCGGTGATATAGCCATCATTGGTCTGGTTTTCCAGCAAAAATGCCGCAAAACCTTCGACTACCACGGTTTTCTTATCAACACCAAAGGAATAAATGGGGACCTTGACAATCCTTAGACAGGACGGTTCAAAGTTCGCCGTGGTACAGCCATCACCACCGCTCAGCGCCCCAAAATGGGTACAGGCGTCATAACGTTCCTCAAAGCCCTGATAAGTCGGACCGACCATATTGCCACTTTCCTCCAGCAGCACGTCACCGACACTGATCTCGCCGGCATAACCCTGGGTAATCCAGATTCGATAATCGCTGGCACCGCCGCCCTGACCATCCAGATCGAGAGCTCCGAAGAATGACGTCGATCCACCTTGCACGCCATATTTTAAGGTAACATGGGTCAGGTTATTACTGGCGATTCGGGCATCCATTTCTTCTTTAGTTAAACCAATTGGGGCAACCCCACTGGTCCGGATCACTGGAGAAAGTTTTGCGACCGCACTTCTTGAGAGATCAAGATAGTCAATACCAAATATTTTGGCAAAATACATTGGGACACTGTTATCAACGGTAACCCGTATTTCCGTGTATTGGCCATTGCTGATTTTCCCTAGAACAATATCATCTTCGGTTAAATCTGCAAATCCGTTGAGATCAGCATAATTGATGGCACTATTTTTAATCTGATTAACCTTTATCGTATTACCGGTTTCAATTGGCAGTAATCGCCCCGCAGAATAGACCGCTGCATCAGCAGCTTTTTGCTGTTCGCCGGTACTTAAAAATGCCAAGCCCAGATCGATCACTAGTGCTAACATGGCAAATATAAAAACCATCGACACGGCGACAATAATCAATACATCACCATGTTCTTCGTTTTTCATTCTGATTACAGGTTTGATTTTATTGAATAATTGAATTATTTTTTTCATTTACTCTACCTTCATGGTACAGGATGACGAAAGATTCATGGTTTCACCCTGAACAAAAACACCAACAATCGGTGTAAGAATCGCAACATCATCACTAATCTCAATTACCACATCGCCCAGGCGCGGGTTTGAGACATTTGTAAAAGTAATATTGATTTCTGCGGTAGTTGCGATGTTTTCTGGTGCGATCGCTCTGATATGAGCTTCAATTGCAGATTTACTGGATGAATGAACGATCGCATAGCGAGCGCCTTCGCGGGAGGCATAATCAATACTGTTCTGATTCATAAACAACCAGCCAAAATCAATGATTGCACATAAAATCATAATCAAAATTGGCAAGCTGATTGCAAGCTCAACAATCGCTTGCCCGTCTTCTTTTTTCATTTTTTTGATTATGTTTGCAAACATTTTTCCTCCCCGATTATTCATTGATGAAAATCTTACGTTATAAGTCCCGTTTAAAGCTATCTGGTATTAGATATAGATATCCGATCTACTAAAAAAAGCATATTGATTACGTCTGGCAGAAAATTCTACTCTGACGTTGCCAATATGCCACTGGTTTCTTCACAGTAAACACAATAACTACTTAAAACTTTATAATGCTAATTGGGTTCCGATATCGGTAAAGAACTGACTGATTTGCGGTCCTAACAACCAGATTGCAGCAATGGCTGCCAGTGCGATCCCGGCAATAATTAAGCCATACTCAACCAAGCCCTGTCCTTCTTCTTCTCTGATCATGCGTGTAAACAAATTTTTCATCTGATTTTCTCCTTCATATTTTTTTCATTAAACTAATTGTTTTGCTCTTATTTATCTTTTCTATAGTGCCAGTTGGGTTCCGATATCGGTAAAGAACTGACTAATCTGCGGTCCTAACAACCAGATTGCAGCAATGGCGGCCAATGCGATCCCGGCAATAATTAAGCCATACTCAACCAAGCCCTGTCCTTCTTCTTCTCTGATCATGCGTGTAAACACATCTTTCATCTGATTTTCTCCTTCATATTTTTTTCGTTAAATTAATTGTT
>RRZU011858641.1_pt1 | contig 12397 bp, 11 predicted proteins | sample 2165561 | NCBI WGS metagenome assembly RRZU01 (sample SAMN10456909, study PRJNA506462) | wastewater metagenome | isolation source: wastewater sludge | place: USA: Moscow, Idaho | reverse complement strand
CTTGGTATTCCCTGCTTCGCATATCAACTCACCTTCCTCGATGTACGTTCATACTTTTATTCGTTTGGATAAAAAAGACCCTACAAGCAATAAACTGTTAGCTCACAGTGTGAATTTCGCAGCGAATGCCGACCCAGCAGATAATGAGTTTGTATTCTCTTGGAAAGGATTAACCGGAGGCTACCCAGGTGTAGTGTCGGTATTACCTTATTATGCGAAAACCAACGAATACTCGCATATGGAATACCGTGATATTTGGGAGTACCAACTGGATCTTAATAAAGAAGAAGCAGACCAGTTTGTTCGCCATATCTGGGAAACCAAAGATACTTTTTTTGATTATTTTTTCTTTGATGAAAACTGCTCGTATCGTTTGCTGGCTTTACTCGACGCCAGCTCTGAACGCATCGATGTGACTGATGATTTTATGTTCACTGCCCTACCCGTCGATACAATACGCGCCTTACAAAAACGCGGTTTAGTTAAAGATACTGAGTACCGCCCATCGGCGGCCAGCAGGATGGAGCATAAAAGCCAACAGGTCTCTGGGCCCGCATTAGAGCAGGCTAAAAAACTCGTTGAGCAGGACGATGATATCCAACAGTCTCTGGCCGAGTTCAGCGAACATGAACAAGCACAAATCTTAGAACTTGCTTATGCTTACGCTCGCTATTTAGCAGTTAAAAAGAAGCAGGCGAATCCTGAGTTACGCAAACGCACAGTCAATCTATTATCAGCCCGTGCAAAACTGCCTGTTTCGGCAGTCTTTGACGATATTCCAGTACCCGCTTATAGAGACGATCAAGGCCATTTAAGCCAACGTCTACAATTTAAAGCAGGCAGTACATTTTCCGATGAGCGCAACAGTTCTCGCTCAAATCGTTTAGGTTTTGTTGATCTGAATTACCGCGCAGCTTTTCATGAAGTGATGGACTTACCGCAAGGCTTTGTACCCGGATCACAAATCCAAATGGGCAATTTAAAACTAAGACTCTGGGATGGCGGCGCCGTTCGACTGCAACAATTTCAGATCGTAGATATTTTATCGCTCAGCCATCAAACCCATTTACAACAACCGACAGCGTGGTCAGTCAGTGGTGGCTTAGATCGATTTATTGGTGCCGATGCAGAGTTATTTGGTTATTTAAACGCAGGCTTTGGTAAAGCCTGGCTCACCTCTGCTGGGCGTTTCTATGGCTTAGCACAGGCCCAGTTGCTGGCTGACAATCAGTTCCATCGAGGCGCACAGCTGAGCTTTGGCCCTCGCCTGGGTTGGTTATGGCAAGGGGATCATATCCAAGCCCAACTGGAAAGTAATTGGCAAGGTCTGAGTGTGATTGATAAAACGCGCCGTACCGAAGTCAGTGCCAATCTAGGCTGGCGCTTATCAACCAACCTGCAACTTAAACTCGAAGCGAAAAGCCAACACTTCAAACTCCATCAAGACAGCAGCAAACAGCACGAGGTGAGCCTTGGCATCAACTGGTATTACTAAAGCGCTCAAAGCCCTGTCTAAACGATGGGGTCGTACGCTGCTTTATCGACTCACTATCCTGATGGGTAGCTTAACACTAACCGGCTGTACTTCGCTGTCTGCTTTGTTTTTCTATCCACAAAGCACTTTGATCTCCACGCCGCAAGACGCGGGACTTGAATACCAAGATGTGTGGCTGACAGCCCAAGACAATACCAAGCTGCACGCCTGGTGGCTGCCGGCACAAGGCAAGCAAGCCGACTCCAACATCATGCTGCTGTATCTGCACGGTAACGCTGAAAACATCTCCAGCCATAGCCACAGCATCTACTGGCTACCGGCAAGTGGTATCAATGTCTTAGCTTTAGATTATCGAGGCTTTGGCGCATCAGAAGGTCAAGCACGGATGCCTGAGGTACTGCAGGATATTGAAGCTGCTATTCTCTGGATGAAGCAACAACACCCAGACAAAGAACTGATCATACTCGGGCAAAGTATCGGCAGCGCTATCGCCATCAATTATATTGCACAAGCGGCAGATCAGCATGATATCAAAGCATTGATTTTAGATGCGCCATTAAGCGGTTTTGCCACAGCCGCACGCAGTGCAATGAGTCGGAGTATTATCGGTTGGCTGATGTGGCCCTTTACCGTATTGATTCCATCCCAGTGGGACCCCATCAAGCATATCCAGAGCATTGATATGCCCGTACTGATTATGCACAGCCCAAAAGATACTATTGTGCCGGCTCAACAAGGCAAAAAACTCTATGCGCACTGGCACAAAGCCCACCCAGAACAACAGTTATGTTGGCTCGATTCAAAAGGCCCACATATTATGTCTTTTGCCTTTCCAGAACTCAGACAAGCCACCCTCAGTTTTATTAAAAACCGACAGTGCCCAAAACTAAAATAGCATGTGTTGAATCAAACGCTTGCGCCTTGAGCAATGCCCAGCGAAGTCCTATCATTAGTTTAAATAGAAGTGGAGTTGAACGATGCTAACTGTACTGCAAATTGATTTCCCGTTTGACGGCCCATTTGGTCAGGATATGCACCAAGCTATGCAGCCACTCGCTGAGTCGATTATCCAAGAACCTGGACTGCTGTGGAAAATCTGGACCGAAAACGTCGAAACACAAGAAGCCGGTGGCATCTATTTATTTAGTGATGCGCCAGCAGCACAAGCCTACTTAGAGATGCACAGCGCCCGCTTAAGCGCCAGTGGTGTTACCGGCATTCGTGCTAAATTGTTTGATGTGAACCGCCCTCTTAGCGAAATTTGTAAAGGTCCGATCCAATGACAACCAGTAAGCTCGATAAAATTCTAGCCCAAGCGCAGAAAGAAAATGAAAGCGGCTACCGACAAAAAGCTTTAAGAATGTACCCACACTTTTGTGGTCGTTGCAGTCGTGAGTTTAGCGGTAAGGGTCTGAGTGAATTAACCGTACACCACCGTGACCATAATCACGATAACAATCCATCCGACGGTTCCAACTGGGAACTGCTGTGCTTGTATTGTCACGATAATGAGCACCAGCGCCAAGTGGATCTGCATTATCAAAAAGAAGAGCGCGCCGGGCAAAAAGGTCCGCAGCAAACCTTTAAAGGCTTAGCAGGTCTTGCAGATCTTCTGAAGAAAAACGACAGCTAACCGGCTGTGCTCCATGCTACTTTTTCAGTAAGAAGCAGCGTGGAGCATAGTACTCACCAATAGAGTCAAACTTAGCCCGATCTGAAAATCAGATGCTTTTCCCAATCCTCATCAGCAACATCCACTTCGCTGACCATACGCCCGAGTCGTGAAATGCTTTCGGTATGCACGGCATCTGTATTGCCACAGACTAGATGATGCCAAACAAACAAATCTTTACCTTCACTGACCAAGCGATAAGCGCAGGTGGTGGGCAGCCATTTAAAAGACTCAGCCTGATCAGCAGTCAATTGAATGCAGTCAGCCACATAGCGTTTACGATCCGGATAATTGCTGCAACGCGCTGTATCTAAATCCAACAATTTACAAGCGATATTGGTGTAATACACTGCACCATCGTCTTCATCTTCAAGCTTTTGCAAACAGCATAAACCACAACCATCGCAGAGTGATTCCCACTCTTCCTGATCCAATTCAGTTAAGGTTTTACGTTTCCAAAAGGGTTCAACAATTGCGGCCATTCTCTGCTCTACCTAGGCCAAGCACTATACTTGGCGGATATAATAATTAATCTTGCTTGCACTCAACTTTAACGCGCATTTTAATCACTGTAGTGCTAAAACGCGCAGTCAAATGTGCAGTTTCACCTGCTGCCAAACGGGCTTTACGTGTACGCGGGCTTTCTGGCCCATTGCGAAAACGCACTGTACAGACAGCAGCCTGCTGACCATAGTTATGTAACGAGACTGAAGCGCTATTATTACCTAAATCAGCAGTGGTCACGGCGATTTCAGCGCCATTAAGTTGCTGCTCAACTTCAAAGGCAAAGGCAAAAGCCGCCACTGGACACAGCAGCGCTAACATTATTAGGTATTTTCTCATACTTTCTTCTCGCAGCAGTCTAGCCATGCAGTGTAACGCATCAATCAGTACAAACCGCCCACACAATTAGAAAAGTGCGGAAAAAATGCTTTATTTGCCAGTAACAGCCATCTATCATCCTGTACTTCTCTTCTTTTATTTGACCAGCAGTCGCAGCATCACAGCGCAACACCTGCTGACTCCCACCTTAAATACAGTACAATTTAATCCTCTTATGCAAACATTTAATAGCGCAGTAACGACCATCAATGACTGGGTCTGGGGCACACCAATGCTGGTTGCCATTTTGGGCAGCGGCTTGTTTCTCATGCTGGCACTCAAATTCATGCCCATTCTTAATATCAAGCGCGGCTTTTTAGAGATTTGGAACGGCCGCGAGAAAGGTGATGCGAGCATCGGTCAAATCAGCCCCTTTGCGGCTCTAATGACCACGCTGGCGGCCACAGTGGGTACCGGCAATATCGCTGGAGTAGCCACTGCCATTGTTCTGGGTGGCCCAGGCGCTCTATTTTGGATGTGGTGTACAGCCCTAGTCGGTATGGCGACTAAATATTGCGAAGTGGTGCTGGCCGTGCACTTTCGCGAGAAAAACAGCAGCAAGCATTTTGTCGGCGGCCCCATGTATGCCATTAAAAATGGTTTAGGTCGTAAGTGGGCTTGGTTGGGCGCTTGCTTTGCTGTGTTTGGTGGTTTAGCCAGTTTTGGTATTGGTAATATGGTGCAGGTCAACAGCATGACCGCTGGGCTGGCGGTCTCTTTTGCTATTCCGGCTTGGATCAGCGGGCTGTGCATTATGGTGCTGGTGGGACTGGTTATTTTAGGCGGCATTCAACGCATTGGCGCAGTGGCACAAACTCTCGTACCTTTTATGTGTGTGGCTTACGTGATCACCACTGCATTTATTTTAATCAGCCATTACCAAGCGATTCCTGCTGCATTTGCCTTGATTTTTGATTCAGCATTTAATGGTCATGCAGCTGTTGGTGGCTTTGCCGGCGCAGCGATGATTGCGGCAATACGCTTTGGTGTAGCGCGCGGAGTATTCTCGAATGAGGCCGGCTTAGGTAGCGCGGGTATTGCACAAGCGGCAGGCACCAGTGACGACCCTGTAGTGTCTGGCTTAATTGGCATGATGGGCACCTTTATTGACACATTGATAGTGTGCACCATGACCGGCTTAGCCATTATTTGCTCGGGTGTCTGGAGCAGTGGTTTAAGTGGCGCGGCCTTATCATCTGCAGCTTTTGAGTCGGCAATGCCAGGCATAGGCAATTATTTATTGACCACCGCTCTTGTGGTATTTGCCTTTACCACTATTTTGGGCTGGAGCTATTATGGCGAGCGCTGCTGGGAATTTTTATTAGGTCGGCGTGCCATTTTACCCTACCGTTTAATCTGGGTCGCGGTAGTGCCCTTAGGGGCTATTACGCAACTGGATACCGTATGGTTACTCGCTGACACCTTAAATGGTTTAATGGCGCTGCCCAACTTGGTTTCTTTACTGATGCTCAGCCCTGTGGTGATTAAACTGACTCAAGAGCACTTTGCTCAACGCTAGTTGGCTTGCGTGTCATTCATCGCGCTATAAGTGCCTTCAGGTACGCGCGACAACACAATATTCACTCGGCGATTGAGCGCGCGGTTAGCAGCAGTATTATTGGGCTTAAGTGGGTAGCGCTCACCATGGAAGCGCACTATCACTTGCTCCTCAGGTATACCTTGATCCAAAAAATACTGCTTGACCGTCAGCGCACGCTGACGAGAAATCTCACGATTACTTAAGCGGTTGCCCCAACTATCAGAGTGACCATCGACTTCAATCTTATTGACTGTAGGATCTTCTTTTAAGTAATCCACAATGGCTTTTAAGCGCTCTGTAGCTGACTCACTCAGCACCATATTGGTATCCACAAAAGCAATACGGGTTTGTTTAAGCTGATCAAAATTATAGGGTAGCAAGCTGGCTGTGCACTCTAAGTAACGCTGATACGCATCCGAAAAGCGTGCTGGCATAATGCGCACCTCAAGGCGATCACCTTCATTGGTGCGGTGACGAATCAGCGGTCCACGTCCTTCAAGCAAGCCAGTTAACAAACGCCCAGCCTGTAAAGGTGATGCATATAACGCATGACTGTTGGCCGGCACCAAGACAATCCCTAAGTTAATATCGCCTTGGCCAGCACGCCAAGGTGCTGCGGCAGCCAATAAAGTTGCTGAACCGCGACTGAGCCACGCTTCTTGTGCTTGCAGACGAAAGGTTGGACCTTCACCGGCACGACGCACAAATTCACCTTGACCAAAGCCTTGCACGGGCTGCGCCAGTCGGCACTCAAAACGATCACCTTCCACACTCCACTCAACATGCTCTAAGGGCGTTTGAAAGGTGATGGCTGAGGCAGGCAAAGCTAACAGGCTCGCCCATATCGAAAATACAGCTAAGCGCATTGCGCTCTCCAGTCACGAAAATACTTAATTAAGTTATCGGTCAGACTCAAGAAAACTTTAAAGCAGATGCCCGCATCGCGCTTTTACGGTAGCATTCTACTTATTCAAGATAAATTGACTGACTGGAAGCCTTCATGATTGACCGTCTTACCTTGCTGCGACCCGACGATTGGCATATTCACTTGCGCGATGGCGCATTTTTGCCACACACAGTTGCGGATGCCGCACGCACCTTTGCTCGTGCGATTATTATGCCTAACCTGGTTCCGCCCGTACGCAATACTGCACAAGCCGATCAATACCGCGCACGTATTTTAAATGCTCGTCCGGCACAGAGCAGTTTTGATCCTTTAATGGTGCTTTACCTCACGGATCACACTACAGCCCACGACATTCAAGAAGCTAAAGCCAGCGGCTTTGTGCATGCAGCCAAGTTGTATCCAGCGGGCGCTACCACCAACTCTGATTCTGGCGTGACTTCATTAGAAGCTATTTACCCAGCCCTCGAAGCCATGAGCGCTGTGGGTATGCCGTTGTTGGTGCACGGTGAAGTCACGCACAGTGACGTGGATATTTTTGATCGTGAAAAGCGCTTTATTGACGATCAGTTAGTCGGTTTAGTCCAGCGCTTCCCTGATTTAAAAGTCGTTTTAGAACACATCACTACAGCAGATGCGGCCCAGTTTGTCAGCGCAGCCAGCAATAAAGTTGCTGCGACTATCACCGCGCATCACTTACTGTATAACCGCAACCATATGTTAGCTGGCGGTATTCGCCCGCACTTTTATTGCTTGCCGATTCTCAAGCGCAACACACACCAAGAAGCGTTACTTGACGCCGCCACCAGCGGCTCAAGTAAGTTCTTTTTAGGTACCGACTCAGCACCCCACGCACAAAACGCCAAAGAAACTGCTTGTGGTTGTGCCGGTTGCTACACCGCCTATGCCGCCATTGAGTTATATGCTGAAGCCTTTGAGCAACGCAATGCGCTGGATAAACTCGAAGCCTTTGCCAGCCACTTCGGTGCAGACTTCTACGGCTTACCACGCAACCAAGACAGCATCACCCTAGTGCGCGAGCCTTGGACGGTGCCAGATTCCTTTGAGTACGCTGAGCAAAAACTGGTGCCACTGCGCGCTGGCGAAACCTTAAACTGGCGTGTATTGGGAGCTCAAGCATGAGCAACGATATCCCAGATTACGAGTTCGAAGAGTACATCAATAAAGAAAGCAACAACGCTCACGATAAGCACAGCGGTGGTTTAAAATCGGCCATGGCGCGTCGCTTCCGTGGCTATTTGCCCGTAGTCATTGATGTGGAAACCGGCGGTTTTAATTGCGCTACCGATGCGTTATTAGAAATCGCGGCGGTGATTCCAGCGATGGATGAAGACGGTTTGCTCTACGCCGAGCACACCTTATTTTTCCGCGTCAAGCCGTTTGAAGGCGCCAACATTGAACAAGCCGCGCTGGACTTTACCGGCATCAAGCTTGATCACCCATTGCGCATGGCCGTCACTGAAGATCACGCCCTAGGTGAGATTTTCAAAAGCGTACGCAAATCGCTGAAAGCCGCAGGTTGCAAGCGTGCCATTTTAGTCGGCCATAACAGCCACTTTGATTTGGGCTTTCTTAATGCGGCAGTGGAGCGTTGTGGCATTAAGCGCAACCCCTTCCACCCCTTCTCCAGCTTTGATACTGCAACTCTGGGCGGCCTTGCTTACGGCCAAACTGTTTTAGCTAAAGCCTGTGAAGCAGCTGATATCAGTTTTGATAGCCGTGAAGCACATAACGCACGTTACGATACTGAAAAAACGGCTGAACTGTTTTGCGGTATCGTCAACCGCTGGAAAGAAATGGGTGGTTGGGACGATTTCGAATAAACTTCGAGACTTTTAACTGCGCCAACAAAAACGGGCGCTCGGCAATTGATCACTGCCCAGCGCCCGTTTTTATTAACTCCAACCGTCCATGCGCTTACTTAAAACGGCGCTCAATCCCCTTTTCAACCAAAATCTTGGCTGAAATTTCTTCAACAGAAAAATGCGTCGTATTAATAAAATTAATATTTTCACGCTTAAACAAGCCTTCCACTTCACGCACTTCAAATTCACACTGCGCGTAACTGGCATAACGGCTGTTGGGCTTGCGCTCATTACGAATCGCTGCCAGACGGTCTGCATCAATGGTTAAACCAAAGAGCTTATCTTTATGCTCTTTTAACGAATTGGGTAGTTGTAAGCTTTCCATATCATCTTCGGTTAACGGATAGTTGGCAGCACGAATACCGTACTGCATCGCCATATATAAACAGGTTGGCGTTTTACCACAGCGCGAAACACCCACTAAAATAATATCAGCACTGTCATAATGACGCGTGCGCCCACCATCATCGTTATCCAGCGCAAAATGCACCGCTTCAATGCGCTCCATATAATTGGCACTGTGGGTAATAGAATGTGATTTACCCACCGAATAAGATGAGCGTTCATTTAATTCTTCTTCAAGCGGTGATAAAAAGCTGGAGAAAATATCCACTTTAAAAGTATTTGCAGTGGATAAAATAGCGCGAATTTCAGTATCCACAATAGTGTCAAAAACAATAGGACGTATGCCTTCACTTTCCGCAACAGCATTAATTTGCTGTACCATGGCGTGTGCTTTTTCAACAGTATCAATATAGGGCCGAGTTAAACGGCGAAAATCGATATTATCGAATTGAGCCAATAAACTTTGCCCCAGCGTTTCGGCAGTAATACCCGTTCCATCAGAAATAAAAAAAGCTGTACGTTTCATAATTGCCAAAAGCCTTAAGTCGTGAACATTTCTCGGTTAGTATAGGCAGGTTATTGCAATACATGTTGCCTAGCGACATTGTGACCCATTTTCCCCAAACAAGGCCAATAGATTAAACTGGCCCTTTCAATACAGACGTGGAGAGATCACCTTGGTTGAATACGTAGTTTCCCTAGATAAGCTCGGTAACCATGATGTTGAGCGTGTAGGGGGCAAAAACGCTTCCCTAGGCGAAATGATCAGTAACCTTGCCGGCGCCGGCGTTTCAGTACCGGGTGGTTTTGCGACCACCGCCCAAGCCTACCGTGACTTTATTGATGCCAATAATCTAGATGCGCGCATCCATGATTTACTGGATGCTTTAGACACTGACGATGTCAATGCCTTGGCTAAAGCTGGCTCACAGATCCGTCAGTGGATCTTAGAAGCAGATTTCCCAGCGCAACTGGATGCCGATATTCGTAGTGCTTTTGCACAAATGGCCAACGGCAATGACAATATGGCTGTAGCCGTGCGCTCCTCTGCGACAGCAGAAGACTTGCCTGACGCATCCTTTGCTGGCCAGCAAGAGACCTTCTTAAATATTCGTGGCGTGGATAACGTGATCTACGCTGCTAAAGAAGTGTTCGCCTCATTGTTTAATGACCGTGCTATTTCTTACCGTGTGCACCAAGGTTTTGACCACCGTAACGTGGCGTTATCTGTCGGTGTACAGCGTATGGTGCGCTCAGAAACAGCCGCCGCTGGTGTGATGTTCAGCCTGGATACCGAGTCAGGTTTCCGCGATGTGGTATTTATCACTGGTGCTTACGGCTTAGGTGAAACCGTTGTACAAGGCGCGGTCAACCCTGACGAGTTTTATGTACATAAACAAACGTTAGCCGCTGGTCGTCCAGCGATTTTACGTCGCAACTTGGGCAGTAAAGCACTGAAAATGATTTATGGCAGCGACGCCAGTGCTGGCAAATCCATTGAAACAGTCGACGTGGACCAAGCCGAGCGCATGCGCTTTTGCCTGACCGATGCTGAAGTCTCTAACCTTGCCCAGCAAGCAGTGATTATTGAGCAACACTACGGCTGCCCGATGGATATCGAGTGGGCGAAAGACGGTGATGACGGTCAGTTGTATATCGTTCAAGCACGCCCTGAAACAGTTAAAAGCCGCAGTAACCTCAATGTCATGGAGCGCTACTTGCTCAAAGAGCAAGGCACTGTATTAGTTGAAGGCCGTGCTATTGGTCAACGTATCGGGGCAGGCTGTGTACGTATTATCAATGATGTCTCGGAAATGGATAAAGTCCAGCCAGGCGATGTACTGGTTTCAGATATGACCGACCCTGACTGGGAGCCGGTGATGAAACGCGCCAGCGCCATTGTCACTAACCGTGGCGGCCGTACCTGTCACGCAGCGATTATTGCCCGCGAACTGGGTATCCCTGCAGTCGTCGGTTGTGGTAATGCCACCTCTTTGCTGAAAGACGGTCAAGGCGTTACCGTATCCTGTGCAGAAGGTGATACTGGCTATGTGTTTGAAGGTGAGCTGAATTTTGATATTCGCACCAACTCAGTAGAAGCGATGCCTGATCTGCCCTTCAAAATAATGATGAACGTCGGCAACCCTGACCGCGCTTTTGATTTTGCGCAACTGCCCAACGAAGGTGTCGGTTTAGCCCGCCTTGAGTTTATTATTAACCGCATGATTGGCGTGCACCCCAAAGCGCTGCTCAACTTCGACAGCCTGCCGAGCGACTTACAAGACAGCATCGAAAAGCGCACTGCAGGTTACGCCAGCCCGATTGATTTCTATGTCGACAAACTGGTGGAAGGTGTCAGCACCCTCGCCGCAGCGTTCTGGCCCAAGAAAGTTATCGTGCGTCTGTCTGACTTTAAGTCTAACGAATACGCCAACCTGATCGGCGGCAAGCTGTATGAGCCGACCGAAGAAAACCCCATGCTGGGTTTCCGTGGTGCTTCACGCTATATCAGCGAATCATTCCGCGATTGCTTTGAACTGGAATGCCGCGCGATGAAACGTGTGCGCGACGTGATGGGTTTAACCAACGTTGAGTTGATGGTGCCTTTCGTGCGTACTGTCAATGAAGCGGCACAGGTTGTGAGCTTGCTTGAAGAGTACGGCCTTAAGCGCGGCGAAAACGGTTTACGCCTGATTATGATGTGCGAGTTACCGTCCAACGCCTTATTAGCAGACGAATTCTTGGAGCACTTTGATGGTTTCTCCATCGGCTCTAACGATATGACGCAGCTGACCTTAGGTCTAGACCGTGACTCAGGTGTGATTGCACACTTGTTTGATGAGCGTGATCCTGCAGTGAAAAAACTGCTATCGATGGCCATCCAAGCCTGTAACAAAGCCGGTAAATACATCGGTATTTGTGGCCAAGGCCCATCGGATCACCCTGATCTTGCGCGCTGGTTAATGGAGCAAGGCATCGAAAGTGTGTCGCTCAACCCTGACTCTGTCTTAGACACTTGGTTCTTCCTCGCGGAAAACAACTAAGCACTGCACTTAGCTGTGCGCTGGAAAACAGCGCACAGTTGAGTTTGAGCCTCAGCTCTATCTAACTTAAGCCCTACCTACAACATCCCCTCCTGCACACACCTGAGCGCTTAGTCACTCAGCTTAAGCACCGTCCCACACCAAGACCGGTTATAAGAAACTATTTTTATATAACCATATAGCTAATCATTCCTTTTGCAGCAGTAAACACTGTGACATCATTACGCTACAGTTATAGGAGTCATTGCTATGAAACATTTTTACGCCAGTGTGGCGTTTTTTTTATCCCTGATTTTGACTCATGCACAGGCTGCCATTCATCAGCCATTGCTCGAAGCAGCTCAATTATCTGAGGCCATCACGACCGAAACGCAATTGCGTATCATCGATATTCGCAGCCCTGAAGATTTTGCCGCAGGTCATATCCCTCAAGCATTATCAGCACCTTATGGTCAGTGGCGCGGCCCAGCACACAACCCAGGTCAATTGGCGGATGACGCTTATTTTCAAGACTTAGTGCGCAAGCTGGGTTTAACCCAAGATCAACCGATAGTAGTGTATTCCAGCGGTGTGGATGAAACCGACTTTGGCGCTGCTGCACGCGTTTACTGGACTTTAAAATACCTAGG
>RRZU010672214.1_pt1 | contig 12397 bp, 10 predicted proteins | sample 2165561 | NCBI WGS metagenome assembly RRZU01 (sample SAMN10456909, study PRJNA506462) | wastewater metagenome | isolation source: wastewater sludge | place: USA: Moscow, Idaho | reverse complement strand
AGGCGTTTTAGGAGCGATGGAAACGATGTATCAACGTTCTAAAATTCAGGAAGAATCATTGTATTACGAAACATTGAAACACAACGGAACGTTCCCAATTATTGGTGTAAATACATTCTTAAGCTCAAAAGGTTCGCCAACCGTGGTGCCTGCAGAGGTAATTCGTGCAACTGAGGAAGAAAAACAATTCCAAATTCACACTAAAGAAAATTTGAATAAAATTAATGAACAACAAGCTGAAAGTGCATTGGAAGATGCGCAACAAGCAGCTGTTAACAACCAAAATATTTTTGAAGTGTTGATGGAAGCTACCAAAGTTTGTTCGTTAGGACAAATTACTTCTGCCTTGTTTGAAGTTGGTGGACAGTATAGAAGAAATATGTAAGAAATGTAATTTTGAATATTATTTTAAGCCTTGTCGAAAGACAAGGCTTATTTATTTTTAATTAATTTGTAAATTTCAAACATGAAAGATTTCCTACTCAAAAAAGATATACAAATTTCTGCAAAACGATATTTTATCGATGCAATGGGCGCAATGGCTTATGGTTTATTTGCAACTTTATTGGTTGGTACAATTTTGAAAACCATTGGTGAAGAATTAAATGTTTCTTTTTTAACAGATATTGTTTGGCCAGTTGCAAATCAAGCGACAGGACCTGCGATTGCATTGGCGATTGCTTATAGTTTACGAGCACCTCAATTGGTGTTATTTTCGTCAGCAGTTGTAGGAATTGCAGCGTATCAATTAGGTGGGCCTTTAGGCGTTTTCATCGCGACAATTGTAGCGGTTGAGGTAGGAAAAATGGTTGCAGGCGAAACCCGAATAGATATTGTCATTACACCGATTATTACTGTTTTGGTTGGAGTAATTTTAGCACAAATCATTGGTCCTTCTGTTCAACAAATGATGAAATGGATTGGAGAAATAATTATGTTATCTACCGATTCAAATCCTTTGATAATGGGAATTGTAATTGCTGTAATTGTTGGTATGGTTTTGACTTTGCCAATTTCATCGGCTGCTCTGTGTCTAATGTTAGAATTAGATGGTTTAGCTGCTGGTGCTGCAACAATAGGTTGTTGTGCTCAAATGATTGGGTTTGCAACAATCAGTTTTAAAGATAATGGTTTGAAAGGTGTTTTAGCGCAAGGATTAGGAACAAGTATGCTGCAAGTACCTAATATTTATAAAAATTGGAAAATTTGGATTCCGCCAACTTTGGCTTCAGCTATTATTGGTCCAATTGCAATTATTTATTTCAATATGGAAAATACAGCTTTAGAATCGGGGATGGGTTCTTGCGGTTTAGTTGGTCAAATAGGAACTTTCAATGCTATGAAATCGAAATACGATACATCATATATATTAACGTCAATCTTGATTTTGCAAATCATTGCTCCAGCAATTATTTCATATTTAATTTACATTTTTATGAAAAAGAAAAACTGGATAAAAGACGGTGATATGAAGTTGGGTTAAACATTAAAATAATAAAGAATCCCTTTCTTTAATAATACAATTAAGAAAGAGATTCTAACTATTAAAGACATAATAAATGAAAAGATTTTTACTGCTTTTTGATAATTGTATTGTTGTTTCCCTCAATTATTTGAGGTAATTTACCATTTTTAGATAAAGCTTTACGATAATATAATGTATTTCCTTCGCCAGCTAATTCAGCAGAAGTTAATCCATTAACAGATATTGTATTATTTGTTCCCATGATCTCAACTTTAGTGCAATCTCCTTTCAAATTGATCACATGTCCACTTCCACCAACTTCTACTTTTTGTCCCTTACAATCTAACGTTAGTTTTTTATTATTTCCATCAATTTCTATCTGTGCAAAAGAAAGGTGACTAATAAATAACATCGTAACAGCACATAATAATTTATTCATTTTCATTGTGATTTATTTTTTGGTTACTTTTTAGAAATCAAGAATCGTGCACTTTCAATTAATAAAATCTAACTTTACAAAAATTTAACAGAATGACTTTAGTTGAGCTAAAACAATTGTTTTTAGATAAATTGCAATTACTATATGATAAAGAAGAAGCTTCTCATATTTTCATGATTTATGTAGAAGATAAGTTGAATCTTGATTTATCTAGCCAAGTTGAAATTGAATTAACGACTGAAATTTTATCCGATATAGAACAATTAAAAAAAGGTCAACCGATACAGCATATTACTGGAAAAGCTTTTTTCTATAATGATTTCTTTTTTGTAAATGAGAATACATTAATTCCTCGTCCTGAAACGGAAGAATTGGTCGAATTAATTAGAAATGATTATGCTCAAAATCAAGATATTTCTATGATTGATTTAGGGACAGGAACAGGATGTATTCCTATTTCGTTGGCAAAATTATTTCCAAATGCAAAATTTTCTGCATTAGATATTTCTGAAAATGCTTTGAAAATAGCACAATTAAATGCTGAAACTTTAAAAGTTAATATAAATTTTTATCAGAATAATTTACTGGAGGACATTCAATTAAACCAGAAATTTGATGTGATTATTTCAAATCCTCCTTATATCCGAAATCTTGAAAAAGAAGAAATGCATCAAAATGTTTTAAATTTTGAACCTCATTTGGCGCTTTTTGTTGAAAATGATGATGCTTTAATTTTTTATGAAAGAGTAATAGATTTTGCTAAAAATCATTTGAAAGAGAATGGAAAAATTTATTGCGAAATCAATCAATATTTGGGAGAAGAGACAAAACAATTATTCCAAAAGTTTTATCAAAATGTAATTATTCACAAAGATATTTCTGGAAATGATCGTATGTTAAGTGCTTCTAATCAATAATTATTTATAAAAATCTTGTTTTATTTTCTGAAAAGATTTAATTTTAATTCAATAATCGTTCGCAATTTGGTATTAAAATTGTTAGAATTGATTCTATTATTAAAACAATTAAATAAACAACTATGAAAAAATTATTTGTATTAGTGGCAGTTGCTTCATTATCATTTGCTACTTCTTGTAAACAAGAAACTTCAAAAACAACTGAAACTAATGTAACTGTAGATTCATTAGCGAACGATTCTACGACTGTTATCAAAGAAACGACAACTACAACAACTACATTATCAGAAACTGATGCAAAAGCGAAAGTAGATGAAGCAAAAAAAGCTTTAGATGAAGCAAAAGCGAAAGGTGATAAAGCTGCAACAGAAGCTGCACAAAAAGCTTATGACGATGCTAATAAAGCGTGGATTGATGCAAAAGCTGCTGTAAATAATGCTGCTCAAGATGTAAAAGATGGAGTGAATAATGCAGTAGATAAAGTAGATGCAAAAGCTTCGCAAGCGAAAGAAGATATCAATACAGCTGCAAAAGATGCAAAAGCTGATATTAATGCGGCAGCAAAAGATGTGAAAGCAGAAGCGAAAGAAGCTGGAGAAAAAGCAAAAGAAGGATATAACAATACGTTAGATAAATTAAAAGCGAAATAATTTCAAAATAATTATTGCTAACTTAGCCTTGAGAAATCTCAAGGCTATTTTTTTATGTTAAATTTTAGAGAAGCAACAAAGACAGATGCGTTATCAATTGCAAAATTGATGATGTTAGCAATGGATAAAATCGTTTATGATTTTATCGGAAAAACAGATTATGAAGAAGGAGTTAACTTCTTGAAAAAATTAATTGAACAAGAAGAAAATCAATATAGTTATCAAAATACAGTTGTTGTAGAATATGATAAGCAATTTGCTGGAACAACAACTTTTTATGATGGAGGAAAATTAGAAGAACTTCGAAAACCTGTTTTAGAATTATTGAAAAATGATTATAACCAAATTATTCATCCGCAAGATGAAACACAAGTAGGTGAAATATATATTGATACCATTGCAGTTTCCGAAGATTTTAGAGGAAAAGGAATAGGTTCTAAAATATTGGATTATTTGATTGATAAAATAGGAAATAAGCAAGGTAAAACTTTAGGTTTATTGGTTGACTTTACAAACCCGAATGCAAAGAAATTGTACGAAAGAAAAGGTTTTGAAGTGGTAGGAGAAAAAATGTTGATGAACGAAAATCATGAACATATGCAATACAAACCAAAACAATAGATAATAAAAAAGAGCTTTCAGAAAAGCTCTTTTTTTATTTCATTACCCCTAATTGAGTTAAGATTTTTTCTTCGTACGGATCGATTGTAAATTGTTCAAATTTTACAAAATCTTTTCCATCTTTTAAGTAACCTAATTGATAATTTTGACGAATAACAGCTTGATTTTCGAAACTTTCTAAAATTGGTAATTCAGAAATTGGATTTAAAATTTGTTCGTTTTTGGTTGAAATTAAGCCAAAATGCATCAAATAATTCTCTTTTGATAAGAAATATGGAAAATAAGCTAATATATCTGGACGCTCAATTTTTAGTGAAGTAGCTTCTCCAAAAGTTGCAAAATTTTGATCGACAGGTGTTAAATATTCGTATTGATAAGCTATAATCAACTGATTATTTTTATTAATCATTCCCCATTTTCCTTCTTTTTCAACTCCAGCCAAACCAGCTCTAAAATCTGTACAACCATCATATTCGAACGGGATCACAACTTGATTTAATAAATCAATAAAACCCCATTTTCCGTCTTTTTTTACAGCACAAATATTCTCAATAAAATCACTCGTTAAATCATATTCGAACGGAATCAAAGTTTGGTTAGATTTTGTTATAATTCCCCACTTATTCTCTTTTTGCGCGCTGTAGGCATTAACAGTTGTGAGCACAAGTTTTTGATATTCGAATGGAATAATTACATTTCCTTCTTTATCTATTAAACCAAATTGATTATCAATAGATATTGGTGCCAAATTATTGCGATCGAAAACAGTTAAATCTTCAAATGTCGTTGTTTCTTTGTGAACAAAATTGTCAAACTGGTCTGTATCTTTTGGTGATATTTTAGTCATAATTCTATAATTCGACGCAAAATTAATTAATCAAAAATTAATAGTTTGTATATAAATTTTAAAATATCCGATTTTAAACACTTTTTGTAAATAAAATTCTTATTTTTGTGAGAAAGCTTAAAATATAACCTATGAATATTTTTACTAAACTATTTTTAACCACAACTGTTATGGCGAGTAGTTTTGTTGCTGCTCAACAAGATAGTATAAACATTACTAATTTACCAACTACAATTAATAAAGATTATTCTTTTGAAGGAATATGGAAAATTTCTAACGACGGAAATACATCTAACTATAAAATTTCTGGAGGAAAATTGACAAATTATTCTAACAAAACAAGTCAGACTTTATTTCTTGATTTATATTTTGCTCCATCAAAAACATCTGTAGATTTATATAATTTACCGAATAAAATCAATACAAATGCACAATTAGGGAATTTAGAAGGTAACGGAACTAGTTTCAATAATGTGATTGTAACATTCAAAGGGGCTGATGTACAAGCTTTATCGCAAGGAGAATATACACCAATTTTATTATTGAAAGAAAAAGAATCTGGTTCTATTTTGAACTATAAAGTACTAAGCAATAAAATTTCATTAGAATCTAATAATATATTGATAGATAAAGTTATACAAAATGTTGAATTACCAAAAGTAACAGAAGATAATACTTTGGCTTCAACAAAGGATATAGATGCCACTTTATCTGATATCTATACCCCTGTAGAAAGCTCTTTAGATATTGAAAATGCCAATAAAAAATTAAAATTAGCAGGTATTTGGAAATTAGAAATTGATTTTAATACTTTGATGGTTACCGTAGATGGAATCAACAATTCAATTCAAAATTTAAACTCTAAACCGACAAATAAATTAAAGCTATTGGTTTATTTTTCAAAACAAAATATAGTTAATGAAAAAGAAATTGATGGATTTGAATTATTAAATTTTGATGTCTATCCAGTTTCAGGAAATACCAAAGCTGAAAAATTAAGTTTTACTTCTAATATAACGAAACTAATACCTGCTGGTGAATATTATCCTATTTTAGTTCTTACAGAGAAAAATGATGAAGGAAACTACATTATAAAATCTACATTAGCTTTAGGAGAGAAGTACATTTGGCAGTAAATCAAATTATATTGTAATAAAAACACATCTACAATCTCTCAAGGGGATAGTTTTTAAAATAAATCCCCTATTGATACGGGGTGGAGTATAGGATTGATCTTAAGACTCAGGTTAAGATTAATTTTCTCATTACCTCAGAATGAAAAAAACTATTTTCATTCCGAGGTAGTGAGAACGGATGAGCAATCTATTATGTTAAGAATAACAAATATGATGAGATTCTGAGGAAAGTCCAGAATGACATCGTTCGCTTTTGAAAAGAGTATTTTGATTATTGAAAAAAACATTAATAGCCAATAGTTAGAAATCAATCTGATAGGCTCTGATTGTTTTCGGAATTGGGATGCATATCTTATCTATGAGTGTATCTGATGATTCTTAACGACTTTTATATTGGTGTATTCGGCAAACTCTTGTATATTGTATTTCTTCTCCAAATCCGTTCGATATTTTATCTGCAAAGTTCAGAAAATAATACATGTGTATTCTTTAAAATTTTACGGATTTCCTTTTAATTTTTATGGCAAAAAATTAAATAAAATGCCAAATAGAAACTTGACTTTTAAACAATGTTGATATGTTAATTCGTTATTAAAATAAATTTACATTGTTATCTTTCCAAAAGGGTCAGATTTTAATAAAAGAATTTTAGCATTAGGGTACATTGAGTAATAATTATAATCTATCTTCACAAAATCTGAAATCATAGTAAAACCACCATCATCTGTCGCTAAGACATCAACACCTCCTGTGTATGAATAATCAAAAACAATTGTTTTTTGCCATAGCTTTTTACCATCTGGAGATAAATTAATGTATCTTATATTTGAGAATCCCATAGATCGATTATAAGAATCTTGACCTGTAACCAAAATATCTGAATTTGATAATTCAGTAACCGAAAATTGCACAATTTCATCTGATTGGAAAGTGTGTTCCCATATAAAATTACCACTTTGATCAATTTTCTTTATAAGATCAAATCTTTTGTCATAAGCTCCCGACCAATGTCCTTGAATAATGAAATTGTTATCCTTTGTATTAATTATTTTTATTGGAAAACAATAACCATCACCAAATTTTTTTTCGAATATTTTATTACCATTCGTATCAATTTTAAACAACCAAAATTTAGCATTAGAATATGTGCCATTTTGATCTTCAAGGCGAGTATCTCCAAACATCATTATGTTATTATTTTGATCAAATGCTAAATCTAAAATATTATTATAATAATCTAATTCGTATGACTTATGCCATAATATGTTTTTATTTGGAGAAAATTTAACTGCAACGCCCTTTATGTCATCCATAAACTCTGAACTCATATGATTTCCAACAACAACCAAATTATTTTGTTGATCATATTTTAAAGATTCTAATAAAATGTACTGATTGTATCCGTATATTTCTCTAAAATCTTTTTGCCAAATTTTATTTCCATCTTTATCTAATTGAACTATATAGTGTTGGTAAGTAAAAATAGATCCATTATTAGAATTTATTATTTCAACAGGTTTATTTAATGTTTGATAAAAATCTGGATCTGAAAAAGTATAATATTTATTCCAAATTAAATCACCTTCAGCATTAATTTTAAATACGAATACCGAACGAGAGAATATGCCAGAAACCAAATAATGATTATCCTCTGTTAAGGTAATTGATGATAATTCTCCATGAAATTTACTTGGACCATAATCATAATCTTTCATAAATTTAAGATAATATTTGAAAGTTATAAATTTAAAATATTCTCTTGTTTCATTACCATGGCTGTCTTTTGCTATTATATAACCAGAGTAATTTTTTAATTCTTCTAGATTTTGAAATTCAACCTCCAAATTATTTATATCTGAAAAAATTTTAACATTTTCTAGATAAATATCATATTTGACAGGATCATTATCGGGGTCGATTGCAGCATTCCAAATTATTTTAGCACTAGAATGTGTCACATCTTTAATTGTTATCTCAAAGTTTCTTGGAGCTAGATTTTCTTTTGTTACATCATCTTTTATATCTAACTTATCGTCGTCGTTTGAACAAGAAAACAAAAAGCCAATTGAAAAAAAAAGAAATATTTTAATATACTGCATTCTTATAAATTAGGTGAAAAAATACTTTTACAATAATAAATAAAGGATAATACTAAATAATTAACAAAATTTTTGTTTAAATATTACAACCAATATTTTTTTAACGAAGTAAAATACGGTGACTTTCGTAGTAAATCATCTATATTTTCATTTAGTGAAATTTAACTCAAATATACAAACAAAATTATATTGTATACCATGTTGTGTAAAATAAACAACCTCTTTAAAATCACTTTTAAAAAGGTTGTTATTTATACTATTCCGTGTTTTTGTACCTGAAATTGGAGTTGTGAACAGTTATCTTGTTAAATGCTGTTTCATTTGTACATCTCAAGCACATATTTTACGTTTTCATTATTTAATTCTTTTAATTTTTCTATAGCACTATTAGAAATGTCTGAGTTAATTGTTTTTAGCGCATGAACACATTTTCTCAAAGTTGCCTCCAATTCATCATCATACCATCGGAAATGGTCTCTATCAATCGCAATATTTAAAATCGGTTCAACAAGTCTATCGTCTCTCAAATTTTCTAAGTAAATTGTGTTGACTAAATCTTCGTGCTGACTATGCCAAGTTTCCTTTAGAGCTTTTTCAAGATACTCGAAACAATTGCTGTCAAGCTTATCTAAATTGTTAAAATTTAAACACTTAATAAGTTCTTGTTCGTCTTTGTTTTCTACAGCTTTTCTGAATTTGTCTTTCATTGTTGCGTTTGTTTTTCAAATGGAAATATTGGCGAAGTGCGGATTAAGTTAAGCAAATATACAATTCAGAGCCAAACGAAGCCAAAGCTGTTCCATTATTTGTAAAGCTACAAAAAATACAAATATGGATAGCTTTTGAGGTATTAGATAAAAACAGCAATCTAATCAAAACCAGTATTAATACTACCTTCAGGCTTTTTTATTTCGTTATTTCATCAATAAAATCGTGTAGTCTTTTCGGTTTTATTCTTCCTCTATTTTTATAATTAAGAAAACAAGTTGTTACAATTACCATTTATAAATCGGGAATAATACAAATCATTTGTCCTTCACAACCAATTGCTACAAAAACTTGATGTCCGTTTGTTTTTATTCGTCACCAATAATAGCCGTAACCATTTGCATTTGGTAAAACATCCCAAGAATCTAATTTAACTTGTTCAGAAGTAAATTCCTCAATCCATTTTGAAGAAACAATTTGATTATTTTCATATTTCCCCTTTATTCAAAACCAATTTTCCAAATTTTAGCATATCATTTGGTTTCATAAATAATTCTGAACCCGCTAAATTTCTATTTAAAACATTAAGTGACTGAAACTAATTTTGATCGTCGAAAATCAAATTTTGCATTAAGTTAAAAGTTTGAATAAAAAAATGGAAAAAAGAAATTTAGATACTATTTTCTTTTTCTATTAAACGAAATCCACTCAATGTGACAGCAAGAAAGAAAAACACGTAAAATGTTAAGCGTATCAAGTAGAACTTAATAAATCTATGTTTCTATTGTGGTTAGAAAGTATAGTATGAGATTCTGAGACAAGCCTAGAATGACAAAATCCGAGTTGTCATTCCGAAGAAGTGAGAACAGATGAGAAATCTAGTATCTTAATAATGATAAATTCTATCAATACAAAATTGTTCATGTAATGGTCCTTTTTTCAATCTTTATTAATAATTAGTCTAAATAAATTGTTAATTATTTAGAATAATTCTATATTCGCACTCTAATTTGAGAAGAGAATGTTAGGTAATTTATTGGAGAAGTTTAGATATGTGCTTGTAGTTGTAGTTTTTAGTGCAAATGCAAATGCTCAAAATATCAATCAGCAATTAAAATTACATGTAATAGACAGTGATAGTATAGCATTACAAGATGTAAATGTCATTATCAACAATAGTAAATCTATTCGAACAGATAAAAATGGAGTTGCCGAAATAACTTTACCAATTGGTAATTATAGTTTAAAAATTTCTCATATAGCATATGAAGATAAAAATGTTAGCATAGATCTTACCAAAAACAGAACGTTAACATATGTGCTTGTCTCTAAAGAAATTGCTTTACAAGAAGTTGTTTTTACTGCAAAAGAAGACAAAGGATTGACATCTAAATCTGTAATAGATAGAAAAGCGATGGAACATCTACAACCATCTAGTTTTTCTGATTTGATGGAGCTTTTACCTGGTGGATTAGCCAAACAACCTAATCTTACAACGACTAATGTTGCTTTGATTAGAGAAAGTTCTGAAAGACCAACTGTAGGTGGTTATGAAACATCGTCTTTAGGAGTACAGTTTATGGTTGATGACAATATTATCAATTCCAATTCGGATATGCAACGTTCGTTAAATCAACTTGCATTTTCTTCAGCTCCAAAAAGTAGAAATACGATTTCGACAGGGATTGATATGCGAAGCATTTCGACGAATGACATAGAAAAAGTAGAGATAATACGAGGAATTCCGTCGGCTGCTTATGGTGACTTGACGTCTGGATTAATTAAAATAGAACGAAAAATAGGTGTAACTCCTTTACAAGCACGTGTTAAAGTAGATGGTTTTAGTAAACAATATTATGTAGGTAAAGGATTTAGTCTACGCGATAACTGGAAGTTAAATACATCTGTCGATTTCCTAAACGCGAAAGAAGATCCAAGCGATGATCAAGAGAATTATCAGCGCGTTACAGCATCATTGCGATCTGATTTAAAAACTAAATTATGGAATAATCCGTTGAGATGGAGATCTAATTTAGATTTTTCTAGCACTTTAGATAATGTTAGTATTGATCCAGATAATGCTTATGCACCAACAGATAGGTATAAATCTTATACAAGAAAATTTACAGTTACAAATAACTTTACATACGAACTTCCTAAAAAATCATTTTTTGATTTAGTAACTCTAAATACATCTATTAGACAAGGTTTTGATCGTATAGAACAAAGACAATTCATACAATATTCGGGACCAAGAGCCTTACCATTATCAACTGAAGAAGGAGAAAGTGTAGGGATTTTTGCAGCAACTAGTTTTGTATCTGATTATATGACAGATGGTAAACCTTTGGATTTGAATGCGCAATTACAAACATCTGGTAAAAAGAGTTTTATAGGCTTAATTAACACTTACGAACTTGGATTAGATTGGCGTTACAGCAAAAATAATGGTAGAGGAGATGTGTATGATGTTACACAGCCTCCATCTCCTAGTATGACTACGCGTCCTAGAGCATTTCGTGATATTCCTGCAACACAAAATATTGCTGCTTTTATAGGAGATCGTATCGATTATAAATTAAATAAACACTCATTTACATTATATGGAGGTTTACGTATAAGTAAGCTTTTAGGTGTGGATAAATCTTATACGATAAGCGATAAGGTTTTTGCAGAACCACGTCTTAATTTTCAGTATGGATTACCACAATTTATGATTGCAGGAAAACCACTTCAAATTGATTTAACATTAGGATACGGATTGTTTTATAAGCAACCAACAACTTATTATTTATATCCTAATAAACAGTTTACAGACTATGTTCAGTTAAATTATTATCATGATGATGCACGTTATCGTTACATAAATTATATGACGTATGTGCAATCATTAGAAAATAAAAATATAACTGCAGCAAAAAATATTAAGCAAGAAGTTAGAGCAGATTTTTCTTATAATAAACATAACTTCTCGATTACCTATTACAAAGAAAATATGAACAATGGTTTTCGACCATTCAATAATTTCAGAGTTAATTCATATAAAAAATATGATGCTACGAAAGTAGATCTTAACAATTGGACAGCAAACGGACCAGATTTAACAAATGTGCCATACACTATTGTAAGAGAACATTCAGCTTTTACAACGATAGAGAACGGAAGTGTGACGGATAAAGAAGGTATAGAATTTCAGTATAGTACACCACGTTTCAAAGGTATTAATACACGATTTACCTTAAGTGGTGCTTGGTTTAAAACAAAATATTACAATGATATTCCTATTTATGAAAAACCAAGTGTGTCTATAGGAGGAGTCATAGGGTCTTTCCCATATATAGGAATTTATGAAAATGATAAATCATATACTAATTCAAATCTAAATTATAACTTGATGATGGATACGTATATTCCAAGTGGATATCCCCCTGAATTTTCCAGTGTAAGTTAAGCTACATTTTTTAAAAATTGTAAATTATTATTAAACTCAAAAATAGTTTTATAATTCAAAGCTT
>RRZU011953255.1_pt1 | contig 12398 bp, 13 predicted proteins | sample 2165561 | NCBI WGS metagenome assembly RRZU01 (sample SAMN10456909, study PRJNA506462) | wastewater metagenome | isolation source: wastewater sludge | place: USA: Moscow, Idaho | reverse complement strand
TAACCCGATTGACAACATTGACATGGTAAGACTACTTAAACAGTATTACCCACCAGCGTATGGACCGATTACCTTTGTTGAAAACGGTAAGCGCGTTACCACCCATAACCCGATTCTTATCGGTAGCGTTTATATCTTTTCACTCGATAAAATTGCGGATATGACAACAGCGGTGTCTAGTGCTAAACTACAGCACCATGGGTTACCTGCTAAACTTACAACGCGTTCTAAGAATACAGAACCATTTCGTAACTCACCTACACGCACGTTTGGTGAAGCTGAGGTACGACTCTATACAGCAATTGCGGGCGGTGAAGCCGTTGCTGATGTGTTAGACCAGACCACCAACATTGGTGTTCACCGTGAGATTTGTAAAGGGATATTGGAAGCCGAGCAACCTACCAATGTATACTCGTACGTTGACCGCAAGAAATTCCCAATTGGATACGGGTCAGTAGTTAATACCACCCGGCATGTTTTCAGATGTTTTGGTATAGAATTTGTAAGGAGTTAACCGTGATTAAAATCAATGCAGTTGATTTAGTCCATTACACCCAAGACCAAATCGACGCTTTAGCGAACGTCGATTATAGTGTTATATTTAACGATGGCGTGGAAAAACTTACCTATGTCGAGGAAATAACACTATCTTGGCATTTCTGGGAAATCCATCGTCGATTTTCTAAGTTATCAGTAACCTCAAACCATTTCTTAAACACACGTAACATTAGTTCAGTCACTCATGCTAAGGTCATGAGTGAGATTCGTAAAGATTGTATTAAAGCCTATGAGGGTCAAGACATTATCTCTGAATTAAACAGAGTAATCTATATTGCCACCAATAACTATCATAATTTTGTGGCGGGGGAATTAAACGCGTACATTACTGGGGTATCAATTTTAGACTTTGTTGAGATATTGGATATCCCTGAAGTCAAAGCGATTAACGATAGTGTGCAGAATGATAAAAACGTCACACCGTATCAAATCAATGAAGCACACAAAGAAATCCATAAAGCGATGTTAAAAGCGCCCCTGCCTAATAACCCCATAATCCAGTACATGTCACATGGGTTATTTAAAGCGAACCAAGGGTTACAATGCTTGGGTCCTCGTGGGTATGTGAATGATGGTGACTTCCACGGGTTTAAACTACCCGTGCGTTACGGGTTTGCTCATGGGATTACCGATATTGCGGAGTATGCAATTGAAAGTCGTACAGCAACCATTGATGCGTTCTTAAAGGTTAAACCCATGAAGGACGCGGAATCATTAAACCGTATTCTACAGTTATCAGCATCATCAGTTAAGCACCTACATCGGGGGGATTGTGGGTCTACTGAATACGCGTTCTACACCATCAGTGGTCAGGACGTTCTAAACGATATGCACGGCATGACTATCTATGATGATGAGCTAAAGCAGTTTAGACCGCTTAACAAGTATAACGATGGGACGTTAAAAGGTAAAACCGTTAAGCTTCGAACCATTTGGAATTGTAAACACCCTGACCGTAACGGGGTTTGTTCTACTTGCTTTGGTGAGCTGGCTAATAACATCAACACAACTGACAACCTAGGTCACATGTGTACCATTGAATTACTTGCCAAGATTTCACAGCTAATCTTATCACATAAACACCACACTGACTCGGCGGTCTATTCAGCGTTTAATGTGAATGAGCAAATTGCTAAGTGGTTTGTATTAGATACGGTGGATGAAGCGCGGGTTAAACTAAAACCTGACTTTAAAGACCGTAACCTTAAAATAGGTCTACGTTCTAAAGAAGCGATTGCGTTATTGAATTTAACACAGGTCGATGATATTAAGGGGTTATCACCTGAGCGGTTCGCGCAATTAACCACGGTACTCATGTCGCTAGATGGTTTAGATACACCACTTACGCTAAGTAACGACCAAAACCCCTGTCTACTTACCGATGCGATGTTAAACTACATCTTTAATAACACAGAGCTTGTAACCTTTGATGAATCTAACAACTTCATTATTGACATGGCTGAGTGGGATTACAATGGTGCGGTGTTCGCGCAGCCACAGCGTCAGTTTAGTAGTAGTGACTATGCTGATTCGGTTAAGAAGTTTTTAACCAGTCCAGCTAAGTACAAATACGCGGCAACGAAGTTTGAAGACCCAATCGTGGCACTCACCTATTTCCATGATTTGATTCGTCAGAAGTTTAAAATCTCGCTGTCATATCTACAAGTTGTGCTATATAGTCTGTGGGTGGTTAACCCAGAAGCTGGCGATTTTCGTCTGGCTAATCCAGGGGATCGATTAACAGGTGCATTTGCAGTACATCGTCAGTTACTACTGGCGTCCTCACCTGGTTTGTCAATGGCGTTTAGCTACCATAAGGTGGTTTTAGAATCACCCTTATCGTACGTTTCAACTAACCGTTCAAACCATGAGTTCGATTCATTCTTAATGCCTAAATAATACACAAGGTGATGTAATGATAATCATTGATAAATATAGTCATAATTTTTGTGTAAGAGACTTATTACCGGTGTATCTTAGTTATGTCACCGAGTTTTGTAAGCAGCTTATTCATATCACGTTTACAAGACGCCCCGATGGTTCAATGGAGCGTCAGTTAAATTCTATCTTTGCTTTTAGAACAGACGATAAACGTGAGTTTCGTTTTCACATTAATCATTTGCAAACATTCCTTAGATTCCTAGAGTCTAAGGGATTAACCCAGTACGAGTTGCGGGAACACCACCCAGTGTGTGAACCTGCAACCGTTGAGTTCCACATGAACCCAAACTATCAGTTAATGGATTATCAAATACCTATCTTTAACTATCTGGTTGAACCTGGCTATAAAAAGGTCGTTGAGTTACAGCCAGGTAAAGGTAAAACGGTAATCGCCTTGGCTGCAAGTAATGCGATTAAAAAGCGCGTGATGCTTGTGATTAAACCCATGTACTTTAACCGATGGCTTGAAACCTTATATGGTGATAAACACATTCTTAATTTAAACCCTAACAAAGATGTGATGATTGTATCTGGTAGCTCGCAGTTAGCAGGACTTATTGACTTGGCATTAAACGATCAGTTACGCGCTAAGTTTATTATCATGTCCAATGTAACGCTGTCTAACTTTTATAATGATTACAAGATGGTAGGGTTTAATGATAGATACGGTAACATTCACCCCAATGACTTATATCAGGTGTTGGGTGTGGGTATCAAGATGGTGGATGAGTCGCACCAGGACTTTCATCGGTGCTTTGTTAGTGACTTGTTTACCCATGTTGAAAAATCTATCGAGTTATCAGCAACCTTAGTGCCCGATGATAACTTTCTTAATGAGATGTACAAAATACTCTACCCTAAGAATTTACGCATCACAACCGATGAGTACGATAGATATACCGAGATACTCAATGTCACTTATAAGTTTAGTCCTTATGAAAAACCCATTCGCGCTACCATGCGGGGTCGGTCTGATTATTCACAAATTGCCTATGAGCAAGGATTGTTAAAAGCAGGTAAACGATTCAAACAGTTCTTAAAGCTATTGGTGGATACCATACAGCAGTATTATCTAACCCCCCGATATGAAGCGTCCCGATTGTTAATCCTCGCTGACACAGTTGCCATGTGTATCGCTGTGCGTGACCACTTACGAACGCTATATCCAGCAATGGTAATTAGTAAATACACAAGTGAAGACGATTACACAGTGTTTGACACCTCTGACATTGTGGTATCAACAACCAAGTCAGCAGGCACTGCAATTGATATTAGCAATCTGCAAACCGTTATTAGTATCACTAACCGTGGTAGTAAACAAGCGGTGGAGCAGATGATTGGACGATTACGTAAACCTAAGAAAGATGAGTTCACGCCATGTTATGTGGTGCTAGTTAATATGGATATTCCTGCACATGTCCGATATTATCATAAGAACCACGACGATTTGAAACTTAAGGTACTTAGGTACCACACAGTTAACAGTGGATGCGTAATCTAAAGAGGTTTTCGTATGTTTAGACAAATGTTGAGTCGAAAAGAAATCAAAGCCATATTCCTAGATAATGGTGAGAAAGAATGCTTACAAGACACCGGTGAAGTTGATATTGACCCGAAGTGTTACGATGTTGCGGTATCACTAATTGATTATTTCTGTGACCGCGATATGTTCAAGCCGGAGATTATTAAACCACAACCGCACGTAATACGTCGCCGTAATGGTAAGCGTGACCGGTCTAAACGTGAAAATAACCACTATCAGTGACAGCATATGAGTCTACCTGTTGAGGTAGACTTTTATGTTGTTATTAATTCAATTCATAAATGGAGATATGTAAAATGAAAAAACATCTTAAATTATTACGTGATATTTCACGCAGAGTTGAAGTGACCCTTTACCTATTACATCGCTGGCGAAGAAGTCATTCACAAACTCGGGTACCACGATAACGAGATTGTGTATATAAACGTAAACAAAATGACAGTTGAGGTTTCGCTAGAAGACCTCACTGAATAACTATTAAAAGAAATAAACCAATGTCGTGATGATATGGGTTTATTTTGGTAAACAGCATAAAAAAGAGAATCCTAGGATTCTCTTTTTTTTTATATCAATCCAGACTGCTTCAGTTCTTTTTCTGCCCGAGAGTGTGCTTGGTCGGCGATTTGTTTTTCCATCATTAGGTTTTCTTTTTCAATCTCAAGTATGCTACGCACCATGTGATAAGGTAACTCAAGAAACTCTAATAACGACAAACCGTAACGTTCACTAAGCTTATATCGTCTAAATGTTTGAATGGTTCGGTGACGAATCCCGAACTCATACAAACCTTCTTTATCATTGACACTTACAATGTCTAATGCATTCCAATCAGATGTTTCACTAAAATCAGCCAATCCGAATATGTCACTGTAAAAATCAATTACTTGCCGTTCAATCACCCATTCCCTAAAAGGAATGTTTTTGGGTAATGCATAGCTACGATTATAGTTCGCTAACTCATAACAGAAATTTAGATGTGTGCCAAATGCTGGATAACCTACGTGTCCGCGAAAGGGGTCATCGTTAATGCTTAAGCCCTTAGTGATAGCTTCAGCTGTAATTTCTGGACCCCCAACCGGAAAAAAAGGGATAATGAATCCAACACCACTAGATACGGATTAGTACCTTCCTCATCGAGTTTATGGGTTTCACCATCAATGACTGTCTTACAGTTCACGCGAGGGATAGCGATAAGGTTAATTGCCGAGGAATCAATGAAGTCTTTGATGTCTTGTAGAATCTTAACACCGACTTCACGATTACCTGACAGTGTGGTAATTACATCGTTGATGTCAGCGTGACCATCAATGTAGCTATCGTCTTGGGTAAAACGAATAGACTTGATGTAATGACTGTAGTTGCGAATAATAGACAAACCAAGACGATACTCAATACGTTCTTCATCGGTTTCGCCATCACTGATAACTTCACGAACCGCAGCAGCTAAATCATTGAGCCAAGCTTCACCTGCTGTAATCGTTTCTTCAACTGAAGGCGTTTCAACATGATACGCAACTTGACCATCATCACTGATAAAGGTTTTACCCATAACCGATGAATTGATAAAGCCTTTTTGGTATTTTTCAATGTCTTCAAAGCTACGCTTCTCATTACGGTTTAACATGAAGTCACGCTGTTGGTCAGTTAACGCGTTAATGTTAACCCAGTTAATCGACGCAAGCGATAGATTAATGTCATACACAAACTGACATTTTTTTGGATCATGGCGACAAGCTTGACGGTACTTAATACCTTTTGGATACATGGTGCAGCCAAGCGCCCAAGCGATGATTGGGATATCGTTAATCTTGATTAGCTTGCGAAGCTTTTCAGGTGAACTGTTATCAAGGTTTGAACTGATTAAATGTTTTAACGCAAAATCAATAAAGTGTTTATAGTAGTACACTTTGGTATTACTAAATACTGCACCCGCTGTGTTACGACCTTGTGAAATCTTTTCATTTTCAATGGTTTCAATCAGTGAAACAAACGCTTCTTCGCTCACAGCTTTAAAGCCTAACCACAAACCACTATGCCATAGCGGAACAACGATAGGACTACCAATGTCATAGGTTGACTGCGCTTTAGCAATGGCTTTAAGACCCGTTAAGCGCTCACCTTGAGTGTACGATTCTGCAGCAGGTTTAGCTGCACGAATGTTTAGGTTTTTAAACGGCACGTGTTGTTGCCAAAAACTGCCTTGATAGTTAAGGGACTGGGTAAAGTCATTACCCGCTGATACGATATCAGTTTCATTACCAATGGCTTCAACGTAATCATTGCTAATTACCGTTTCAGGCTCTTTACTTTCACGGTATTCATTCCACACTGGTAATTGAAAGAACGCTAACTGTTCTTTTTCAGTTAGGTTACTAATACCAATGATATCATTGGCTGTTTTGTTAGGGTCAGTGTTACGAACTTGTTGAACAGGACGCGTGCGCTCAACATTGCTGGCAGTAGTTTCAAAAGTAAATTCATTCTCACTTTTGGCATCTACCGCATTTTCATCAGCACTTTGCTGTGGTAATTCAACGTCAAAATCGTCGTTGTATGTTTCATACGCTTTTTGAGTAGCGGGTTCTTGCTCGGTAGGTGCAACCGCAGGTTCAGTGGTTACTGACTGAATGATTGGCGGTTTTTCATTGGCAATAATGGCATGTGCATCTTCAATACTTGATACACCATTTTGAATTGGATTAGATTCACTCATCGTTATTGTCCCTCAGGTTTAGTGGTTGTTTCTTGTGGTTTTGACTCATTTAGATAAGTCATAATGTCATTTATTTGTGGTTTGATTAATCGCTCATTTGTTTCAACGAAGTCCATGAAATCATTTTGAATGTCTAAACCAACACCCATGATTGCGTATTCATCGTCCTTTTCTGATTGACTTTTAGCCGCAGCTACACGCTCTTTGATGCCATCTAAGCGCTGGAATTGTTTTAAAACATCACGTGCTAACACGAATGCCAAATCTGAAAGTGTTTTATTTTCACCAACTTTTGGTCGGATAACGGTTAAAACATCTTGTGCCTGCATAATAACCTCACGGGCAGCTTCGATATTTTTTTCAAGTTCTGTCCAGTAAAGTTTATTAGGATTTACTTTTTGTAAATCGGCTAAAGTTAATTTAGATTCTTTAGGAATTGGGTGCATTGTAAGTCTCCATAATTGAATAAATGTTAATAATATCACGCACACATGATATGTCCCATACTTATCGCTATTATCCATTATTTTTTTACCAAGAGGTTACTATGACTGATTTATATACATTTTTAAGTAACTGTACTACACCGGTTCGTGCAGATACAATTACCAAGTGGTTTGAATTACTTGAAAGCCTGGAAGAAGATTGGTCAGCCAGTGCCTTAGATGACTTTTTTGAAACGCAAGTGCAGAATATGTCATATGGTGAAATACCCAATGCAATTGAATCAATTGCGTACGAAGCACTAAATGATGCACTTAAAAATCGCCATATTTATACCAAAACTGATGCGCAAACTCGCTACACTGTTTTAGACGCACTGTTTAAATTAGAAGATTATTTTAACAGTGCTGAAGTTATTTCTTTTAAAGATGAAGAATTAACTGACGAGTTGATATTGTCACGCTTACTATCTATTGTATCTAACCAAAGCGTGGATTACTATTTAGAAGCTATCGTCATGGTGCGTCCTCAAGTTATGATTGATTTATTTGATTTGCATGAAAAGCGATTCAATGCCACTCAATCGAACTTTGTTGATACCCAAACAACCAGTGACCGTTTAGAATATATCCAGCGATTAAAGGATAAACTTGAAGACGGTATGGGTTTCGACTTGATTCTATTTAACAATTATCCAATTGGTATTCGATTAGATGTTTTGGTCGACACTGTGGTTGGTAATGCGTATCCAGCGGTTGAAAACGCGGCTAATGATATTTTATCACTCGTTGCAATTAGTCAGGTGAGTAAATCTCGTATTAAAGATAAAGCCATTGCACTTGCGAATCAATGGTACGGTAGTAATTTGGATACGGTAAGTTATGCTGTGAATCAAATTAACCATAAGCTTGTGGGTGTGGATAATGAATAATATTGATTACCTAAAACTCATTTTAAAACATGATACCATGTATTACAAAAATTGGGTGTTTAGCGCATTTAGTGTTAGCGATTACGATAGCATTAATGAGTTTGATGAGGATGACCAATACATCGGTCAAATTGTAATTGACCCTAAAGTGCCTGATAAACTGTTCTTTATTAATGAAGAAAAAACATTAACCATGTTAACGGACTATAAAAAAGGTAGTCCACTCATGTCATTTAAAGACCGGATTATTTTGGTCAAGGGTGATTTACCTAACGTGTCACAAACATTGGAAACAAACCTTGGTAATTTGTTCTTTAATAAGTTTGTAATCTGTTACGCGTTTAACGATAAAATCCCTTTTCTATTAGGTCGTATTAATTTAGGTGACCTTGAAAACAAAATATCTAAAGTGCTCAAAGACACCCCGCCATCAGACACCGTTCGTAGTAACGATGTTATTTATGTTGATGAGTTAGTCAAGTTCTGTGAAGCAACCCTAGAGCTTGATTCATTTAACTATCTAATTGTACCAACAGGTTCAGAGCGAACCATGGTGGCTAACCCTGTTGTGTTAAAACGACGGGACGAATTACTTGCCGAATATAAAGACCAGTTACATGACCCTGCAATTATCGCCAAGATATTAGACGAACTCGTTAAACTCGATAAGGCGTCCTTTGAAGGTAAACCTGAATCTGGCTATTACATCTCAGGTAAACAGTACGATGTCATCCGTGCTAAGAAATTTGTGATGTATGGCATGGAGGCTGGGATGGATGCTAATAACCCAACGCTTATCACTAAATCATTAGATGAAGGTTGGGACATGGATGACTATCCAGCAATGATTGATGGTTTTCGTAATGGTTCATATTCACGGGGTAAAGAAACCGCAAATGGTGGCACCGAGGTAAACTGGCTGCAACGTGTTCTACAAAATAGACACGTTGTGGAAGATGACTGTGGTGCAACCAATGGGTTACCGTGGCTTATCACCGATAGTAATAAAGGTGACTTTGATGGACTTTATTATATCAAAGATGGTAAAGTCATGTTAGCAAGCAACGAGTCTATGGCTAAAATGGTGGGTCAGGTTTTACAATTTCGTTCACCAATGTTATGTAAAACTAAAGGACTTAACTATTGTGGGGTATGTGTAGGTTCGGTGCTAGCCTCCCGACCTAATGCATTGCATACTACAGGTTCTAACGTGGGTTCGGTGTTTATGTTGGCGGCGATGAAATCAATGCATGGTAAAGCGCTAAAAACTAAACGCTTTAATTTTACAAACGCAATTAGCTAATTCAAATAAAAGGAGTAAACCATGGCTAAATCTAATGCAAAAACAACCTCGACAGAAACAGCGGCAGCTGATGAGTCGGCATCACCTCAAGTCGAAGCGACACCAACAGTTGAAAGCACTGCGCCTGAGCCTAGCACTGAAGTGACCGTTACCAAAACTGTCAATGATGAAACGACTGATTTAAACACGGGTGTTAAAGTTGCACCGCAAGTTATCACACCGTTTACGATGCTCGTTGAACAGCGCCAAAAACAAGCGTTAGCCAATGAGCTTGAGCGTCTTACTGAAACTGATTTAACCGTAACCGTCAGTAAACTACTTAACATTGATGTTACCAATTCACTTGTGATTAACAACTTGATTAAGCGTTTGGTGCAGTATGTTAACCGAATGTCCCCATCAAGTGTCACGTCAGTTGAAGACGGTATCAAAATGCAACACCTGTTGTACGATGCCTTCATTAATGTATTAGATGCCAAATCAGATGAAGCACTGGCAGGTCTGCAAATCATTCAGTATGTGTTCACCACCTATAAAACACAATCAATGCGCCGTGAACTCGTGTTTCGCTTCATGAACATGCTGCGTCTTAATAACCAACGCAATACCATGTTCCAAAGCTTGCTGCATTTATTTGCAACGATTGCTGATATGGATACCCCTAACTCATCGGTCATTGCGCAGTCAATTGATTTACCACGTTTAGCTGGCGGTCTGTTAACCGACAACGCTCGTGTGAATCTACTTAACTACATTGACACCCTTCATTAAAACAAGGGTTTGACGTAGAACATCATAAAACCACAGGATAAAACCTGTGGTTTTTTATGCCGCTCGTTTTTTTAGAATATTTCAACTATACACTATTTAATTGCAATACCTTAACCTTAACACTATTGTGGAGTATACAATGAGTAAAGTAAAACCAAAGAATGTGAGTAAACTGACTAACGATGAGTTGGTTAAAATAGCCTATCACCTGCATCAAGGTGTATCTGATAAAGACATTGCCGATATGATGGAAACCACGCCGGCGACCATCGCAGGGTTACGCAAGGGGGTAACTAAACCTGACTTTGAAAAAGAGTATGGTTCGTTCCCGCGGGTCACTGATATTGATGTGGATTCCTATGAACGCAAATGGTCAGCGGGTGGTAAAGACTTTAGAAAGCTTCGTAGTACGACTAGCACACAAGACCTTGCAAAACTTTACAAGGTTAGCATTCAAACCATTCGTCAATGGATTGTTGTTGTAACCCAAATTGACGAGATGAATAAGAGTCAATAAACATAACCAAAAATGATAATCACTAAGAGTAGTCGCGATTATGATTTACCTATTTAAAGATTACTCGATATATGGAATTATGAATTATGAACAACTTTCAATATTTTGATTTATCAACCTTAGGTTCTGATGTGGCGAGTGTCAAACCACTCGATTTACCTGAGGAAGTGGATTTAAACGTCGTGATACCTAAAGGGGTCTACGATGAACTTGTAACAAGCGTGAAAACGCTGCAAGTTGAGCTTAAGACTGCGTATACTAAACGCGTACCTGTCAGTGCATATCACGACTTGGTAACTGAACACGGCTCGGTGTGCACCAAATACAATGAGCTATCAGCAAAGTATGAAGAGTTACTCAAGAACACCGTTCAATCATCAAAATTTAATAATGACCTGATGAATGACAACATGGAGTTAAAGCAGCGCCACACAACACTGCTAGCTAATCTTAGTAAAGTCAATAGCGAGTTAGGTGCTGCAGAAAGTGAAATTGTAAGACTGCGCACCGAACTTAGAGCGGCTTTAGAAATGCTATACGCTGAGGACGCTGAAAGCATGATGGTCAATGTGACACCAACTGTAACACCGGCATTGCCAATGGTTAATGTCACACCCGTGATAGACGTTGAACCCACGGTGGTTGAGGTGGAAGAACCAACTGATTCAGTTGAGTCATCAAAGTATACCGATGTGTCAGCTGAGAAATCCTTAATAAGACAAGTGTATATCACAATCAAAGAGTATCTTGACTGTGAAAAGAAAAAGGACACCAACTCACTCTATACTGCCATTGAAGGTAGTAAGTGGGTTGCACGCAATAAAATTGCGGTTATGAACGCCGCTGATAGTTTAGTAGAAAAATTCTCTGAACTATCAAATGATGATATTCAATTTGTTAATGAAACGCGTGACAAGTTATTTCGTCTGTACGACGCTAACGAGGAAGTAACGGTTAAAGCTCCGCTACATCCTGTTAGTTTTGGGTTATCAGTTGCTAAGAAATTAACGATTGAGTAATTATAACTACTTGAGGGACAGCTGATAACATAGGTTATCAGCTAGCATAAATAGAACACTTTTATCGGTGTTCTATTTTTTTTCATCTTTATTTATTTTCAGATATATATTACCTAAGTGAATAATTTATCCAAATAAAAAAAGGGGAATTAGAATGAATAAATTTACACTAGGTTGCAAATTACTCCGGGATTCAAAGCCCGGAACCAAATCGTACTGGGTCGCTTTAGCAATTCTTCGGAGTTGCTAGGGTGAAAAAGAATATCCTTAATTGGATATTCTTTTTTTTTAAGGTGTGTTAAATTTACTAATGCTTCTACTGAGCATTCAAAAAGTCACGCAGTAGTTCATCTTGAGTGGGTGCGCCTAACGCCATAACACAGAACTCGTTAGCGTTAACAATACCACCTGATAAATTGATACCCAGCTGTCGTTGTTCTAATTCAGACAGACCTTCGATTCTGATAATCTCTTTTACAGTGGTTTGTTTACAGGCATTGGTGGCTTGTTGAACCGAGGGGTAAGTTCCCTCGATGTCTAAGTCAGCGTTGTGAATGGTAATCTTTGAATCTCGTAACATTTTTATCTCCTTAGTTCATGTAATCAATAACGTCAACGCCTTCGGCATCACACATATGTGCTGGTAGAATTGCAATCC
>RRZU013462471.1_pt1 | contig 12399 bp, 5 predicted proteins | sample 2165561 | NCBI WGS metagenome assembly RRZU01 (sample SAMN10456909, study PRJNA506462) | wastewater metagenome | isolation source: wastewater sludge | place: USA: Moscow, Idaho | reverse complement strand
GCCCCGGCTTGCGGGGTTCTGGCGCCGAGACGAAGCCGAACTCTGGGCCCGTGACCGTGCGAGGGGCCGACGTATCGACCTGCCCGCAGTGATCGCACTTCTCCTCAGCCGATTCGATGCCGTACCGGAATCCGCCACAACGCTTACACACGTGATATCGATACTCCTGCAGCTCCCGTCCGGGAAGCCGGTAGATACCCCGCGAGACCCAGAGACCGCCACCGGCAACAATTTCCGCCCCCGGGGCGTACTCATAAATCGCCTGCGACAGGTCTCTGCTGAGGTCCAGGAGCCCACCCTTGGCCTTTCCGGTCCCGAAGTTCGTCCGGAGCTCCACACTGTCAACCGGAAACCCATACTTGGGCAGCACGTTTCGATTCCCGAGGTACCCGAGCAAGTCACGCTCACGCAGCGTGTTTCCCACCTTCTGGTAGCGCTGCGCCAAGGAGTGCTTGCCGTCGGCCGAGGCTTTCACCTCCAACTCCCTCATGATCTCGACTTCCTTGTCGAGCTCGTGCCGCACGTCCTCCAGCAGATTGATGAGGTCCTGCGCCCAGGCACCGCCGGCCAGATCCAGCTGGGCTGCCACATCAGGAGGAAGCACGCGGGACAGCGCGTCAATGACGGAGGGCGGCACCGGAGTCAGGAACGTTTTCACCAAGTGGACAGATGCTTCGTTGCCGTCCTGGTCCAAGAAGAACTCGCCGGCTTTTCGATCTATGCGGCCGGTGGTGTCGAAATGCCAGCGGAAGAACGCTGACATCGCGACCGAATGCGCATGCCTGCGGTCGATACGTGTGTTCATCAGGGGAACGTAGGGTGCGCGCACCTGTCCCGAAATCATGACTTCGGGTTCACCGAATCTGGTGAGGTCATGGGAGCGCCGCATCGCGTACGTGACGACGAGCGCGGCTGCCCCCGAGCGCCGTCCCGCACGGCCCGCACGCTGCAGGTAGTTGGCGGTGCTGGGCGGCATGTTTCGCAGCATCACGGCCTGCAGCTCTCCGACGTCGACGCCGAGTTCGAACGTTGTCGAGCACGAGAGTGTGTTGATCTCGCCTCGTACGAAACTGTGCTGTATCGCTGCCGCTTCGGTGTTTACCCATTGCGCAGTGTGCTCTTTGGCCGCCAGAGGAACTGCATTCATCGTTCGATACAGCGCGCGGTAATGATCGCGGTCCCGGTCTACCGGAGGTGGCACAAACTCTTCGAGCGCGCCCTCGCAGCCGAGCGCCGGGCAAACTCCGCGGACCGAGAATGGCGTGGTACGCCGGCAGATTCGGCATTGATAGACCGGTGCGCTGTCGGTCACCCAGGTCAGGCGCAGGCACTCATGGTCAATCTGATACACCTGCCCCAGTCCGGGCTCGGTGGAGGACTTGAGCCAATCCACCGGAGTCTCATTTCTGACCAGAAACTCCCAGATCCCTTTCAATATCGCCTCGGCGTCAGCCCCACCACCGAGCGTTGACAGGACCCTGCGGGTGTAGTCGACACGGCGGTTCGTGCCACGGCCCGGTAGCCACGACAGCACCTTGCGGATCGCTTCGGGGCCGGACACCCGGGCACGAATCGGGCCCAACCGGGGCGCAAAGATCTCGTCGTTGGGCGCAACGTCTTCCGGCATGGTCACCGCGCCCTGCTGCCGCAGTGTCCTGACCAGTTCTTGGAGAAAGGCCCACGCCTCACTCTCGGTAAGCCCAAGCTGAAGGAGCGGGCGTGGCACCGGCCACCTCGGGTCCCGGTCGAGGCTGATGCTGATCAACCCCAGACCTTCGAGCGATTGCCGGTCATCGGTTGCCAAGACTTCGGCCATCACCCATGGAGCCACGATGCGGGTCTGCTGCTGCGCCGTCATTCGCCCCGGAAAGTGCTTGACCGCTGCCGCCTTCGAGCGCGTCTTGAACACGACATCTTCGATCCCAACCGGCTCCTCGTCGGCGTGGGCTGCCAACATGCCCTCAGAGATCAGCCTTCGACGCTGCAGGCGCGAGTACGACTCTTCCAAGTATGGCGCGAAATACGCGGCGGCCTGCCGGCTATCGCTGAAGGCCAATAACTTTCGCCCTTCACCGGGCGACATCGCACCGTGCGAATCATCGGCGGCAGGCACATTCTGATACAACGCGGTCGTGATGACTGCGCCACTGGCATCTGCACCCGTCTCAAACATCCGGACCGTTCCGGCCCCGCGAGCGCCACAGACCAAGCAGCCGGCGATCTCCTCGCCGCGCTGCTTGAGCTTGCGCGCCGGGCGCAGCTCGCCGGATCCGCAACCGCCACAACTCGACGCGTCTGCATCGCCAAGCGCGCCGCAGTAGGTACACAACCGCGCTCCATCGCCAGACACATCGTCGCCGTCGTCAACGACGGCGGCTTCGTCCTCGTCGGTCAGCCCGTCGTGATCCCCCAGCACAAACCAGCTGCCTCGACTCCCCGCCTTTCGGGGCCGCAAATACAACGCCCCGTTTTCCTGGGTCGGTGTGCCATGAACGTGCACGGCACCGCACCGTTTGCAGGAACCGATCTCAAACGCCGGCGCGTCGCAATCCGGGCAGATCGAGTGCCGGGCCAGATGAACGTGCGGGCCCTTGGCCGACAGGCAGGTGAAGGCGCCCTCGGTTGCCCTCAGGAACAGGTGGTACCTGGCCGACAGCGGCGTCGTGCCATCGGCTTCCCGCAGTGTGCTGGCCAATTCGACCATCGCCGCAAGCCCGGCTGCACCCGCGGCCGAATCGCCGAACGTCGCCGTCGCGACCCTGTCGAAGATCTGCGGACCCTTGGCCAAGGTCGCGCGCATGACCGCCAGGGACTTTTCATGTGACAGCGCCGTCGCCGCAGTAGTTCCGGTGACACCGGCCCTTGCCCAACCCGCGGTACGCGCAGCCGCTAGTACCGCCGCTTCCCGATCGGAATCGCTTGCGAGCACCTCATACTCGGCCGCGGACAACGGTCCCCAGTACGGTCCGGGAGGAGCTTCGATCCGCCTGGCCATAACAACGTCTTGTCGCTGCGGATTGCCGTCGAACCATTCGAAAGTCTGGCCAAACAAGTTGGACGCAAACCGCGTAACCGCGCTCGGGTCAGATTCACCGCCAACCGTCGCCGAGGTCGCAATGCACTGGATCGCCTTGTCGGGGGCGACACGTTCGCGCACACGGCGCAAGAGCATCGCGATCTCGGCACCCTGACTACCGTCGTACACGTGCGCTTCATCGACGACCAGGAAGCGCCACTTCGAATCAGCACCCGTCGCGAACAACTCCATATCCAGCGGACGGAGCAGCAAGTATTCGAGCATCGCGTAGTTGGTCAACAGCAGGTGCGGTGGACGCTCACGCATCTCTTGCCGACTCAGAATCTCATTCGGCAGCATCGGCTCATCAATGTTGAGCTCCGCGAACGCCTCTCGCGCTCGGCGCGGATCAGTCTCCGTTTCGCCGGTGTAGCGCCCGAAGGTGATGTCCGGATAGTTCGCCAGTAGCCGTCGCAACCGCTTCATCTGGTCATTGGCCAACGCGTTCATCGGGTAGAGCAACAGCGCGCGCACCCCCGGCCCGAGAGTTCCTTGCTCGCGCTCCCGGATCAAGCTGTCAAGAATCGGGATGAGAAACGACTCGGTCTTTCCAGATCCGGTTCCTGTCGCCACAACGATGTTTCGGCCTGCAGCAACCTTTCTGACCGACTGCTCTTGATGTACATAGAGCGGTCGATCCAGCGGCAGCGCGTCACTGGCAAGATCAGCAAACCCCTGCGCCAGAACGCCTTCCGAGATGAGGTCCCTCATCTGTTTACCCGGCGCGTAGGGCGGCGTAGCCTCCAGGTAGGGGCCCTTGTCGAGCATGTCGGTATCGTCAATCGCTTGCCGAAGTGCAGCATCGATCTTCGGGTCGCGGACCGCGAGCAGCGATGACAGGTAGCGGCGATACGTCGATTTGATCGACTCCGATGTCGCCACTGCGTCAATACTGACAGTCATTTCTGCGCCCCTACTTCCTCTTCCAGCCGCCGGCCGATGATCAGCTCGGCGATGATCAAATCAATGGTGACCAGCTGAGGGACCACCTCTGCCAACTCGGCCCACACCCGCTTCTCCCTGAGGATCCAGTGGGTTGCCGGCATGTGACCACGTGATGCGTGACGTGCGGCGAGCGCCAGAGCCATCGAGACCGCAGGAATGACGTGCCAGCCGCGATCTCTGGTTTGGTGCCGACGTGCGCCCAGCCCCTCCTGGGCCGCTGGATCGCCAATCGTCTGGATCAACTTCTCGCCCTCTTTGAGGACATTGTGAGCATGTTTGACCAGCCATTCGAGTTTCAGGTGGCGGCGCACCAGAACGAGATCCATCGCCGCGAGAATGCGCGAAGACTCCGAAAGCAACCCTTGAGGCACCAGATGTGCAGCTTTGACGAACTGCTCCCGAAGACCGGGGTCACGGTCCAACAAGTCCGCAGACTCGTCCAGCCGGCCGGCATTTGCGTATCGATCGCTTCCGTCGAGTAGACCATTGACAGCGTCGCCGCAGATGCTGATGGCTGCTTCGATCTCGGCTTCGGACCAGAGCGAGTCCGCCGCTGAAAGCAGCGCAGCGGGAAGTGCCCCGCGAAGCGTCCATTGCGGTGCCGTACTTTCATGCGCATCGACCAGATTCGCCCATGCCAGACCGGATCGAATCATCAGGGACGGGATCGCTTCGCTCGGAGCCTCAGATCCGGACAGAGCGGCCAGCGCCGCGGCCGGGTTCGCGTAGATCTCCGTATCGATCGCTTCGGAGACGTCAGCGATCCGTCGACCGAGCCCCAGTGCCGGTAGCAGCGCCCTCACCGTCCACAACCGCACAAAGTCGATCACCTCGACTGGTTGCGAACCATCCCCCGCAAGGAAGCACGAGATGGCATTTTCCTCAGGAGTGCCGTCGACGACCCACCCGCCAGCCTCGACCAGCGTGGACCTACCCGGTTGAGGCCAATCCGGAACCGGAAGCGGGACCCATGGATCTTCAATGCGCGCCATGACCAGAATCGGCCCTGCATTGACGAGCCATGAGGGTAGCTGCACTCGCCCGTCGACCACCGGAACGCATGCCGGCTGCCGCCACGGCGCGCGGGCAGCGAACAAGTACGCATTGAGATCTTCAACCGCGACAGAGTTTCCGAGTTTGAGCTGGTCCCCGTCAAGTTCGATGCCGGTAAACAGAGTCTGCGGCCGCACGGTCGCAATGACCAACTCGCCTCCGTCGCTCAATGCGAGGCTGGCGTGTGGGTGTTCACCCAGGGTGTCGACAGTCTCCGCCAGGTTGAATCGATAGACGCCGACGCGGCCAGCCCTAGGCGAAAGGGTTTGGACCACAAGAGTATTGACGACCACATGTAGCACTGGGTCGGCCGCTGCGCCCACGTCCAGGACAAGCTCGCCAGGGCTGTCCCGCACATCTTCGCAGGCCAGCGACAGCGGCCGGATTGACGGATTGATCGAGATGTTCGTCGACTGATACGCAACAGTCATGTGGGGTGGCGTGACCACCAGGGAGCAGTACCGCCCATGCGCACCGGCCTGAACCACTCGATCACGTTGACGCTCATCGAAATTCAACTGACTACGCGACAGACCTACCCCATCCGCAGTCCTCACATCGGCGACTACGGGTTGCAGTCCCTGAGGTACAAAACGCCGCCAGCCCGGGGTGAATGACGTCGAGAGACCCTCGACCACCGCGAACGTTCTACTCGCCCCACGTCCCCACGGGCCACGAACCCGGAGTGTGTAGCTCCCGACCAAGGGACGAGGAATACTGTCCCACAATTCATTCGGATCGCCATCTTCGCTCACCCGATGACGGGCAACCACGGCGCCACCGGCGTCATGCAGCGTTACGTCCCAGACCGCCTTCGCGATGCTTTCCGGGATGCAGATTCGCGGTAGTCCAGCGACAACGGGCATACCACCGGTTGTTCGGATGCCAGGGACGGGCACTGCGACGTCGATCTGCGCGGCCTCGGACTTCCGCACGGTGCGAACACTGCCCCCAACCGCGACGGTTGTGGCGTTGCTGAGGTCGACCTGTACCAGGCAGAAACCGGACCACCCTGGGGGTAGCGGGCTTTCGGTGATCACCGAGGTTGACCCGCTGACACATAGGGATGTCTGATCCCCCGGAAAAAGCAGCCATCCCGTCCTAGCGGGAAGGGGCAACCCTCGTGGGATCAACTCGCCGCCGTCACCGAACGCGAGCAGCGGATCTTGGTCATCGATCACGATCAACGGCAGCTGAAGGTCCTCACGGCCGGCCAGCGCCACCGCAGCCGAACGTACGGGCTTACCGATCACCACATCGGTCTGGGGCGCCGGCTCCATGGACCCTGGCTCCAAGGATTCCGTTGCGACTCTTTGGGTCTCCTCGTCCAGCGTGACCAACCACACGGCCTTACCGTCCGGAGCCTCCCCAACTGGTGGCAAACGTAGGAGCAACCCTTGACCGTAAGGGTCGATGACCAACCGTGGACCGATGTTCGCACCCGGCCGCTGCCCCGCCACGGAGTCGAGCGGAGTGTCAATCCCCCGGTCGTCGTACAACTTTTGCGCCACAGCCCAGTACCTCTGGGGTAACAGCACGTCGTCGACTTCTGATCCAGATGCCACCGCGTCAAGCAGTTCAAAGGATCGTTCCGCGACATCAACGGCGAATTCGCCGCCGTACCGAACGAACCGCTGCACCGGCATGTCGACGTTCTTGAAGCCCGTTCCCGTGACTTTGCCCGAAGCCCAGGAGATGAATTCTGCAGCCGTCAAACCGGGAGTACTGCTGCGTTTCCACGCAAGGATTCGGAAGTAGTCGCGAAGGCAGTATGTCGGCATGCCTGCATGGAGCAGAATGCGGCCGACGTACCTAGACCCCGCGTCATCGTCATTCTCGAATGTAGGTAGCCGGAGCTTCCGCAGGTTGTTGAGAAAGGCTTGACCCCACTCCCGTTGAAACTCTGGATCCGGTTGGATGTCGAGCACAGATACCAGCTTTGGCCAGAAGGTACCGCGCTCATATCGGTCGGCAGCCACACCAGCCGTCGCCAGGACGTGTACCGCAGGCCACCGCACGAGCAATCTCTCGCGGGGCACTCCGGGAACCGCCTTGGAATACAACCGGCCCAACGAGTGGAGGGCCTGCTCGCGCCGGTGGGTCGGTATCAAATCGAGCGTCTCCGCGGCGAGCGAAACGGCCTCCGCACGCGGACGCCACTGCCGCTCCCGAATATCCAGCAGCTCCTGCGACGTTACTTTTCGATTAGGCGTTGACTCAGGCATGCCACGCCACGTTCGCACAGAGCCCTATCGCGCGGGCGGCCATGTACCCAGACATATCGACTTGTTCCTTCCCCCAGTCCTCGTTCCGTCGCCCGAGGCAGCCGCGTAGATTCTCATAGGCCACCGACAAGGAGTCCGCCGTCACCGCGGTCGGGGGCAGATTCCGCTGGTTGTCGACAAGCCTGGTCAGAATCTCCTTGTCCTGCGCGACGAACAGCAGGGCGCGGGCCGGTCAGCCACCCTGCGGCACCACGTAGGTCGGCTGGTAGGGGTTCTGCCCGTTCTCGATGGCCTTGGCCTTCAAGTAATCGTCCGCGCTGGGGTAGCCGGCGATCTCCGCCTGCTTCTGCAGCGCCTGCTGCCGGGCCAGTTCGGTCTGCGCCTGCGCGGCGGCCCTGTCGGCCTCCGCCTTGGCCCGCGCGGCGTTCGCGTCGGCCACACCTTTGGCTTCGGCCGCCCGGGCGTCGGCGATCGCCTTCTGTTCGGCAATGATCGCCTCCTTGAGGCCGTCATCCACCGGGTCGGGCTTCATCACCGTCACCTGGAAGTTGGTGAAGAACTCCCGACCGTCGGTCCGCGCCTTCGACGCGCCGGGCAGTGCGTCACGCAGCGCGTTCTGGAACTCGATGCGCACCTTCTCGTCGTTCCAGATCTCGCGCCAAGGGTATTTCTGGGCGACGCTGATCAGCACCTGCTCGGCGGGCTGGGCGACCACGTAGCGCAACAGGTTCACCCAGCCGGTGGTCACCTGCCCGTTGTCGTCCAGCCACCCCTGGTACTTGGTGCCGAAGTCCCGGTGAAAATCCATCAGCATCGCACAGTCGGTGGTCAGGTCGAAGGTGATGACCACCGGTACCCGCAGTTCGGCCGGCGCCGACGCGTTGGAGACGACGATGGTGGCCGGCGCCTCGGCATCGGGACCGCCGGTGGCGTCCCAGCTGATCTGCCGCGACGGATACCGGAACACCTTGAACCCGCCCGGCGGGTTGAACTCCGAGGTCTCGGGGTTGATACAGCCCTCCACCTTCGGATCAGTGGGGATCACCAGGTAGTCGTCGACCTTCACCGCCGTCTGCCCGGGACCCACCTGGGTCGAGCAACTCGACAGGATCACCCCGAACACGACCAGAGCGACGACCCCCAGCACCACCGAGACCACGGCCTTACGCTTCATGACCCTCCCCACGACTCCAACGATGATCCCGCGCACGGGACGGTTCTGTCCCGCCGTCACTCAGCCCTGGATTCTCCGGAACGGCCGGGCGGCCTCGAGTTCGAAGGCCAGCTCGAGCAGTCGGGCCTCGCGACCGGGTGCGGCGGAGAACATCATGCCGATCGGCACACCCGAGGCGGATTGGACCAGCGGTAGCGATATCGCCGGGTCGCCGGTGGCGTTCTGTAGCGGGGTGAACGCCAACCAGTCCGTGAGTCGCTCGATGATCTGGTCATATCCGGCGGATGCGTCGAAATGCCCGACAGGTGGCGGCGGATCCGGCAGCGTTGGCGTCAGCACCACGTCATAAGCCCTGAACAAACGCGCAGTGCGCCGGCGGATAGCGGACAGTCGGGCAATGGCGAGTGGCACCCGGTGCATGTTGCGGCGCGCATGACGTTCGAACCCGAGGGTCTGGTTGTCCAGCTTGGTGCGATCGAAGCTCTCCCCGAACATCCGACGGCCGTCGTGCACCAGTGCGAAACCGAGCAGCGCGTAGTACAGCACGAAATCGTCGGCGAAACTCGCTGGCACGGGCGGAGTGTCGACGTGCTCGACGCGGTGGCCGAGCTCCTCGAGCACCGCTGCTGTCTCGAGAGTCAGATCGCGGACTTCGGGGCTGGAGTCGCGGTACAGCGAGCGGGTGATGACCGCGACGGTCAGCCGTTCGGCGCCCGGTCCGGTGACATCTCCGATCGCGGGGAGCCTATGGTTCCGCCAGACGCGTTCGGCCTCACGGTAGAACGCTGCCGTGTCACGCACCGTCCGGGTCAGTACGCCGTTGTGGACGACCTTCAACGGCATCTTGCGTACGTCCTTGTCCAAGGGCAGACGGCCCCGGGTGGGCTTGAGACCCACCAGTCCGGTGCACGATGCCGGGATGCGGATCGAACCGCCGCCGTCCATGGCGTGCGCGATGGGCACCGCGCCTGCCGCGACGAAAACCGCTGAGCCCGCCGATGATCCGCCGGAGGTGAGGTCGAGATTCCACGGATTCGGGATCGGACCAATCCGGGCATGCTCGGCCGCCGCGCAGAAACCGAACTCCGACATCTGCGACTTGCCAAGCGGGATCAGGCCGGTGGCCAGAAAGAGTTTGGCGAAATCGCCGTCGGCGGGCTGCGGCACGGGATCCCAGGCGTCGGTGCCCTGCATGGTCGGCATGCCTGCGACGGCGACGTTGTCCTTGATGAACGACGGGACGCCGTCGAAGAACCCGCCATAGGCCGACCGGGCGCGGGCCCGGGCCCGGTCGAACGCTTCGAACGCCAGACCGTTGAGCTCGGGATTCACCTTCTCGGTGCGTGCGATCGCGGCCTCCACGGCCTCGGTCCGGGAGATCTTGCCGGCCCGGATGGCCTCGGCCACCCCAATGGCGTCGAGATCGCCGAGGGCATCGTCGGTGAATGCGGAAACGACCATGGCTGCCGACGGTACCAGCCGTTACCGCTGCGCGAGGCGCTCCAGCACATCGAGATGTCCGTCGACGCCGGCCAGTCCGGCGCCCATCGTGTTGATCGACACATGGCTGGCTCCGGCAGCGCGCCAGGCCGCCAGTTCGGCGAGCGCGGCCTCGTCATCGCCGGTCCAGCTGACCCGGCCTTCCATTCCGATGGTCGCCGGATCGCGCCCGGCCGCTGTCGCGGCGCTGTGGACGCGCTCGCGTGCCCACTCCAGGCCAGAGCCGATCTCCATCAACGGGAACCAGCCGTCGGCCAGCCGGCCGGCCCGTTCGAGCGCCCGTTCGGTCGCCGCACCGAACCACACCGGGATAGGTCGCTGCACGGGACGCGGGGCCAGGCCCGCGCCGGTGATGGTGTGATCCCTGCCGTCGAACGTCACCGTCTGTTCCGTCCACAGCCGGCGCAGCACTTCGATCTGTTCCTCGGAGCGCCGGCCCCGATTCGTGAAGTTCTCGCCGAGCGCCTCGTATTCGACGGCGTTCCAACCCAATCCGATGCCGAGCCGGAATCTGCCACCGGTGAGCAGGTCGACCTCGGCGGCCTGCTTGGCCACCAGCGCGGTCTGGCGTTGCGGCAGGATGATCACCCCGGTGACCAGTTCCAGGTTCGTCAGCCCGGCCAGGAAGCCGAACACGACGAAGGGTTCGTGGAAGGTGGTGTGGACGTCATACGGCCCCCGCCAGCCCTGGTGCACGTCCGGGTCGGCACCGAGCACGTGGTCGTAGATCAGGATGTGGGTGTAGCCGAGTTCTTCCACGCGTTGCCCGTACGCCTTGACGGCTCCCGGGTCGCCACCGAGTTCGGTCTGCGGGAATGTCACTCCGATGCGCATGCCGTCTGTAACCCGTGGGCGGTGCCGTTAGTTCCCGACGAGCAGAACCCCGCGCCGCCGGGGTCACCGGCTATGGCGCGGGGTTCTGGGTGAGCGGTTGGTGCGCCGCTCAGGCTTGTTACTGCTGGGTCCTTACTGCTGGCCGACCTCGAAGCGGACGAACCGCGTGATCGTCACGCCGGCCTCGTCCAGCAGGGCCTTGACGGTCTTCTTGCTATCGGCCACCGACGGCTGATCGAGCAGCACGACGTCCTTGTAGAAGCCGTTGACCCGGCCCTCGACGATCTTGGGCAGCGCGGCCTCGGGCTTGCCCTCTTCCTTGGCCGTCTCCTCGGCGATCCGACGCTCACCGGCGACGATCTCCTCGGGCACGTCCGCGCGGCTGAGGTAGCGGGCCTTGAGTGCGGCGATCTGCAGGGCGGCCGCATGGGCAGCATTCTTGTCAGATCCGGTGAACTCGACCAGCACGCCCACGGCCGGCGGCAGATCCGCGGCCCGCTTGTGCAGGTAGGGCTCGACCTGACCGTCGAAGTAGGCGACCCGGCGCAGTTCGAGCTTCTCGCCGATCTTGGCGCTCAGGTCGGCCACGGCCTGCTCGACGGTGGAGTCACCGAGTTTGGCCGTCTTGAGGGCGTCCAGGTCGGTGGCCTTGGCGTCCAGCGCGGCGTCGACGATCTTGGCCGCGAGAGCCTGGAACTCCGCGTTCTTGGCGACGAAGTCGGTCTCGGAGTTGAGCTCGATCAGCGCGCCGTCCTTGCCGGCCACCAGGCCCTCGGCGGTGGCGCGCTCGGCGCGCTTGCCGACGTCCTTGGCGCCCTTGATCCGCAGCACCTCGACGGCCTTGTCGAAGTCGCCGCCGGTCTCGGTGAGGGCGTTCTTGCAGTCGAGCATGCCGGCGCCGGTCAGCTCCCGCAGGCGCTTGACGTCGGCAGCGGTGTAGTCAGCCATTTATTTGGGCTCCTCAGGATGCGTCGGTGGTCTCGGCGGTTTCGGTTCCGGTGGTCGCGCTGGCGAGCAGTTCCTGCTCCCACTCGGCGAGCGGCTCAGCGGCTTCGGGCTTGCCGTCGCCGGCGGCCACACCGGAGCGGGCCTGCAGGCCCTCGGCGACCGCCGAAGCGATGACCTTCGTCAGCAGTGCGGCGCTGCGGATGGCGTCGTCGTTGGCCGGGATCGGGTAGTTGACCTGATCGGGGTCGCAGTTGGTGTCCAGGATCGCGATGACCGGGATGCCGAGCTTGATGGCCTCGTTGATGGCCAGGTGCTCCTTGTTGGTGTCGACGACCCAGATGGCCGACGGCACCTTGGCCATGTCGCGGATACCGCCGAGGCTGCGCTCCAACTTGTTCTTCTCACGCGTGAGCATGAGGATTTCCTTCTTGGTGCGACCCTCGAAGCCACCGGTCTGCTCCATGCCCTCGAGTTCCTTGAGCCGCTGAAGGCGCTTGTGCACGGTGGAGAAGTTGGTGAGCATGCCGCCGAGCCAGCGCTGGTTCACGTAAGGCATCCCGACACGGGTCGCCTCGGCCGCGATGGACTCCTGGGCCTGCTTCTTGGTACCGACGAAGAGGACGGTGCCGCCGTGGGCAACGGTC
>RRZU013210576.1_pt1 | contig 12399 bp, 15 predicted proteins | sample 2165561 | NCBI WGS metagenome assembly RRZU01 (sample SAMN10456909, study PRJNA506462) | wastewater metagenome | isolation source: wastewater sludge | place: USA: Moscow, Idaho | reverse complement strand
TAAATCATCCCGATCATTTCGTTGCTGGTTGCTCGTTTTTGGTTGTACCGATTGTCCGCCCTGTCGCCCCGCGATTCGAAAGAGTCCGGGGCGTTTTAGTTTGGGACTAAGAACGGACCGTTGACAGCGCAAGCGTTGGCGGCTACAGTGTATTAACGGGCGTTTCGCTGCTCCAAGTGCGAACTACAATCGGCGTCAACGCTGCCTCAACGCGTTTTACTCTACTACCAACCTACCAATGCCAACGGCATTTTTTCACCAGTGGAGAACACATGAACGCAGACGATCTAAGTCATTTTTCTTTGCAAATGGGCATCGAGGATGCTTTGCAAAAAACCACCACCGACGTACCCCAACAAACTCTTGCCGACTTCGCGGCGTTGGTTGTTTTGGCCTGTGCCAAGGTTCAATGGGAGCGAAGCTGCCAACGCCACGGCTACGACAAGTACCACGATGGCGAAGCCATCGCCCAACGCTTTGGATTGACCACGCTCCAGTGAACAAGCCGCCCGGAGGCGGCTTGCAGAACGGTGTAGCACATGGGCCTGCATTGTTCAGATGCAGCATGTGGCGCGGGGTTGCCGCGACAAGTTTCTCATTGGTCAACGCGAATCGACCGAGACCTTGCCATCTTATGAAAAACAAGCCCCGCTGTCAAGGCGGGGCGTATGTCAACGTTTGTCCCAAGCTTTGTTCCCACGGTGCTGGCTTTTCCAACCACGCTCCATGCTGCGCTGAATGTCGTCCCAGCTGTTGGGCAAGTGGCGACGATCGGCGCGAACCAGCGTGGAGCCTTCGTCCAACATAACAGCCATGTTCATACGGCGCTCGGCCATGGTGCGAATGCGGCGGTAATAGCCACCACCACCGCGCCATTTGCGAACACCAATGACGGATGCTTTGCGAAACCTATCGCTGTTATGAAACTCGTAGGAGTTCCACAAATCGGCCAGACGTTTTCCGCAGTAGAGCATCTGGAGGGTGCTCATCCAACGGTCGTCTTTCTTGATGCCGCTTCCCGAGCTGGTCCATGCATTGACGTCTTCTTCGTTCAGGCTATACCCTGTGCTCAGAAAATTGCGGTAGAGGTCAACGCAGGCCTCTTCCAGGCTGTTGGTAGAGCCAAGGTTGGCGTTGTACCAAAAAACTTCGTACATAGAATCCCTTTCGTGAGTAAGTGAGTAAACTTACTTATGAATGGGATGGTGATAATGAAATGTAGTGAACATGACGCTATTGTACTGCTCCAAGGGTGCAATGGCAAGCGCTGAAACGGAGCCACAGGTCTTTGATGCTACAATAGAAAGCATGAGTTTGTTTGAAGCATGGCAGAACCAATACATCGAAAGCGATTGGGCTTCGTCCCGAGCCGTGCGCCAGTGGTGCAGCGTGTGCCCAGATGCGCATGAATGGTCCTTGTGGCTCGATAGCATGGCCGGGGCACATGATCACTGGGGCCACCATGTGTTGGAGGCACTGGGACAAGACAATCGGCAGTGGGAGCAGTTCCTGCGTGGGGCCAGCGGGTCCAGAAACTACAAAGACAATGCCACACGCATTTTGGATTATATCCGTGTGAGCAGTATCGACATGGGCAGGTCCCTAACACCGCTGCCCTTGGTGTGCGTCGAAGCCCTTGCTGCCACAATAAGCCATGCCACACCACGTTGGAAGCAACAGCTTCTTGCGCGGGAGCCTGCGTATTGGTTTGGTTCTGGGCAAGGCGCGGATCCTGCTCTTATCGCTCCATTGCATGAATTGGCTGCACAACTTTTTTGTGGCAGTCAATTCCCAATCAAACGTCTTCCTGCGTTAGCGTGGAGTCCGAGCATGTTGTACGACGACTATGGCCTCGCGCCTGCAACGGTGGAGCATCTTCAAGCGCCCATTCAGCATGCCTTGGAGTACGCGGTGTACATGCATCAAACGAAAGGCGAGCATGACCCGTTGGCCCGTGCGGAACTGCACCATTATTTTTCAGAATCCGGGTTGGATATCGTTACATTCGAGACTCTTTTGGATCTTTCGCAGGAGGCCCCGACCTTGGACAACTGCGTGCGGGTGATCCAGGCTATGTTTGCACCAACAGCAGAGCAGTACCACGTGGATTTGAACGATGAAACCCCTCAGCCTTGACATGAATTCCTTTGAACTGCACGATTGGGTGGCCGAGAACGGCCCGGTGCATGTTGTTTTTTCCGCCAACGCAGATAATTTGGAGTCTTATCCTGAGTCCGGTGTCCAGGGACTTATCCTTGCCGTTCGTAAGGACAACCCCAACGAGGATGGCTCCATCGATTGCGTCAAATGGGACATGGATTACACGCCATTTGAAGTGCTCAACAGTTTGCATGAGTCGTCCAATTATTATGGCCATGCCCCTGAGTCGACAGCGTACCTCAAAGCCTACGGCACGGTATTCTACAAACGCAAAGACCATTTGTACATTACGCCCACCGAGCCATTGTCCAACATTTTGCAGCACGTGGCGCCCGCCACAACGGTGGCGGTCACGGCCGATGCGGTTGAACAACGCTTTGCGGAACTGGAAAAAGCCCTTGGGAGCTTTTCTATTTAATGATATAATCCGTGGTTAAGGAGTTTCCCATGACCACCATTTTGGACAAAAAATCAGAGCGCCTGGCCATCAAGCCTCCGGGCATGTTCAACGTTGTGTTGCACAACGATGACTTTACCAGCATGGACTTCGTGATCGCTCTTCTGGTGCAAATTTTCAAGAAAAGCACGGACGAAGCCATGGCAATCACGGAGCATGTGCACAACAACGGCAAGGGCATTGCCGGGCAGTACACCCGTGAAATTGCGGAGACCCGCAAAACCCAGGCAGTGCAAGCAGCCCGCCATCACGAGCATCCCCTAAACATCACGGTTGAGGCGGCCTGATGCCCATTGTGTTGGGTATCATTGGTGCGATGGCTCTTATTTTTTTATTGCCATCGAACATGTTGTCGTTCGTTTCGTCGTGGGCGGTTTCGCTGCACGAAGTTTGCCACGGTCTTGCTGCCCTGGCCACGGGGGGCTCCATCGTGTCACTGGACGTCCAATGGGAGCATGGATTGGCCATGACACTGGGTGGTTGGTACCCGGTGGTATCGATGGCCGGTTACGTCGGGACCGCCGCAGTTGGCGCCTTGTTTTTCTTGGCAAGCGTGCACCGCTGGGCGCGTTGGACGGGCTTAATTTTTCTTACCGTATCGACCTTGCTGCTCTGTGTGCATGCGCATTTCTCGGGAGCATTTTTCTTTGCTATTTTGGTCAATTGTCTGGTAAGTGCATGTTTGTTTATCGATCATAAAGGCACAAGTGCAAGTTTCTTTGCAACGCTGCTCATGTACCCCCAGTGGATTGATGCGCAGCAATTGCTTTGGTACCAACCGGGCCAGACCGATGCAGGCCTCTTGGCCCAACATTTCGGAGCCCCGTGGTTGGCCTGGCCCATTGCGCTTGTGTACACTTTTGGTACGGCATTGGTGTGGTTTTGGGCATTGAGGTATTTATGGAGTCGTCGTTTTTCTTCTAGAAAATCGAACGGTGCGCCGTAGGTTCCATGAAAAACGCCACCCGAAGATGGCGTTGGCGGGGATGTGTAAACCTCTAAGGACGGTCGTACAGGCCGTATCTTTTAACCTTGCAAAAGGTCTTTTCATTGTACCAGCTGCGGCATGAAAAACGCCACCCTTGGGTGGCGTTGATGGTTGGGGTCATAGCACGTCGGTTGCGAACCGAATATTGGTCTCTTGCAAAAGGTCTTTTCATTGTACCAGAGTGCTCGGAGGGCGGCATGAAAAACGCCATCCGAAGATGGCGTCGATGGGACAATTTAACGTAGATGACGGGTGCAAGCCGTATATTGCAACCTTGCAAAAGGTACGTTCATTGTACCACGATGGATGTGTCTGTGAAAACACTTGTGTCAAAATTTTCGATTGACTCGATAGGAACAGGAAGCGGAGGGCAATCTTGCAAAATTTGCACAATCTTGTGCAAGTTTTCGAATTTTTCGCCCGACACGGCGAGATATGTTTGTGCATGGAGAGCCCAAGCGTGCCAGTGTTTTGTTTTTTGTGGGGAAAGCTGTTCGTCTTGCGCCCGTGTTGACCACGGCGAAGCGTTGTTGGCCCAGTCGTAAGCCAAGGCCAGCTTTGTGGGAAAATCCAGAAGTCGGGCCTGCTCCCACAGCATGGTATGGGCGAGGGGTTGCTCCTTTCCAAGAATTTCGTAGGTGCTGCCCATGTGCATTACCGCTGTGCCAGCTTTGACGAGGGCTGGTGTGGCTACGCACGCTTGGGCAAATTGCTGATGGTAAGCGGACAGTGCCTTCTTCAAATTGGTTTTGTTGCCCAGCGATCGGCCGTTGCTGAAATACTCCCCTTTGCGGTGGGCAATGGTGTACACATCGGCGTCGGTCAGTTTCCAGTGGTACACCAAGTGGTCCGCATCGGCGGGAGTTCCGCTGAGCGCGAATAGCGTATCCAGCTTGGGCAAGATATTCACATGGTGGCCTTGCGCCAAGGATTGCAGTTGCATGGACCGAACGCAGCGCGAAATGCCTTCTTGCAAACGGTCTTCTTTTGTAGCATTGTGGCCCCGCGTATGGGAGACAAAGTGGCGGTGCATCCACTCGGACAACAGAGGTTCAATGTCCGGGTGGGCCAGGCAATCGGTGAGTTTTCGCAAATTGTTGGTTACGGCCAGGGGGCTGATTGTTTGGGCTCGAAGGCATTGGGCAATGTCTTGCCCCCACGAGGGATTTTCATGCTGGTGCGCAATCCATACAGCAGTTGGAGCGGTCAACAAGCGGTGCGCGTTGGCGGGTGTCATAAGCGCTATTGTAGCACACACAAAAAAGCCATGGTAGAATCGAGTCAACTCTTTCCTCCACCTATGAATGCTCTGTCCGAAATGTATCCGGTGTTTGAATCGCCATTTCCAACGCTGCTGACCCACACGGACACCGGCCTGGGAATCTTTGTGGCGCATCCCAAGGTGGCCCTGGCCGTCAAAAATATTGGTCCCGATGCCGATATGTTTCGTGTGGTCGCAGGAGCGCTTGATTTCTTTTTCCCATTGAAAGAGCATGCCCGTACACTGCTTGCAAACCGTGGTGGCGTGATTGCATTCACGGACGAAAGCGGCATGCCCTGGTACACGTTGGAGATGGCCCCCACCTTGGTGCCCAATCGCCAGAGCACGCCCGTGGCCGCCGCACGTCCACGCGGGCAGTTCGGTCGTCCCCAACGTCCTGCTCCGGCTGTGTCGCCGCTAAGCGATGAAGGCGAATTCAGCCTTTAAAGCAAACCATCCACCGATAGGCTTTCGGGTGAAGGTTGACTACCCGACTCCAACCACAATGAAAACGCGGCGTACGCCTCTTCCCACGAAGGCATACCCAGGTGCATGGTGATTTCCAAACTCGGGGTTCCTTGCCGCACGTTAGGGGATATGCGCTGGTGCACTTCGCTTGTCATCTTCTCCGGGTGGTATTGCATCAATACGGCGTGCGCATCGGTCAGTTTGGCATTCAAGACCGAGTAAGGGCTTGCACTTTTGAAGGCGCAAGTGTCTCCAAAAAAAGCCGAACGCACGGGCGCCCAGGGGTCTTGTTCAAGCAAGGCATAACGGTGCATTTCGAGTTCGCCAAAACTGTACGTTTTTCGGCCTGTTAGAGATACCAGTTGGCTTAGTGTATAACCGGGATACCCTTGCTGTATCTTGCGAAAAGGATTTTTCTGTCGGTACATGTCTTCGGTGTACAACAGGCTCCACCAATGCGCAGGCGGCGGCAGTTTCCAAGCTTGCGCCAACGCCCGGTACCACTGGGCATGCTCGTACAACCACAGATGGGGTTCACTGGCAGCAAGAATATTTAGAACCGGTCCACGCTTGCTCGCGGGCAAGCCAGGCAGGCCTTCCAATCGGGTGAGCATGCGCACTTGCATCATGGTTTGGGCAGTCAATAAATGGGCCCAAACATCATCGGGCAGAGCATTGGCATGCAACCGTTTTTGGAAAACGTCCAGTAGAGCGGTGTCGCTTTTCGCAAGAGCCAATGCCGCCATGCGATGCACAAAATCCATGCCATAGTCGTCCACGAGGGCGGTGCAGCACATGTTGTGCGCAAGCATGGAAGAGGTTTGCATCAAGGCTTCAAACCTTGTTTCGGACCAACGCGAAGGCCACGCGTGCGCAACATGCTCCGTTGCGTGCAGGGCCCCAATGATGGCGTCCACCTCCTGCGGTGACGGTGGTGCCTTCAATAGCGCCTCCTTGCGCAGATGACGCAGAAGGCGTTGGCATTTCCACCAACGGACTAAGCTATTCAGGACATTAGGCTTCATCGATGGGAGGCAATCCAAGTTTTTCTGGGTTGGGCTGTTCGAACCAAATGGTGCCATGCTGCTTATAGAAAACACCAAGCTTTCCATTGCTCATCTTTTTGAACACGATACCGAAATCGCGTTCAAGGGCTTCTTTCTCGCTGAGAATAGCCGACTGCAGATAACGCTTGCCCCGATCGGTGATGTCATCGCGAAAAACACCGATGGTGGTGAGCACTTCGTCCAAGGCCTTATTGGTTTCCGTGTGGCTGATGAGGTAGCGCACCAGAGCTTGGGTTTGGGCATGCTTCAAATCCAAAATCTGGGGCGTGAGCTTTTCCGTGTGCACGTGCAAATCGTAGCGCAGGTAATTCAAAAAATACGGGTCGAACGTCACCACGTAGAGCGGGTCGCCGTTGCGGTTCGAGGCCTTCTCGCTGTACCGGTGATTCGACAGGATATGGGAGTGATTGGTCCAACCATCGATGGTCTTGGTAATCAGCACCACCATCATCATGTCGTCCAGCCGGTCGCGCAACCAGCTGTGGTTGCGTGCGTGCTTGTCCCCAAGATGCTTCATGAGCGAGTGCAGGGTGAAGGCGTAGGAAACGCTTCCGTCGTTGTTGGTGCGCGCAGGCTCGTAGTACGAGAAGATAGCATCCAGGATATTGCGGTGAATTTGCGTGAGCAGCCGACCTTTGACGCTCACTTCGGCGTGGTTGTTTTTGAACACGGTCACGCTTTCGTCTTTGCCCAGTTTGTGCATGCCATCGGATCTGTACATGGGCAGAAACATGATGGCGCGCGACTGCGTGGCCGTGGTAGCAGGCAGTTGCGATTTTTTTGTTTTGGGGTCGTACTTTTTCAGATTCGGTTCGGCGGGCGAGGGTGGGTGGTCCGCATCGAGCGATGAGTCGGGCATATCGATGATGCTATCGTCGTGCATCGAAGGTGGCTGCTTTGGCAGTTTTTTGGAGGGGCTTTTCTTCAAAGGCATGGCTATCGCTTTCAGACGTCTCGGTTATCGGTCAACTTGCGGGCACCCAAAGGGATGTTTGACGCGGGCGTGCCAAAGTCAAGCTCTTGCTTGGGTTTGCCGACTTCGGTGAGCGTAACGGGCAGCAAAATACCGCCAGCGCCACGGGTGAACCACAAGTCGCCACGCGCCTGGGTGTAGTTGGATTTGGAGAGCACCAAACGCACGTAGTTTTTGCGCACATCATCAGCAATGTTGAATTTCTTGGCTTCGTCTTCCGCCATGAGCACCATGTTGCCTTGCCATCGAATGTTGTCGGTGATGGCACTGGATCCGCGCGCTGCTTGCTGCGCATCGCCCGCGCCCTGGAACGTCGCATTCTTGTTGGTGTGGTGCGCAAAAACGATAGCGGCTTTGCTTCGGAACGCAATACCGTGCATGAGCTTGAGCAGATCCGTCATTTCTCCCGAATCGTTTTCGTCCATGGTGTGAAACTGGCGCAAAGGGTCGAACATGATGAGTCGTGCTCGGTGTTCCGTGGCCTCTTCTTCCACGGCAGTAGAAAACTGCGTGCGGTACCATTTTTGCTCAAATTTCGGTTGGTGGGCCACAATGCAGTCTTCGCCTACTAAGGAGCGTACACGCAAGTTTTCGCGCAGCAACTGGCGATGCTTGGCATCGCCCACCCAAGAGGACTGCAAGAGATGGCGCAGACGGTTGTGCACAATGTCCGGTGGGTCTTCGGCAAAGTAGACCATTACTTTGGTTGGCTCGCAAGCGGGCCAGTCTTCCAAAAGGGGTTTCCCCATTGCAATGGAGGAAGCTAGTGCCAACAGCATGTACGATTTTCCGGTTCCCCCTGGAGCGGCAAGCATGCCAAGACCCCCAGCTGTTAAACCCGGAAACACAAAATCGATCTCGCAAAAGCCTTGCTCGATGGCATCCCAGCTCAAAGGTGTGGGCAGTTTGTAAGGGAGAGCCTCTGTTTCGACGGCAACCCCCTCCACTGCCGGTGCAACCGATGGTTTAATGTCGCCCAAGGAGAACTCACCCACATCGGGGTCGGTCGCCTGGTTCGATGGTTTCAAGCTCATCGAGTGGACCCCGCCTCTTGGTGCTGCACCAGCCAGGACTCCACGGTGCTTTTGAGCCACACAAGCTTGTGGCTATTGGGCATGATAACCCTTGGAGGGAGACGTTCAGGGGCCCGATGGATGTCGCTACGCACCGTGGCTTCGGACTTGTGCAAGATGATGGCCCGCTGTTTGGGTGTCAGCAGATCCAGGGAGGAAGGCAAGGGCGTGTCGTGCATTTCTATAGCATAGTCCTGCACCATCGTGCTGGCAAGTGGTATCACTTTGCCATCGTAAATATTTTAATCCATGCTCTTGCAGTAGTCATCGGCAGCCTGCCGCTGGGCTTGCAGCAACGCGCTTTTGAGGTTGGGGATTCTACCCCGAAATTGGACAGGCGTGTTGCCCATTTCAACGGGGCTATTTTTGAACGATGGTGGGTAGACGTTCAATATTTTTGTATGTTTTCGGCAAACGAATTTAAAGATGATAGCGCCCTTGTTTGTTAGGATGGACCAATATACAGAAAGGCCCCCACATGCAAGTACTTATCATTACCAGCTCGTTCGCCCCCACGTCGCAATCCATGGCGTTGTCCCAATTTGCCCGCAGCGCCGTGCAGGATTTGTTCCCCAACGCCAGCATTGAGACCTCGAACTGGCCAAAAATCCTCCTGCGTTGTTCGATGGCTTGTTGGCCAGTGCTATCCATGCAGGAAACACCTCCCCCGCCGCGCAAGAGGCCCTGGCCCGTAGCAACGCCTACATTGCCCAATTGAAGCAAGCGGACGCCATTGTTGTGGCTGTACCCATGCACAATTTTGGTATTCCTGCGGTATTGAAATCCTGGATGGATCACGTTGCATGGGCAGGCGTTACTTTTGAGTACACGGCCTCGGGGCCCAATGGGTTGGTTAACATTCCTGCGTTGATTGTTACGGCCAGCGGTGGCGTGTACCAAGGCATGCCTTGGGAATCCAACAACCACGCCGATACGCACGCCAAATCGTTTCTTACCTTTCTGGGCATGGACGTTCGCACCGTGGCGCTGGAAGGAACCGCGTCCAAAACAGGCGATGCACTATCCCAAAGCGTAAGTCAGGCGGCCAGTGAGGTTCGCAAAGCCGTCGCCTCTTGGAAGACCGTCTGAGGCCTTGATCTGCTAAAATAGGGGTCATGCCCAACCATTGGACCATGACCCTTCCGGACAGCTCGCTCTACGACAGCGCAACGTACGTTGTGGACATGTCCGAACTTCCCTCGCCATTGCAGGAGATGCTTCCCAAAGCAACGTTTCTTGGACGGGGTGCATCCAGTGCAGCGTGGAAACTGGAAAATGGCACCGTTTTTAAGCTGACCACCGACGAAGCGGCCTGCTCGTTTCATCGGTGGCAACAGATGGAGAAAAAGCCGCACCTGCCTCAAATTTTGGAGCTCGGAAGTATTGGTGTCGCACTCCCTGTGTTTGCAGCGGGGGCATCCTCCTCTTGGGAGCGCTGGTACTTTGTTGTTCAGCCATTTTATGGGCCGGTAGAACCACACTTGTGGGAAACTCTTTCGGCAGTCGCGCAGCCCGTTGGCGCCAGCCAATGCAAAAGCCGCCCGGGCTGGGGGAAAACAAAAAACGGGCTGATGGCCCATGGACAACTTGCGCACGAACACCTCGTGCAACTCGAACGCGTTTTTTCGAAAGAGCCGTGCCTGGCCCAGGCAGCTGCCGCAGTGTCGATGTTGGCGGTGTGGTGGAAGCAAGCCCGGGGGCAGCCCGGTCTGGATGTCGACAAATCCGAAAATTGGGCGATGAACAACGCAACCGATGAACTTGTTTTGCTTGACCCGGTGTACGGCAACGACAAAACAACCAGCGGAGTCCACTGGGGCGCCGAAATCTAGGACTATTGAATAGCCTTAGTAGTTGTTGTTATTGTTGGAATTGTTTTGCGTCGTCCAATAGGCCGAGACGGCCTGCATCGCGGTGAGCTTGCTGTCCAACGTTTGGAACTGGCGCGTGTACATGTCCTCCAGGCGCGTGGCGCGATCGTTGACACGCACTTGTTGTGCCTGGTTACGACCGAGCAGAGCATTGTACGTGCTCTCCTTGTTTTTCAACGTTCCGCCTTCCCCAAGAATATTGGTCATGCTTTGGCGCAAGACATCCGCTACGCCCGAGGAACCCGCGCTTGTGAACAAGGCTTTTGCTCCGTTCGGATTGCTGGTCATGGCGTTGGAAAATTTGGTGGCGTCCATTTTCAAGCTGCCACCCCGTTCAATCGTCAAACCCAAGGCCGTAGCATCGTTGCCCGCAAATGCGTTGGAAACCATGGAACGCAAGCTGTTTTGCATCGATGCGGCCGTGGCGTCCCCTTGCAACAGTCCGGCTTGTTTGGTTGTGGCATCGTACTTGGTTAGCTGTGCCAAGTAGTCGTTGACCGCGTTGTACTTGTCCAGAAAATTCTTCACAGCATCGGTGGCCACCGTTTGGTTCTTGGAAGACTCTACCGAAACGGGGGAGGTGGTCACACTTTTAACGGTCAAGTCCATCCCAGCGATGCCCGAGAACGTGTTCGTTGGGGAGGTGGTCTCGATACCGTCGATGGCGATGCGGGCATCGGAGGCGTATTGCCCCATCGTGGCGCCGGTGGCCATCTTGGATAGATTGTTGTTGGCAGCAGGGTCACCTTGCGCGTCGGTGACACTCAAGTTGAATCCCCCGGCTTCTCCAGTTTTGGCGCCCTGCAGAAACAAACGTTCACCGCCATTGGGGTCGGTCAATACGGATGCTTTGACATCGCTTTGCGCGGCATTGATTTTGGCGGCGATGTCTTTGGTGGTGTCACCAGCACTTACGGCGACATCGATTGGAATCCCGGGACCGGAGGCAAACGACGGAGGAACGATGGTCCACTGGCCCATTTGCAAACGCAAGGTGCCCGCGCCCCAGCCAGCACCGGCAGGAAACAACGTTCCAGCGGCCATGGCCTGGGCCTTGGCTAGGCTTTTGACATCGATACTGATAGCGCCGGCGCTTGATACACCAAGGCTTGTCGCAGAAACGGCAGATTCGTTGCTGCTCTTAGTTTGCATCGTTGACCAAGTAGCTGGATTGCGCAGGGCGGTGGCGGCGGTTTGCAAATCGCTCATCTTTGAACGCAGTTGCGCCAACGCAGAAATTTTCGATTGCGTTTGGGTGGCTTCGGTTTTGAGTTTCGTCAACGGCGCGCGTTCCACTTCAACCAGTCGTGCCACGAGTTCTTTGACGTTTAGGCCGCTGCCCACGCCGGTCGATGAAAGTGCCATTGTCAACTCCTTTGCGAAAGGAAATACCTCTCCCTACCGACCATTATCGGCCAAAGGCCGTAAAACTTTAATTTTTTTCGATGAGATTTTCTTTGTGCATCGCTTCCAGCAACGTGTCCGCGAAAGTATCGAACAAGGGCTGGTTCACTTCTTGCTTGGGTTCGGACTGCTCAACGGCCCCTTCGTAACGCCAAACCATCTTGTCGGTGACATCGGTTACCTTGACTTGCAGGTTCAGCCGGGTTTTGCAGCCCTTGTAGGCCTCGCAAAAGCTATAGATGGAAACCACGTCCACGTGAATGATGTCGGCGGACATGTCGGAGACCGTGACGCCGTACTGCAAGGCCTTTTTCTCGAACTGCGTGCGCAGGCCCTTATCCAGCACCTGCATTTGCGCGCGGGCCGTCAGCAGGGCTTCGCGCTTGTCGGTGTTGGTGATGATCGGAATTTCACCCATGGCTTGCTTTTGCATCACGATGGTAGCGGGCAAGTTCATTTTCAATTGCACGCGGGTCAGATGGATTTGTTGCGGTTTTTCGCGCCCCCAGGTGTTGCGGGCGTAATTGAAAAACCCAGTCAGGCTGGACGTGTTGCCCACTTCGCGCACGCCACCCATCTCGCCGTTGAGGGGGTTGCTCGCGCAGCCGGTCAGGAAAAGTGCGCCCGCAAGCGCGGCCAGAGAAAAGATGGTGCGGTAGTTTTTCATGGAGTTACTG
>RRZU010636593.1_pt1 | contig 12401 bp, 9 predicted proteins | sample 2165561 | NCBI WGS metagenome assembly RRZU01 (sample SAMN10456909, study PRJNA506462) | wastewater metagenome | isolation source: wastewater sludge | place: USA: Moscow, Idaho | reverse complement strand
CTTTAAAAAGTCTAAGCAATAGTAAAGATAAAAAGTCCACAGTATTTATGTAATAAAATTATACAAATAAAAAACAAAAAATCAAAGAGAGGAGATGTATGATAAATATACAGATATTTCTATATACTTATCATACAAGATAGATTATGAAGAGAGATATACTAGTAATAGATGAAGATAAATGTACAGGCTGTGGTATATGCGTGCCTAGTTGTAATGAAGGAGCACTTCAAATAATTGATGGAAAAGCGAGACTAATTAGTGATCTATATTGTGATGGATTGGGTGCATGTGTTGGGAATTGTCCTTTTGATGCTATGAAAATTGAAAAAAGAGAAGCAGAAGCTTATGATGAGAGTAAAGTTATGTTAGAAAATATAATTCCAGCAGGAATAAATACAATAAGAGCACATTTACAACATTTATTAGATCATAATGGAGTAAAATGGTACAATGAAGCTATAGCCATTTTAGAGAAAGAAGGAATAAAAAATCCAATTGAAACTAGTAAACTAGAAAATAGTGTCCAAAGTAGTGGATGTCCTGGATCTAAAACTATGACATTTGAAAAAAATGGAGAAGAAGATGGTAAAACAATTGGTGATACAAGTTCACAATTGAAACAATGGCCTGTTCAATTACATTTATTATCGCCTTATGCACCATATTTTGAAAATGCAGATTTATTGTTAGCAGCAGATTGTACAGCATTTTCTATGGGTAATTTTCATTCAGATTACTTAAAAAATAAAAGTTTAGCTATAGCTTGTCCTAAATTAGATAGTGGACAAGATTCATATTTAGATAAACTAATAACAATGATTGATGAGAGTAAAATCAATACTATAACTTGTATGATTATGGAAGTTCCATGTTGTAGCAGTTTACTTAGATTAGCTAAGGAAGCAGTCAGTAGATCAAAGCGAAAAATTCCAATTAAAGCAGTAGTAGTTGGATTAAAAGGTGATGTGTTACAGGAAGATTGGGTATAGAGTATTAAAAAATGCTAAAATGAATTTGACTATTGTCATTTCTTGTGTTATATATATATTGTATAGAAAATATAATATTTAATGGAGGTAGAAAAATGGGTTTATTTGATTTTTTAAAAAAGAAAGAAGAAGAAGTAAAGGAATTTAACGGAAAAATTATTGCACCGATTTCAGGAGAAATAATACTTTTAGAAAATGTAGATGATGCTGTTTTTGCTGAAAAAATGGTTGGGGATGGTATTGCAATACTTCCTAACGCATCTGGTGAAATGTTAGCACCAGCAGATGGTGTTGTAGAAAAAATCTTTGATACAAATCATGCATTTAGTATAGTTACTCCTGAAGGCATAGAGTTATTCGTTCACTTTGGGTTAGATACAGTTCAGTTGGAAGGAAAAGGATTTGAAAGATTAGTTAAAGAGGGTGCTACAGTGAAGCAAGGGACACCTTTAATTAGATATGATTATGAATTTCTTAAAGCAAATGCAAAATCAGTTCAAACACCTGTAATAATTTCTAATTATGAAGAATATGCAGGATTAGAAAAAACTGCTCCAGGAGCAGCAGTTGCTGGTCAAACGGTAGTATTAGAAGTTAAAGAGAAGTAATGGCAACAAATATGATTGTAAATAAGATAAGAAATATTATATTATTTTTTTCAATTTTTTTTATATTTACGAATGCATATAGTGCGTATTATGACAGTTATTATGGTGCTATAGCAATAAATTCATATACTGGTGCAACTGGCTATTCCTATGATTATAGTTCAAGAAATTCAGCAGAAAATGCAGCTTTGGCGTATTGTGATGGTAATTGTGTTGTAGCTGTATGGTTTGCTAATCAATGTGGGGCAGTGTCTTGGTCTCCAAGCACTAATTCTTATGGCTGGGGAACGTCTAGAAGCTCTTATTCTGCAGAATCAACAGCGCATGGATATTGTGGCCAAGATGATTGCGAAATAGTAGCAAGCGTGTGTACAACATGGTATGAAGAATATTAAATAAATTAATTATAAAAGAGACTCTAGAATTTACATATTCTAGAGTCTTTTCATTTATTTTTTATTTGCGATATATATTTGATATTCCCAGATATTTTTGGATTGACAAAAATTTTGAATCTAGGAATTTTATTAAAAATATGGTACAATTCAAGATATTTTGATGTATGGAGGCTATAAAATTGGAAATTTTGAAATTTACAGCAAATGAGCTTAATTTAAAAGAGGAACAAGTTAGAAGTACTATAGAGCTATTTGATGATGGAGCAACGGTACCTTTTATTGCACGTTATAGAAAAGAAATTACAGGAAATTTAGATGAAGAACAAATAAGAGATATTATTGAAAAAGTAACATATTATAGAAATCTTGAAAAAAGAAAAGAAGAAGTACTGAAGAGTATAGATGAGCAAGGAAAATTAACTGATGATCTTAAAAAAAGTATTTTAGATGCAGTAAAATTACAAGTAGTTGAAGATTTATATTTACCATATAAGAAAAAGAAGAAAACAAAAGCAGATATTGCAAAGGATTATGGATTAGAGCCACTATCTATTTTTGCACAATTAGAAACTACTACTATGGAACTTCTTAAAGAAGAAGCAGTCAAGTACATAAATGAAGATGTTCCAACTGTTGATTCTGCAATTGATGGTGTTCATTTAATTATAGCTCAAGAATTATCTGAAAATATAAAAATCAGAGAATTTTTAAGAGAGAGAATTTCAAAATTTGGAACATTAACTGCTAAAGTTATAGAAAAAAATAAGGCAGAGGATGCAAAAGGTGTATATCAGGACTATTATGAATATTCAGAACCACTTTCAAGAGTTGCTTCACACAGAATATTAGCATTAAATAGGGGTGAGAGTGAAAAAATATTAAAAGCAGATATAGAGATAGATGAGAGAACTCAAGAGTATATAATGAATTTTATCTTAGGTATTATAAAAAATAAAAGAATGACAGATTTTTTTAAAAATGTAATTCAAGATTCATTAGATAGGCTAGCATATCCATCTATAAAAAATGAAGTTAGAAATATATATACTGAAAAAGCAGAAGAAGAGGCAATCAATATATTTGCAGATAACTTGGAAAAGTTATTATTACAACCACCATTATCTAAAAAAGCTATATTAGGACTTGATCCAGGTTATAGAACTGGGTGCAAAACCGTTGTTATAAATAAAGAAGGATTCTATGAAATAGACGATGTGTTATTTTTGGTAGAAGAAATGCACAGCCCAAGACAGTTAGAAGAAGCAAGAAAAAAAATATTAAATTACATTGATAAGTATGATATAGATATTATAGCTATAGGTAATGGAACAGCATCAAGAGAAACTGAAAGTTTTGTAGCATCACTTATAAAAGATTCTAAGAAAAAAGTTTCATATTTGATTGTAAGTGAAGCTGGGGCTTCAGTGTATTCAGCATCTAAGATTGCAGCAGAAGAATTTCCAAAATTAGATGTTACTGCTAGGGGAGCTATTTCTATAGCCAGAAGAATCCAAGATCCAATGGCAGAATTAGTTAAAATAGACCCAAAATCTATTGGTGTTGGGATGTATCAACATGATGTTAATCAAAAAAAATTAAATGAAACATTAGAGCAAACAATAGAACATGTTGTTAATAATGTTGGAGTAAACATAAATACTGCTTCATGGGCTTTGTTGAGTTTTGTTTCAGGAATAAAGAAAAATGTTGCGAAAAATTTAGTAGATTATAGACAAGAAAATGGGGATTTTAAAGATAGAAAACAGTTGAAAAAAGTAAAAGGACTGGGAGATAAAGCATTTGAGCAAATGGCTGGATTTATTGTTGTACCAGAAAGCAAAAATCCGTTGGATAATACAATAATTCATCCAGAGTCATATCACATTGCAGAAAAACTACTTGAAGTTGCTGGTTGTAAAGTTAAAGACATGAATGAAGATAGAGAAATAGTAAGACAAAAATTATCATTAATAAATCTAGATGAGTTTATAAGAGATAATGAATTTGGAACGGAAACAACAAAAGATGTTTATAATGCGCTATTAAAAGATAGAAGAGATCCTAGAGATGATTTTGAAAAACCACTTTTAAGATCAGATATATTAAATATGAATGATTTACAAGAAGGTATGGTGTTAGAAGGAACTGTTAGAAATGTTGCTAAATTTGGAGCATTTGTTGATATTAGGTTAAAAAATGATGCACTTATACATGTTTCTGAAATATCTAATAAATTTGTTTCAGATCCGACTAAAGTACTATCTGTTGGACAAATAATAAAAGTTAAAATATTATCACTTGATAAATCAAGAGGTAGGGTAGGTCTTACACGAAAAGGTTTATAAATAAAATGATATTAGTATAGATTATTATTACAAATATAGGAGGAGAATAATGAGTTTATTTTTAATAGGATTAATTCCAATAGTACTTTTTTTAATAATGTTAGCATTGCTAAAACTATCACCAACTGTTAGTGCTTATACAAGTTTAGGAGTAGCAATAGTACTTAGTTTAATTGTAAAAGAATGGAGAATGCCATTAGGAGGAATATTAGGATCTATTGCTGAAGGATTTGCTGTAGCATGGATGCCAATAGGTATAGTGGTAATTGCTGCTATATTTGCATATGAGTTATCAGTAAAGACTGGTGAAATAGAAGTAATAAAGAAAATGTTAGGAAATATTACAAATGATAGAAGAGCTCAAGCATTATTACTTGCTTGGGGATTTGGTGGGTTTATTGAAGGAGTTGCTGGATACGGTACAGCTGTTGCGATACCAGCAGCAATAATGGTTTCTTTAGGATTTAGTCCAATGCGAGCAGCAATTATTTGTTTGATTGCAAATACAACTCCAACTGCTTTTGGAACAGTTGGGTTACCAGTTACAACAATATCAAGTATGATGAATCTAGATCCCAAAAATGTTAGTTTTTTTATAACATTATTATTGTGTACCATAATGACAATGATACCGATATTACTAACTCATTTAGCTAATGGTGAAAGAGAAAAAGGATCTAAACCATTTGATGGTGGAATAATCCCAGTTATAATTGCATCAATAATTGCATACTCATCACAATTAGTTATAGCTAAAGTAGCTGGAGCAGAACTACCAACAATAATTTCAAGTTTACTTGCAATGGTGTTTATGATAATAGCAATAAAAATATTTATTAAAGATGAAAGTTCTGAAAAAGATCCTGTAGGAGCTATTGAAGCTTTGAGAGCATGGTCACCATATATATTAATGGTTGTTCTTATTGTAGGAACTAGTCCAGTTGTTGAAGGCATTCATCACATATTAGAAAAAACAACAGTTACTAAAATAGATTTTTCTTTTGGAAATAAAGATTGGTTTAATGTTCCTGGTGCACAGACATTTAAATGGATATTAGCTCCAGGGGTACCCATTATAATAGCTACGGTCATAGCTGGATATTTTCAAAGATCAAATGCAAAAGATATGATAGAAGTATTTAAGAAAACAGTAAAAGGGAAAATGGGTTCAATAATTGTTATAATGGGTATAGTAGCGCTGTCAACTGTGATGAAGCATAGTGGAATGATTGCAAGTATTGCTAGTGGATTAGTAGCGTTGATGGGCACAAAATTTCCATTAATTTCACCATTATTAGGAACGATTGGAACATTTGTTACTGGAAGTGACTTATCTTCAAATTTATTATTTGGTGAATTACAGGGAAATGTCGCAGAAGGAATAAAGCATGGATATGCACCACTGAAAGAATTATTTGTAGCATCTAATACAGCAGGAGCTACAGGTGGTAAAATGATATCTCCACAAAATATAGCAATTGCAGCATCTACAGTAGGTTTAGTTGGTAAAGAAGGAGAAATGTTAAGAACAACATTAAAATATGCACTTATATATGCTATTATATTAGGAATATTAGTATTTGTAGGAAGTATGATATTATAAGTTGGGAAAAGTTAAAATAATTTGATAGAAATAATAAAAGAATAAAGTTTAGAATAGTATTAATAGAAAATTTATGGAGGAAATAAAATGTCAGATGAACAAAATGTTGAGAAAGTAGATTATGCTAGTACTTTGAATTTGCCTAAGACAAGTTTTAAAATGAAAGCAAATTTACCACAAAAAGAACCTTTAACATTAAGAGATTGGAAAAAGTTAAATATTTATGAAAAGTCAAAAGAAGGCGAAAAACCATTTTTCATATTGCATGATGGACCACCGTATGCAAATGGAGATATTCATATTGGGCATGCATTAAATAAAATTTTAAAAGATATAATTTTAAAATATAAAAGATTGAGAGGATTTAATGCTCCATATATACCTGGATGGGATACTCATGGGCTTCCTATTGAATGGAAAATAATGGAGGAATTGGGTGAAAAAGCTAAATCTATGACACCTCTTCAAATAAGACAAGAATGTCAAAAATATGCAAAAAAGTGGGTTCAAAAACAAAAAGATGAGTTTATAAGATTAGGAATATTAGGTGAGTGGGATATGCCTTATCTTACATTAAACCCTGATTATGAAGCAGAACAATTAAGAGTTTTCAAAGAAATTTATGAAAATGGATATGTATATAAAGGATTAAAACCAGTATATTGGTCTCCAACAACTGAAACGGCTTTGGCTGAAGCTGAAATAGAATATAAAGATGTTGTTTCACCATCTATTTATGTAAAAATGGATGGTTCTGCAGATTTAACAGAGAAAGTTGGAATAGAATCTAGTTTTGTTATATGGACAACTACTCCTTGGACATTACCTGCAAATTTGGGAATATCACTTAATGCAGATTTTATTTATGGTGTATATAAAACAGAAAAAGGAAATTTGATATTAGCTAAAGAATTGGCAGAAAAGGCTTTTTCTGATATGAATTTGGAATATGAGATTATAAAAGAAATACAAGGTAAAGAGTTAGAAAATCTTCATTACAAACATCCTTTTATAGATAGGGAAGGAATAGTTATGTTAGGGGAACATGTTACTAATGAAGCTGGTACTGGTTCTGTACATACTGCACCTGGTCATGGTGTAGATGATTATAATGTGGGTCAAAGATACGGTTTAGATATATTGTCTCCAGTTGATGATAAAGGTCATTTCACAAAAGAAGCTGGGAAATATGAGGGATTATTTTATAGAAAAGGTAATGGAATAATACTGGAAGATATTGAAAAAACTGGGCATTTATTGGGATATAAAGAAATTACACACTCATATCCTCATGACTGGAGAAGTAAAAAACCAGTTATATTTAGAGCTACAGAACAATGGTTCATAAGTGTTGATGAAAGTGATGTTAGACAGAATGCTCTAAATGCTTTGAAAAATGTAGAATTTGTTCCTGATTGGGGAAGAAATAGAATAAATTCAATGTTAGAAACTAGACCAGATTGGACTATATCAAGACAAAGAGTTTGGGGTGTACCGATACCATTATTTTATAATTCTGAAACAAATGAAGTTATATATGAAACAGAAATAATGAATAAAATTATTGAGTTAGTTGCAAAAGAAGGCACAGACATATGGTGGAAATACAGTGCTGAAGAAATTATTGGAGATGAGTTATTAAGTAAGTATAATCTTAAAAATATTAAACTTAGAAAAGAAAGAAGTATAATGGATGTGTGGTTTGATTCAGGTGTGTCTCACAGAGCTGTACTAGCGCCAAGAAATTTACCAAGACCTGCAGATTTATATCTTGAAGGAAGCGATCAGCATAGAGGATGGTTCCAAACATCATTATTAACATCAATTGCATCAACAAAAGATGCACCATATAAAAGAGTTTTGACTCATGGATTTGTAAATGATGGTCAAGGAAAGAAAATGTCAAAGTCTATAGGAAATACAATATATCCAAAAGATGTAATTGAGAAATACGGTGCAGATATATTAAGATTATGGGTTTCATCAGTTGATTATAGAGAAGATGTAAGAATATCTGAGAATATATTACAACAAATGTCAGATGCATATAGAAGAATTAGAAATACAGCGAGATTCTTAATGGGAAATCTTAATGATTTTGATTATAATTCTAAAGTTGACTACAGTGATATGCCAGAAATAGATAGATGGGCAATGCATAAATTAGAGGAATTGAAAGAAGTTACAACAAAATATTATGATAATTATGAATTTTATAGTCTTTTTCAAGAAATTACATATTTTTGTTCTATAGAAATGTCAGCATTTTATTTAGACATAATAAAAGATAGATTATATTGTGAAAAAGATGATTCTTTGGATAGACGAAGCGCCCAAACGATTATGGCGGAAGTATTAAGAGTTCTGGTTAGAGCAATTGCACCAGTATTATCTTTTACTGCTGAAGAAATTTGGGAGAGAATACCCGCAGGTGTTAAGGAAGAGGAAAGTGTTTTATTGTCAAAATGGGTTGAATTAAATAAAGAATACAAAGATCAAGATCTTGCAAACAAATGGAAAAAAATAGCAGAAATTAGAAAAGAAGTTAATAGAAAATTAGAAGAAGCTAGACAAATTGGATTAATAGGTCATTCTTTAGATGCAAAAGTAAAATTAAATATAACAAATGATAATTATAAATTTATTTTTGATAAGGAATCTAGTGAAATAGCAGATATTTTTATAGTTTCTCAAGTTGAAAGAGTATCAGAAGAAGCAAATAATTCTGAAATAAAAGGCATTTCAATTTTTGTAGAAAAGGCTGATGGTGAAAAGTGTGAAAGATGTTGGAAATACGATGTTGAAGTTGGTAAGGATGCAAATCATACAGATGTATGTCCTAGATGTGCAGAAGTATTGAATGAAACGGTTTAATATAAAAGAGAGGGAATATATGTATCTAATAATTTTAATAATTGGATTAACAGCTATTGATCAGTTGAGTAAATTATATATGTACAATATATCAAATGGGGAAGTTGGATATTCTATACCAATAATAAATAATTTTTTTCATTTGACATATGTAGAGAATCATGGAGGAATATTTGGTATTTTTCAAGGTAAAATAAATTATTTTACTATTATAAGTGTAATATTAATAATTTATGTGATAGCTACTGAAATCAAAAATTTTAAAAAATATGATTTTCCAATAAAATTAGGAATTTCAATAATTACAGCTGGAGCTTTAGGAAATATGATAGATAGGATATTTAGAGGGTTTGTCATAGATATGATAGATTTTAGAGGTGTATGGGGATTTGTATTTAACATTGCAGATATGTATATTCATATTGGACTTTATATAATATTATTTGTATTAATAAAAAAAGAGTATAGAAAAATTAATAAAAAGAAAAAGGAGAGATAAATTTAATGACTTTTCAAAATATTATACTTACGCTTCAAAAATTTTGGAGTGAAAAAGGGTGTGTAATAGGAAATCCATATGATGTAGAAACAGGCGCTGGAACTTTTAATCCAGATACATTTTTAATGTCATTAGGGCCTGAACCTTGGAATATTGCTTATGTTGAACCATCAAGAAGACCAAAAGATGGGAGATATGGTGAGAATCCAAATAGAGTTTATCAACATCATCAATTTCAAGTAATAATGAAGCCATCACCAGAAAATATTCAAGAATTATATTTAGAAAGTTTAGAAGCACTTGGAATAGATCCTAAAAAACATGATATAAGATTTGTTGAGGATAATTGGGAAAGTCCAACTTTAGGAGCATGGGGATTAGGATGGGAAGTTTGGCTAGATGGTATGGAAATAACACAATTTACTTATTTTCAACAAGTAGGTGGAATTGAAGTTGAGATAACTCCAGCAGAATTAACATATGGGTTAGAAAGAATAGCCTTATATTTACAAGATGTAGAGAACGTTTATGATCTTGAGTGGACAAAAGGTGTAAAATATGGTGAAAGAAGATATCAGTATGAATATGAAATGTCAAAATATAGTTTTGAAATAGCTGATGTAAAGATGCATTTTAATTTATTTGATATTTATGAAAAAGAAGCTAAAAATTGTTTGGAACATAAACTCGTTATACCTGCATACGATTACGTTTTAAAATGTTCGCATACGTTTAATAATTTAGATGCAAGAGGAGCGATAAGTACAACTGAGAGGATGTCTTACATATTAAGGGTTAGAGATTTGGCAAAAGGATGTGCTGAGCAATTCGTGGAAGTAAGGAAAAATCTAGGATACCCATTATTAAAAAAATAAATCATTAAAATAGGAAAGGAGAGAAATAAGTGAATTTTCTTTTTGAAATAGGAGTAGAAGAATTACCAGCTAGATATGTGAATCAAGCTGAAGAAGATTTAAAACAAATAATATCTCAAGAATTATTGAATGAAAGAATAAAATTTTCCAATATTAAGAGCTTTAGTACACCTAGAAGATTTGCAGTTATTGTTGAAAACATTGCAGAAATGCAAGAAGATTTACATAAAAAAAGTATAGGACCATCAATTAATATAGCTTATAAAGATGGAGCTTTAACAAAAGCTGGAGAAGGATTTATTAAGTCACAAAATGCTTTGATTGATGATATAAAAATAATAGAAAACGAAAAAGGTAAATATATTTTTATAGAGCAATTTATAAATGGAATAAAAACAAGGGATTTATTACCAAAAATATTAGATTCAGTTTTAAGAAAGATTGAATTTGAAAAAAATATGAAATGGTCAGATAGAGAATTTAGATTTGCAAGACCAATAAAATGGTTTGTTGCAATACTTAATGGTGAGATTCTACCATTTGAGTTTGAAGGAATAAAATCATCAAATATAACAAGAGGTATGAGAATATTTGCTTCGCAAAATATTATTTTAGAATATGAAAATGATTATGAGAATATGTTAGAGCAAAATGTTGTAATTCCTAGTAGAGAAAAAAGAAGACAAAGAATACTTGATAGTGTACATGAAAATTGTGAACAAGATGGTGATAGAGTTATAGTTAATGGCTATTTATTAGATGAAGTAGTAAATCTAGTTGAGTATCCATATGCCATAAAAGGGGAATTTAATTCTGATTATTTAAATCTTCCAGAGGATATGATAACAATAACAATGGAGACACATCAAAGATATTTCCCTGTTTTAGATTCAAATGGCATATTAACAAATAAATTTGTATTAATAAGAAATGCTAATGAGTATTCTGAAATAGTAAAAAAGGGGAATGAGAAAGTAATAGAGCCCAGACTAGCAGATGCAAAATTCTTTTTTGATGAAGATTTGAAAAATAAATTTTCTGATAATATTTTAAGATTAAAAGAAGTAGTTTTTCAAAAAGATATGGGAACAATTTACGATAAAGTTGAAAGATCATTGGATATAGCAAAATTCTTAATTACAAAGTTAGGTTTAGAGTCTAGAGAAGAAAATATGTTAAGAACAGTTGAGTTAGCAAAAGCAGATCTTGTTACAAATGTAATTGGTGAAAAAGAATTTACTAAGCTACAAGGATTCATGGGACAAGTATATGCAGAGAGACAAGGTGAAAATGCATCAGTATCAAAAGGTATATTTGAACATTATTTACCTAGATATCAAGGAGATATATTACCTACAACATTAGAAGGTGCAATCGCTGGAATTTCTGATAAAATAGATACAGTTGTTGGTTGTTTTTGTGTTGGATTAAAACCAACGAGTTCAAAAGATCCATATGCTCTTAGAAGAGCTGTTCAAGGAATAATAATTGTTGCATTAGAAATGAAGTTAGAAATAAACTATGAGGAACTTATCTCTAAAGCATTGTCTGTATTTTCAGATTCAAAAGAGGTTAAAGAAGAGAATGTTGAGAAAGAAATATTAGAATTTTTTAGACAAAGATTAATAAATGTATTGAGTGATAAATATAGTAAAGATTTGATATCTTATGAGATAGGACTTGAAAAAAATATAACAAAACTAGATTATAAATTATCAGTCTTATCAAAACTTTCAAAAACAGATGAATTTAATATTATGATTAATTTATTAAAGAGAGTAAAAAATATCATAAAAGATAATAAACTAGATAGTTTAGATGTTAATACAGATTTATTTGAGAGTGAAGAGGAATATGAATTAATGACTGTTATAAATAAATTTGAAAGCATTAAAAATGAAGATTTTGAAGTACAAACAAAGGAAATTTTAGGAAATGCATTTGTCGTAAATAATTTTTTCGATAATGTAATGATAAATGTTGAAAATAATGAAAAGAAAAATAACAGAATAGCAATACTTACAAGATTAATGAAATCCATTGACTCAGTAGTTAGTGTATAACAAATAGGTAAATTGTAAAATATATTTACCAAAACATGGATAAGAATTAGGAATAAAATAAGACCCATGATATAATTTTCTAAAAACCGCAAAGTCAAGGAAAGGATATATCATGAGTCAAAATAATATTACCACAAAACACAT
>RRZU010324632.1_pt1 | contig 12404 bp, 9 predicted proteins | sample 2165561 | NCBI WGS metagenome assembly RRZU01 (sample SAMN10456909, study PRJNA506462) | wastewater metagenome | isolation source: wastewater sludge | place: USA: Moscow, Idaho | reverse complement strand
TCAGGTCGTGGTTCGATTCCGCGCGGGGGCACCAAGGTACATCGACAATTCTGCCGCGTTTTGCACGCGGCATTTTTGTTTTTGTCGCCTGTTGCGTTGTGCAATTGAACAGCGCTTCTTGCCGAGCGCGGTTCTTGTGCAGGCAGAAGCGCCCTTTCGCCAGGGACGGCTCTCAAATAAAAACAAGTTTGCACGCCGAACGGCGAGACTGCAAGAATCATTGTGTCCCGCGGGCTGCAAGGCTTTTGCCGTGCAGGCTGATTCAGCCGAGGATGGAGGTTAAACCCGCTTGCGTACGGCGTCGACCCAGCAGTTCGGGGTTTCATAGAGGCGCACACGTTCCAACTGCAGATGGTTGCCGTACGTATCCCGGTAGGCGCTGTCGAGGATGCGGAAGGCTTCTTCAGCCAGGTTCTCAGCCGTAGGGATGCAGTCAAGGACGACGGTTTTGTGCCCGGGCAGGCTGTTCAGAAAATCGAGCACTGCAGTGTCACCGGAATAGACCAGAAACGCATGATCCCAAAGGGAGACGACGTGTTCATGGGCCAGCGACTTGATGTCCGAGAAATCCATTACCATGCCATTGGCCGGGTCGCCGGGGCGTTGAATGATGTCCCCCGATAAGCTTACCTCCAGCGCATAGCGATGCCCGTGCAGATGTCGGCATTGGCTTTTGTGGTCAGGGATGCGGTGACCGGCATCGAATTCGAGGCGGCGAGTAACAAGCATGGAGAGACTCAGTCGGTTGGAGTGTGGCAAGGGGGCGTGCCGAAATCGCGGCGGTCGCCCAGTCGTATCTTCGGCTTTGGCCGGGGCGAAAGGTCGGATCGGCAGTGTTCTGGATGCCGTCCAAGTGCTTTGGATTATATCATTCCAGCTTTGCGGTCGCCGGGAGGTCTTTTCGGCGGGTTTGGCAGGCAACAATGGGCAAAGGTGAACGAAAGTGAGCGAACGCCAACTGACTATCCACGACCATAGCCGTGACAGCGCTGGCATGCGTTATGTCTATCCGGTCGTGTCACGTCGCGCTGGAGGGGTGTCGGTGGGCATCAATCTGAATGTTAACAATGCCTGCAACTGGGCTTGCGTTTACTGCCAGGTTCCCAGCCTGACTCGTGGTGGTCCGCCGCCTGTCGATCTGGAACGGCTCGATCTTGAGCTCAGGCAGATGCTCGGGAGCATCGTGCACGGCGACTATTTACTTCGTCATGTGCCGATCGAGGCGCGGTGCCTTGTCGATGTGGCTTTTTCCGGAAATGGTGAGCCGACTTCGGCGCAGGCGTTCCCCGAGGCGGTGGCTGTTACCGCAGGCGCGATGGCCGACTTGCTGGCAGGCCTAAAGGTGCCGCTGCGCTTGATCACGAATGGCAGTCTGTTGCATCGAACAAGTGTTCAGGATGGCGTTGCCCGGCTGGCGCAGCAGGGGGGCGAGGTGTGGTTCAAGTTCGATCGCGCAACGATCGAAGGGGTTGCCAGGGTCAATGGAGTGCGTATGCAACCGCAACGAGCCTTGGCCCGGCTGCGGCGTTGCGCAGAGTTGGCGCCGACCTGGGTGCAGACATGTTTCTTTGCGATTGACGGCACAGCCCCATCTGCACGCGAGCGCGAGGCCTATCTGGCGGCCATGGCGGGTTTGCGCGGGGTGATCGAAGGGGTGCAACTCTACGGTTTGGCCCGGCCTTCGATGCAGCCGGATGCGTCGCGATTGTCTGCCGTTGCGGCGTGTGATCTGGAGAGTTTTGCGGCTGAGATCGGTCGGCTAGGAATCCGCGTGGCCGTGAGTCCCTGACGGGGGCCACGCGGGGTTTGCCGGGACGCCTGGGCGATCAGGCGCCCTTTTTCCAGGCTTTGGCTGATTTTTTAAGCGTCTTGAAGAGTTCGGACTCCTCGCTGCGCAGGTATTCGATGACTTCCATGTCCTCGCGCTTGATGCGCTGAATATCGATTTGCTCGATATGGACTAGACGGAGCAGTTCACGTACTGGGCGAGGCATGTTGCGGCCGCTTTCGTAGCGAGATCCTCCGCTCTGAGTGACGCCGATCTTGGACCAGAACTGTTGCTGGTTCAGGCCAAGTTTGCGACGTATCTCGCGCGGTTCGTTCTTGTCGATTGTTTTTGTGTTGGTCATGGCAGTCCTTTCTTGGTGCTAGGCTTGTCAGTCGGTTGATGAAATCGTGCAGGTAAACCCTCCCCGCCATGTTCATGTCTTATGACTTATGGTAAAGCCATGCCGAGTATAGTACAGGCAAATATGATTACAAGTGACGCTGGCATGGGCGTACGTGAGAGTGGCATATTGCTTTGGTTAGTATGGGATTATGCATTTCACTGGGCGCTATTTTTTAGGTAATATCGGTACACTCCGCAACCTAGATAATTGGATAGTGAATGGCCCTGATAGTTCAGAAGTTCGGTGGTACATCGGTTGCCAATCCCGAGCGCATCAAGAATGTTGCCAAGCGGGTGGCTCGCTGGAAAGCCCAAGGGCATGACATCATTGTCGTGCCGTCTGCCATGTCTGGCGAGACCAACCGTTTGCTCGCATTGGCCAAGGAAATATCGCCCGCGCCGGCCCCTCGCGAACTCGACGTCATTGCGTCGACCGGCGAGCAGGTGACGATCGGCCTTTTGGCATTGGCGCTCCACGCTGAAGGGATGAAAGCCAAGAGCTATACCGGGCCGCAGGTCAAAGTGCTGACGGATAGCACCTTTACCAAAGCGCGTATTCTGCAGATCGACGATGCAAGGATTCGCAAGGATCTTGCCGAAGGTAACGTTGTCGTTGTCGCCGGCTTCCAGGGGGCGGATGACGAAGGCAACATCACGACGCTCGGGCGCGGTGGTTCGGATACCTCGGCGGTCGCTCTTGCGGCGGCGCTTAATGCCGACGAATGCCAGATTTACACCGATGTTGACGGTGTCTATACCACCGATCCTCGGGTTGTACCCGAGGCGCGTAAACTCGACGAAATTACCTTCGAGGAAATGCTCGAAATGGCCAGCCTTGGTTCCAAGGTTCTGCAGATCCGTTCGGTCGAGTTTGCCGGCAAGTACAAGGTCAAATTACGCGTACTCTCCAGCTTCGAGGATGAAGGCGAGGGTACCCTGATTACTGTTGAGGAAGAAAAAAACATGGAACAACCGATCATCTCCGGCATTGCCTTCAACCGCGACGAAGCCAAGCTGACCGTGCTGGGAGTGCCTGATCGGCCTGGCATCGCTTTCCAAATTCTGGGGCCGATTGCCGATGCGAACATCGATGTCGACATGATCATCCAAAATGTTAGTCACGACGGTACGACGGATTTTTCGTTTACCGTCAATCGCAATGACTACACCAAGGCGCTGGGTATCCTCGATCAGGTGAAATCGGCTTTCGGTGCGCGCGGCGTAATCGGTGACAACAAGATCTGCAAGGTTTCGGCAGTCGGTGTCGGCATGCGCTCCCACCCAGGCGTGGCGAGCAAGATGTTCGGGGCGATCGCCTCGGAGGGGATCAACATTCAGATGATCTCGACATCTGAAATCCGCATTTCGGTGCTGATCGAAGAGAAGTACCTTGAGCTTGCCGTGCGCACCCTGCACAAGGCATTCGGTCTCGATAAGTCGGAGTGAAGTGTAAGACTGTTTGACCCGGGGCGCAGGAAACGCTATGATCGCGCCTCTTCGGAGACGTGGCCGAGAGGTCGAAGGCACTCCCCTGCTAAGGGAGCATTCGGGCAAAACCTGAATCGAGGGTTCGAATCCCTCCGTCTCCGCCAGTAGCATTAAGAGGCTATATTCTTAAGTCAAAACAACGGCTTATCGAATATGGCCTTTTTCTTGTTTACCCCTGCTATTTACCCCTAGTTGCCCTTTAGCGGTCGAGGGGTGTGTTGAGTCTTTTTTGAGCACACAAAAGCGAGGGTTTTCGACGTTTTCCAAACGCTCGACTAAGTACAGCAGCCAGGTCAGCCGTGCGGTATTACAGACCGTTACGCAATCGATATGAAGGCGCTACAGACATGAGTCTGGCCGGGCCTTAATCTGGCACCGTTGCTTCAGCGTTCCCCCGCTGACAATGCATGACCCTCCCTGGCTCATCCGAAACGGATGGGATTTGATACCGCGCCCCTTCGGCGCGGTTTTTTTTCGCCAGGCTTGGCGGCGGTTGGCTGGTGCTCACGGAGTGACTGTGAGTGGATCACTGGGTTTTGGGGGCTTTGGGTTGATTCTTAAGTAGCCCAGCTTCACTCTGCAACTTTCGCCAGAGCGTGACCCGGCTGATGCCGAGTTGCGTACAGACGGCGTTTGCAGATTTTCTGGCCAGCAGGTTGCGGATGATCTCTGACTCCATGGCCTTTAGTGATCCGCCGTCGCGGATGATTAGGTGGCCGGATGCCGTGATTTCTTCGTCCTGGTTGCCCAGGGCGGCTGCCAGGTGCGTGGTGTCGATGAGGTCCGGTTTTTCGTAGCTGATGACTTCGGCAAGATTGCGTAACTGGCGGATGTTGCCTGGCCATGGGCGTGCTTTGATCAACTGTTTGGCTCCCGTGCTAAGCCTGGGGCGTGTCCGACCGGTTGATGCGAAGCGTTGAAGGTAATGGATGAAGGGCGGGGGGATGTCAGCCGTTCTTTCTCGCAGGGAGGGAATGCGCAGGCTGACGACGTTGATCCGGTAAAACAAATCCTGGCGGAAAAGGCCGGCCAGTGTTTGCTGATAGAGGTCGCGGTTGGTTGCGGAGATGATGCGCACGTCAACCGGAATGATTTTGTCGTCGCCAATGCGCATGATTTCACGTTCCTGCAGGACGCGCAGCAGTCGGCTTTGCATTTCAGGGGCGAGTTCGCCAATTTCGTCGAGAAACAGAGTTCCGCCGTGGGCCAGTTCGAACAGGCCGGGTTTGCCTCCTTTGCGCGCGCCGGTGAAGGCGCCCTCGGCATAACCGAAGAGTTCGCTTTCCAGCAGGCTTGGCGCGATAGATGCGATATTGACCGAGACAAAGGGGCCGTGCTTGCGATGGCTGTGGTTATGTATGCTCTGCGCGAATACTTCCTTGCCGGTGCCGGTCTCTCCGGAAATCAGAAGGTTCGAGTCATGAGCGGCGTAGAGTTTGGCTCGGGCAGTGAGCGTTTTCATGGCGGCTGAATCGCCAATGACATCCTTGAAATGGTATCGGGCGAACAGGCCTTTCTTGTAGAACGACGAGCGGATGGTTGATTCGGATGCCTGGATCTTGGCGATCTCGCGCAAGGTGATGATCTTGTCGCGACAGTCACCGAGTTCAAGCGGAATGACCCGGGCGAGAACGTGGTTGCCGCAAACTGAGGCAATCTGCTCTCTGTCGCCTGTATCGAGGAGAGCGTGGACGTCGCTGAAATTGGGCTGCTTGGATGGCGGTGTTGTGCAGAGTCTGGCAGCGTGACGGTTGAAGAAGTTGACCTTGCGCTCCGGGGCGTACGCAATGACGGCTTCGTCGATGTTGTCGATGATCGCGGTAAGTTGAGCGGCCTGTAGCTTTTCCCGATTTTTGGCTTGCAGGATGCGGGTGGCTTCATTCAGGGCAGTCTTGATCGAGGTGCGCCCACTTTCAATAAACGCAGCTTCGATGCCGAGCTTTTGGGCGGTGGCATATGCCGCGCGGCATCCGATGAAGGCCGTAAAGCCTTCGCCGGCAAGCGATTTAACCTTCCCCTGGATGCTTTCTTCATCTGCTTGCGGGTAAATGCTGATGAGCGTGTTGTCGATCTGGAAATTGCCGAAAGCACCGCCGAGCAGGTTGCTGCGGCTGACAATCCCGATTCGCTTGCAGCCCTTTGCCGATAAGGTGCTGGCTTTGCCGAGCAGTTCGTTGAGGGACATGGCGATTTCGACAACACTGATGCCCGGCACGCGCTTGGCGATTTCGGCCATGCCGCCGCGGGCGACGACGACTTCGATGTCCGGGTGTTTCCGGATGTGATGCTCGACACCCGGGTCGTCCGTGCTTTCAACAATGAGGTGTATGCCGAGTTCCTCTGCGATCTCTTCGGCGATCTCGGCGAGACTGGGCATCGGGCTGAGAAAAAGAATGTTGTTCATGGGGAGAGGTGTGAGATGGTTAGAAAAAAATACTAATTTGAAATTTCATACGTTTCAATTATGAAACAAATTCTATTGGCGTGTGTTTCGATTCAATGGCTTGTGACAGGCACGGGGCTTGCTACTCCAGTGCATTGGACCGTAGCCCGTCAGTGTTGCCGGCGGTGCGGTTTTCTGGTTTCTCATGTTTTGGAGCAGATAATGAGTCATTCTCCTGTAATCCGCCTTCATGCCAACGACGATGTATTGATCGCGGCCAGGCAACTTATGCCGGGGGATGTCATCCCCGCTCAGAAACTGAGGGTGCGGGATCTTATTCCCAATGGGCATAAAATTGCCGTGCACGCTATCAAGGCGGGGAGCGCAGTGCGGCGCTACAACCAGGTTATCGGTTTCGCTACGTCCGATATTGCGGTCGGACAGCACGTGCATAGCCATAACCTGGGCATGGGTGACTTCGTGCGTGTGGCAGGTGTCGGGCAAGGGGGGGCTGATTTGCCTCGCGTCGATCAGCCTGCCGTTTTCATGGGCTATAAACGGCCAAATGGAAAGGTCGGTACTCGCAACTACATCGCGGTGATCTCGTCAGTAAACTGTTCGGCGACGGTCACTCGGGCGATTGCCCGGCATTTCACGGCGGAGCGGCTGGCGGCTTTTCCGAACGTCGATGGTGTCATCGCCTTGCCGCACCCAGAGGGTTGCGGTATCAATCCCAATGGCGAAGGTATGCAGATTCTGCGGCGAACGATGGTCGGTTATGCCAGACATCCGAACTTTGCCGGTGTGCTATTTGTCGGGCTTGGTTGTGAGCAGAACCAGATTGCACCGCTCGTCGAGGCGATTGGTCAGCACGAACCGGGCATGCTGCAACAGGTGATCATGCAGGTTGAAGGCGGAACGGCGGCAGCGGTCCGCAAGGGCGTTGCACTGGTCGAGGCGATGCTGCCCAAGGCCAACCAGTACCGGCGTGAGTCGGCATCGGTGGCGAACTTGATCGTTGGCCTCAATTGCGGGGGGTCGGACGGATTTTCGGGTATTACGGCCAATCCCGCACTCGGTGGTGCGTCAGATTTGCTGGTGGCGCACGGGGCGACAACCGTCCTGTCCGAAACGCCGGAGATTTACGGGGCCGAGCATTTGCTGACGAGTCGGGCCGCGAAGCCGGAAATCGCACAGAAACTGATGGAACGTATCGCCTGGTGGAAGGACTACTGCGCGCGCAACGGTGGCGAACTCGACAATAATCCGTCAGTGGGCAATAAAGCGGGTGGACTGACGACCATTTTGGAAAAATCGCTGGGTGCCGTTGCCAAAGGCGGAACGAGTACCCTTAACGGGGTGTATCTGTTTGGTGAAACGATCGACAGCAAAGGCTTCGTGTTTATGGATACCCCGGGGTATGACCCGGTATCGGTCACTGGCCAGGCCGCAGGTGGCGCTCAGATCGTGTGCTTTACCACCGGGCGCGGCTCGGCCTTCGGGTGTGCAGGGGTGCCGACGATCAAACTGGCGACGAACAACGCACTCTACGCACGCATGCGCGATGACATGGATGTCAATTGCGGTGATCTGATTGATGGCGTGCCAATGGCTGAGATCAGTCAGCGAATTTTTGCCGCCATTGTGCGCCATGCCTCGGGGGAGAAAGTACGGAGCGAGGTGCTGGGGTACGGCAACGACGAATTCCTGCCTTGGCGAGTCGGGGCGGTGATGTGATCGCACCCATCGGTTTCCGTCTGGCATGAGAGCCGCGATGGGGGTTGCCGGAAGCAGGATGAAATGTGCGGTTGATCTGCATCGCTGGAGGTTCTGGCGGTATAGTTCCGGTGGAGATGCCGTGTGCCTACAACGTGGTGTCTTGGCTGTGGATGGCTGACCTGTTAATTACATTTGACAACGGAGAATGCTCATGTCGGATCATGTTTATAAAATGATCGAGATCGTTGGTTCGTCGAAAATTGGCGTAGACGATGCGATTCGTACTGCGATTGAAACCAGCGCCAAGACGATCCGTCATATGTCCTGGTTTGAAGTCGTCAAGACGACCGGCCATGTGGTTGACGGCAAAGTGGCGCACTTTCAGGTGACCTTGAAGATCGGCTTCCGCATCGAGGACAACTGAGTCGTCCCGCGGAGAAAATCTCCTCGAAAAGGCGCGGTGGTCTCGCGCCTTTTTTGTTTCCGAATGACCTGATTGTGGCCCTGTTGCCCAACCCTTGCTGCCCTTGATCATGCCGCCGAAAATCGTCTTTCTTGATCGCGCGAGCGTTATCGTTCCTTAGCGCGAAGTTGCCTTGCCTCATGAGTGGCGGGCCTGCCCCACGACGGCTTCCCTGGATGAGGCGGTTGAGCGCTTGCAAGGGGCGACGGTCGTTGTGACGAATAAAATGCCGATTACTGCCGAACTGTTGCGTCGCGTGCCAACCACTCAGACTGGTGGCGGTTGCAGCAACTGGCTATCACGTTATCGACCTCGACGCGTGCCGGGCTCAAGGCGTGACAGTGTGCAACATCCGGGACTACGCGTCGACCCGAATAGGCGAGCATTGCTTGATGCTGATGCTGGCCTTGCGTCGGCAGCCTTTGGCGAACCGGCGCCGCCTGATGGCCGGGGACTGGCAGAAGGCCTCCGGATTCTGCCTGCAGGTGCCGGCGTTGCACGAACTCAAGGACAGTACCCTTGGTATCGTGGGTGGCGGAGTGCTGGGGCGCGGCTTGGCCGAGCTTGCCGCGGCCCTGGGTATGCGGGTGCTGTTTTCCGAACGTAAGGGGGCGGAGCAGGTTCGCTCAGGGCATGTGCCTTTCACGGATCTGCTGGCGCTCGCGGATGTGTTGAGTTTGCATTGTCCGCTGACACTCGAGACGCGGCATCTGATCGCTGCGGGTGCACTGGCGATGATGAAGCGCAGCGCGATCCAAATCAATACGGCGCGCGGTGGCATTGTTGATGAGGTAGCTCTGCTTGATGCCTTGCAGTGGGGTGTCATCGCCGGGGCCGGGGTGGATGCGCTGAGCGATGAGCTGCCGCGCCACGGGAATCCGCTGCTCGAGGTTAATTTTCCCAACTTGAGCGTGACTCCCCGTATTGCTTGGGTGAGTGTGGAAACCGTCGAAATCCTCGCTGAGCAGTAGATTGGCAATATCAAGGTCTTCCTGCGTGGCGAGCCCCGCAATGTCGTTTAAACAGCCGTGGCAATCGTGGCACAGGGGGCAATCGTCCTCAGGCCGCGAGCACTGCTTGAACACGGGCGTCTAGGGGCTGGCATCTAGGCGGTTGTGCCATCTCCTGAGCATGTGCCTGTGTACTGGATTGCTGTCCTTGCCGCGGCAGAGCTGTTTTCCCTCCTTTTTCGACGGCTGAGCCATCGGCGTGGCTGAGTCAAAGACCAAAGCATCGAGCTTGCTGGTTCTATGTGGCTAAACTTTAGTTCTTTGTCATTGTATTTTAATGGGAAATTGTGCAGAATGCGCGACTTGATTTTTCACTCGAACAACAGAGGTTTTATGAAATTGTCCAGCAGATTGACCCTGATCGTCGTGGCCGTGGTCCTTGGACTGGGTGCGGTAAGCGGATTCGCTGTCTATAAGATCCGGGAGACCATGCTCGAGGAACGTCAGGCCGGGATGAGCATCCTGCTGCAGTTGGCGGCCAGCCAGGCCAAGCGCTACCAGGAAATGGAGAAGAGCGGCAAGCTCTCGCGTGCCGAGGCCCAGAATCTGGCGCTGGAGGCCCTGCGCGGCTTGAGCAAGGGGGATAACTATATTTTTGTGCGCGGAGGCGATCGGTTCACGACCATGCTGGCGCACCCCGACCGGCGCTTCGAGGGTAAGGTGTCGGACGGCGGCTTTCTGCCGGGCGGCAAGAAAAAAGTCCTTGAGGGCTATCTTGAGGCCACGGAGAGGAATGAGGTCGGGTTTCTGTTCAATACTTCGAAGCGCCCCGGTGGCGAGGTTGATTTGCCCAAGGTGAACGGTGTGACCCGGGTTTCCGACTGGAACTGGCTGATCGGTACCGGTGTCTTTCTTGAGGATATCGATGCCAGCTTCAAGGTGTATGTGATCGAATTTGCGGCTTTCGGGCTGTTCATGGTGCTGATGGTGATCGGCCTTGCCGTGGCATTGGCCAAAGGGATCTTCCGCAGCGTGGGGGGAGAACCGGCGTACGTTGCCGAGGTGGCCCGGGCGATTGCCCAAGGGAACCTGGTGCGTGCGGTGCAGACCAAAATTCCGGAAGGGAGTCTTCTGGAGACCATCGAAGGGATGCGCGATAACCTGGCCACGATGGTTAACCAGATTCAGGGTGGTGCAAGTACCTTGAGCGCAGCTTGCTCTGCGCTCGGGGGGCAAATGACCCAGATCAACGGCGTGGCGAATCACTCTTCGTCGGCGACAGGGGCGGCCGCGGCCGCCATTGAAGAGATGACAGTGAGCATCGGCTTGATCTCAGATACGGCGCGCAATACCGAAGGCGGCGCGCGCAAATCCTCCGATCTGGCGAGTTCCGGTGAAGGCTTAGTCAAGCGACTGACCTCCGAGATGGGAGAAATCTCGCGCCAGGTGGGCGATTCGTCATCGCGCATCACCGAGCTTGTGGCAAGGACACAGGAAATCGGGGGGATTACCCGGGAAATTGCCGAAATCGCCGACCAGACCAACCTGCTGGCGCTCAATGCAGCGATTGAGGCGGCGCGAGCGGGTGAGCAGGGGCGCGGCTTCGCGGTGGTTGCCGACGAAGTGCGCAAGCTTGCCGAGCGCACGGCGCAGGCCACAGGACGGATTACCGGCATGATCCGCAACATCCAGACGGATACCGCTGCCGTGGTCGATAGCATGCAGGCCGTAGCACCGCAGGTGGCGCGGGGCGTCGAGATTGCTGGCGAGGCCGGGCATGCCCTGGAAGCGATCCGCAGTGAGGCGGGGGTGACGTTGCAGAACCTGAGTGAAGTCAGCCATTCGACGGCAGAACAGAAAGGCGCGACCGAAGATATTGCCCGGAGCGTCGAGCAAATTGCGCAGATGGTCGACTCGATGGCCGCATCGGTCAATTCGGCCAACGAGAGTGTGCACTCGCTTGAGCAGCTTTCCGGGGTGCTGCGGCAATCGGTGCAGCGCTTTCAGGTGTGATTGGCTGTCGGGGAGGGCTTATGCCTGACTCTCCCCGACAGATTTCGATTGGTTTGCCAAAGGTCGCGATAACCCTTATTCCATTGCCTCGTACAAGGGCAAAGTGAGAAACTCCGGGTAGTCCGGGGTGAGGCTTATTTTTTCGAAAATGACGGCAGCTTGATCATAGGTTGCCGTCTGTTCGCCCTGCGCCTCGACGCTGGCTTTGACCTTGGGCAATTCCTCGCTGATCAAGCGCTGCACCAGCGTCGCGTTGACCTTGCGGCCGTCATCGAGCACCCCCTTGGGCGAGACCACCCATTGCCAGACCTGCGAGCGCGAAATTTCCGCCGTTGCCGCATCCTCCATCAGGTTGTGGATCGGCACGCAGCCGTTTCCGGCCAGCCATGAGCCGAGATAGTGGATGCCCACATTGATGTTGCTGCGCAAGCCGGTTTCAGTGATTGGCTGCTCCGGCTTGAAATTGAGGAAATCCGCGGCAAAGAACTGTTCGCTGCGTTGTTTATCCCATTGATTGGGGCGATCGCCTAGCACGGAGACGAATTCCTCCATGGCAATGGGCACGAGTCCGGGATGCGCCACCCAGCCACCGTCAAAGCCGTCGTTGGCGTCGCGGCGTTTGTCGTGGCGGATGCCGGCGAGCGCTTTTTCGTTGGCTTCCGGGTCGTTCTTGATCGGGATCAGTGCGCTCATGCCGCCCATCGCCGGGGCGCCACGCTTGTGGCAGGCTTGGATCAGCGCCAGGGCGTAGGCGCGCATGAACGGCACCTCCATGGTGATGGCGCTGCGGTTGGCGAGACAGAAGTTGCGGTTCTTCTTGAACTTCTTGATGCAGGAAAAGATGTAGTCCCAGCGGCCCGCGTTGAGGCCGGCTGAATGCTCACGCAACTCGAAGAGGATTTCCTCCATCTCGAACGTGGCGAGAATGGTTTCGATCAGCACCGTGGCTTTGATCGTGCCGCGCGGCAGCCCCACATGCTCCTGGGCCATGACGAAAACGTCGTTCCACAACCGTGCCTCGAGGTGCGATTCGAGTTTGGGGAGGTAGAAGAAGGGGCCGGCGCCCCGCGCCACCTGTTCACGGGCGTTGTGGAAAAAGAACAACGCAAAGTCGAACAGGCCACCTGAGACGCGCTCGCCATCGACGGTGACATGCTTCTCATCGAGATGCCAACCGCGTGGCCGAACCTGCAAGGTGGCGACAAGGTCCACGGCGCC
>RRZU010556887.1_pt1 | contig 12405 bp, 9 predicted proteins | sample 2165561 | NCBI WGS metagenome assembly RRZU01 (sample SAMN10456909, study PRJNA506462) | wastewater metagenome | isolation source: wastewater sludge | place: USA: Moscow, Idaho | reverse complement strand
GGAATTTGCCACGAACTGGCTGTGGGTTTATAACCATGAGCGGCCCAATATGGCGCTGGGCGGCTACACGCCGAAACAGCGCTTGGCACAGGCCGCATGACCTCTACTTTTGAGTGCTCCAAAAAATGGGGGGATTACCAACGCTTTGCATCATAAACGAATCACATTTGATGCAAGTCGTATCACCATTGAGCTACCAACGTAGTCGCCTTGTATCACTGTTGAACTACTGTCGTAGTTGCCTTGTATCACTTCTCGGCGGGTTAACGACCGTGTTGGTGACGGTGATGATTTGCGGGGAAGAATCAGTATGCAGTTACTTCTTCCAATCAGGCTGGGGCTGGTGACGAATGAATGTGATCGGTCATCTGATGTGCTTTTGGTTTAGTTGGCCGCATTTAGCTGAGGGCAGAGCTTGTGCCTTCAGCTGCGCCTATTGCCAAAAAATAGACAAACCCATAATTCCTGAATTATCATCCCAAGACCTAAAAACATGGAATTGACGGTGGAAGTCGAATGATCAGTGTATTGGAAAGACAGCAACGCTTGGTGGGCTTCGAGAAACTCCGCAACCAAGCAAGAATGGTGTTGGGGTACATAGCCGATGTTAAGCAAGACCGCCGGGACTCCTCCATTGAGGACGGCTATCAAAGTGCGGTTTACACGATGTACCAGGTGCAGCGTTTACCGGAAATGACCCGGGCCAGAGTTGAAGGGGCCATCAAGGTGTTGCGTGATGGTGGCCGAGAGTTTAGCCGGCTACCAGCAGAGAAAAACGCGCTCCAACCACACACATTTTCTCATGCCGATGTGCGGGCCATTTACAAGGCCGCAGGCCAGCGTTCGTTTGCCGAGATCAAGTCCACTCTTGGCTCCGATACTCGCGCTAAGGTGGTAGCTTGCCAGAACCTAAAGGGGGGGGTTGGCAAGACCACATCGACCGTTACCATCGCGACCGGTTTGGTTCATCATCGCAACCTGATCCGTCATCAATTGCGGGTAGCGGTTATTGACATGGATCCCCAGGGGTCAACTTCCGTTGCTTTTGGGTTCGCCGGGCTTGGAAAAGTGCCACAGCATTCTGCAATCGAAGCCATTGCCAGCAGAGCCACACCTGAAACGGTAAGGTCATGGATGCTGCCTACTTCTAGCGATGGGCTATTCGTCATGCCGGCGGGTACAGCTGATGGTTTCTTTTCACTGCAGGCATACCAACACGCTGCAGATACCGGCATCAACATGACCGAATTGCTGACAAAATATGTCATTGATCCGATTCGTGATCACTTCGATCTCATCTTGCTTGATGCGGGTCCTCATCTTGACGCGGCCTTGATTAACACTTTGCAAGCGAGTGACAGCTTGTTTGTTGCTATTGGCCTCGACCCGCTGGAGTTTGACTCGAGCTTGAAATTCCTCGAGTCCATTCATGGGTTGTTGGCGAATATCCCCTCCCCAAACCTGGATCCCGCATCAGTCTGGCTTCTGGGCAGTAAATTTGACGGCACCAATCCACAGCATCTGGATAACTACATGATGCTCAAGAACCTTGAACCAGCGAAGTTGTTTGTCAACAGGATGGAGCAACTGAGGCCATTCTCTTCTGTCACTGAAGATGGCCGAACCGTATTCACCATCCAACCGAAGCATTATGCAGGAGATACCCGGTCACTCCGACGTGCCCAGAACGTTGCGGAGAACGTTGTGGCTGAGTTTTTCTCTAACATTCTTGAGGTATCGAACTGATGAGCAAAAAGCGCACGCCAATGAGCACAGGCCTAGTGGCCCACATGGCTGCATCAGCAGCCGAGCCGTCCATTTCAAGCGGTGTGTTCAGCATACCTGAGGATGTGGCTGGGGGATTTCTGGACGCGGAAGAAGCATTGGCCAGCAAGATTCGATCGACTGGTGCTTTCCGGGTTATACGCCTTAAAAATGGGCGCCTCGTGCGGCTGACGTCAGTCTATATCCCCTCCGCACATGTTGAGGAGCTAACCTATATCCACGAAGCGAATATTCGCTCCAAGTCGGGAGTGACTGAAGAAACTGTAGATGACCTGATCGGCTCAGTTCGGTCTGGTGGCGTCGTGATGGAGGTGTTGGCAGTACGAGGAGCAGATACCAGGTATGGCATATTTGACGGTCAGCGTCGCCGATACTGTGCACTGTTGGCGGATAAAGGCTTACCCATAGCTTACACCGACGAAACAGAGGATCTGAGCATGGCAGAGCTACGCGAGCTCAGTCGACTTGCCAACCTCACTCGACCCAACTCGCTTTATGACAAAGGGCTGCATTATGCCCGGGTGATGAAGGATGAAGGGCTAGATGTACTCCAGGCCGCAGCACTTTTCGGGGTGCACGAGTCAGAAGTCCGCGCCTCACAGTGGGCACTTGAGATCCCGCTGCCACTCTATGAACTGCTACCGGATGGAACTGGTACTGGGCGCCCAACAATACTAAATCTGCGAAGAACCCTAAAGCTACTCACGAAGGGACAAGTTGAAGCCCTGATATTATGGGCCCAAGGTAAAGAGCCATACCCCTCAGCACCGAAAGCACTGGCCGACATTGCCGCACAAGCAACAGAACTTGCGGGTGAAAAGCCGAAAAAGCGCACCAATGTGAATGTGATTGCCGGAATAGAAGTGAAGCAAAAAAAGGGCAATACTTTCGAGTTGACCCTACCAGACGAGATCTCCAGTCAGCAACTGTTCGATCTCCTTGCTATGCTCAAAAAGTGAGGATCAAGCAGGGGGGGCTGGGCATGGGAGCAACAGCATCAATAGGATTCCACCAACCTGCCAGTAAATAAAAACCGCCATCGTGCGGTTTTTATTTAGGGTTGCGTTCATGGCACTCACTGAGTCTTCGGAGAGTAACCGAACGATGACCACACTTTTTCGTCAATGGGCATGGGGTCAACTGATAACCGGTGTACGTCGAAAAACGCACCGTGGGAATCAAGGCCGCCATGCCGGAACATATTCCACATGAGTTGGCCAACAATCCTGGCTGCCGTAGAGTTAACCCCGAAATCTTGCTTGGCGACGGCCTCCGCTGATGAACAGCTCTTGGATAGGTCATCCTCCATCACCTCATACTGCCCCGCAAACAGGTCATAGGCTGTCGGCAATCCCGCCCCCCCTAAGACTACCTGCCCCGTCTTGTTATCGTTGCCTGCGTCAATCCAGAGGCCGTTTCCTTTGCTCAACGTTGCAAACTTCGACCCGAATTGCGCACGAAAACTGGGCTTGTCCACAGCGGTGATATATACGGTTGGACGGCGGTGATTAAAGTGTCCTTGGCCCACATCATAGTCTCCCTTAGCTTCCCAAGCGAATCCGTTATAGCAACGCTCCGCATCGACCAAGGCTTGTGCTTTGGGGAGCCCTAGGTCTGCCGCATGGAACCTCTGGCGACCTAAATTAGCTTCACGAACCGGAGAGCCATCATAGGCGGTCACACTGATGCCGGGATGACCAAGACGGGCCAAGAGATCATGTAACATTGACAGTTCGCCCATGACAAAACTGCCAGTCCCTCCACACCCAATAAGCACAACATCCACTTCCTGAGACAAATACTCAATGGGGGTTTTCCACTTCATCGCCCTGCTCCTTTACTCAACTCAACGTTCGCAATTATCCCCTTCTTTATCGTGATGCAACCTGCTCAATCCAATCTCCGAGATAGCCAATTCTCGTCATTTGGGAGGCTGTTATTGTCGGGATTACGCCGGTCTTTCTCCGCTCTACGTCCATTCCGACCCAAAACGCGGTTGGCGTAGAGCCGTCGGCTAACGCTTGGGAGTTGTTACTGTGTGTTTTCAGCGCCTCGTACATGCAAGCCTCAATCTCCGGTAAGGTCGAGAAATTAATTTCTCGGGGCAACGTTGCACTCCCAAGGCAAAACCCTCCCCCGTGGTAGCAGTTGGGCATCGGAACATCGTAGACATGGTTCTCGGGTGTAGGGCGCTCATCGGTTTCCAGAGCGGCTACAGATAGCCGTGCCGACCCTTTCTGGATATTGAACACAAGTGCTGGCCAACGGATCTGGAAACCGCACCTCTCACCACCTACCTGTAACCATAACATTCCTTCCCGCGAGGGCTGATACCATGTAATGGTGCTTGGGCTACTGAGCAGCACGTTTGAGGGGATGAATTGGTAGTTGCCCTTCGTGTTACCCTGGGAGCGATCCAGCGACCCTGTGAGGTCTGCCAACAGCTCTTGAATAGTCTGCATTGACAGGGGTTCACCTAGCCCAAGTTTGTCGTCAACGATGGCGTGTCGTGTAATGCCGGTCAGGTCTGCCATCTGCTCACTAGAGCTGGAAAATACGAGCGCAAGGCGGGGTAGACTCTGTTTATTCTGACAGGCGTTATTTCTGACCACTTGCATGACCTGTTTCCTCTTTCATGTTGTTTCCTGCGACGTACACAGCGGCCATAATTGCAATGCTTCGCTGCCACGATTCCATGGCCATCAAAGTATCATCATTGATGTGGACGCAAACGCTAGAGGTACAAAGATCCCCGTTCATGGCAAATTCGTTGTGAGTGTTGTAGGCATCATCAGCAAGCTCCCTGCGCGACAGCACCTTTGTTTCAAAGGGGATTTTAAAGTCAATGGATATGTCAGACTCGTCTTGATAGTCGAAAACCTCTTTCGCTACCCTATTGGTCGCCATTTCCCTTTCAATGATCGTCTGAGCCCCCAATAGGAAGGCACTCAGAGAGGTGTTATCATCCACCTCACTCAGGCGGCCAAATACAGCCGCAAGCCCCCCTTCAGCTGTGATCTCCTTCACTGACTGAGCGATTTCAGTCCAGCCAGCTTTCTGATGGCAATAATCAAAACAGCTCCACATGGCTGAGTATCCATCACCACCGAGTTCATCACTGGCATCTTTGACCTTCATAAGAACAGCAGTTGCCTCTGCTTTGCCACCGACCAGCAGCACGAGTTTATCGAAAAAGTCGGGGGCTTCTGATTCGATGCTGGGAGCAGAGTCTATCTTGGATAATTCACTTTCGGCCTGCTCCAAAACGCCGATGAACTCGTCAATTTGGCTGGCCTCCAAAGTCTCTGGTAACTCAAGATCGTAACACTCAGTCATCCAGTCGAGGGTGTATTCAAAGAAGGCATTACTTGGGATGAACCCAACAAGTGGGAGTTGTGAGAACATGAGGTTTTGAAATGCTGCGAGGTAGTCGCTGGACACAGACGATGGAAAAACCATGAATTCGAGGTCAGAGAACAGCCTAAATCTGAACTGCTCGCTGGCCTGACCGAACTCATTACCATTTCGGTCGTTAACAAGGCCAAAACTAAAATCAAGTATCTGCCTACAAGTTGCGTAGTTATTGTCAAACTCTGTGGCCAACGCTTCCCCACCCACATTTTTTAGTATCTCCCGCAGTTCGCAGGCACATACCTCCCCTGCCCTTTCAGCTCGCTCAGACAGCTCTTGGCATACAACATGCGCAAGATCCTCAAAACGACTCAGGCGCTCAGCTAGAGTCTGCGCTGCCACCAAATTGGTCAGTTCTGTGGCCCCCCAGCCGTTCTTGTGAGCCAACGTGACGACAGGCTTCAACAATGGTGCGATTTCCCCCAGAGAATGAATTGATGAATGGAAACCATCTGTAGCCGCAAACCCCGGTCTTGGTATTACAGCCCCGCGCAGACGCAAGGAGGGGGGCACTTGCAAACGCGCGCTAGCCTGCCCTTTCAGCGAGGCCGGCTCGCCCAACCGGATTGCAAATCCCGCTCGGTTGGTGCTCGCGCTACTCTCTGAGCAAACTGCATCCATATCACTTTCTCCTTGGCAAATTCTTCTAGGTAGTTTTGATCTGAAACTTGCTCTGTTGGCTGTTCTGGCTCAGCCTCAATTACATCCAGCCATGCGGCTAATTCATCATGAGTCGGCATGTAAGCACCTCCTATGCAGCCAGTATCCCTTAGATTGCTCAGACGCAAGATCAGCTCAAACTCCCAAAAATACAGTGTATTTTTGTTGCTCCCTTGCGCTACCGATAACAAGTTGGAAACACAAATACACTGTATTTTTTTGCTGCCTGTTCACCGACAACATCACCCCATCAGCAGTACAGGGTCACTCAAACCTCCTCTAGGACTGATAGCTGGCGGCTGAATCCACACACAAAAGATAAAACCGCCTTGCGGCGGTTTTCGATCCCCTCCCCTCCCAACATCTAACCGTTGGTTTTGACTGGGGGTATTAGAAATTCGTATTGCAAGGTATTCCCTACCAGAAGGCCATCGGTCTCGTACAAGGTTGTCCAACGTACCTGTGGGTAGGTGGCTGATAGGATTTGTTGTGCCGTTTCGAGTGGCAGGCCAGGAACAGGGTCATCTACGATAGCAGAGCCAATTTTAAAGGTTCGACGCAGTAAGTTGATGGTTTGCATATGGACTCCCCTTAGATTCCCAAAGAGGACAAAATGTCTTGGTCAAAAAGTGCTTGGGCATCAACTTTCTTCTGAACTGCCCCTGCCCCTGCCCCTGCCCCTGCTGGAATAGCTCCATCAGTCACTGGCTGTGTGGCTTCCCCCTTTTTCGTCTTCGGCTCAACACCCTTGACCGCCGCTTGAGATACAGCCTTCTGCAATTGTTCAGTGATGCTGGGCTGGCGTAATGTATCAGAGAGACCTTGAGCGTACTCGTCAAGGATCTCAGCTAAGCGAGTATCAATGTCACCTAGAGGTGCGGAAACGACAACCGGAGTTGTCAGGGCAGCACGGTAGGCTTGCCCCCTCTCCTGATAGCCTGCCCCCGCAACATTGGCCGCAGGAGCCGAGAGGACGGGGATGATGATCACCTGTGTTAACTCTGCCGAGCCGGACACTTGAAGGTTGAATTGACTCACCCCGAGGCGAGTGGAAAGGCATTCAATCAGGGGCTGGAACATGGAAATTTCTCCGGTCTGTTTCTTTATTCAGTGGACTTAGGTTAACCCGATACCGGATGATGCAAGGGGGCATAGCGATTAGTTTGCCCCCCAATAGAACGACAAAAGCAAGCTGTCAGATAACATCAAGCCTTAACTTGGGCCAACACCTGCAATGCAGTAATGTCAGTTTCAGAACGCATGAGAACCGCACTATTCTGCTCCGAGGTATCGATGGTCAGATTGACTATTGCGCCGGACAATCCGCGCAGAGCATCGACGAGATAACCAACATTGAAGATGGCCGATACCCTCTCTAAGCCTAACGGCATCTTACAGGGGACGATCTCGGTCGCCCCCTCGTCGCTCCCTTCGTTCTTCGAGCTGATAGTGATCTCCCCAGCTTGGACTTGGAAACGCACAGTTTGTTTGCGACCATCAGCCAAAATCTTGGCTCTCTCAAGGCATGAAATGAAATATTCCCGATCTACCCCTAGGTCAGCCCAGCCATGACCAGAGGGATTTGGGATAACACGCTGCCAGTTGGGGTACTTTCCTTCCAGCAGGCTGAATTGTAGTTTCCAACCATGTACCGGACAGATGATGGTAAGGCGTGAAGTATCAAAGAGAACTACCAGCTCACACCCCATCTTTGTCATTGAAATTATTTGCTGCACTTGTTGTTTAGGGATCAACAACTGATGCCCCCGCACATCACCGCTAATACTGCTGATAGGGAACTCCCCTTTAGCCAGCCGCAATCCATCAGATGCCACAACTACGGCCCTCGTATCGTCCAGCTCAACGCAAATGGAATTGAGCGTTGGGCGGCAATCATTAGCCGGAGCCATACGGTTTAGACGGGTCAGGGTGGGAAGCAGATCGCTACTTTGGATGGAAAAGCGAGAGGTGTTATTACAAATCTCTGGCTGAGGGAACTCGTCTGCTGATAAGCACACTAACTGGAATCGGCTACGCCCTGCTTGAACAACACCTGATAATTTATTGCCGTCAGAGGAAAACTTGACAGTTGCGGTTGCATCAACGGGCATCGAGTGAACGATGGCATTGAATTTTGCCGCATCAACGCAGATAGAGCCCGTGCCGCTGAACGAATCCATTTTCGTCATGCGGGTAGCAAAGAAACCACCATTCGTGGCTTGAACTGACAGAACGCCGTTCTCTGCTATTTGCAGTAGAAGGTATTTATGAATCGGTGCAATGCTCCCTTTTGCATGAGCTGCAACGAAGGTGATTGCGTCGGTAAAAGATGAACTGGATTTAAAGGTAAATTCCATCATAACGGTTGTCTCCTTGGTGCGTGGAGTCAACTTACGCTGTTACTTGATAATGCAAGTGCCCATCAGGTAGGTCACCTTGCAGAAATCCTCTGATGGATTGGAGTAAGGGAAGAAAACAAAACCTACAATTGTACCGGACCGGATGAACTGAGCATATTGTCACCCTTGCGAATCCTAGCAGATTACAACCCCGCTAGAGGGCTACCAGGAACAGGACATAAAGTGGAATAAGCATAGGGGATCCTAAAGGGGTGTTCCCCCGCCTACTAAGCGGGGGAGGGGAGAGGGACTATTCAAACCCCTTAAGGTAAAAGCTGGGGGCGTAGCCTGACCAACTGAACTCAAAGGAGCCAACTGTCTTGATAAGATCGCCTTTGTTCATACCGATAAGCTTTTTCAGTGCCTTGGCATCGTGGGCAGCCTCATAGGCAGTCAAGAAGCCGGACTCCTTCAAGATGAAGGTGATTGTATCTGTCGTGTAACTTTTCAGTCGCTCGGGTGTGGGAACCCATTGGGCTATAGCCTTCTCCTTAGCGTTAGGAGCGTGGGGGAGAGTGGCCATCATAACGTCCACCATCGGGCAGTAGCCGGTGCCGTCCAAACGTTCGACGATAAAGCTCATGGTACTGGCGATCTCGCTTCGCAACGCCTCAATACTTTTGCTGCTATCAGCGATGGTATCCGGCAGGGCGCGTCCAAAGGTTGCTTTGCCAGCAACGGACAAAAGGCTCGACAAAACAACTGATAGTTGGAAACGCTGTGAAGCCTCTGCGTCGCTTCCCCACGCCTCAACGGCTGCGCGTCTAAGCATTATCTTGTGATCTGCAACCACCGAACTACTCAAAGAGGTAGCGGGATCACTATCGGCAGCCTTTCTTTTGGGCACATTGGGAGTCTGCTTATTCCCGTCATCCTTTTGCACGGGTTGGGCTGCATTGGTGAGGGCGGGATCAATCCCTGCCGCCCAGTTCGCCTTTTCAGTGATTTCTGCAGCTTCCGCCACTGCATCACGGTGCTTCGCAACACACGTTTTGAAGCAATCAGGGTCGGTACAACGATCTTCGAGCACATCACCTGCGGTATCAATGCGGTCATCGAGCAATGCAACACGCTTCGAGCAAGGTAAACAGCCATCAAACATCTGCTCTGCGCCAACGGTGTCATGGCTTACATGGTTAATCGAACCTTGGGACACTTCGGATAGAACAATGATGGTGCCGTAACGCTCGGCGAGTTCGTCCTTGCGGGCCGCAACCATAGCTGCAGTCTTTTGTTTAAAGCACACAAGATTCCGGCAAACAGCCCCGTCAACAACAGCGAACTCATTAAACAGGCTGGATTGTTGCTGGCTGTTGTGAATGCAGGAGGCGCAATCTCCTACATCAAAACGCGCAGAGGAAATCGGTGCCGAGGCTTTACCAAGCAAGGCTTTGAGCGCATCCACGCTAAGGCTTTTCTCAGTAATTGAGGGCAACAGAGCGTTCTGCGCCTCAGCACTGATACCTGCGAGCAAATCGGCATGGCGAAGTGAAACCATTTTGGCTGAGATTGCATCAAGCACTGCCGGAGTGCAGCGAGTAAGATGCAGGCGCTGTTTGAGGCGACCCAGCGACCAACCGAGTTGCTTACGGGCTTCTTCGTAATCACCACTGCATAGAGCTAGTGCCGTTTGTGCTGCGTGGGCTTCATCAACCGGCCCCATGTCTTCCCGCTGCAGGTTCTCCATCATACCAATAGCAACGCCTTCTGAGTCACTGCAATTGACGACAAGGGCGGGGAGCGGGCAACCCACAATTTTGGCGGCATCCCAACGGCCATATCCTGCTAACAGCTCGAAAACACCTGCCACTTCTGGATGGGGGCGAACCGTCACCGATTGGATGATCCCGCGCAGCCTTACATCAGCGAGAAAATCCGTCCACTTGGTATTGTTGCGGCTGCCGCGACGGACGTTGCCCCAGGGGGCTGCGACTACCTGATCAACAGTGAGCATCACCAAAGAATCATCCGTGTGGTTGGAGGCGCCTTGTTTCAATGCGTTCATGTTCATAACCCCATTCTGGTTTCAATGGGGTTATGATCCCACGGCATCGGTCAATGCAAGGGAGGGCAAACCAATAATCATTAGTTGGGGCTATCAAATAGCAGACGAATATCTTTCGTCAACGAACAACCCCCCCTGTCAGCAGGGGGGCTACATCATTCCTCAAGCGGCCATTTGATTTACTGAATGCGTGGCTGAATCTGCCAATTCCTTTTCAAGTTGCCGCAAAAATGGGATCAGTTCATCAAGCTCTGCTTGGGCGCTGAATGGCTTCGCTGCCTCAGTGCGATAGTCGGTAGCGTTCTTTGTCCAAGTAGCCATTTGGGCCGTAGCTATGTTTGGTAAGCGCGGCAAGTTATCGACGAGCGCGACAAAGGCGGCCATCACAGCGTTAATGCTATTGCGCTCTAAATTTCTCAGCTCGTAGTGATGACCAGAGGGGCCGCGAACTGTGAACTCGGTGGCGAAGCACAACTTGGCGAAATACGGCTTTTCATAGACCAGAGTAGCCCCCCGGTAAGTAGCCATGTCGTGTTGACTGCCAATATCTGCACGGTAGTTCAGTCTGCCATATTTTGAACCGACAGCCGGGGCGGCGGCGGTTATGTTTAGACGATCTGTAGCCGTCGAATCCACCCCCATTTTTTCATATGTCACACCATCCACAGTGATCAACAACTCATCCGCCGTGGCCGCAATGTTAGCTGCATCGGCTCGAATCATCTGCATTTTGGTCGCCAAGGTTGCGCTTCTTTGCTCAAGGGATTGTGCCTGGTCGTCCAATCTGACGCGATTCCGGAACCAGTTATTCCGGGCTGCCTCAAGCTTTCGCAGCTTTGCTTTGCCTTTGACATGAGCCAGGATTCGCGGGTCATCGGCTACGATGGCGCTTAACTCGGCATAATCAATCGCTTCATTTTGCTCTGTGTAGTGCCGGACTGAGCTATCGAGTTGACGGAAACGGCTGATAAAGCGCTGCTTGGTGTTGAGCAAACCCAGTTGCCAAGCATCAAGACAGCGACGGGTGATTGGCACGACAATATCAATGGTGAACTCGGGGTCATTCGCCCATAACAGGTTGCCTTGGCGCTCAATGCGGCCAGCTCGTTGCGCCAAATCACCGGGCCGATATGGGAGATCGAAGTGAACCAACGAAACCAAACGCCGGTTGATATTGAGCCCAGAACCTGCCAATTCAGTAGAGCCAAGCAAAATTCGGATCTGCCCCTCATTCATCATGTCACGCAACGCTTCCTTTCTGGTGTCCGTCCGGTAATCGTGGATCACTGCGATCTCGTTGCGGGGGACGCCACCCTCAACCAATTTTTCTACCAGCTCATCGTAGAGGCTGAATGAACTGCAGACCATGGCGGTAAGTTCGAGTTCGTCTAGGCCTTCAATACGCTCTAACGCTTCTTCATCACCCTGCCTAGCAAGGTTGAATATTGCTGCCCACTCTTTCGAGACTCCGGAACGATGGCGAGCGGGAATGCTGCGATCCATGAAGACCATCTGAGTACCGCGAACGCTAGTTGTCGTTTGATATTTTTCGAGCAGGTAGCGCACTACGGTATTAATTTTGCTGTCCTGGTAGTCCGGTGCGTCTGGGTACACAAGCCGAGCATCGAGAGAGAGCATTCGCCCCCGGTTGAGCAGTTTAAGGGGGTTGTTCTCCCGGTTATCGACTCGAGAATATGCACTGACGATTTCGGCGAAGCCGTTTTCCTGGTGCTCATTGGGTTCAATCACCAGCTCGATGATCTTGCCCCCTGTGAGGGGAGGTATAGCACTGCGGCCATCAGCTAGTTTTGGCAAGACATTAGGCAACTGCTCAGAAGTAACTACATCAGCGAAGCTTGAGTAGATAGCTTGAAGCTCTGTCAAATTTGTGAATGTACTAATTCGAGTTCTCATCTTGTAGCCGCGCCCGGACGCCGCCAATTCATAATCTGTCACTGGCTGGGCGAAGACTGCACTGAATGCGTCAAAGTGGGTCAGCTTTGCTGACTGAGTAAAATCTTCGGCCATCACTCGCAGATGTCGATGTGCTTCCACAACGGAGTTGAGGATTGGTGTTCCGGTAGCCTCAACATATCGCCCACCGGCACGCAGAACAGCACGGCTTTTGATAAATAGATCAAAGGC
>RRZU013235531.1_pt1 | contig 12411 bp, 11 predicted proteins | sample 2165561 | NCBI WGS metagenome assembly RRZU01 (sample SAMN10456909, study PRJNA506462) | wastewater metagenome | isolation source: wastewater sludge | place: USA: Moscow, Idaho | reverse complement strand
GGCCCGCAGGTCGGCGCCGGTGCAGAACCCCTTCTTGCCGGCGGCGGTGAGCACCACGGCCCGGACGTGCAGCGACGCACTGGCGTCGGCGAGCAGCTCGATCAGCTGGTTGCGCTGGCTCGGGGTGATGGCGTTCGCCGCCTCGGGGCGGTTCAGGGTGATCCAGGCCACCCCGTTCTCGACCCGGTGGAGCAGATCCTCGACGGGCGCGTCTTCGGACGGGGTGCTGGTGCTGGCATCGGTCACGACGCCATCGTGCCACGGGCGCTCCGAGGCGCCCGTACCCCACCGATGGGCGTCACCCCCGTCCGCGGGGCGGGAGCGAGTGACGCCAGAACCGCGCCGGCCGCGAGGGACGCCGACGCCGGTCTCCTGCCGGGCGAGCCCGGTCAAGTGCCGACGCCGGCGCGGTGCTCGCGCTCAGCTGCCGATGTCGAGCTTCTTGGCCCGGGTGAAGCGGTCGGCGACGTTGGCCCAGTCGACGATGTTCCAGAGGGCGTCGACGTAGTCGGCCTTCACGTTCTTGTACTGCAGGTAGAAGGCGTGCTCCCAGGCATCGAACACGAGCAGCGGAGCCGCGCTCTGGCCGATGTTGCCCTGGTGGTCGTAGACCTGCTCGACGAAGAGCCGGGCGCCCATCGGGTCGTAGGCGAGGACGCCCCAGCCCGAGCCCTGCACCGTGGTGGTGGCGGCCGTGAGCTGACCCTTGAAGCCGTCGAACGAGCCGAAGTTCTCGGTGATGGCGTCGGCCAGTTCGCCCTCCGGCTTGTCGCCGCCGTCGGGGCTGAGGTTGGTCCAGAAGATCGAGTGCAGGATGTGGCCGGAGAGGTTGAAGGCCAGGGTCTTCTGCAGGCCGACGATGGACTCGAAGTTGTCGGAGCCCCGCGCGTCGGCCAGCTTCTGGAGCGTGTCGTTGGCGCCCTTCACGTAGGCCGCGTGGTGCTTGTCGTGGTGCAGCTCGAGCACCTCGGCCGAGTAGTGGGGCTCGAGGGCGGCGTGGTCGTAGGGCAGGTCGGGCAGCGTGTACTGAGCCATGTGGGGATGCCTTTCGGATGTCGTCGGAACTTCTGGGGAATCCCTCCGACCCCTCTCTACCCCGGTTTCCGGGAATTTGTCCGCTGCCACCTAACATGTCGTCCGGTTTGAGAACACGTTCTAGGAGATCCCGACACATGAGTGGCTACCTCGAAGGAAAGTCCATCGCGATCACCGGCGCCGGCCGGGGGATCGGGCGAGCGGTGGCCCTGCTGGCCGCCGCTGAGGGGGCCAAGGTGGTCGTGGCCGACTACGGCGTCAGCATGTCCGGTGAGGACCCCAGCAGCGAGGTCGCCGACGCCGTCGTGGCCGAGATCGTCGCCGCCGGCGGTGAGGCCGTCGCCGTCGCCGACACCGTCACCACGATGGAGGGCGGCGAGCGCATCGTCCAGACCGCCATCGACTCGTTCGGCAAGATCGACGGCGTCGTCACCGTGGCCGGGAACCTCCGCGAGCGCATGTTCTTCAACATGTCCGAAGACGAGTGGGACGCGGTCGTCGAGACCCACCTCAAGGGCACCTTCACGGTGTTCCGCGCCGCAGCCCCCCACTTCAAGGCCCAGTCATCGGGGCGCTTCGTCGCCTTCACCTCCGGCGCCTTCTCAGGCAGCATCGCCCAGGCCAACTACGCCTCGGCCAAGGGCGGCATCGTGTCGCTCGTCCGCAGCGTGGCCGCCGGCATGCACCGCTACGGCGTGACCGCGAACGCGATCGCCCCCGTGGCCCGCACCCGCATGTCGGAGAACGTGCCCATGGAGCTCGAGATGGGGGGTCCTGAGGACGTGGCGCCCATGGTGGCCTACCTCCTGTCGGACAAGGCCCAGGAGGTGACCGGCCAGATCTACACCGCCAACGGCGGCACCATCGCCGTGTGGGACCAGCCCCACGAGGTGCGGGAGATGAAGAAGGACGGGCGCTGGACGCTCGAGGAGATCGAGGCTCGCTTCGACGAGGTCGGCGTCGAGCCCATGCCCCTCATCGCCATGATCGAGGAGCGCCGGGCCGCCGCCGCCTCCGGCGAGAAGCCGAACGCCTCCTAGGCGTCGGGGCGAGGGAGGGGAGCGACCGACGTGGGCCTGACTTCCGAGTTCCACGAGCTGGCCGGCCAGGTCCGCAACTGGGGTCGCTGGGGTGACGACGACGAGATCGGCACCCTCAACCTGATCACGCCCGATGTGCGCCGGCGCGCGGCCTCGTCCGTGCGCTCGGGCGAGGCCTTCTCCCTGGCCCTGCCCCTCGACGAGGACGAGGGCATCCAGGTCGGCGTCATCCCCGACCGCAACAACCCGGTGCACCGCATGACGATGGTCAACGGCGCCCTCGACGGCGAGGACCCGGAAGCCTTCACCAGCGACGACGCGGTCGACCTGTCCCTCCAGGCCGCCACCCACTGGGACGGGCTGTGCCACGTCAGCTACGGCGGCCACATCTACAACGGGTACCCGGCCGACTCGATCGACGAGGCCGGCGCCAGCCGGTGCGGCATCCACCGCATCACCTCGCTCACCAGCCGCGGCGTGCTGCTCGACGTGGCCCGGGTGAAGGGGGTCGACGTGCTCGAGGCGGGCTATCCCATCACCGCGGCCGACCTCGACGCCGCCGAGGACCTCGCCGGGGTGGCCGTGCAGTCCGGGGACGTCGTGCTGGTGCGCACCGGTCAGTACGGCCTGCTGCCCGACAAGTGGGCCTACACCTTGGGCGGCGCCGGCCTCACCATGGCGACCGCCCTTTGGTTCCACGCCCACGACGTCGCCGCGGTGGCCACCGACAGCCTCGCCTTCGAGGTCTACCCCTTCGACGGCGGCATGACCCTGCCGGTCCACCTGCTCCACCTCGTCGAGATGGGGATGACCCAGGGTCAGAACTGGGTGCTCGACGACCTGGCGGCCGACTGCGCCGACGACGGCCAGTACGACTTCCTGCTTGAGGCGTCGCCGCTGCCCTTCGTCCGGGCGGTGGGGTCGCCCGTGAACCCCGTCGCGGTCAAGTAGGTCGTCCAGCCGCAGCGAACGGGCCTGCTACGTTCCGTCGGGATCGAGCCGGCCCCTGTGGAGGAGCAGACGTGCGTCGAATCATCGTGGTGACCGCGGTCGTGTCGGCGTGGCTGGTCGCCACGGTGGCGCCGTCGTCGGCCCAGGCTGTCGCCACCATCGTGCTCACGCCGAACCCGCTGCAGGCGGGCGAGAGCGTGACCATCACCAACAGCCCGGACGCCGCATCGGTGTGCCTGGCCTCGCCCAAGCGGGAGGCCGGGGCCGTGGCGGAGGGTGGCGACGACGTCTCCGTGCTCCTCATCCAGGTCCCCGGTACCCAGGAGATCGTCACCGGGGCGTCGGTGGACCCCCAGGGGAACTGGCAGGTCGTCGTCCCCGTGCCCGAGGCGGGCCAGTACAGCGTCGCCGCGGTCTGCAACCTGAACGCGGTCACCTACCAGGAGGCGACCCTGAGCGTGACCGCCGGCGCCGAGCCGCCGACCGAACCCCCGCCGATCGCGCCGCCCCCTCCGGTGGCCACCCCGCACGCCCTCACGCCCGCCTTCACCGGCTGAGCTCCGGCGGCCCGCCCAGTGCCCACACCGGAGGTGACGGTCGGGATCGACATCGGCACGACGTCGGTCAAGGCCATCGCCGCCGACGGGGACGGCAACGTCGTCACCCGGGCACGGGTGCGCCATCCGATCGGCATCCCGGTGGCCGACCGCTTCGAGCACGACATCGACCGGGCGTGGCGGCGAAACGTCCGCCGGGCCTTCCGGGAGGTGAGCCGTGACCTCGACGTGCGGGGGGCGAACGTGGCCGCCATGGTCCCGTCGTTGGGTGCGGTGGATGCCACGGGCCGGGCCCTCACCCCCGGGCTGCTCTACGGCGACGAGCGCGGCCGCACCGAGGGAGGAGCCGACCCGGCGTCGAGCGGCGAGCTCGTCGAGTTCCTGCGCTGGCTGGCGGCTGAAGCGCCCGACGCCGCCGGCTTCTGGCCCGCGCAGGGCGTGGCCAACCACGCCCTCTCGGGGGAGGGGGCCATCGACACGGTGACGGCCATGACCGCGTTGCCGCTGTTCACCGGGGTCGAGTGGGACGCCGAGGTGGCGGCTGCGGCCGGTGCCCGTCTCGACCAGCTGCCCCGGGTGGTGCCGGGTAGCCAACCCGTGGGTCGGGTCGCGGGGACGGAGGTGCTGCTCGGTGGCGGAACCATCGACGCCTTCGGCGAGCAACTGGTGGCCGCCGCCGACGACACGGGCGACGTGCTCGTCATCCTCGGCACGACCCTCATCACCTGGGCGGTGATCGACGAGTGGCGGGAGGTGCCCGGGCTGTGGACCATCCCCCACACGGCGCCGGGCAAGATCCTCCTCGGCGGCCCCAGCAACGCCGGCGGCCTCTTCCTCAACTGGGCCAACAGCCTGCTCGGGCGGGCGACGGGAGGGGTCGACCCGCACCGGGTCCCCGTCTGGTTGCCCTACGTGCGGGGCGAGCGCACCCCCCTGCACGACCCCGATCGCCGTGCCGAGCTCCTCGACCTCGATCTCACCCACGGCCCGGCGGCGGTCCGGCGCGCCGCCTACGAAGCGGCCGGGTTCGTGGTGCGCCACCACCTCGACCTCGGACAGGTCGACGCCCGCCGCATCGTGGCCACCGGCGGCGGCACCCATTCGCACGAGTGGGTGCAGTGCCTCGCCGACGCCACGGGCCTACCGGTCGACGTCGTCGCCGTCCCCGAGGGTGGCGCGTTGGGTGCGGCCTACCTCGCCCGGGTGACCGCGGGCCTCGAACGGTCGGCGGCCGACGCCGCCAGGTGGGCGCGGACCGGCCGGCGGGTCGAGCCCGACCCTGCCTGGGCGACACCGATGGCCGAGCGCTACGAACGCTTCCGCGAGCTCACGGGCCCCACTGGCGGATGACCCCCGGGGTCGCGCCACCGTCGCGGGTCCGAACGCGGAGGGTGGTGGTGTGCGGCCACGGTCCGACGGCGCCCCTCGCCTCCTCCTTCGCGCCCTTGGCTCCTCCTCGCGATGGCGGTCCGAGCAAGCGGATCGGCGCCAGGACACGGACCGTCCGGCTCCGGGAGCGTGCCTAGGATGACGGCGGTGTCAGGCTCGGGGGGACGATTGATCGACATCGTTTGCGACCGCTGTATGAACGCCGGCTGAGGACCACACCGTGCCCCTCGGCGTCTCCGACGAGCACCTCGCCCTGCACGACGCCGCCTCGCGCTGGGCTGCGAGCCATTGCGCGCCGGCGGTGCCCCGCGCCCTACTCGACTGTGAGGACGAGCCCCTGCCCGAGTTCTGGGGTGACCTCGCCGGCCTCGGCTGGCTGGGCCTGCACATCGACGAGGCCCACGGGGGTGAGGGCTACGGCCTCACGGAACTGGCCGTCGTGCTCGAGGAGCTGGGACGGGTGTGCGCCCCCGGTCCCTTCCTCCCCACCGTCCTCACCAGCGCGCTGATCCAGCGCCACGGGAGCGCGGCGCAGCGCGACCGCTGGCTGCCCGGTCTCGTCGACGGCTCGCAGCGAGGGGCGGTGGCCTTCGACGCCGGCACCCTGCACAACGACGCCGGCGCCGCCTCCGACCGGCCCCACGCGTCGGGCACGCTGCGGCCGGTCCTGGGAGGTGGCCTCGCCGAGCTCTTGGTGGTGCCGGTGGCCATCGAGGGGCGCGAGCACTGGTACGTGCTCGAACGCAGCGACGTCGACGTCGCCCTGCTGCCAAGCCTCGACCCGACCCGTCGGGTCGCGGCGGTCACCGCCGACGGCGCCGCCCTCTCGCTGGACGCCGCCCTTCTGGGCGTCACCCGCCGACACGTGCTCGACCTCGCCATCGTCCTGCTGGCCGCGGAGTCCGCGGGTGGTGCGGCCTGGTGCCTGGACACCGCGGCGGAGTACGCCAAGGTGCGCGAGCAGTTCGGCCGACCCATCGGCCAATTCCAGGCGGTCAAGCACCGTTGCGCCGACCTGCTGCTGTCGCTCGAACAAGCCCGCGCCGCCGCCTGGGACGCCGCCCGCGAGGCCGACGAAGGGGTCGAGGACGCACTCGCCGCCGCGGTGGCGGGAGCACTCGTCCCCGAGGCGTTTGCCGGCGCGGCGAAGGACTGCGTCCAGGTGCTCGGTGGCATCGGTTTCACCTGGGAGCACGACGCCCACCTCTACCTGAAGCGCTCGATGGCGGTCCGGGCCCTCACCGGCGGGCCGGGCCCGTGGCGCCGGCGAGTGGGGGACCTCGCCGAGGCCGGCGCCCGCCGTTCGCTCGCGGTGGAGCTGCCGGCGGGCCACGACACCGTACGGGACGAGGTCCGGGCCTTCGTGGCCGAGACCACGGCGGCGGACAAGGTCGAGTGGACGCCCCGCATGGCCGACGCCGGCTACCTCGTCCCCTACTGGCCGCCGCCCTGGGGCCGCGGCGCCGGCCCGGTCGAGCAGCTGATCATCGACGAGGAGTTCGCTGCGGCCAAGCTGCGCCGGCCGCACCTCCAGGTGGGGGCGTGGGTGCTGCCCACCCTCATCGCCCACGGCACTCCCGACCAGCAGCAGCGGTGGATCCCCGGCACCCTGCGAGGCGAGATCTCGTGGTGCCAGATGTTCAGCGAGCCTGGTGCGGGCTCCGACCTCGCCTCGCTCACGACTCGGGCCGAGCGCGCCGACGGCGGCTGGCTGCTCACCGGCCAGAAGGTCTGGACGACCCTCGCCCACCAGGCCGACTTCGCCATCTGCCTCGCCCGCTCCGACCCGGATCGGCCCAAGCACGACGGCATCACCTGCTTCATCGTCGACATGGACGCCGACGGCCTCGACATTCGGCCTCTGCGCGAGCTGACCGGCCACGAGATGTTCAACGAGGTCTTCCTCGACGGCGTCTTCGTGCCCGACGACTCGGTGGTCGGGGCCGTGAACGACGGCTGGCGCGCGGCCCGCACCACCCTCGAGAACGAGCGGGTGTCCATGGGGAGCGGCTCGTCGTTCGGCCCGGGGGTCGAGAACCTGCTGCGCCTCGCCCTCGGCGACGGCCACGCCGGCGATCCGGTCGTCCTCGACGAGCTCGGGGCGCTCGTGGCCGAGGGCCAGAGCCTCGCTGTGCTCGGCCTGCGCACGACCCTCCGCGCCCTCGCCGGCGCCGAGCCGGGCCCTGAGTCCAGCGTGCGCAAGCTGCTCGGGGTGGAGCACGAGCAGCGGGTGCAGGAGGCCGGTCTGTCGCTGCTGGGCGGGCAGGGCGCGGTCGCCGACGGTGAAGCCGGGCTGTGGATCGCCGGCTTCCTCGGAAACCGCTGCCTCACCATCGCCGGCGGCACCAGCGAGGTGCAGCGCAACGTCATCGCCGAGCGGCTGCTCGGCCTCCCCCGAGACCCCGAACCGATGAAGGAGCACTGAGCGATGCCAACCGTGGAGACGGTCGAGGGACCCATCGAGACGAGCAAGCTCGGTCGCACCCTGATGCACGAGCACGTCTTCGTGCTCAGCCCGGAGATCCTGCAGAACCACCCGGAGTACTGGGACGAGCAGGAGCGGGTCACCGACGCCGTGGCGAAGCTGCGCCAGCTGAAGGACGCCGGCATCGACACCATCGTCGACCCGACCGTCCTCGGGCTCGGCCGCTACCTGCCGAGGGTCCAGGAGATCGCCGCCCAGATCGACCTCAACATCGTCGCCGCCACCGGGCTCTACACCTACAACGACCTGCCCTTCTTCTTCCGGCTCAAGCCGGGGCCTGGCGCGCTGGTCGAGGGCCCCGAGCCGATGATCGACATGTTCGTACGCGACATCACCGAGGGCATCGCCGACACCGGCGTGAAGGCGGCCATCCTCAAGTGCGCCACCGACGAGCTCGGGCTCACCCCTGGCGTCGAGCGCGTGCTGCGAGCCTGCGCCCGCACCCACCGCGAGACCGGTGTGCCCATCACCACGCACACCGAGGCCGCCAGCTTCCGGGGTCGGGACCAGCAGCGGGTCTTCGAGGAGGAGGGTGTCGACCTCAGTCGGGTCGTCATCGGCCACTGCGGCGACTCCGCCGACCTCGACTACCTGCGCGAGCTCATGGACAAGGGCTCGATCATCGGCATGGACCGCTTCGGGGTCGACGCCTACGCGCCCTTCGACCAGCGGGTGCAGGTGGTGGCGGACCTCTGCGAGCAGGGCTACGCCGACCGCATGGTCCTGGCCCACGACGCCGCCTGCTACATGGACTGGATCGACCAGGACCTGAAAGAGGTGGTGTTGCCCAACTGGCACTACACCCACATCTCCGACGACGTCCTGCCGGCCCTGCGCGCGCGGGGGGTCAGCGACGACCAGATCGACCAGATGCTGGTCGCCAACCCCAAGCGACTCTTCGACACCACCGCCCTGGGAGGGTATTGATGACCGACGCCACCACCGACCGTACCGACGACCTCGGCGACGGCCAGGTGCCCGACGCCGACCGGATGGCCGACGTGCTCGCCATCCAGGGCCTCGCCATCGCCTACGCCGGCGCCGTCGACGACGCGGACTGGGTGCGCTGGGAGGCCCTCTTCACCCCCGACGCCGTCGTCGACTACGTGTCCTCCGGAGGCATCGTCGGCTCCTCAGCGGAGGTGGCGGCCTGGATGCCCGGCGCCATGTCGGTCTTCACCTGGACGATGCACTCGATCTTCACCCACGAGATCCACTTCGCCGGGCCGGACCGGGCCACCGGCCGGGTCCACCTGTTCAACCGCAACGGCGTGGACTGGGAGGGGGAGGCCGAGATCCTCGACATCGGCGGCTTCTACGAGGACGAGTACGCCCGGGTGGGCGACTCGTGGCGCTTCACCAAGCGGGTGGAGCGCACGATCTACATCGAGGGCGGCCGGTTCGCGGACATCGTCCGTGAGCTGGCGGCCAAGGCCACCGGCTGACGATTGAATCCGTCGCCAATCTGACAGAAGGCAACAGGATCGTTTGCGTAGCACCGGTTTCTCGGTGAAGATCTGCGACGACAACGTGTTTCGGGGAGAGGGAGGGCGGCCCATGGCCGAAGCGACGATGGCCGAGCCCGGCGGTGGCGCCGGCTCGGGAGAGAAGGGCCTGAAGGGCGGCGCCCTCGGGCTGTTGTCCACCGTCGTGATCGGGGTGGCCTCCACGGCCCCGGGCTACAGCCTCGCGGCGACGTTGGGCTTCGTGATCACCGCCGTCGGCTTCCAGTCGGCGGCGATCATGTGGGTGGCCTTCGTCCCCATGGCCTTCACCGCCGCGTCCTACTACTACCTGAACCGGGCCGACCCCGACTGTGGCACCACGTTCTCGTGGGTCACGCGAGCGATGGGTCCGACCGCTGGATGGTTCGGTGGGTGGGCCATCATCGTCGCCGACGTGATCGTCATGGCGGCGCTGGCCCAGATCGCCGGCATCTACACCTTCCTGCTCTTCGGCGCCGACGGGTTGGCCACCGACACGTTCTGGGTCACGACACTCGGCGTGATCTTCATCGCCGTCGTCACCTGGATCTGCTACATCGGCATCGAGGTCTCGGCCAAGACGCAGTACTTCCTGCTGGGCATGGAGCTCGTGGCCCTCGGCCTGTTCACGCTGATCGCGCTCGTGCGGGTGTACTTCGGCGACGTGCAGGGTTCGGTCGATCCATCGCTGAGCTGGCTGAACCCCTTCGAGATCCAGAGCACGAGCGCACTCGTCACCGGCGTGCTGCTGGCGGTGTTCATCTACTGGGGCTGGGACTCGGCGGTGACCGTCAACGAGGAATCCGAGGACGCCGCCAAGACGCCGGGCAAGGCCGCGATCATCAGCACCCTCGTGCTCGTCGGCATCTACATCCTGGTCACCATCGCCGCCATGGCCTTCGGCGGGGTCGACAGCCTGGCCGACCAGGACGACGTGCTCGCCGTGCTCGCCAACGAGGTCATGGGTTCGACGCTGGGCAAGTTGCTCATCATCGCCGTGCTCACGTCTGCGGCGGCGTCCTGCCAGACCACCATCCTGCCCACCACCCGGACGTCGCTGTCCATGGCGGCCAAGGGGGCGGCTCCGAAGTACTTCGCCCGCATCCACCCCCGCTTCTACACGCCCACCACGTCGACGGTCTGGATGGGCATCCTGTCGGTCGTCTGGTACGTCGGGCTCACCATCGTGTCCGAGGACGTGCTCAACGACTCGCTGCTGTCGCTCGGCCTGATGATCGCGTTCTACTACGGGCTCACCGCATTCGCCTGCGTCGTGTACTACCGCAAGCACCTCTTCACCAGTGCGAAGAACCTCGTGTACATCGGGCTCTTCCCGTTGCTGGGCGGCCTCATGCTCACCTGGGTGCTGGTGAAGTCGATCATCGACTACTGGGACCCGGCCAATTCGGACTCGGGTGATTCGTTGTTCGGCGTGGGCCTGCCCGTGGTGATCGCGCTGGTGTTCATGCTGGTCGGGGTGGGGCTGATGATCGCCCAGCGCATCAAGGAACCCGAGTTCTTCGCCCGCAAGGCCGAGACGCCCACGGACGAGGTCGCCCGGGGCGAGGCCATCGCCGAAGGCTCGTTGATCGTGGAGGAGGACTGACATGGCCGAGATGATCGTGGGTTATGACGGCTCGTCGTGTGCCCGGGCGGCGTTGGCCAAGGCCATCGAGCTGGCCAAGGCCACCGGTGACACCATCGCCGTGGTCTTCGGCTACGAGCCGCCGTCGATGCGGGCCGGCGGCCCCGTGGGCTACCAGCGCGACCTGATCGAGCAGATGGGCCGGGAGCGCATCGCCGAGGCCATGGCCACCCTGGAGGGCACCGGGGTCACGGCGACGTCCGTCGAGATCGAGGAGCTCCCCGCCGACGCCCTCATCGACGTGGCCGAGCAGCGTGGCGCCTCGATGATCGTCATCGGCACCCGTGGCGAGAGCCCCGTGGTCGGCGCCATCCTGGGCTCGACCGCCTACAAGCTGCTGCACCGCTCGACGGTGCCGGTGCTGGTGGTCCCCGCCGCCGACTGAGCGTCGGCGCTGGTCGTCCCGCCGCTGGGACCGACAGTCGTCGAGCTCTCGTTTTCCGAGAGGGCTCGGCCGCCGGTACGGTGCGAGTGATGGAGCCTCAAACCGGCGAGGCGGTCGCGCTCACCACGATGCGGGCGGTGGTCCATGAACGCTACGGCCCGCCCGAGGTGTTGCGGGTGGCCGAAGTGCCCCGTCCAGCCCCCGGGTCCACCGAGCTCCTCGTCGAAGTGCGGGCCACCACGGTCAACCGCACCGATTGCGGTTTCCGTGCGGCCAAGCCGTTCATCGTCCGTCCCTTCAGCGGCATGCTCCGCCCCAAGCGGTCGATCCTCGGCACCGAGTTCGCCGGCGTCGTCCGCGCCGTGGGTGATCGGGTCGACGGCTTCGCCCCGGGCGACCGGGTGTTCGGCGTGCACGCCGACCACTTCGGGGCCCACGCCGAGTACCTCTGCGTCGACCAGGGCTCGCCGGTGGCCACGATGCCCGAGGGCCTGTCGTTCGACGAGGCGGCGGCGGTGGGCGACGGTGCGCTGCTGGCGCTCAGCTACCTGCGATGGGTGGAGTGCGGCCCCGGTCAGCGACTGCTGGTCTACGGCGCGTCCGGCTCGATCGGCACGGCCGCCGTGCAGTTGGCGCACCACCTCGGCGCGAAGGTCACCGCCGTGTGCGGCACCGCCAACCTCGATCTCGTGCACGAGCTCGGCGCCTACCGGGTGATCGACTACACGGCCGAGGACTTCACCAAGCGTCGCGAGCGTTACGACGTGATCCTCGACGCGGTGGGGAAGCTCACCTTCGGTCGCTGCAAGGTCGCACTCCAGAAGGACGGCACCTACGTGAGCGCCGACCTCGGGCCGTGGGGTCAGAACCTGCTGCTCTCGCAGGCCACCCCCCTTCCGAAGAAGCGAAAGGTGCGGTTCCCGATACCGAAGTACAACAAGGCCGACCTCGAGACGGTGAAGGGCCTCGTCGAGGCCGGCGAGTACCGGCCCGTCATCGACCGGCGTTACCCGCTGGACGACGTGGTCGAGGCCACCCGCTACGTCGAGACCGAGCAGAAGGTCGGCAACGTCGTGCTCACCGTCGGCGGTCCGTCCTAGCTCGAACAAGTTCCGTGGGCTCGTCGTTGGCGGCGTCGGCTTCCGGGGCTGAGGTCGGCTCTGACCGGAGCCCCATCGATGGCGACGTGGGCAGAGGCTGGGCGGGCGGTGCCCGCTAGGGCATTCGGTCGCCTTTGAGGCGGTTGGCGGTGCCGCACTTGCACTCGCCGTTGGACTCCGCGGTGGGTCCGCCCTTGCGGCGGGGGATGACGTGGTCGATCTGGCTGTCGCGGCCGGGGAGGCCGCAGCCCTCGTCGCGGCAGAAGCGGTCGCGGATGATGACGGCTTCTCGGAGGGGGCCGTGGAAGTAGTCGACGGCCTGCCCGAAGTCGAGGATGTG
>RRZU010441193.1_pt1 | contig 12411 bp, 8 predicted proteins | sample 2165561 | NCBI WGS metagenome assembly RRZU01 (sample SAMN10456909, study PRJNA506462) | wastewater metagenome | isolation source: wastewater sludge | place: USA: Moscow, Idaho | reverse complement strand
TCCTTGAAGCCCTGCGGCAGGTTTTCCGACCACAGCACGGTCAGGTTGGGTTCCGGAGCCGGGCCCAGGTTGTACAGGGTGTGCAGCACACGGAAGCTGCTCTTGGTGACCAGCGTACGGCCGTCTTCACCCATACCGCCGATCGACTCGGTCACCCAGGTCGGATCGCCGGAGAACAGCTGGTCGTAATCCGGCGTCCGCAGGAAGCGCACGATACGCAGCTTGATGACCAGGTCGTCCATCATTTCCTGCGCTTCGTCTTCGCTGATCAGGCCTGCCACCAGGTCACGCTGGAAATACACGTCGAGGAAGGTCGTAACCCGGCCAATCGACATCGCGGCACCGTTCTGCTCCTTGACCGCAGCGAGGTAGGCGAAGTAGGTCCACTGCACGGCTTCGCGAGCACTGGCGGCCGGGCGGCTGATATCGAAGCCGTATTTGGCGGCCATCTCCTTCAACTCGTTCAGGGCGCGCATCTGCTCCGACAGTTCTTCGCGCTGACGGATGTTGGTTTCATTGAACTCGGCGCTATCGAGCTCCTTGAATTCGCGCTTCTTGTCGGCGCGCAGGGCGTCAACACCATAGACCGCGACGCGGCGGTAATCGCCGATGATCCGGCCACGGCCGTAGGCATCGGGCAGACCGGTCAGCACGCCCGACTTGCGGCACTTGAGGATTTCATCGGAGTAGACATCAAACACGCCGGCATTGTGGTGCTTGCGGTACTTGGTCCAGATTTCCGAAACCCGCTCGTCGTTTTCAAAGCCGTAGCACTCGATACCCTGCTCGACCATGCGCAGACCGCCGTTCGGGACGATGGCGCGCTTGAGCGGCGCATCGGTCTGCAGACCGACGATGACTTCCAGCGACTGATCGATGTAACCGGCGTCGTGGGCGGTGATGCTGGTCGGGATGCTGGCAGACACGTCGAGCACGCCACCCTTGGACTGCTGTTCCTTCTTCAGGAGTTCTGCCATCTTGGCCCACAGGGCCGTCGTGCGCGCCGTCGGGCCGGCCAGGAACGAAGCGTCTCCTTCATACGGGGTGTAGTTCTTCTGGATGAAGTCGCGGACGTTGATCGAGGTCTGCCATTCGCCGTCGGCAAAGCCCTCCCACGCATTCTGGCGGGTCGTGACGGTCAGTGGTGCATTCATTACATACTCCTCTTTGTGTCTTAAGTGATTTAAGCGAAATCGATAGTTCGGTCAGGATGTGGCCGTGTCGGACATCGACGACCAGGACGGGCGCGCGCCCTTTTCCTTACCGGCAAAAGCAAAACGCCGCAGACCGTCCGAAACAGACCCCGCGGGCGCAAAAATTGAACATACGGGCAGGGTGTACAGACCGGACGTCATCCGGCGCGTCATGGAAATCCGGCGTACTTTCCGGCTAGCGACTGAGGCCTGCGGCATCGTCTTCACCTTGGGCAAACGCACGGGGAGCGATTGCACTAGAGACCGGAATTCGGGCTACACCCATCCCGTCATTGACACGGGGTGCAGTCCAGGACGCTGTATTCATGATGGCTAGTCGCCAGATCTACCTTATTGACCTTTGGCCGAAGGCACCATGCACTCCGACCGGCCCGAAACAACTTCAACAGCACCTATTACCTTAGTTAAGCTGCTGATTATTCGTACGGAAAAATGCTCCGAGCCAACGAAGCCCATTCTAACGCAAGGGAAATCGTTTTAGTCATTTTTTTTCACAATGCGACCTATTATTCCGCGATACGAAATTGATCTTTTTTCAAGACCTTGTTCCCCGTACGCACATGCAGATGTATACCAGTCAGCCACTGGGTCCGCCCCGCAGCTCACTTGCCGGCCGGCGATTTTTTATAGAGCCAGTTCCCCTTGCATCGGCATCTGCGGCTGACGCACCACGTGCGCCGACGACACCAGGTTTCCTGCGCGTACCCCAAGCAGGCGCAAGTGCTCACCGAGGGGCACGCGCTTCAGGCACTGGCCCGCCGCGTGGCGCAGACTGGCCGCATCAGCGACCGCTGCGCTCAGCGTCAGATCGCGTGTCACCGAGCGGAAATCGGCATAACGCAGCTTGATGCCCACCGTCTGGCAGGCATATCCCCGGTGCCTGAGGTCATCTGCCAGACGAACGCACAGGTCGGTGAAAATCCCGCCCAGCACCTCCCGATCGTGCCGTGGGTGCAGGTCGCGTTCAAACGTGAGCTCCCGGCTCAATGACTTGGGCTCGCTTTCCGTCACCAGCGGCCGATCATCGAGTCCATGGGCCGCGCGATGCATCCAGGCGCCACTGGCCGCGCCAAAATGGCGCACCAATGTCGCCTGCGGTACGGCGGCCAGTTCCCCGACCGTGCGGATGCCTAGTTGCGCGAGACGTGCCGCCGACTTCGGACCAATGCCGTTGATCCGTTTGGCCGGCAGTGGCCAGATGCGCGCCGACACCTCGTCGGCAGTGAGCACCGTGATGCCACGCGGTTTTTCGAGATCGGAGCACAGTTTGGCAAGCAGCTTGTTGGGTGCGATGCCGATCGAGCAGTTGAGGCCTGTGGCGGCAAACACCGCGTCACGTAATCGGAGGGCCAGGGTGCGTGATTCCTCGGCATGCTCGGTGAGGTCGATGTAGATCTCGTCGATACCGCGATCTTCGATGCACGGCGCGATGGCCGCCACGGCGGACTTGAAGCGGTGCGAATAGGCGCGATAAGAATCGAAATCGGCGGGCAACAAGACGGCGCCGGGCGCCAGGCGTGCCGACTGCATCAGCCCCATGCCGGAAAAAACCCCGCGCTCGCGGGCCGGATAGGTCGAGGTGGTGACCACGCCGCGGCCAACGTAGTCACGCAACCGGGAAAAAGTGCGCACGCCATCCGGGTGCTCAAGCGGCGCATGGGCGCGCCGCCCCCCAACCACCACGGCCTCGCCGGCCAGTTCAGGGTAGCGCAGCAGTTCGACCGAGGCGAAGAACGCATCCATGTCAAGATGGGCAATGCGGCGACTCATCGCGGCGCGGAAACCAAACCGAGTACGGAGAAAACCGAATCACGCCGCCTAAAGGGTGTATGCCAGACGGCGCGCCTGAGTCAAGCGCGAGCCCGGCCTTGCCCGATGCGTGCCTGGCGACGCCAGAATGCCGGCCGCTCAAAGGGCGCAGGATCGAATCCAGGCTGACGGAACACAGCCTCCACTGCCTGCTGCCGGGCGACGACCTGTGCCGACACGCCGGCCAGGCGATCAAACCACTGCTGAAGCTGTTGCATCCTGCTCTCCTCCCACGTATGGCGGCGCCCACGCGCCAGCCGACACCGGAAGATTAGCTGAATACTGTACACATGTACAGTATGTATAAAAAAACAGTTTTCCTGGCACTCCCCAACCTGATCCCGCTAAGGCTGTCACGCTAAGGCTTGACTCGAACGTAGTCGTACAGGAGTTTATAAGCCAGGCCCAGTGCGGTCGCCATCGCCGCAAAACCGATCAAGGCCTCGATCACCCCGTAGCCGAGTGCGGCCACTGCGCACAGGCTGGTCGCCACGCACGCGACTGCCAGCCAGAGCCCCCCGCCGAGCAGCAGCATCTTGATGATGCTGGCCAGCATCGCCCGCGCATTGGCCGTCGGCAAATGCGCATAGACCGCAGCGCGCAGCACGATGGCCAGTGCTGCGCAGTAGGAGCTCCAGAGAAACCCCTGCAAGGCGCCTTCGAGGTAATTCATGCTCATCCGTGATCCACCGTGAAGCGGCGATCCTACCATCCTGGCAAGGCAGGCTCCACAGGATCCTTGCCAGGCTTCCCCTGCGCCGGTGCGTACCAGCCCGGCGGCCGACGGCTTTGACGCAAACAGGCATGAATAAGCCGCCCTGAACGGGCGGCTTCAGCCAGGATGATTCGCGGTCAGTCGGCAACCGCCGTATCCGGCGCAAACGCCCCGAGGTTATAGGCTTCAAGGCGCGGCGACGCAGACCGCTCCTCGTCGTCGAACTCGAATATGGTCAGCGTGCCCGGCGTCACCGGCAGGAGTTGCGCCGGCTTGAGACCAAGGAAGCCAAAACACGCCGCCCGGATCACGCCGCTGTGCACGATGGCCAGCAGATCCCCGGCACCCTGATACACCCAATCCGTCAGCCCGGTCTGGATGCGCAGCACAAACTCATCCCAGCTCTCACCGCCGGCCGGGGTGTATCGGCCTGCGCGCCAATCGCGATATAGCGCAGGTTGCTGCGTGATCAAGTCCCCCTTTTTCTCGCCGGTCCATTCGCCCATGTTGAGTTCGCGCAGGCGCGCATCACACGGCGCATGGCCATAGCCGATCACCTCGGCGGTCTCCCGCGTTCGCCCCAGATCGGAGGCCACAACGCGGGCCGGGGCCAGCGCCCGGATGCTGCTCGCGATCGCCCTGGCCTGCTCGATTCCACGCGCCGAGAGCGGCGAGTTGTCATGCCCCTGCAGGCGCTTGTCGATATTCCACACGGTCTCGCCGTGCCGCAACAAAATCAGTCTCATCAAAATTGCCTTTCAGATTTCCGCCAATCGGTCCGTCATCTTCAGATGCCGTAGCCCAGCACCCGGAACCAGGTGAACACCGAAATCGAGATGACGGTCGCCCCGATCAGGCAGGTCACGATGCCGTACTTGAGCTGATCGAGCACCGTGAAATAGCCGGTCGCAAAGTAGATGGTGTTGACCTTCGAATGCGGCGGCAGGGTGATAGTGTAGGTCAGGGTGAATGACGCGGCCAGGGCCAGGCTCACCGGGTCCATGCCGAGCGTCTTGGCCAGGGCAATGATGGCGGGAATCATGATCGTGGTGCGCACGGTCTTCGAGGTGAAGATCATATGGCTGAACATGCTGATGAAAATAACCACCACATAGACAAGCATCTTGTCCATCGTCTCGATACCAAGACCATAGACCAGCTTGTTGATGACCCACTGCGCGCCCTTGGTTGACTTCAGCGCATTGACTGCAGCATAAGCCCCGTCGGCGAAAATCATCAGGTCCCACTTGATCCCCGACTCTTTCCAGGTCAGGAGGCCGATGCGCGGCATCATGCAGCAGATGGCGGCAATCACAGCCGTCACATAAATCGAGATCGAGAACCCGTTGAACCACTCGGCCTGGTAATCCTCAGTCGCCCATAGCAGGACAGTCATCAGGAAGATCGACATCGCCTTCTTTTCGTTGAGCGTGATCGGGCCAAGTTCGCGATGCTGCTCTTCGAGCTTCGATTTGCCGGCCTCGAAGTCGCTCACTTCATCCTGGAACTTGAACAGCCGCATGCCGACCGCGAAGGTCAGGAGCATGGTAATCAGCGCCGTGGGCATCCCGGCGATCAGCCAGTCCATGTAACTGATCTGCCTGCCCGCCTGTTCGGCGATGAATTTCACCGAGATCATGTTCGCCGCCGTCCCGGTCATCACGGCCGACGTCGCCACGGCGTCGGCCTGCACGCCGGTCAGCATCATCAGCTTGCCGAAATTGCTCTCGCCCGGCACCGCACGATAGATCTCGAGCAGGATGATGCACAGCGGCACCATCAAGCTGGCGCGCGCCGTGGTCGAGGGGATGAAGAAAGCGATGGCGAAATTGACCAGGATCAGGATGAGCAGGGTGCGCTTTGGCGTGCCGCCAAAATGCATGATCATCCACAGCGCGAAACGGCGCGCGAGGTTAGACTTGACCATTGCCGCCGTCAGGACGAAGGCCGAGACCATCAGCCAGATCACGTCGAACCCCAGAGTCCGGAACGCCGTCTGCTCCTTCACCGTACCGGTCAGGATCAAGGCCACGATGGCGATCATCGAAGTCAGATGGATCGGAATCGTCTGCGCCACCCATAAAGTCAAGGCCCCGCAGAAGACTGCCAGCGCTTTCTGCCCGGCGGGCGCCATCCCTTCCGGGGTTGGCATGAAGAAGAGCAGCAGAAAGACGATTGCCGCCAGATACAGGCCGTTCTTCTTCAAAAAGCCCTCGGGCTTCTCCTGTTTTCCGTCAGTCTCGTTCGCGGAGGGGGGTGACCCCGCCGCCAATTCCATCTTGTCCATCGCCATGTGTACATCCTCCCCACTCCGACCCAAGCGCCTCGTGGCATTGCGCCGGAATAATCGTTGAAATTCTGACCCCGTGTGCAGGCCGACAACGGCCCTCGCCGCCGGCACCGCCCCAATCAATCCCAGACTGAGCCCAATTGGCCCTACGACACAGGACGGAATTCTCGACAGCGACGCAAAAAAAATCCAATTTATTATTTGTTGAAAACTTATAAATAATTTATATAATCTTGCCGAGAACAGGAGCCCTCATGAACATCAGCCAGATCAAGACCTTCCTCATGCTTGCCGAATGTCTGAGCATGACCGAAACGGCTGCGCGCATGCACTGCACCCAACCGGCCGTCAGCGCCCGCATCCGCGGCCTGGAAGAAACGCTCAACACCCCGCTCTTCGACCGCATCGGCAAAAAGGTGCATCTCACCGCCAACGGCGCCGTCTTTTGCGACTATGCGCGCAAACTCCTGGGCACCCTGCAAGCCGCAACCGAACACCTGCACCAACTGGACGATCCGCTCACCGGCACCGTCAACTTCGGTGCCAGCAACTTCATCGGCATTTACCTGATCCCGCCCTTTCTCGGGCGCTATCGAAAAATCGCCCCCAAGCTCCAGTTCGAGCTCGACATTCTGCCTTCAGCCAAGCTCCTCGAGCGGCTTAACGCCAACAAGGCCGAATTCCTGATTCTCTCCGACCAGATCCCGCTCGACACCTCGCACTACGCGTTTCGCGAACTGTGCCGCGACGAGATGGTATGCATCGCCCCGCCCGACCACGGGTTGGCGGAGGCCGGCACATGCACCCTGCCCGATCTGGCGGAGGAAACCTTCCTGATCAAAGCCGCGCCCTCGGCCACCCGCGCCTTCGTTCTCGACACGCTGCGCGCGCACGGCGGCAGCATCGGCAGGGAGATGCACATTTCCAGCACCGAGGCCATCAAGCAGGGCGTCATGCACGGCCTCGGCGTATCGATCCTCTCACGCTTTACCGTCGCACACGAACTGGCCGCCGGGCGCCTGCGCGAAGTACAGATCGCAGGGCTACGCTTCGAACGCGGCATCCGCGTCGTCTTTCGCCGCGACAAGCTGCTCTCCCCTGCCGCACAGCGTTTCCTCGAGTCACTGACCTTCGACCGCAACGCCGAAGCTGCGCAGCTGACCTGAGGCGAAGGTCAGAGCAATGGCCGCGGATACCACCGGACGCAGAACTCGTTGGCCCACGGCGCTTCAATCGGCAACACCGTGACCACTTGGCCAATTCGCGGCAATCAGCCAGACGGCTCAGCTCAGCGATGCGCTGCTGTGCGCCAGCGGACTGAAACTGGTCTGGGACGCTCTCGGCTAAGGCGCATCCCCGCGCTGGCGCGTACCGGCGTGAGCCAACCGAGACAGTCCCAGCCCTGCCCGGATTAGGCTAATCAGGACAAGCCGCTGATCACCCCGTTCTCGTCGATATCGATGTGCAAGGCTGCCGGCGCCGAAGGCAGCCCGGGCAAACGCATCATCGCGCCGGCAATCGGCACCAGGAAGCCCGCCCCGGCGGCGATCTCGAATTCGCGGATCGAAAAATCAAAGCCGCTCGGCCGCCCGTACAAAGCCTCGTTATTGGTAAATGATTTCTGGGTCTTGGCAATGCAGATCGGCAGATGACTCAGGCCCAAGGACTCAATGTGCTTGAGGTCGGCCAGTGCCTTGGCCTGGAAACTCACGGAGCCGGCGCCGTAAATCTTGCGCGCCACCGTTTCCACCTTGCTCTTGATGCTGCTGTTCCAGTCGTAGAGGGGGGTGAATCGCCCGGTGAAAGACTCGGCCGTTTCGACGACGACCTGGGCCAGATCGGTCATCCCCGCCCCTCCCTTCTCCCAGCCTTCGGACAGAGCCACCCGAGCGCCCGAGGCTTCGCAGGCTTGCTTGAGAAAGTCGAGTTCTTCCGGCGTATCGCTGCTGAAGCGATTGATCGCCACTACCGCCGGCAGGCCAAAGTGGGCAATGTTCTCGATGTGTTTTTCCAGATTCGCAAAACCCGCCTTGAGCGTTTCCAGGTTGGGCATGGTCAGCGATTTCGGATCGTGCCCCCCGTGGTATTTCAAGGCCCGTACCGTTGCCACGATCACCACGGCGGAGGGACTCAAGCCCGAATAGCCGCACTTGATGCTGAGGAACTTCTCTGCCCCGAGATCGGCGCCGAAACCAGCCTCGGTAACCACGTAGTCGGACAAGGACAGGCCGAGCTTGGTCGCCAGGATTGAGTTGGTGCCCTGGGCGATGTTGGCGAACGGGCCGCCGTGGATGATCGCCGGGTTGCCTTCCAGCGTCTGGACCAGATTGGGCTTGATCGCGTCCTTGAGCAGCGCCGCCATGGACCCTTGTGCCTTCAGGTCGCGGCAATACACCGGCTGGTTGTCGTAGGTGTCGCCGATGTAGATATTGCCGAGCTTGGTTTTGAGGTCCTGGAACGATTCGGCAAGGCACAGGATGGCCATGATCTCCGAGGCCGCCGTGATGTTGAACCCCGCCTCGCGCGGCGTGCCGCCAGGGCGCCCCCCAAGGCCGGTGATGATGCTGCGCAGCGAGCGGTCGTTCATGTCCATCACCCGCTTCCATTTTACGGTGCGCGGATCGATGCCCAGGCTCTCCTTCTGGAAATAGACGTTGTTATCGATCAACGCCGCGAGCAGGTTGTTGGCTTTTTCGATGGCTGCAAAGTCGCCCGTAAAGTGCAGGTTGATATCCTCCATCGGCACCACCTGCGAATAGCCGCCACCGGCGGCGCCGCCCTTGATGCCGAACACCGGCCCGAGCGAAGGCTCGCGCAACACCACCGTGGTTTTTTTGCCGATGCGGTTCAGTCCATCGGTCAGCCCGACCGACACCGTCGTTTTACCCTCACCGGGCGGGGTCGGCGTAATGGCCGTCACCAGCACCAGCTTGCTTTTGGCCACCCTGTCCGCATCGATCAATTTCAGCGGCAGTTTGGCCTTGTACTTGCCGTAATGCTCGAGATCGTCGACATCGATTCCCAGCCCCTGGGCGATCTCATTGATGTGCTTCATTTTGGCTGCCTGCGCGATTTCCAGGTCGCTCTTGACGATTTTCAAGACCATTTTGTCTTCCCCGTGAGTGGCGTGCGCGCATTTTATCGGATGCCTTCTCCGCTGCGGAGACTTTGCCCCACGTTATTGTTGACGACCATCGCATGCCGAGAGTAGGGTGTCGCCACACAAAACTGCTTGCACAAATCAATACAAAAAATCACTCCGAGGCCCGGTGCTCTGCGTGCAAGCAAGTGTGTGTTCTTCTCTCAATCGGTCGCTGTACCCGAATTCGGGTGACCTCTGACACATCAGAAAGGTTGTATGCCATGTTGAGAAACAGAGTGATTCGCGGGCTTCTTACTTTTATTTCGGCAACGTTGATTTGTGGTGCGGCATTGGCTCAGAACAAGGCCAACATCGTCATCCTGGCCACCGGCGGCACGATCGCCGGCGCTGGCGCCGAAGCCACCAACAGCGCGTCATACCAGGCCGCCAAGGTACCGGTCGACAAGCTGATCGCCGGCATCCCGCAGTTGGCCAATGTCGCCAACGTGCGCGGCGAGCAGGTATTCCAGATCGCTTCCGAAAGCTTTACCAACACCCACCTCGTGACCCTCGGCAAGCGCGTGGCCGCACTGGCCAAGCAAAGCGACGTCGATGGAATCGTCATCACGCATGGCACTGACACCCTGGAGGAAACCGCATACTTCCTCAACCTCGTCGTGCGCAGCGACAAACCGCTCGTGGTGGTCGGTTCGATGCGCCCCGGCACGGCCATGTCGGCCGACGGCATGCTCAACCTCTACAACGCCGTGACGGTCGCCGCGAGCAAGGATGCCCGCGGCAAGGGGGTGCTCGTCACCATGAACGACGAGATCAACAGCGGCCGCGATGTCAGCAAGCAGATCAACATCAAGACCAACGCCTTTGTCAGCCCGTGGGGCGCCCTGGGCATGGTTGTCGAAGGCAAGAACTACTGGTTCCGCTTGCCGGCCAAACGTCACACCGCCAACTCCGAGTTCAACATCGAGAAGATCGACACCCTGCCGCTCGTTGAAATCGCCTACGGTTACGGCAACGTGAGCGACACCGCGTACCGCGCTTTCGCCGACAAGGGCGCCAAGGCCATCGTGCACGCGGGCACCGGCAACGGCTCGGTCGGCAACAGTGTGGTACCTGCCCTGCAGGAACTGCGCGGCAAGGGCGTGCACATCATTCGTTCCTCGCACGTCAATGCCGGCGGTTTCGTACTACGCAATGCCGAACAGCCTGACGACAAGTACGACTGGATCGTGGCCCACGACCTCAATCCGCAAAAGGCCAAGATCCTCGCTTCGGTCGCCCTCACTGTCACGCAGGACAGCAAGGAACTCCAGCGCATCTTCTGGGAATACTGAGCAACACGTAGCGGCCGGGTTCGCCCGGCCGGCTTGCGGAACGAACCACGGGGTCGCCCCACGGCGGCCCCGTTATTTTTGCCCCGACTGATTTTGCCCCACCTGGCCGCGCCCCTAGCTGGACCTGCGCCCATCCAGACAGCAGTTTCGGATCAGGCGCTCGTCACGGCGTGGCGTGTATCGCCAACTGATGCGCCAAGCTTCAGTTAACCGCCGAGGGCTGCGGCGAGTTGTCGTCGCGCCGCAACTGAAGACGCTCGAAAGCCACGATCAGCGGCACCGACAAGGCCAGTGGAATCATCAGGTACATCAAGCGCCAGATGAGCAACGCGGCCACGGTATCGGACGGTGGAATCGACGGCAGCAGCGCCAGGAAAACCGCCTCCATGACGCCGATTCCACCCGGCGTTTGGGACAGCAAGCCCGCCGAAAAGGACAGCATGAACGCGCCAAGCACCACCAGGAACCCTGGGTTCCCGGTCTCCGGCAGCACGAAGTAAATGATGCCTGCCGCCGCGGCAAGCTCCAGCGGCGCGGCGATCAACTGCCGCAGCACAACGGGCAAGCGCGGATAAACGATATGGACCGAGCGGAAATGCACGGGTTTGAAGTGGCGCCATGAACCGATGACATACAACGCACACAGGCACAGCATGGCCGCCCCGATCATTTCGACCAGCGCCACGGGCAAGTCGAGAGAGGGAATGAGTTCGGCCAGGGGTTGGACGATCTCCGGCTCGACCAGTAAAACAAAACCGGTCAGCAGAATAGTGCCGTAGGCAAACGTGAATGAACAGAGCGCGACGAGGATCGCCACTTCCGCCGCATGGAGTCCGCAGGCGCCATACGCGCGCAGACGAACCAAGCCGCCGGACAGCACAGACGCGCCGATGTTGTGGCCCAGTGCGTAGGTAACGAACGAACACGAGGCCACGAAGGGCCAGGAAATTTCATTCTGACGATTCAGATGAATGAGTGCGATGCGGTCATACCAGGCCAGCGCGGTATAGGCCAGCAGGGCCGAGAGTGCGGCAAGGAGGTAACTTGACCTGGACACATTGCCGATACTCCGCCCGATCGACTCGGCAATGACCTTGAGGCTTACCCAGAAGCCGCCCGATGCAAGCAACTCGCGCGCCACGGGGTCACCGGCGACTTCGTCGCACAACTTCAGGTACAGCAGCCAGAGCGACCAGACAATGACGCCAAAAACAACGGAAAGCCAGAAACACTTCTTGGCGACCGGTAGCCAAGACGGGGTTGAAGAATCGCTCATGAACGGCTGCTCTTGATTGCGAGGGGCGGATGCCCAGGCTGATATTCCGGAAAAATGCCGTGCCTGTCTCGTGTTACGTTGCGATGCAAGCCGGGCGCAAAACGCTCATGGAAATCCACAGCGTGCGCTTTTTTACCACAAAAACCACATTAACGAGTCAAATTAATCGGACACCAAAAAAGCCTCCGTGGCAAAGCTCGGCACCACAAAATTCCGCTGTCAAGTGTGGGGAGGCGCAACCCAATCGCTGCCTGGCTTCCACGCAATCGCGGGGCCGGTGAAAGCAAGGTCGGCCACAAAGCGCTAGCCAGCGCAGGCTGGCCCATTCCAATCAGGCCGACAGGAGCTTGTGGCCGACGGCCCGGGCCAGCAAGACATCGCCGGACCCGCGCTTCCCGGTCGGCCAACCTTTCTTAAGCCCCTGCTTGCCCAATCAATCACTTGCCCGGGCAATGAGATCAGCCACGGCCCTCCCGACATCCGGTGTGCTGGCGGCCCCGCCCAGGTCTGGGGTGCGCGGCCCGTCCACCAGAACAGTTTCGATGGCACGCACGATGGCATCGTGCGCCGCCTGGTAGCGGGCATCGCCGTTTCCGAGAAAGTCGAGCATCATCGCCGCCGACCAGATCATGGCGATCGGGTTGGCGATATTCTGGCCGGCAATATCAGGGGC
>RRZU011641827.1_pt1 | contig 12413 bp, 10 predicted proteins | sample 2165561 | NCBI WGS metagenome assembly RRZU01 (sample SAMN10456909, study PRJNA506462) | wastewater metagenome | isolation source: wastewater sludge | place: USA: Moscow, Idaho | reverse complement strand
TAATAAAAGTGTTGGTGGCCAATAGATTCGCCAAGGTGGAGCTCATCTTTCAATGCCTGGGCTGTTTTCGACTTTGCCTTGGTGATTTTGACATTCGCAATGTCTACTAGAAGTTGCATCATGCGCTCAGAAACGGCCTTCATATAGATTTGCACCCTTCTTTAGCTCGGATGTTTTTAAGCTCAGTCAGCAGTGCTATAGGTGCCTGATTGTGCGCTATCAACACATCAATGACAGTCCGATTACCAGCCGTTAGCTCGTGCTTTGCGTAAACAGGAAGAATGCGAAAGAGCCTGGCCAACTTGCTTTTGGGTGAGCGCAATAGCTGTGTTGTATGGATCCGGCTGATGTAGAGCCAGTAGGGGGCAGAGACATGGTTGCCGAGCGTGTGTTTTTGCTTAAATTGAATGGCTGAAACGGCAGTTTTCTGAGTGTAAACGTGCTTGATGAGATCGTTGATTATACGAATGGCGAATGTCTCCTCCTTTTTCCTGACTAAGGTATTCTCCTTAGTCGGACCACTATCAGGACGGGTGAATTGCTCCCTCTGGCTAGGGCTTTTTTCCGCTAAGGCTTCGATTGTTTCATAATAAAAGTCGAGCCAGTCTTGATCGTAAGAGTCAAAATTGACGAAGCTCCGCAACGTTAGCGGTATGGCATAACAGAAATAGGCGTGGTCCGATGCGTGAGCTGAGGCCTTATCGAGTGGTGCCGTAGGATTTTCACGTAGAAAGGCATCGAGTTGCCGCAAGCACTGAGTTCTTTTTTCGCGAATTTCCCGGCAATGCAATACGGTCCGGATCTCCTGGTGAGTTGACTTCACCTGATCGATGTAGCGCAGCGTGCGGGCGAACAACTTGATCCTTTCATCGCTAAGCAAGGAGTCTTCATTGTAGAGTTCATCTTCTAACAGATGCGTAATGGCTTCATGGGCCTCTTGAAGTCGGTCCAGTTTGGCTAAGTGGGCCTTTATAACCCGGATCCGCTCTTGCCCATACGCCTGGTTTCCAATCACCAGTTTCACTTGCTGATCAATCTCGGCACTGGCATCAGCAAAAAAGTCCCCAATTTCATAAAACACTGACACTACTTCATCAACAGCGGCGTCTAATAGTACGTCATCCTTTTGTTTCTTTGCTGCGAGGTAGTCATCCACGGTTGTTAAGAGTGCGTCGCGGTAAGCACCAAGGTTGACGTTGATGTCGCGGATGTGATGACGATTTATCCCTCGGTTGATGAGGTCACGGAGCGGCTTTGACAGCCGGAATTGGTTTTCACCCGTTGGACGGACTAACCCCAGGGACCGCAAAAGACGCAACGGCGACTCTTCGTCAGGCTCAAAGTCGGCCCCTGTGCGAGCCCCATATCCTCTGGCGATGAGTTCTTTGTATTTGGCTAACGTAGAAAGAAGGCTCTCAACTTCCTTCTGATACCCATCCTGCGGAACGCTCATAGAGATAGATCCATTTGCGTTTCGCCTTGGGTTGTATCCGGCGAAGAGGTTAGCCCTTCAATTTCGGCAATGAATGCCAGTGCATCCTGGATGGCATCTGTTTTGCCTGTGACGATATATCGTTCTGTCGGCTGGTTCTGCAAAGCAACCAGTCCCTCCTTCTCAAGTTCCTTAAATAGTTGGCGCACTTTTATGGAGAGTGGATCGTCCTTCTTCTTCACCCAAACAAGGCGGTCAAGCGTACTTATGTGAACCTGATTGTGTTCGATTCCTGCAATTACCTCTGGGACGCTTAAGACTTCACCTCCCTGAATGAAAACAGCCGCTTCACCCTGAGCGCTATTGATGGCGGCCATCAGTTGCAGAAAGCTCAGGGTGGGACGGATGCGGTCACGCAATCGTTCAAACACTCTTTTTGCCTCATCCTTGGCTCCTGGCGCCTCCGGGAGATGGGCAGCGAAAAAGGCCGTTCCACGGTCATTGGTTTGTAGCTCTCTACCAACCACAGCCAAAAAAGCGTTTATGTCTCGCTTGGTTTGTCCTTCCTCTTTGGCCAACTCATTGAACATTGATGGATTAGTGAATTGGCAAATGAATTCACCTTGGATGAGACGGACGGCAATATCATCAAGCATGAGATCCCTCCATGATCGGCAACTCACTGACGTTGTTGCTAAGGCCTGACAGCAGTTCCTCGATAGGATCGATGATTTCTTCATCCGCCATGACCATTTCACCGGTATCCGGATCTCGCTCGAGGGTGTAGGTTTTATTGAAGCTTGAATAAACAGATTCACTGGCAACGGTACATGCTGAAATCAAATTGATCTGGTTATCTCCGAGCATCTGCAAAAGATAGCCGATATTGATTGGACTGATGTCAGCAAGCTCATCAAGCGCCCAGGTAAAGTGAATGTTACGCCCCTTCCGCATCATGTTCAGAATGCCGACAAAAATGGTGATCAGGATAAGATAACTGGTTCCATTGGAGGCGGCGCTGTTACCATCTGACATGATGTCGAGAAACGATCTTGCCGTCTTTTGTCTGCCGTTATCAGTAAACTTCGTGGCAAAGTCGATATGTTTGTGCAGCTCATTGATGCTCATATCGCCCGAGTTCGGCGTATTGAGGTAAATTTCAATTGCTTCCGCAAGTCCTGATTGTGGCAGCTCGATTTGCGACGAATCAAACCGACCAACATTCTTTGTGTTCTTCCATGCCTGATACTGCTCTGCAATATTGTTTATCAGGGCCCAATCATTCTTGTCTGAATATTGGAACGTGATATCAACCTCAAGATGATCAATCACATTAAAGACAACAGCACGCACCATGTATTCATTCAGGCCGCGATTGTACCGTTGGACTTTCGCCTTGAATTGACGCAAATAATCGACGTAGAGGGTTAATCTGTCGAAATTTTGGGTGGACTGAATGAATGAAGAATAGTCCACATGATAGAAGCCCCCATCCAAGTAGCGATAAAGCCGTTTGGCAATTTGCAAGGGGTCGTCCACGTTCCCAGGATCTGACGTTAGGTGTCTAAATGCACCTGTGCCTGGCGTCCGGAACAAAGGTTGAAGCTCTACGTTGAATGCTCTGATCTGCTCGATTGAGGTTTTCAACCGACTGCGCAATTCTTTAAAATGCTGGCAAAGCTGTTCGACTTCATACCGTTCGTTTATAACTGGTGCAGAGAACGTCTCAAAGTCCGTAAAGATGAGGATGCCATCGTCAATTTTTGCCAGTGACCGTGTTAGCAACCTTTTTGAATGTTCATGATTATCTTCTAATGCTTTTTTCTCTTCAGTAAGACGAGCAATCTCTGTCTCACAACGGGCGGCCGCCTCCCTAATGGATAGGCATTGCTCATTCGTAGCTGTCAATTCCGCGCTCAGTTGTGGATAGCGAGGGTCATAGGTCTCGGATCGATACACTAACAACGCGGTGTGTGCACTTTCTGCCTGCTTGCAAATGACATCTTGCTTCTTCAGCGCATCAAGCTCTGTCGTTAGCTTGGCAACATAATTGCTGTCGATCCCTTTTTCCTTCAACTGATGATGATACTGGTCATGAATTTCTTTCTCTCGCTGCTGGTATTCGACTGTTGCTATGGCCTCTTGTTGGGTCAAAGCGTTTTTGGTCTGTTGGAGAGTTAGATCCGCCTCATGTTCAAACTTCAGTTTTTTGGCTGAAACCTCCCCTAGAAAGCCCTGCTGTTGAGACTCAATGACTTTCATCTGACTTGATATCGTCTGATAACTTGCTTCTTCGGCGGCCAACTGGCTCTTCAACTGCTCTTTGTGAGCCAAAAGACACGCATCTAGGCGGGCATTCTCTGCCGCCAAATCAGCCTTGAACTGGGTGTAAAGGTTGTTTTTCTTCTCGTAATCTGAGCTCGCCAGGGTAACTCGCTGCTCAGCTTCGCTAATTTTTTTGAATAACCGCACACAGGAATTATTCAATCGTTCCTGTTCTTGGCTCAATGTGGCCACGACCTCCTCTAGGGCAAGAACCTGCTCACGAAGCTTGTTATCGTCCCCCAGGTCAAGGTAGTGCTCGGGTAGTGCGGCCACTTCGATTTGTACACCGAAAATAGTGCTGGGATCCGCATCTACCTTGAGTTTTGGTGCCAATCCTTTTGCCCGCAGAACCTCCGGCTTCAACGCGAGGCCGTGAGTTTCTTGCCAGCCGGGGACTTGCTGTTTCAGGAAGGATAGGAGACTTCCGTCCTGAGCATTTACAATCTCTAGCAATTCGGCGAGTTCATCTGCTCTATCATTCAACTGGCCACTGATGGTTGTAAGTTTTGTGTATTCGGCTTCATGTTCTCGCTTGGCTGAGCCCAATGCTTTGTTGGCCAATTCCCTCTCTTGGTTAGCCAATTCCCTTTGATTTTCTAGTCTGTCGACTTCAGCTTTGAGCTTAATCTGAACGGCCAACTCATCTGAGGATAGTGACGGAGCGATCAGGCGCCCCTTGAGTAAAGACACCACCTCAGCCTGTTCAGTCAGTTGCTTTGCCATGGCACTCTTATCGAGGTCGAACTGAGACCGACGCGAAGTCATTTGCAGATCTAACTGCTTATCATGGTCGAGGATGGACTTGTATTTCTCAAACTCGGCGGACTGCAACGATTCACGAATGGCTTGGCGCTTTTCCTGCAAAAGCAACTTTGCCTCATTGAGCTGTGTGGACTTCCACTCGTTTACCTGTTTTTGCCCAGCGGTTATATCGTGAATTTCAGCGGTAATCTGCTCGATACGAGTTCTGACACCTGTGCTGTTTGCTATTAGTTCAGCGTAATTGGGAGGGATCTCCTTCGAAAACGCCTTCAATGTCTGGTCGAGTGATGTTTTCTCGCCATTTAACTGTTGCCAGTGGCCATAACATTCTTTGTAGTCTTTCCGAAGCCCAACAAGACTCTCATCTTGCGTCCTTATCAGGCATTGCATTTGTTCAAAATTCAGTTTGAATGCAGCGGCATCCGTCTCCATCTGGGTTGTCAGAGCATTTTTTATTTGCTTGCCCAGCGCATACAGCCCTTGGGCTCGATCATGTGTGGTTTCGTGTTCGCGGATAAGATTGCCTAGCGTGTTAAAACGCCCCTTAGCGTGTTCAATGGCTCGATTACTGTAGTAGTTGGCCAACCATGCTTCTAATTCCGCCCTTGGCACTGAAATCGTGTCCATCTGCCGAATGAACTCGTCCCCCAAATCACTTCTAGCCCACTCTTCAATGATTTTCGTGAGTTCGGTGTGTCCAGCTTTCCGGCTGAACATGCTCGTCATGAGATTTTTCATCCTGGTAAGGTTTAGGCGAGTTGGAACTGCTGAAAAATGAGGGTCCCGACCTTCCAGCAATTTCCGCGTTTGTGCTTCATGGCCGGGGCAATTTTCGACCATGTATTTTAATGGAATCTCTCTAAGCCATTGTTCAGCCTTGAGTGGCGATTCGGAATCGTCCCTCCAGAAGTCTTCTCTTTTAAATCCAGACTTCACAAAGGTGCGGCGAAACTGCTCTTTGGTGTTGGGGAGGGAGGTTAGTACCAACATTCGCGGCTCGCCAGCAGATAGGTATTCGAAAATGACGTAACTGCCTGACCGTGGGAGATAATACTCAGCAAACCCATCATGACTGAGCGCTTCATTGCGCTTGATGCCAAGTTTCGTTGGGGACTCGCCATAGAAGAGCACCGCCAACTTAATCAGCGTTGTCTTCCCCATGCCGTTTTCGCCCATCACGTTCGTGTGACCATTCAGATCGATGATGTACGAACGCCCTGGCAAGTACGAGTCAATCAGTATGATTCGCGATAACCCATAATCCATACCCAGCTCCATGTGGTATATTTCATATCATATGAAACATAGCATACAAGCTCCAATTGACCATGATTTAAGTCAATTTTTACAACCTATTCGGGTAATGTCCGACCTAGCGCATTTACTCTGCCAGGTCTTGCTCAGCAGCAGATTGAATTGGCGGCTAATCGAGATGAGTTCATCTTGATGGTCATACTACGGGGTGTGTACCAAGAGTAGTGCTAGTGCCGCGGGCCTAGTTCAAGAGCGGGTAACTGTGTGTCGACCCTGTCCGGTGCGTAGAATGCCTGATGCTGTTTGACATGAAATACAGCACCAACAGCGGGGGGATCGGAACCATGGGAACTGCTCGTAAGGGAGGAAGTGTTTCTTCTCTTGAAAAGCGGTCAAGAGCCGCTTTGTTGTGCGGGAGAGCTGGGTCACTACGTAGATAAAGCCCCATCACCAAGATCCGATGAGGCTACATTTCAATCAATCATAGGAGAATGGATTACCAGATCGCCCCCACATTTTTGAGCTGGCAGCGTTTCGGTGTTCTGGCATTCACTGTCTTAACGTATTCATTCCAGGCTTTGGTATCTGTCAGTTCTTTCTTCTTGGCATCCACTTCTTGTTGCAATACCTTACAGTCGGCCTCCGCCTTGGCCACTTCCTCTTGTCTTGCTGTTATGGCCTTCATTGCCTCTTCTTCGGAAACCTGCTGATAGGCCCGTTTGCCATTCAGGATCAATGTTTGGTCCGTCTCCTTGTAAATCCCGGTCACCTTACCCATGGGGACATCCATCGTTAGGCTGTTGTCCTTGAGGGTTACCGGAAACTCTTTGGTCTGGAGTGTACCGTCCCAAAGACTGTTGTCGTAGACCGTCATCAAATGGCCGCTGCCATTTTGCGTGATGTGCAGATAACCAAACTGGTTGCCTTGTGCTTTCCAGTATCCGAGGAAAACCTTGTCGGCAGAGCCACAGGCAGAAAGGCCAATCAGGAGCATCAAGCAAAACCACTTCTTCATAACAAACAGTTCCTTATGTATGTAGTAAAAGACTCTCCAGAGAATAGTACGCTAAATCAGCTCACTGAGACACATACGAGGCTTTGTTGTCGATGTAAACACCGGGGATGACGATTTCTTTCCTTATATTAAGGTAAGGCCGGTTTTACCGGCCTTACCCCTTACTGTGCAAACACAAAAAGTTTCCAACGAATATCACCCTGCGCAGACGTGTGCTGATGGTGATTTTGGGGGGGGATTGTTTTCCCTCCGGCAATGGTTACTTCTTTATTGCAGCCAACACACTTATAGATGCCTTCATAATCACATTTCTCGCCAGGTTTATGTATTTTATCGAACGCCGGGTTGGACTCTGTGTTGGCCTCTTGTACTTGTGCTTTATTACCACTCCTAACTAAAGCCATTCTTTTTACCTTACTAGGACAGGGTGAGATTACCCATGATTTATGTATGGTTATTTGGCTGGATTTCAAGTTGCCACGGGTGAATTTTTATTCTTTTACCTGTGTAAAATGGTATGGAGCTTGTCGGGGGGATTGTTCCTGTCTTGTCTCATTTATTTCCAAAACGTCTCATCTATTTCCAAAAATGACAGCCTCCTCCCACCAGCGCCACCGCCGATGCACTGTGGTGCGGGGACCGAAATGGCCGGGTACGCCAATCCTGGCAACCTCGAGCCAGGCCGCCGATGGAGTGAATGGCTGCGGTCTGCTGTGCCTCCTCATCGGCCAACGGCGGCAGAATGCCGGGTAGCCGACTGGCCAACATGCTTTTGCCGGTTCCAGGTGGGCCGAGAAACAAGAGGTGATGCTGGCCACTGGCGGCAATTTCTAGCGCCCGCTTGCCGGTTTGCTGACCGATCACATCTTGCAAGTCGGCGCAGTATGCCTCCGTGTGACTGAGGTCTGACATCTGTGCCAGCGGCAGCTCAGTCTGACCGGCGAGCCAGGCGCTGAGGTGCAACAGGCTGTCACAGGTATAAACCTGAGCCGAGGTGATGAGTCCGGCCTCCTGACTATTGGCCGTTGGCAGGACTAGCATGCGCTGAGCTCGCTGGGCAGCAAGAATGGCCGGGATAGCACCGAGGATCGGGCGGACGGCTCCGGTAAGTGCCAGCTCGCCGAGAAATTCGCAGCCAGAGAGCTTCTGCCCGGGAAGTTGGCCGGAAGCCACCAGAATGCCGATGGCAATCGCCAGATCGAAACGCCCCCCTTCTTTGGGGAGATCGGCGGGAGCTAGGTTCACCGTAATATGAGCGGCCGGGAAGGTGAAGTTGCCATTGATGATGGCGCTGCGTACCCGGTCCCTGGCCTCTTTCACCGAAGTTTCAGGGAGCCCGACGATGCTGAGGGCTGGCAGGCCATTGCTGATATGAACTTCGACGCTGACCAGCGGCGCCTGGATGCCTAGGCTGGCACGGCTAAAAACAACAGCTAATGACATGAATTGGTCACTCCTTGAAATAAAATTCTGACGGGTCATTTATATATGGAGTTTAGTGTTGGTTTAGTGGCTGTCAGCTGGCGGTTTTCAGTGGTATGTCACAGCAAAAAGAGTTGTGTTAAAAAAAATCATGTGCTAGTTGTAGAGGCCGGATGCCGCTGGAAGCGGCAAGAATCAAGGTTTTTGGATATCTCATGCGCAGCCTTATCGTCGTCAGCATTATTATCGTGGACCTAGTGGTGGTGATTATTCCACCGCTCGGGGCGAGATTGGCTGACGTCAGGTAGGTTCCAGACATCCAGAAACGCAGCAAACGACCCCCGAGGCTCAAAAGCTCGGGGGTTTTTTTTCAGCCACGCGATGGCGCTCAGCACAAGGACGTAAACGATGAATGGGGCTCAGTACATAGTCAACGCATTGCACCAGCAGGGAGTCACCCAGGTATTCGGGTATCCGGGTGGTGCCATCATGCCGGTGTACGACGCTCTGTACGATGGTGGAATTCCGCATCTGTTGTGTCGTCATGAACAGGGCGCGGCCATGGCGGCCATCGGTTATGCCCGCAGTACTCGTCAGGTTGGGGTCTGTATCGCTACCTCGGGACCGGGGGCGACCAATCTGATCACCGGTCTGGCGGATGCCATGCTGGACTCCGTACCTGTCGTGGCTATTACCGGTCAGGTCGGCCGTGATTTTATCGGTACCGATGCGTTTCAGGAGATTGATGTGCTCGGCATGTCGCTCTCCTGTACCAAACACTCCTTCATGGTCACAAATCCGGAAGAGCTGGGGGCTGTGATCGCCGAAGCATTCCAGATCGCCCGTTCCGGTCGTCCAGGCCCTGTGCTCATCGATGTGCCCAAGGATGTACAGATGGCGTTGGTCGAGGCAAAGCCGGTGATGCATCTGGTGGATGAAACGGTTCCTTTGTGTGATTTGGCTCTGGCCGAGGCTCGTCGTTTGTTGGCTGCAGCCAGTAAACCCGTGTTGTATGTGGGTGGTGGTGTCGTGCTGGCGGATGCGGTGGATGAACTGCGCTCATTTGCCGCGACGACGGGTATGCCGGCGGTGACCACATTGAAGGGGATTGGTACCCTGGATCCGGCGAGTCCCTGGTTTTTGGGAATGCTGGGTATGCATGGCACCAAGGCGGCGAACCTGGCGGTGCAGGAGTCGGATCTGTTGCTGGTGGTCGGTGCTCGCTTCGATGATCGGGTAACCGGCAAGTTGGCAGCGTTTGCTCCCCATGCCAAGGTGATCCATCTCGATGTGGACGCTGCTGAATTGGGTAAGCGGCGCGCCGTGCACGTGAGCCTGCAGGCGGATTTCAAGCAAGTGTTGCCGGCGCTGGCCATGCCTCTGCAGGTGACGGCGTGGCAGGATCACTGCCTGACCATGCGCGAGCAGTTTGCTTGGCGCTATGACCATCCTGGCGACACCATCTATGCCCCCTTACTGCTGAAGCAGCTGAGTGATGCCTTGCCGGAAAATACCGTGGTTACCAGCGATGTGGGGCAGCATCAGATGTGGGTCGCCCAGCATATGCAGTTCCAGAGTCCTCGGAATCACATCTCCAGTTCGGGTCTGGGCACCATGGGCTTTGGCTTGCCTGCTGCAGTGGGTGCCAAGGTGGCTCGCCCTCAGGATGAGGTGGTGCTGGTGAGCGGAGATGGCTCCTTCATGATGAATGTGCAGGAGCTGGGTACTCTGCGTCGCGCCCAGTTACCGGTCAAGATGGTGCTGCTCGATAATCAGCGTCTGGGGATGGTGCGGCAGTGGCAGGAGTTGTTCTTCGACGGCCGTTTCAGTGAAACCATACTCACCGATAATCCGGATTTTGTTTGTATGGCCTCGGCCTTCGGCATTCCGGGAGAAACCATCAGCTGCAAAGAGGAGGTAGCGCCAGCGCTGGCACGTCTGCTGGCTAGCCCTACCGCCTATCTGTTGCACGTCTCGATTTCTGCAGATGACAATGTCTGGCCTCTGGTACCACCCGGGGTCGCAAACGAACACATGTTGGAGGCCAAACCATGAAACAGCACCAAGTCACTATTTTCGCCCAGCCGCGTCCTGAGTTGCTGGAGCGCGTGTTGCGTGTGGTGCGGCATCGTGGCTTCCAGCTGTCGGCCATCAATATGGCGCCGCAGCCCGATTGCCAAGAGCTGCGGATAACGGTTACTGTCGCAAGCGAACGACCGATCCAGCTGTTGCTGTCGCAACTGACGAAGTTGATCGATGTCTTGCAGGTTGATACTCAGGCGCTGGATGTAGCGTCGCAGGAAGCTTTTCAGATCCGGGCTTAATGAAAGGAATACATAGCAATGGCACAGACCACTAAATATATCTGGTTTAACGGCGAGCTGGTTGAATGGGACAAGGCTCAAGTTCACGTCATGACGCATGCATTGCACTACGGCTCTTCCGTGTTCGAAGGCATCCGTGCCTACGATACGCCGAATGGTCCGGCTATTTTCCGACTGAAGGAGCATATCCAGCGGCTGTTTGATTCGGCCAAGATCTACTGGATGGATATGCCCTATAGCAAGGAAGCCATCTGCGAGGCGTGCCGCGAGATCGTGCGGGCCAACGACCTGAAATCCGGCTATCTGCGTCCGCTGGCTTTCGTCGGCAACGTGGGTCTGGGTCTGCACCCGCCCAAGGATGCCCATACCGATGTGATGATCGGTGCTCTGCCCTGGGGAGCCTATCTGGGCGAAGAGGGGTTGAAGAACGGCGTCGATGTGGCGGTTTCGTCCTGGAATCGACTGGCACCGAATACCATTCCGACCGGCGCCAAGGCGGGCGGGAACTACCTCTCCTCCCAACTCATCTCCCGTGAAGCCAAGCGTCACGGTTATGCCGAAGGGATTGCGCTGGATGTGAATGGTTACCTGAGTGAAGGGGCGGGCGAGAACCTGTTCCTCATCAAAAATGGCATCGTTCATACCACACCTGCGACTTCGGCGATCCTGCCGGGCATCACCCGCGATACCATCATCACTCTGGCTCGCGAGTTGGGCTATACGGTCAAGGAAGAGGCGCTGCCTCGCGAGGCGCTTTATCTGGCCGACGAGATCTTCATGACCGGCACCGCCGCCGAAGTGACGCCGGTGCGCTCCGTCGACAAGATCCAGGTCGGTGCCGGTTGCCGGGGCCCGATCACCGAACAGCTGCAGAAAGCCTTCTTCGGCCTGTTCAATGGTGAGACCGCTGACAAATGGGGTTGGTTGACCCCGGTTCACGATTAATCCGTGTGGAGGCGCCTGGCGCCTCCATTATTTTTGTTGTTCGAGAGTGTCTCCATAAACTCTCTTCGTTGTCCCGCTAGCGGGTGCACGCAGAGGCCAGTTTTTCGAGCCGCTTTTATGGATCACATTGCCGCATTCAGGGAGAGTTTCATGCCTAAGTACCGTTCCGCTACCACCACCCAAGGCCGTAACATGGCCGGAGCCCGCGCCCTGTGGCGTGCCACCGGTATGACCGATGATGACTTCAACAAGCCGATCATCGCCGTGGTCAACTCCTTCACCCAGTTCGTGCCGGGTCACGTGCACCTCAAGGATTTGGGGCAGCTGGTGGCGCGGGAGATCGAAGCGGCCGGTGGGGTTGCCAAGGAGTTCAATACCATTGCCGTGGATGACGGTATCGCCATGGGCCATGGTGGCATGCTCTACTCCCTGCCGAGTCGTGAACTGATCGCCGATTCTGTCGAATACATGGCTAACGCCCACTGTGCCGATGCCCTGGTCTGTATCTCCAACTGCGACAAGATCACCCCGGGTATGATGATGGCGGCCATGCGGCTGAACATCCCGGCGATCTTTGTCTCCGGTGGTCCGATGGAAGCGGGTAAAACCAAGCTCTCGGATCAACTGATCAAACTGGATCTGGTGGATGCCATGGTGACCGCCGCCGACGACAAGGCCAGCGATGAGGAGGTGGCCCAGATCGAGCGCTCGGCTTGCCCGACCTGCGGCTCCTGCTCGGGCATGTTCACCGCCAATTCCATGAACTGCTTGACCGAGGCGCTGGGCTTGAGCCTGCCCGGCAACGGCTCGCTGCTGGCCACCCACGCCGACCGCCGGGAACTGTTTCTGGAAGCCGGTCGGCGCATCGTCGAGCTGGCCAAGCGCTATTACGAGCGGGGCGACGCTTCGGTGCTGCCGCGCGCCATCGCCAGCT
>RRZU010136236.1_pt1 | contig 12413 bp, 9 predicted proteins | sample 2165561 | NCBI WGS metagenome assembly RRZU01 (sample SAMN10456909, study PRJNA506462) | wastewater metagenome | isolation source: wastewater sludge | place: USA: Moscow, Idaho | reverse complement strand
CTGGCTGGGCACCGGCTTCATCACCCTGGCGATGATCCTGCTCGGCCTGGGTGGCCTGCACCTCACCCCTGCCCGAAGCCGGGTCGTCCTACCGCTCGGCACCGCCGCGCTGGCCGGGCTGACCCCGTTCTGGGACTTCGGCACCTCGGGCCTGGAGACCTCGCTCACCTTCTGCTGGATCGCCGCCTGTTTCTGGGCGCTGGCCCGGCGCTGGGCGAACCGCCCGCGCCAAGCGCTGCCCGCCTGGCGCCCCTGGCCGGTGGCGATGCTGATCGGTCTGGGGGTGCTGATCCGGCCCGACCTGGCGCTGGTCAGCCTGGTGTTCGGCGTGATGCTGCTGTGCCAGTCCGAGCGCAGGGTCAAGGGCTGGCTCGCGGCCGCGGGCGTCGCGCTGGCGCTGCCGGTGGCGTACGAGATCTTCCGCATGGGCTACTACGCCTCGCTGGTGCCCAACACCGCGCTCGCCAAGGCCAACGGCTCGGTGGCCCAGGGGCTGCTGTACCTGCGTGACTTCGTGCTGACCTACCACCTGTACCTGCCGGCGGCGTTCGCGCTGGCCCTCTACGCGGTGGGCATCGTCCGGGGGTTCGGCGATCGCGACCCCGGCCTGGTGGCGCTCTGGCTCGGCCCCCTGGTGGGGGTCGCGATCCATGCGGGCTTCGTGATCTCGGTCGGCGGCGACTTCATGCACGCCCGCTTTCTGCTACCGGCCACCGTGCTGCTGTTCGCGCCGGTCGCGGTGATCGGGGGCGCCGCCTGGACCCGGGTACTCGCCGTGCTCACCATGGTGTGGGCACTGGTGGCCGGGCTGGCGCTGCGTCCGGCCTTGTGGAACGGCATGATCGTGGACGAACGCAGCTACTACTCCGCGTTCGTGCCCGACCGCCCGGGGGCGATGGTGATCGCCGAGAACTGGGCCGCCGACGTCGGCTTTCAGCTCACCCGGCAGGCCGCCCGCGACCTCGCCGATGGACGGTCCTACTTCGTCGACATCACCAAACCGGACGACAAGCTGCCCACCTACAACGGTGAGGGCGTGTACGTGGTGATCAACTCCCTCGGTATCGCCGGCGTCGGGGCAGGCCTGAAGGTGGTGATGATCGACCCGCCCTCATTGGGCGACCCGATCGGTTCACGCCTGGTGCTGCCGCCCGATGCGAAGTACCGGGTGGGGCACGCCTACAAGCCGGTGGTGTGGGCCATGGCCCGCTACACCGCGTCCGATGTGTACCCGCAGGATCAGGCGTTGAACGATGCCCGGGCGACCCTGGCCTGCGGTGACATTCCGACCCTGATCAGCGCAGTCTCGGAGCCGTTGACCTTCCAGCGGTTCATGACCAACCTGGCGGTGGCGCCCAAGCTGACCATCCTGCGTGTTCCGGTGGATCCTGCCGAGGCCCGCGCGCACCTCTGCGGCTGACTCACGGCTTCCCTCTGCCGGCTTCCCTCTGCCGACTGGGTAGATGGAGCCAGCGGACGGTGCGGCGATCTCGAGATCGCTGCACGGTTTCGGGTTGGCTGCACGGTTTCGGGCTGCAACCCGAAAGTGAGCGGCGTCGCCGAAATCATCGGGCGATCTCGAGATCGCTGAGTCCGATGGCGCGGCACCAGCGATCAACGGGACGGGTCTCGACAAGCTCGGCCACCGGGACGGGTCTCGACAAGCTCGGCCAACATGACGGGTCTCGACAGGCTCGGCCAACGGGACGGGTCTCGAACGACGGGCCCGCGAAGCTTCGCGCTGGCCCTGGAAAGTAAGGCGGGGGTTCGGGGAGATGGGCTGAGCGCGGGTGCGAACACAGCCCCGGCGATAGACTGACGCCGATGCCCAGTTCAGTCACCGACCTGCCCACCACTCCCCGCGAACTCTCCGGCTGGGGACGCACCTCGCCCGGCCTGGCACACGTGCTGCGTCCGACGTCGGCCGAACAGATCGTCACTGCGGTCGCCGCGGTGGCAGACGCCAACGCCGATCGACCGGCCTACCTCAAGCGCGGCATCGTCGCCCGCGGACTCGGACGTTCCTACGGCGACGTCGCCCAGAACACCGGCGGCCTCGTGGTCGACATGAACGGCCTCGACACCATTCACGAGATCGACACCGAGACCGGCATCATCGACCTGGACGCCGGCGTCAGCCTCGACGCCCTGATGCGGGCCGCGCTGCCGTTCGGGCTGTGGGTGCCCGTGCTGCCCGGTACCCGCCAGGTCACCATCGGCGGCGCCATCGGCTGCGATGTGCACGGCAAGAACCACCACTCGGCGGGCAGCTTCGGCGATCACGTCACGTCCCTTGACCTGCTGGTGGCGGACGGACGGGTACTCACCCTCACCCCCGAGGGCTCCGCCGACGACCCCGATGGCAACCTGTTCTGGGCCACCATCGGCGGCGTCGGCCTGACCGGCATCATTCTGCGGGTCAAGCTGAAGATGACCCGCACCGAGACCGCCTACTTTCTCGCCGACGGCGTGGTCACCAACAGCCTCGACGAGACCATCGCGGTGCACTCCGACGGCTCCGAGAGCCGCTACGACTACAGCTCCGCGTGGTTCGACGCCATCTCGGCGCCACCGAAGCTGGGCCGCGCCGCCCTGTCGCGGGGCAACCTGGCCACCCTCGCCCAGCTTCAGGAGTACGCACCCAAGTTGGCCGCCGACCCGCTCGCCTTTCATGCCAAGCCGCTGTTCGAGTTGCCGGACGTGTTCCCCAACGGACTGGCGAACAAGCTCACGTTCTCGGCACTCGGCACGGTCTGGTACGCCAAGTCGGGCAACTACACCAACAAGATCCAGACCCTGACCGGCTTCTACCACCCGCTGGACATGTTCAGCGAGTGGAACCGTGCCTACGGTCCCGCCGGCTTTCTGCAGTACCAGTTCGTGGTGCCGCCGTCCGCGATCGACGAGTTCAAGGCGATCATCGGCGACATTCAGCGCAGCGGCCACTACTCGTTCCTGAACGTGTTCAAGCTGTTCGGCGAGGGCAACCGCGCCCCGCTGAGCTACCCGATGGCGGGCTGGAACGTGTGCGTCGACTTTCCGATCAAGCCGGGCCTCCACGAGTTCCTGGCCGGCCTGGACGCCCGCATTCTCGAGTTCGGCGGACGGCTGTACACGGCCAAGGACAGCCGGACCAGCGCGGCGACCTTCCACGCGATGTATCCCGAGATCGACTCCTGGATCGCCACCCGGCGGGCCATCGACCCCGACGGCGTCTTCGTCTCGGACCTGGCCCGCCGCCTCGAACTCATCTGACCCGAGCACCGCTGACCCCCGCTCACGCACCGAAAGCGAGACCCATGTTCGACGCCGTCGGCAACCCGCAATCCATCCTGCTGCTGGGAGGCACCTCCGAGATCGGGCTGGCCATCATCAGCGAATACCTGCGTCGACAGCCCGTCCGCGTGGTGTTGGCCTGCCAGCCGGGCGACCCGCTGACCGAGGCCTCGATGGACGCGTTGACGGCGCAGGGCGCCACCGCCGTCGAGGTGCTCGACTTCGACGCCACGGCTTTCGACACCCACCCCGGGGTGATCGAGCAGGCCTTCGCGGGCGGTGACATCGACCTCGCGATCGTGGCTTTCGGGCTGCTCGGCGACGCCGAAGAACTGTGGCAGAACCAGGCCAAGGCCGTCCAGATCGCGCAGGTCAACTACACCGGCGCGGTCAGCGTCGGGGTGCTGCTCGGCGAGCGGTTCAAGGCGCAGGGCCACGGCCAGATCGTGGCGATGAGCACGGTCGCCGGCGAGCGCGTCCGCCGATCGAACTTCGTCTACGGCTCGACCAAGGCGGGCCTGGACGGGTTCTACCTCAACCTCGGCGAGGCGCTGGACGGGCTGGGCCCCAAGGTGTTGGTGGTGCGTCCGGGCCAGGTGCGCACCCGCATGTCGGCCGGTGTCAAAGAGGCGCCGCTGACGGTTGACAGGCAGGACGCCGCCAAGCAGATCGTCCAGGCGATCGCCGATGGCAAGACGCTGATCTGGGTGCCGCCGGCCTTCCGGTTCGTGATGATGGCGCTGCGGCATGTGCCGCGTCCGGTGTTCCGCAAGCTGCCGCTCTGAAGGTGGGCCGGGGCTGACCGGCCGCCGACCCACGCGCAGAGCGCGGGCCGGGCGTAGGGCGCCGCTCAGAAGAACCAGCCGACCCGCATCGGCCGCGGGTTGCCCGTCTCGACCTCGATGAAGTGCTCACGGCTGAACATGCCGGCGAAGGCCGGCTCAGGTAATGCCAACATGCCCTGCACGTCGGTGACCTGGCTGACGTGGCAGGCCATCACCTCGCGCCGCCGGGCCAGGTAGTCGCTGACATCCACTTGCAGCGCGATCTCGGCCTCGGGAGTACCGAGCGGGTTGCCGTCGTTCATCGGCGCGTCCGGATCGAAATCGTTGGCGCCCGCGATTCCGGCCGCCTTGGCCGCCTCGAACTGGGCGCGGGAGGCGTCGCGGTTCATCGTCGCTTCGAACAGCCGCGGACGCCCGGGGGTCAGTTCGGCTGCGCGGCGCACCACCTGGTGCACCTTGATGTGATCGGGGTGGCCGTAGTTGCCGTGCCAGTCGTAGCCGACCAGTACCTCAGGTCGCTCCTGTTCGAGCAGGGCGACCAGCCGCCCGGCCGCCTCGTCGAGATCGGCCTGCACGAAGGCGTCCGGCTCATCGTTCTGCTGCCAACCGGCCATGCCCGAATCGGAATACCCCAGCCAGTGGACGCGGGCCACGCCCGCCACCTCGGCGGCGCGGCCCGCCTCGGCCATGCGGCGCTGGGCGACGGTCTCGCCGGGCGCCAGGTCGTCCGGTGCCTCTCCGTGCTCACCGTGGGTGGCGAAGACCACGACGACGGTGTGCCCCTCGTCCGCGGCCCGGATTATCGAGCCGGCGGTGAGGGTGCCCTCGTCGTCGGGGTGAGCGTGAACAAACATGATCGTGGACACGGCCGCCATTATGCCGTCCGCCGAGCGCCCACCTAAGTATCGTGCGCCCGCGAAGCTTCGCAGGCTGGAGATACTTAGGCGGGCGCTCGGGTCAGAAGAACACCAGGTCGCTGATGGTCACCATGCCCGCCGCGGCGAACACCTCGATCGAACACGTGTCGACCAGTACCGTCACCTGCACCGTGCCGGGTTCGCCGGGCACCTCGGCCCACTGCCGCGTGCCGAACCCCTCGTGAAAGTCGTCGGTGCCCACCCCGCGGCGATCCAGGCTGAGTACCCCCTGGTGGTACTCAAGCGCCACACCCTGAATGCTGATCCGGTCGCCGCTGCGCAGGGTGTGGTGCACCAATGCGTCCGCCGGCAACTCGCGCACCGGACGCTGCCGCAGCCGGTAGCCGTCCTCCAGGTGCACCAGGTCGAGTTCGCGGGGGATGGTCATGATGCTGCGGCCGCCGGTGAGCGGCACCTGGTTGGCGTAGTCCCAGTTGTTCATCCAGCCGATTACGACGCGCCGTCCGTGCGGTGCATCGGCGAACGACACCACCGCGTAGCAGTCCCGTCCGAAATCGAACCAGTCGTAGCTGCGTAGCAACGGATCGTCCAGGCCGAGGGTGCGATCGACCGAGGTGCCGATGATGCGGTCGGGGGTGAAGGCATGACCGTCGAAGTCTCCGCCGAAGTACTGGCAGCCGCTGCCGCCGGCCACCGCGCCCGGGTTCAGGTTGACCAGCAGCACCCATCGGGTCTGATCCGTGCCGGCAACGGCAACCTCGAACAGGTCGGGGCATTCCCAGGCTCCGGCGGCCGCGTGAGCCGGGCCGAACGTGGAGGCGTGCGTCCAGGTGATCAGGTCGGGGGAGCGGTAGATCACCACCTGCTGGTCCTCGGCCTCGACGGCGACCATCACCCACGAATCGCCGTGCCGGAACGCCTTGGGGTCGCGAAAGTTGGCCGAGCCGCGGTCGAGCACCGGGTTGCCGGCGTAGGTGGTCCAGTGGCTGCCGCCGTCCAGGCTGTAGGCCAAGCACTGGGCCTCGGTGCCACCTCGTGGGCTGCCGGGCAGGTAGTGAGCGGTGTAGATGGCCACCAGCGGCGGCCACTCAGCGGTGCCGAAACCCGTCGAGTTGGTCGCATCGAACACACAACTGCCCGAATAGATCTGCTCGGTGTCGGTGTGCCACAGAGCCACCGGGTGCTCGGTCCAGGTGACCAGATCGGTGGACGTGGCGTGTCCCCACGACATGTTGCCCCAGCTCGAATCAGACGGGTTCGACTGATAGAACAGGTGCCACGTGCCGGCGTAGTGAATCAGCCCGTTGGGGTCGTTCATCCAGGTCGAGCGGGGCGAGTAGTGCCAGCGGGGGCGGGAGTGCTGGCGCGACATGGTGCGCAGCGTACTGGGTCACCCGACGCCGGGGCCTCGGGAGGCGGTGGAACCCGCTCGCCAGGTTGGGGCGGTCGAGTCGGTTGAACCGCTGCGCCGCGTGCGATGGACGGCTGGCAGTCCCGGTCTTGGCAGGCCCGGTCCTCGCGAGCCGGACGACCATCGCCGCGTGCCTCCCGGCTCAGCCAGGATCCATCGATCTCCGGCTGCTGCGCGCCCACATCCGGGCCCCTTGGCGTCGCCGGCACGCTCACCAGGCGACCCGGTGTGCCCTCACGCGGACCGGCTCGCCAGCCCACCCGTCTGGTGCCGCTCGCGACGCCGGCCTTCGGTGAGCCCGGCTCAGGTGAGCGCGTCCACCACTCCTGCCGCGAGCGCCTTCGCCACGGTGGCGCGCCAGGCCGGCGAGCGTTGCAGGGCCAGGTCGGTGGCGTTGCGCATGTTGCCGAGTTCGAGCATCACCCCGGGCACCTCGATCAGGTTGAGCCCGGCGATGTCGGTTCTGGCATGAATCGCCGTGCCGCCGCCGATATAGGTGGAGCGCGGCATGGTGCCGGTCGCGTCCAGGCGGGCGCGCAGGTCGCGGGCCAGAGCGAGCGAGCGTCGCTCCACGCCGGCGCCGCCGATCATCGTTGAGCTGACGATGATGTGATACCCGCGAGCGCCCTTGGCCAGGTTGCCGTCGGCGTGCAGCGATACCAGCAGGTCGGCGTGCGCCGCATTCGTGCGTGCCGCCCGCACATTGACACAGGGACCACTGCCGGTGTCGTTCGGCCTGGTCAGCACCACTTCGGCGCCGAGACCCCGAAGCCGCGCGACCAGTTGCTGCCCGGTCGCCCAGGTGAAGGCGTGCTCGGCGAAGGTACCGCCGGCGGTGCCGGAGGAGTTGCAGGCCTTGGTGCGTCCGTTGCCGGCCGGCACCTGACGGTTGAGCGCCTTCGTCCAGACGCCGTTGTGGCCGGGATCGACCACGATGGTGCGTCCGGCCAGGGGCTTGCCGATCACGGACGGGCTGCCCGAGCCTGACGCGCTCGTCGCCGAGGGCTTGGTGCTGGCCGTGGCGGGCGTAGTAGTCCTGGCGGGCGTACTGCGAGACGGTGCCGGGCTCGGCTTGGCCGATGCAGCCGGCGGGGTCGTGCTCGCCACGGGTGCTGGGGTCGACATCGGCGGGGCGGTGGCAGAACAGCCGGTCAACAGCATGACCAGCACCAGGCAGAGTCCGCGGGGCATGCCTGCAGCCTAGGACGTCAATCGCCCTCTTCGTCGCTCGCCAGCGGCCGGTCGTCGCGGAGCGTCCGCGGCAACTGATCCTCGATGGCGGCGGGCCTGGTGACCAGCGCGCCGACCCAGAACAACGGCACGGTCAGGGCGATCAGCACGATCAGCGGCACCGTCCAGCCGTCCGTCAGGTCGTGCAGCAGGCCGATCAAAAAGGGTCCGGTCGCGGCGATCAGGTACCCCACCGACTGGGTGAATCCCGACAGCGCCGCCGTGCCCGCCGCGGTGTGGGCATGCAGTCCGATCAGGGTGAGGATCAACGGAAACGTGCTGGTGCCCACCCCGACCAGCAGCGCCCAGACGACCGCACCCTGCTGGGGTGCCACCAACAGCCCGACGTACCCGGCGACGTAGGAACCCACGAGCACGCCCAGCATCGGCAACTGAAGCCGCTGGCGGGTGCTGAGGGCCGGCACCAGAAACGACAGCGGAATGCTGATGCCGGTGATCACGCCCAGCAGCAACCCCGCATCGGACGCGCTGAAGCCGGCCTCGCGGTACAGGTTGGCGAACCAGCCGAAGATCACGTACGCGTGAAACGACTGCATGCCGAAGAACACCGCCATCAACCAGCCGAGGCGGGTGCGGGCGACCGCCGCCAGGCTGATCTGCCGACGGTCGGACGGGGCGGCGTCCGGACGGTCGTGGGCGATCAGTCCGATCCACGGCAGCACGGCGATGGCCGCCATCAGGCCCCAGGCGGCCAGCCCGTGGCGCCAGTTGCCGTAGTGCTGCGCGATCGGCACGGTCAGCACCGAGGCGGCGGTCAGGCCGAGGGCCAGCATCGTGGAATAGACGGCGGTCATCAGGCCGATGCGGTTCGGAAAGTGGCGCTTGATCAGCGACGGCATCAGCACATTGGCGGTCGCCATGCCCGACAACGCGACCAGGGTGAGCAGCAGGAACGTCCAGGTGTCGGTGGCCAGGCTGCGGCCGAACATGCCACCGGCGGCGGCGATCAGGGCGGCCAGGGTGAGCCGGTGCGGCCCCACCATCCGGGCCAGTTTGGGCGTCAACGCCCCGAAACAGGCGAAGGCCAGCACGGGTAGCGAGGTCAGAACTCCCGCTTCCAGCCCGCTCAACTGCAGGTCATGGACGATCTCGGCCAGCACCGGTCCCACCGACACCGCCGCGGGCCGAAGATTGAGCGCGAGCAGCACGATGCCGATCACCACGAGCAGATGGACGCCGCGGGTGTCGGGGCGGTCAGGCTCGGGGGGCATAGTCACCCGCGGGAGTGTAGGGGAAGAAACCGAACCAGAATGTTGTTGACACATCAGCTAATGAAGCGCTGATCAACGAGCAATCGGTTGGTTGAGCGTGTCGAAAAAGCTGGTCGCCTGGGGCTGGACACGCTCGAGCAGCAATTGCTCAACGCTTCACTGAAGGAGTGAGCTGATGACTGAACTGTTGCCGAGCACCACCCGGATGGGACGGGTCAGCCTCGACGTCGGCGACCTGGCCGGGCAGACGGCGTTCTACCGCGACGTGCTGCTGTTGGACGTGCTGAGCGAGGACGGGCCGGTGGTCGAGCTGGGCCGCGGCGGGCAGACGCTGGTGACGCTGCGGCACCGTCCGGATCTGCCCAAAAGTGAACGCCGTAGTGCGGGGCTGTTCCACACAGCGATCCTGCACCCGGACGAGGGGTCGCTGGCCGCGACCCTGGCATCCGTCGCTGCGCGCACCCCGCAGCTCTACACCGGATCCGCCGATCACCTGGTCAGCAAGGCCTTCTACCTCGACGATCCCGAGGGCAACGGCATCGAGCTGTACTGGGATCGTCCCCGCAGCGAATGGACGTGGCGTGACGGCCGGGTGACCATGGACGCGCTGTACCTCGACCCCAACGAGTTCATCGGCAGCCATCTCAGCGATGATGCCCGCAACCACCTGGCGACCGAGCCCGATCGGCGTGGTGCGCTGGACGGGCTGGCGGGCACCGTTGGCCATGTGCACCTGAAGGTCGGCGATGCCGAGTTGGCCAAGCGCTTCTACGTCGACCAGCTCGGGTTCGAGCTGACCGCACAGTGGCACGGGGCGGTGTTCGTGGCGGCCGGCGGCTACCACCATCACATGGCGATGAACACCTGGAACAGCGCAGGCGTGGGGCTTCGCGCCCCCGCCCTGGGGCTCGGCCGGGTCGACATCACTCTGCCCACGGACGGCGACGTCGCCCAAGCCGCGGCCCGGCTGCGAGCGTTGGGTCATCAGGTGCGCGACACCGGCGCACTGGTCGAACTGGACGACCCGTGGGGCAACCTGGTGCGGCTGAGCAGCTGAATCGCCGCGTCTGAGCGGCCCCAAAATGATGGTGTGAGTCTGGGCCTTGAGTACAAGGCCCACACTCACATCGTCTTTGCGGACCGCCGGCAAGTCGCCCGTCAGCGGCGGTCCAGGCGGACACCTACCCCGTCCCACAGGGCGGTGTAGAACCGCTGCTTGATCGGATCCGGCTCGATGCCGTAGGCGGCGAGAAACGTGGGCGGCCAGCCGGGGCCATAGTTCCAGCCGAGGCTCTGCAGGGCCGGGGCCAGGTCGGCCCAGCGATCGGCGACGCCCAGCCCGCCCAGATCGACATACGCGCTGAAGCTGCCGTCGTCGGCGAGCAGAAAGTTGGGGTTGCAGGCGTCGCCGTGACACACCACCGGATCGAGCGGGGGAGCCGCACCCACAAAACGGGGGTCCAAGCCGAAGTGGGCGACCCGATGCTCGACGGACCAGCTGAACGGGCAGCCGTCCAGCGGCACCGTGTCATGAAACCGGCGTAGCGCGCGCCCCAGTTGCGGCACCACATCGGCTGGACGATCCCGCCACGGACGATCCACCGCAGAGCGTCCGGGCAGGCCGGCGGTGTGCAGCCAGTGCAGGTCGCCGTGCCGTCCCGAGTCGAGCAACCGGGGCGCAGCAACGAACTGCACCACCCAGGCCAGCCGGGCCACCTCGGCCTCGGGGTGCCAATCCGGGCCGGGCCGCTGCGCCTTCACGTACTCACGACCCGCACCGATCCGATAGGTCAGCCCGCCGTCCTCGTTGCGCCAGACCGGCTCGACGGACTGCCCGCGCGCCAGGGTGTGCACCCAGTCGGGCACCGTGACGTCCGCGAGATCTGTCTGCCACTCCAGCGGTGAGCTCACGGCAGTTGCTTGACCAGCCGGACGGGTGCCGTGCGTCGGTACGACTGCTCGACCAGGTCGGCGACCTCGGCCCAGTCCACCGCGGCGGCGCGAAAGTTGAGCCCGATCCAGCCGTACGGACCGTAGTAGGCCGGCACAAAGAACCGGTCGTCGTCGCGGGTCGCTTCGAACGTGAGCAGGTCGGGCAGCACGAGCACCGACTGCGACCAACGGTCGTCGTAGTGGGCGCCCTTCACCACGCCGCCGAAGATGGCGAAGATCTTCCTGGTGTAGAACGACGGATGACCGTGCGCATCCTTCTCGGCCGCCTCGGGTAGGGCCAGGCAGATCGTGCGCAGCCGGGCCAGGTACTCATCGTCCGGTTCGTAGCGTCGCGGATGGGTCATGGCGTCGATCATGGCAGCGCCGTCCACCCCCGCGCCGCGTGGGCGATCGTGCTCGATGAATCCGGATGACGCCGACGCTTACTCGGCAGAGAACCCCGAGGCCCTGGCGAAGCTCGTGTTCAAGGGCAAAGGGGGCACGCCCGCACGGCCCAGGCTCAGCTCGGCACCAGTGCGGTCACCGTGGCCTGATCGGATGCGTGCAGGCCACGCTGCACTTCGTGCAAGGCACAACAGACTGGCCCCTGATCTGCGTTTCCGCAGCTCAGAGGCCAGTTTGCTAGGCGCTAGTTGTCAGAGGTCGTAGTACACGGGTGTCCGGCGGAGCCGGCGAGTGTCATGGACCACTGACAACGCTAGTTGTCAGAGGTCGTAGTACATCTCGAACTCGTGCGGGTGCGGACGCTGCCGGATCGCGGTGATGTCGGCGCGCTTCATGTCGATCCAGGTGTCGATCAGGTCGGGGGTGAACACGTCGCCTGCGAGCAGGTAGTCGTGGTCGGCCTCGAGCTTGTCGAGCACGCCCTCCAGGGACGGCGGAACGGTGGGAACCTTGGCGTGCTCCTCGGGGGGCAGCTCGTAGAGGTCCTTGTCGACCGGGGGCAGCGGCTCGATCTTGTTCTGAATGCCGTCCAGGCCGGCCAGCAGGCACGCGGCGAACGCCAGGTACGGGTTGGACGACGGGTCGGGGCACCGGAACTCGATGCGCTTGGCCTTGGGGTTCGACCCGGTGAGCGGGATGCGAATACAGGCCGAGCGGTTACGGGCCGAGTACACCAGGTTGGTCGGGGCCTCGAAGCCGGGCACCAGGCGGTGATAGCTGTTCACCGTCGGGTTCGTGAAGGCGAGCAGCGACGGCGCGTGATGCAGCAGGCCGCCGATGTAGTGGCGCGCCATGTCCGAGAGCTGGCCGTAGCCGTTCTCGTCGTAGAACAGCGGGTTGCCGTTCGACCACAGCGACTGGTGCACGTGCATGCCCGAGCCGTTGTCGCCGAAGATCGGCTTCGGCATGAAGGTGACGGTCTTGCCGGCGGCCCATGCGGTGTTGCGAATGATGTACTTGAACTTCATCACCTCATCGGCCGCGGCCAGCATGGTGTTGAAGCGGTAGTTGATCTCGGCCTGGCCCGCGGTGCCGACCTCGTGGTGGGCGCGTTCGACGATCAGGCCGGACGCCTCCAGGTTGCGCACCATGTCGTCGCGCAGGTCGGCGAAGTGGTCCAGCGGCGGCACCGGGAAGTACCCACCCTTGTACTTGACCTTGTAACCGCGGTTGCCGCGGCCGTCGGAGTCGGACTCCGCACCGG
>RRZU012409180.1_pt1 | contig 12416 bp, 11 predicted proteins | sample 2165561 | NCBI WGS metagenome assembly RRZU01 (sample SAMN10456909, study PRJNA506462) | wastewater metagenome | isolation source: wastewater sludge | place: USA: Moscow, Idaho | reverse complement strand
ATTGAATTAAAATTAAAAATCTTTTAAATTTGTCATCATTATTTCTAAAATTGTTTATATTTCTATTACAAAAATCTTCGAGCTCACTGTAATCTAGTGTATATGAATTTTTTATTGATATAACAATTATAGGGATTATGTTCATCCAATAGAATTTTTCTTCACTACCTTTGAATTTGTAATTACTAGAAGTACTATTATATTCTAAAAGATCTCCTAGGATTAATCTAGTTGTTTTTATTTTTGTAATTTTACTGTGAAGATTTATTTCACAGTAATTAGTAGCGTATACTCCACTAGCTGAAACAAAATCAGTATAATATTTGGATAAAAAATCATTCATATTCTTAGGAATGTTTATTAATTGGGGAATTTCATGGAATATATTAATATTTTCAATACCTAATATATTCATTCCTGCAATATTTTTGATTATCATAGGTGCCGTTATAAGAGTATCTACAATATTTACATAATAAATAGGATGATTAGCAATTGAAAAACAAGGAGATTCATTATAGTATTCCATTAAATCTATTGCTTCAGGAAAAAGAGTTTGAGAAACAAATGTATTTCTAGCCCCTTCTGATGTTAGTGACATTAAAATATATATAATAATTTTTCTTATATAGAATCTATTATTATCTTGAAAAATATAACATTCTTCATTTGATGAATATAAAGATTGCTCTGATTCATTAATTTGAAATTCTTCAACTATTACCCCTAAAAATTTACCCATAAAGTTAAGATGAGGAAACTGTTGTGCTAGATTAATATATTCAATATCAGATAATTTGATTTTTTTATTGTAAGTGTTTAACTTATCAATAATACTATTTTCTATATATATTTGTTTTGATGTAGAAGGAGGAATATTAATATTGCTAGATAAAAATTGATTTGGAAAATCAGTATTTGACAAAAGTAATTTGCGTACCATTATAAAATCTCCCAGTTATTATATTTATCTGTATATGCTAATAAAAATTATAATAATAATAGCTTATTTATATTAATTTAATGAATTATTTTTTTATTAATTTACAATATTACTCATTGTCTTTTTTTAAAGGATTATTAAATATCAATTAATAATTCTTTATCAATATTTCATGTCGTGGATATTTTATACCTGTATGTCCAATTTCAACTATTTTAAAATTATGGTATTTAACCCACTCAATTAAAAGGTTATTCCGTTTTCCTCGATGATATAGTACGTTTGAAAGCATAAATTTATAACCTTTATTATGAATATTTAATAAAAATGTTAGCAGAGCAGATTCACTATCTGCATCCCATCCATCCATACCTCTTTTGCCATCATTATATTCAGCATTAGTAACAAAATATGGTGGATCAAAATAAAATATAGTGTCTTTGGGATAATTATCAATTTTCAATTCATTATATTTACCATGTATTGTAGAATATGTAGGCGATTTAACTTTAAAGTTTTTTATTCTTTCTTTTATTCCTTCATTGTATTCATTATTTCCTACCGGTGTATTCATTTTTTTTGAATTGTTAAATCTAATCATATTTTGAAATGCGTATATTTGTAATGTAAATAAATTTATACTTGAATTATTATTGTTGTAAAATTCTCTAAAATTTATGTAGCTATCTTTATTCTTTTTTTGTAAATTAAATTTTTTAATAGTTTTTTCTACTTGAGCAATTATTTTATTACTTTTATTATTAAGTATAAATTCAATAATTCCATAAATATATGGGTTATATTCATTATATATTACTTTATCTAAAGCAAAAACATTTGCTCCAACATTAAAAGCTCCTCCCATTGAATCAACAAAAGTTCCAACATGTTTTGGAAGTTCTTTAAAAATTATTGGAAGTAAAGTATCTTTACTTCCTGAATAATTTAATGGAGATTTATTAATTTTTATATCTTTTTCAAAATATATTATAACTTCTTTTAGTTTTTCTCCATCCCCCTTGGAGCTAGAATTATTTGTAGTATATTCACGGTATTCATTAGTTTCTATATAAACTTTGTTGTCAACAGCAAAATATTCTGCTAATTTTACCAATTCATCAATTTTAACAATAGATTGGTTACTGTAACTTATCAGTACATGTTTAAATTGAATTTGTCTAAATAAATCTTCAAATTCATAAAAAGCTTGCTGTTTATTAGAATAATTAGAAAATTCTCTTTTTGTTCTTCTTCCTGTTTTTCCAAATATTTCAGGGTAATCATATCTAGCAACAGTTTCAAGTAGATGATATGAGTTGGTATATTGTGTGGTAGTATAAGGAGGGTCAATATAGATTATATCACCAGAAATTTTTCGTATTAAATCATTACTATTATCACAATATACTTCATTATTTAGATTTATTTGTTTACATTGAATCATACTCAATGGTTCTATTATAAATTGTTTAAGTGCTCTTGATTCCCAGAATTTTAAAAATGCTTGATATGTTCCTGTTGTGTTTGATATTCTTGGAACACTTTCAATTAAAGAAGCTAATAAAAAAAAGTATTCCTTCTCATCTATAATTCCTGTTTCATAAAAATCTTCAATATCTAGTCTTATACCATCTATCTTTATAGCATTTTCTTCTGTTATATACATTCTATCTGCAATTGGAGTGTAGTTTTTATATATGAAGAAATTATCTTGAGGTTTATATTTCTTATTATTTAAAAATTCAAAAGGAGATACTTTATATTTTTTATGAAATTTTAAAAATAAAGGAGTAGTATTATTTAATAATTTTGCTTTACTTATTACATTGGAATAATACATGTAATCATTTGAAATAATTTTATAATCTGATTTAAAATGATCACCAACAGATCCTGTACCAGAAAATATATCTGCAAATATATTACCTTCAATTTTATATTTTTTAATAATACTTTCTATGAAATTCAAAAGTTTTGTTTTGTTGCCCAAATATCTCATATATTACCTTTAATATTTTTATAATATATTTTATAATAATATACATTAATTTATAATAAAATACTGTAAAAAAATAGGTTGCTAAATATGCTTAAAAAAATACCAAAAATTGGTCGTCCGAAGAAAACAAAAGAAATGAAAAAAAGTGAAAAAGTATTTGTAAATTTAACTATGAATGAAAAGAAAAAATTAGAACTTAGAGCAATTAAAGAAAATTTATCTCTTTCTCAGTTATGTCATAAAGCATTAAGAGATATGAAATACATTTAACTATATATAAAAATTATTATTTTAATTAATTGAATAAATTCTGTCTACTTTTTTTTGGTCATTCCAGTTCAGGCTAATATAAGTTATAGTCCGTATAAATGGGATGGTTATAGTATATTAGAAATTAATGAAAAAATTACAGAGTTTTATTGTAAAAAGGATGGTTGGATTATTACTTTTAGTTCTAGCTTGAATGAAGACAGTATACAAAAAATAGTTAAAGATTTTAATCTTGAGCAAAATATTCAAAAGATGTATATTTTAAAACATGATTTTACTGCAGATATTATAGAAAATGTAGTTAATTCTATAATGTATATAAAAAAATCTAAAATAATATACTAGTTAGTTTCTTCCTATTATTTATTGAATATAAAATTTTTACTCTATCATATTCCTACAGCAAGCGAATCAATTAGCTTTTCAATTCTGAAATATCTGTATTAACTTGTATTGAAATTATACTCAGATATTTAAATTTTAACTATATTATTACTTTTAATTTTACATTTGGAATGACTTCAGTGAGGTATATAATTTTACAACTAATCAAAACTTTATTTTAATATTATCAATTTTTATTATACACATATAAAATTGATTTTAATAAAAACTATTATAAAATCACTTAAAAAAAGGAACTTATATTATGAAAAATCTATTATCAAATTATTCTGAATCTCACATCTAAAACTAGAGATTGTGGGATGGTTGATTTGAAAAACAAGATGATATCTTCATTTGTCTATTCAAATCTTTATCCAAGTAACTTTATGAGGTAAAAACTTAAATAGCTATAGTACAACCTTGTTTTTTTCTTTCCAATGATTTGTTAGGACCTCCATTTAAATAAATGAAGGAACACTTCCATCATCATCAATATTTATTACAAGATTGTATAGCTGTAAATCCATAATATACCAATACTCAGATTCAATATTGGTTATATGATCTTTAATTTTTAGTGAAACTGGAGGAAGTAGCTCCCCTAATTTTGTCACTATTTCATCGATATAATATTCATGAATATAATAAGCATCGCCAAAAGATTTCTGGCTTTCTGAAAAATAATCACTAATTGACTTTAGTTTCCACTCAATTTGAAAATGCAGACATAAAAAGCGTATATTTTCATAGAACACTTTAAGATATAAAACTCTATCAATATCTACCCCCATAAAACAATCTCTACCGGTATTCTCTTTAATGAAATCCGTATAACGTGCGTAATTTGATAAAAATGTATTTATATTTATATCTAAGTTTTTCCAATGTTTATCAGAAAAATAAGAAAATATAAAATTTTCTAAAGTTGAAACTTCAAGCTTATCTTTCTTGTAAATCTTATAAGAAAATGTATCCTGTTTAATATAGGAATAGAAGTTTTTTCTAACTGACTCTTTAACTGACGAATAAAAAACCTCTTCAGTTTCTAGGTCAACAAGACATATAAAGACTGGAGTGGGAAACTTCATCCAGTAATTCGTTGTTGATATGTTTATTCCTGAAAAAGTAAAATAGTCATTTTTCGTCCACTTTATTTTTTGTTTACCTTTTAGTTGAACTGAAATAAGTTCACCTGTAACTTGATTTTGATTGTTTACTAACTCGATATAACAATCAATTCCATAGTCTCGTTCACTAACTTCTCTAATAATCCAATGGTTGGGTATATTTCTAGAGAATATTTTATAAGAACTGGCCTCAGTTACATGTTTTGCATCTCTAGTTGGTAACTCCATTTTATTATTCCTTTCCATGTTTTAACTATTTATTAGATAAGTATTATATATAAAATAGCCTAAAAATCGGGATACGATACACAAAATCTTTATTAATAGGATTTTTAGCTAAACTCATAAACATATCTATTAATTTTTTTTACCTTCTCTTGCATTTTGTAAAGTATTTTGATAATCAAATATTTTCTATATTTTAAAAGTTTATTTTTATGCCAAAGGCACTTGCCATAAATAGTACAGGATACTTTTTAGCCCATTTATTTGATTATATTTATTGATAACGGATATTCAATGTACCTTTAAATTCATTTTAATAATTGACCTCTCCTCCATTTCACATATTTATCAATTATTCTATTTATAGTATTTTTATTGCGTGCCATAATATTCTATTTTTAATATAAAGTTTGTTTACCTATTTAGTTGTATATTTTGTTGTATATTTTGTACATCTATTTCTAATTGAGATAATTTGCTAACATTTAATTCCAATATTTTATATTCTCTTTGAATGTATTTTTCCCTTTTGTTAGATAAATGATTAAGAATATCAAATTTTCTTTCATAAAGTATAGTGTATAGAAGAGATGCAACAATTGGAAATGCAGCAAATATCCATGCCCATTGCTCCATAACATTCCACTCAAATTTATAAATAAAGATAAAAAAGCATACATAATATCCGATAATTAAACTACCCCAAATAGTTTTATACCTATCAATTTGTTTACTAGAGTTTTCATCTGCAATTTTTTTTAATTTTTTTAATGCTTCTAGTTCACTATTTTTACTTTCTAGTAACTCTTTTTTTTGTTCTTCCGTTAATTCTCTTATTGACTTAATATCATCTTTTAGTTTTGCATTTTCTTCTTCACTTTTAATAGCTTTATTCTTAAATTTGTCTTTTTCATATTTATATTTCTCAATATCTTTAATACTTAATGTATCTAAAATATCTGATAAACTCTCTTGTGATATTTCTTCAGGTTGTTTAACTTCAGATTTTAAATTAATAATTGTATCAATAATTTCGTCTTTATCTATTTTGCCATTTTGTACCAGTTGTTGTAATTCAGAATATTTTTTATGTACATTATTATTAATATTGTTTGATAATACTATTTGTGCTTTTGTAATTACGTCAAATATTTTTGGAAAATTAGTATTACCAAATCCTTTATTTAGCTTTAACCAAAATTTATTTATTAAAAAATCTAAATGCGTAACTAAAGGTACTTCTCCTTGTGTTTTGAGATATTGATTCCATGCAATTTTAAAAATTTTTGAATTTCCACTAAGTAAAATATACCCAATATTGTAAAAACTATTGTTAAATCTTTCTGCTCTTAATATATTAATAGAATTTAATTTATTTAAAGAATTACTTATTTCATATTCTTCATAGGGTGTATTTTTTTCTAAATCTTGTAATAAATCTTGACTTATTAGGTTGTATTTATAAGTATTATCTGTTATATAGTTTTCTGTCGTATCAATATCAATATTATAAGTTTCTAATAATTTAAAAAAGCTGGTTTTTTTTGAAATAATATCACTACCTTTAGAACATCCTTCAATAATGCTATTCATTGCTGTTTTTGAAGGATCGATTTTGGTTGGTTTATCTAAAAGGTATGCAGCTTTTTTAAAATATCCGTTAATCTCATCTTCAGTTGTTTTAAAATATTTAAAAAATATTTTTCTATTGCTTGAATTTATTTCTTTTACAAGTTTATAAAAATCTTCAAATAAACTTTTATACAGTTCTCCATTATAACCTGCAAAATGAAATAATATTTCAGTGTCTAAATAAATTACTAAATAATCAACTAGTTCTTTTCTTTTTTGTGTGATTTCGCCATACCTCACTCCTGAATATAAAATCACACCTTCTCTGATAATATTTAATTGTTTTTTAAAGTCTAAATTATTTTGATTTGATATTATAAAACTACTAATATCTTCATAAAATTTATTTTCAAAGCCATTCTCATTTAATAAAAATGAGCTAAAGCTTTGTGAAATCTCATATTTATCATTTTGTGTTAATATTTTATGACTTTTTCTTTCTATATATGAGTATAGATTAGCAATTATTTGTTCATTATTTTCAATAATTTTTTCTTGTTTATTATCAACGATTAGATTTTCACTACTGGCATCATAGCTTATGCTATAGTAACCTTCTGACTTTTGTACACCTAGTCTTTTTAAAGCTGTTCTAATTATTGACTCTGGAATTTCAAAATCAAAATCTTCTTTCAAATTTAAATATATATCTTGTGCTGTAAATCTCAATAAATTTTTTGTTTTAATTGAACTTTTTATAAATTCAATAATAATGTCATAGTTGTCTTTTTTAGAATCATATAGTTCTTTATATACTGCATAAGAAGCAAGATTTTTGGATATTGATAGTTCTGTCTTATTCATTTATTAACCTATTTGTATATAACTATTTATTAAATATATATATTATATATAAGTTATCCTAAATAAATAATATTTAAATATCGTATATTAAAAAAACACCTCTAAATAAGGTATTTATAAAAAATTGATACACAAAGATAAGTTATAAAATGCATCTTTTTATTTTATTTAAAAATTTAGTTTCAATTTTTTTACTCACTAACTTAGAATTTTTATTTATTAAATAAAAATTCTTATTTGGATGGAATTTAAGAAATAGTATCAATAAAGATGATATTAAAGAGTTTAATCATTTTGTTAAATGAAGTAGATGGAAAAATCATAATACTTAATAAATATTTAATGTATAAGGTCATACAATTTTCCGAAACCATTATTAAATGAGTGCCTATGCTATTGATTAATTATTTTTATAATAATATATTGTTCATTTTGATAAAAAACTTTTTCATTTTTTTTGATTTTTAATTTACTCATTTTAATCCTTTGGGATTAATTGTTGAAGCCATTGTAATTTTTTTTGTAAAATCTACACATCTAGGATTATTAAATACCAAGTTCCAAATATATGGAATATATTTTAACCTATCAAATTGATTATTTGTTATTCTATCTAATAATTCTTTTATTTGTATCTGTATATTTAATTTTAGAAGTTCATTTTTGATTTTATTTTCTATTTCTTTATTTTCTTTAATAAATGCGAAATTGTATATTATTTTTATATTATCCATATAAATTTTATCGATATTTGCATCTGTAAAAATAGATAATTCTAAATTTTTTTCTTTTTTGATTTTTTGTTTTTGTAATTCGATTTTTTCTTGAAGTTCTATATCATTTTGTATTTTAAATATTGGTTTTACTTCAAATACTTTTTGTGTACCATCAATATAATTTACTAATGCATCAGGAGTATATCTTCTTTTTTTATCTTGATATATATAATAAATATTAAAAGGTTGTTCTTTATAGCTTTTAACTTGTTCATCAAACTCAAGTAATAAATAAAAATCATGCTCTAGTTTTGATTCAAGATTTATTTGTCTTTTATTTTTATAACTTGAAGAATAGCCTGTTACAGAAATATGGCTTTTTTTAACTTTTCTAACAAACATAATAGATTTACCTTTTATAAAATATAAATTGATTTTAAATATTTTATACTATTTTAAGTATAAATAATATATAATATATATTATTTATACTTAAAGGATAATTAAATGAATAGTTTTTCTTTTTTTACTAAAACTGGTGAAGAAAAATGGATACAAATACCTTATGAAAATGAATTTATAGACAAGGATATTCAATGGGGAAAGAATGAGGAATTATTTACTCCATCTTTTTGGTATACTCAAACTATTATGAATGAAATTACTAATAATGAAATTTTAAATTATCAAATAGGAACGGGTTCACTTATTGAAGAAACTATTGCTTGTCTAATTGGAGGATATGGAATACCTTCAGAAATTGGAAATGCAAAATTTAGACAAATTCAAGTTCATTTAAATGAATTGTTAATTTTACCTAATTTAGAAAAAATAGAATCTATAATGTCAAAACCTTTAATTAACAATAAAAAACAAGAAATAAAATATCGTTTTATAAAACAAAAATCTAGATATATTTTTGATGCACTTTTAAAATTAAAAAATATTGAAGAAACTAATTTTTCAGATCTTGAATTAAGAAATGAACTTTTGAAAATAAATGGTATTGGTCCCAAAACAGCTTCTTGGATTGTTAGAAATTATAGAAAAAGTGATTGTGTAGCAATAATAGATATTCATATTCATAGAGCTGGGCTATTAGCTGGTTTTTTTAATATTAAAGACAATTTACAAAAAGATTACTTTAAAATGGAAAAGAAGTTTTTAAATTTTTGTAATAATATAAATCTAAGTGCAGCTAAAGTTGATGCAGTAATTTGGAGAACCATGAAAACTTTAAATTCTATTGTATTAAAAGAATTAGAAAAACAAGAATTAATTCAAAATTAATACCCAATTATCTGTGCTCCAACTATATTAAAATTTTTATATTTAAAATTCTCTAATTCATTATCAAATGTATATCCTAGAATACATGATTTATATTCATATAAATCACATAATAAATTAATATTTAAATTTACAACTCCTACATCCCTCCAAATTAAACTTTCAGCATTTTTATATTTTTTATTTATTTTAACAATATCTGCAATATAAATAAGAATAGTACCATTATTCTTTAGATCAAACATATTAAATACTACTTCTTTTATAGTATTAATAAAAAAATTTCCTAAATCAATTTCAATTAGAGAATGATCTTCACCTGAATAAATAAAAATATTATTCTCATAATCTTTAATATTAATAATTAATGGACTAATACAGCCTATACCCCCAGATGTTGGAATATATTGCTTTTGCCAAAATAAAATATTATTATCTTTAATACTATCCCTAATTTTAAATGTAAACCAGAGTATTGGTGATATTTCTAATAATGAAAGATTATTACTTATTACTCTTTTACTACTTCTTTTTTGTAATAGTTCAATAAAATAATTATCTTTTCTCTCGAAAAAAGGTAGGTATATTTTATTTAATTTTTTAAATTCAGTCACTTTTACGCCATAATATTTTTTTTTTGGTATAGGACTTTTTAACATTATAAAATATATCCCAATTCATGAAAAACATTTTGTTGTTTATAACATCCTCTACAATTACCACATGCATATCTTGCTTTATGACAAGAATTAGACCAACTTAATAGTGATAATGGTATATTTGATTTTTTAATTAATTCCACTGCAGTTAGATCAATAGCAGGAGTACTTACCTTTAATGAACCCTCTTGAAATTGTAATAATTTATTCATATGATCAAAAAATTCTTTTTTTCCATCAGTATGATAACTATCATTTCTTACACTACCAAATATAATTTCATCTATATCTAAATTATTGCTTAAGATATAACTAGATGCAATTGTTATGAGTAACTGATTCCTAAAAGGCCACCAATCAGATTTTGGTGCAATAACAGATTGACTTTTATTAATCAAATCTCCAGAACCTATACTTCTAATATCAACAGTAATTATCTCATGATTAATACCTATTCTTTTGCATATACTTTTTGAAGCTTCAATCTCTGCTTCTGCAGAATTTTGCCCATAATCTATAGTAAAAGCAAAATCAGGCTTAATCCAATATGCGATAGATGTTGAATCAAGTCCTCCTGACAATAATATGGCATTCATTTAATTCTCAAGTGCATACCAAATAGTTTTATATATTGCTGTAGTATAATTACTCTCAATATCACACCCCGTACCTTCCATCATTTTTAAATCTTCTTCAGATTCATTTTCTACATATATTACAACTGGAATATTTTTTGCTCTTGCATATCCAATTTCAAATATTGTTCCACTATCTAATCCATCAAGAGCAGCCAACATTACTTTTGATTGATTAATACCTTCTATATCCTTATGAACAACTTCACTAGCAAGTCCACGTCCTATATTATGAAAAGGAGAAAATATTTCAATATTATATCCCATTAAATTATTTCTAATTTCCTCAATTAACCATCTTTGTTGCATATTAAAAAATGGACCAGCTATATAAATATTTTTCTCTTTATTTTTTATATTATTATATGTTGGTAGATTATTAAATTTATTGTCAAGAAAATTATCTTCTATATATAAACATTTTGAAGAGCTATAAACGCTAACAGCTTTCGATGCATTTTCAACCGACTTTTCTATAGTTTCATTCTTTATTGCCCAATAATAACATAGCATTGTGGCAAAAATATCTCCTGTACCAATTGAAAATACATTATCAGTTCTATAAGCTGAATAATATTTAATACCTTCATGAGAAATTATTGCGCCACCTAATGGTCCTAATTTAACTACTACAGCTACAGTAGTTTTTACTAATAAAGAATCTTGCATGTCTTCTATATTATTTTTTCCAGATAATAATTTTGCTTCATTTAAATTTAAAACCATCAATAATTCATCTGCAATAGAACCATTATCGAAATATAATTTGGGAGAATGTGATGATTGTGGATCATATACAACTTTTTTTGAATTAACTTTTACATCTCCTTCTAGAAATCCAAACCTTAAAACAACATCATCTGAAACATTAAATATTTCATTCTTAGTATTATTCAAATCAATTAAAGAAGGATTGATTTTAGGAGATGATAATGTATTAAAATATTTAAAAGAAAGTGTCTTGTTAATTTCTTTTAAATCTAATTCAACTGAACCACTACTAACTAAAGGATCATATTCCAAAACACTCAAATAATTTTTATCTATATATGTGCAAAATTTTATTTTTTCTACAAAATGAGATAAAAATTTTGTTGCTCTCCATCCTGAACCATATAATTCTTTCCAATTGTCATATACTGACTCTTCTAAATAAGTACCTCCTACAATTGTCATTATGCTTTACCATTACATCTAATCACTAAAATACAACTTCCATCATTAATTTCTTCTATAATACCAAATATTAAATATCCATTTTCTAAACAATATAGAATATCTTTTAGGGATATTCCTGCAATAGAACCAAGAATTTTATTATCAGCAGTAACTGCCACTACGGATTTATCATTTTTCTCAATTTTTAATCTATCATTAACTTTCAAAGAATCCAAAATTTCTTCTTTTACTGAGCTTAATCTTACTTTCTCAAATAATTCCATACAATTTAAAACATCAGACCCTCGATCACTACCAAAATTAATACCGCTATCCCCACCAGACATACTATGTTCCTTTCTATATAATAATTATATTGTTGATATTATAATTAAATTACTTAAATATAATATTATTTATCACTTTTAATTACAATATATAAATTTTTATTTTAAATTATAAAATGCTTTAATAATTTATTATTAGTTTTTATTGTAATTAAAGATTTATTTCTATTTATTAATATAATTAAGTTTATTTTAGTCTTATCAATAGATATAAAACTATCTAT
>RRZU011448100.1_pt1 | contig 12416 bp, 8 predicted proteins | sample 2165561 | NCBI WGS metagenome assembly RRZU01 (sample SAMN10456909, study PRJNA506462) | wastewater metagenome | isolation source: wastewater sludge | place: USA: Moscow, Idaho | reverse complement strand
CGCGGTCTACCGGGTGCTGGAGCACCTTCCGGTGAGTGCCCTGGGCAAGCTGTATCTGAGCACCGCCTACGGGCAAACGCTGGGCTTGAGCCGGACCGACGCCATTCCGGCGAAAGAGCGCGGCTTGCACATGTACCAGGACCTCGCGCCGGTCAACAGCCTGGTGGTCAGCGCGCAAGACCCGCAGACCTACTACGACAGCGTCACCAGCCAACCCGCCAAATTCATCCGGTTCCCCGGTCTGTGTTTTGTCGAGTTGGGGTTGGGCGCGCTGGCGACGGATCCGATCAATGGCGCGGTGGGCGATCTGCCGTACTCGTTCATGCACCACTTGCGCGAGGCTTTGCTGGAAGTGGACCCGACCGGCAAGCAAAGCAAGCTGGTGCACCGGGTGCATTCGCTGGAATTCCCGTATCGGATGATCAAGAGCGGCATTTATATGGGTAACGGCCCCGATCTGGCATTTTACCCGATGCCATCGCATGAGGCTTTGCGCCGGGATCATAACGCCTGGTGGCGCTCGGCCAATCTGTAAGCGCTTTTTCGGGAAAAAACCGCCGGGGGAAGCGGTTCCAGCGGCGGTTTTTTCGCGATCGCTCGCGCGAGGCGGGCCGATCCTTGCGTCGGCGAGCGGGGCTGGCTGGCTAAGGGCTAGGCGCTGGGGTCGGCCGATCCGGCCTGGCCGGTCGAGCGCACGCTATTGCAGGGCGGCGCTCATCTCCGTGAGCGGACGCGGCTTGCCCATGCCATAACCCTGGGCGTAATTCACGCCGATGGCGCGCAGTTTGTTCAAAATCCGCTCGTTCTCCACGAACTCGGCGATGGTCTCCATCCCCATCACATGACCGACGTCGTTGATGGAGCTGACCATGGCCAGGGAAACCGGGTCGTCGGCGATGTCCTCCACGAAGACGCCATCGATCTTGAGAAAGTCCACCGGCAGCCTTTTGAGATAAGCGAAAGATGACAGGCCGCTGCCGAAGTCGTCCAGGGCGAAGCGGCAACCGAGATTCTTCAGGGTGTGGATAAAACGCAAGGCGTTGTCCAGATTGGCGATGGCGGCGGTTTCGGTGATCTCGAAGCAGAGTTTTTGGTTGAACGACTGCCGGTCCGCCAAGCGCCCCACCAGATAGTCCAGCAATTGGTCGTCGCCCAGCGAATGGCCGGACAGGTTGATCGCGCACAGCGCCAGCTCGTCGAGATGGTCCGGGTTGAGGGATAACCAGTCCAGCGCCGTGCTCACCACCCATTGATCCAGCTTGCCGGCCAGATGATAGCGTTCGGCGGCCGGCAGGAACGCGCCCGGCATCACGATCTGGCCCGATTCGTCCTCCATGCGCAGGAGCAGCTCGTAGTGGTGGCCCTTGGAGCGGCCCAAGGTGGGCACGATGGGCTGGAAGGCGAGCTGGAAGCGCTTTTCCTCCAAGGCCTGGTTGATGCGCACCACCCAGCGCATTTCCCCTTGGCGCCGGGCCAGTTCCGCGTCGTGCTCGACATACAGATGCACCCGGCTGCGGCCCGCGTCCTTGGCGGCGTAGCAAGCGTTGTCGGCGTTGCCGAGCACGTCGCCCGAGCTTTCGCTGGCGGCGTTGATCGGCGCCAGCCCGATGCTGACCCCGACCCGAAAAATCTTGTCTCCCCACGCGAAGCGGAAATCGTTGACGGCGGCGCACAGCGAGTTGGCGACCCGCAGGGCGTCGTGCGTCGAGCAGTACTCGACGAGCACGCCGAACTCGTCGCCGCCCAGTCGCGCCAGCAAGTCCTGCTTGCGGACGCGCGATTGCAGCACCCGGGAAAGCTGGCGCAGCAAGGTGTCCCCGGCCATGTGCCCGCAGGTGTCGTTGATGATCTTGAACTGATCCAGGTCCAGGTAAAGCAGCGCGTGCTCGACGTCCTGTTCGCGGGCGTTCTCCAGGGCGCGCAGCAGCCTTTGCTCGAAAGCGCGCCGGTTGGGCAGGCCGGTGAGGGAGTCGTGGCTGGCCTGATAGGATATCTGCTCGGAGAGGATTTGCGCCTCGGTATTGTCCAGCCACGATCCCACCAGTTCCAGGGGATGGCCTTGGCCGTCGCAAACCAGGCGAAAGCTGTCCCGGATCCAGCGCCATTTTCCATCCCGGTGCAGCAACCGGTATTCGCGGCTCGACGGATGGCTGTCGTGCGCGGGCGCCGGATCGTGCCAGAGACGCGACCGGTCGTCCGGATGGATCAGGCGCTCCCAGATGTCGGCATCGGCCAGCAGTTCCTCGGACCGATAACCCAGCAGCTCGTAAATGTTGGCGCTGACGAAATTGAGAGGCGCTCCCGGTCCCGGTTGGCGCGAGTAGATGACGGTCGGGCTCGCGCTGATCATGTGCTCCAGGAGCGCGCTGGTCCGATACAGGGTGTCCTCGGTGCGCCGGCGGTCGGTGATATCGTGCGCGGCCAGGTAGCCGCCGATAAAACGGGTTGGCTCGTCATCCTCGGACAAGGCGAGGGCGGCCACCTCGGTGATCGCCAGCGGTTCCAGCGTCGGATGGTCGCGGCAAAAGTCCTCGTCCCGCCGCAAGCGCAGCTCCGCGCGCTGGAGTTCCTTGGGGTTGTCGGCCAAGTCGCGCAGCAGTTCCGCGGCTTTTTCCCGATCCGCCGGGACGACCAGGTCCAGCAAGGATTGCCCGATCAAAGCTTCGGTTTGGAAGCCCAGCAGAGCTTTGGCGCGCTGGTTGACGTAGCTGAAGCGGCCCTCGGCATCCAAAATGAAGATCAGGTCCGGGGAGCTGTCGACGATGAAGCGATGCAGGCGTTCGGAGGTCTCCAGTCGCCTGCACATCAATCGATTGCTGCGTTCCAGCTCCAGCTTGCGAGCGGCGTTGGCGAGGCTGCCGAGCAGCTCTTCGGGGCCGAAGGGTTTGCGCAGGAAATCGACGGCGCCCTGGCGCAGGGTGGCGATGGCTTCGCTCACCGAGGTGGTCCCGCTGATCACGATCACCGCCATGTCGAGGCGTTGCGTGATGACGTGATCCAGCACCGCCGCTCCGCCCGTGCCGGGCATCGCCAAGTCCAGCAGCAATACGTCGTAGCGGGTGTCGCGCAGTTGCTCCAGAGCTTGGGCGCCGCTGGTGGCGACGGCGACCTGGTAGTCGCGGGCCACCAGCAATTGCTCAAGGCTGAGCAGTAGGCCGAGTTCGTCGTCCACCACCAGCACTGAGAACGGCATTTCCGCCTCCCCCCACCTGCAAGAATTTCGTTGGGTCGCGCATTCAGGATTTTAAGCCGCGATGTTTGCCTGAATGGAAAATCGACCGATCCAAGGCTTGAAATTGCCCTCAAACCCCGGGTATTTCTCAGAGTACGGTGCTGACTGTCCGACTATGTAATTTTTCTGATAGTTGTAGTTAAAATTTTTGGCGCTTGAAGTCCGGGGTCTTTTCCCGTCGTATCCGGGAAAATGCCTCGACAGTCACAAATGATAGTGATGCCATTTGGTTTCGGCAAGTCTTTGATTTTTATTTTATGTGCCCCTTGTCGCTCGACCGGGGTGAGCCGGCGCATTCAGCTCGGCTCTCTAAAGTTCAAAAGAAAAATCGGCATGGGTACGATTTGCTCTACATTGAGACAATAAAATGAAAATAGCCCCATCAATGATCCAATATGCGGATCATTTTGATCAAAAATATTTGCTTTGCGGTTTGCGCCGAGTTGCGGTTTCGCCGATTTCGCACAAGTTAGTTGCAGGCTTGTGGCAACAGTACCATGAAAATGGTGCCGCCGCTGGGGTTGGGACGATTGCCGACATAACCGTCCAAATCTTCGACGAGGCTTTTGACGATGGACAGCCCCAAGCCGGCGTGTCCGTCGCCCTTGGTGCTGGTCACGGGCTGGAAGAGCTTGGCGCGCGGGGTGCCGACCAGCCCCGGCCCGTCGTCGGCGACCGCGATTTCCACGTACAGACGCCCTTGCCAATTGATTTGATCCTGGGTCGCCACCGTGATGGCGCCGCCCGATCCCAAGACCTCGACGGCGTTGCGCACCAAGTTGAGCAGAATCTGGCGGACGGCATCGCGGCCGCGCGCCAGCGGCGCGAGGGTTTCCGCCAAATGCAAGTGGAGGCGGATGCCGCGCGGGCGGCATAGGGTATCGTCGAGCACCGACGCGAGATCCCGGATGGTTCGGTTCAAATCCACGCCGGGTTCTGTCGCGCCGTCGCCGTCCGGCTCGGTCAGCCGGCCGAAGATGCGGCCGATGCGCTCGGTCTCTTCCCGCAGTACTCTCAGCTCTTCTTGGGCGACGTTTTCCCCCAGCTTGATCGGGAGCAGATAGAGATAGTTGCGCACGATGGTCAAGGGGTTGGAAACCTCGTGCAGCACCGCGCGCAAGCGTTGCCGCTGGAGCAATTCGCGATCTTCCCGGACGCGGACCCGGTTTGCTTCCCGCTGGCGCAATCGGTCGAGCCGGTTCGCCGCCGTCGCGGCGAACGACTCCAACAAGCGCATCTGGGCTGACAAGCGATGTAGGCGCGCTCGCGAGATGCCGGCCACCAGCACGCCCAAGGGTTGATTCGGGGCGTGCAGGGGGAGGCAAAACACCCCGTCCGTTCCCCATAACCGGGACAGTTGACGGTCTGCGATTCCCGGGTTTGCCATCCCATCGCCCAGGGAATGATGCGCCCGCCGTTCCTTGAACGCCCGCGCGACCGCGTTAGCAGCTCCGTCGGGATCGATAACGAGCTCGCGCAGCAAACCTTCGGTTTCGCGGGCGCGCAACATTCCCGTTGCCGATTCGCGAAGAAAAACGTGGGCTTGGCTGAAATCGAACAAAATGCACGCGCAACGGACAATCGCGTCCAGCAGGGCGGGTTCATCGTCCGCGTCGCACAGCGCCCCGCGCGCTTCGTTGAGGATGGCAATTTCGAGGAGGGTCCGCCCCAAACGGGTTCTGGTCGCGCCAGCCTCCGGTCGGACGGATTCGGCATCCGATCCATTGACCTCGCCGAGCGCTTCACCGGAAGGCTCCCGGATACGATCCGTCGAAGGCGCCGTGGTCGGCGCGGACGCGATGGGATGCCCCTCGCCCGGAGCAGGCGCGGGGATGTCCAAATTCTCCGCCAGCCGCGCGATTTCCCGGTCGGTTTCGGCGCGCGCTTTCCGCAACAGTTCCGGCGGCAGGCCGAGCAAGATGTGAGCGCTGGCGAAGGCGGTTTCCCCCAGTCCGTCATCCGCGTGGCTCAAGGTATTCGCCGCGTGAATCAGGCGTGGTAGCGGGTGCGCGCCGCGCAACTCCTCGGTGCTGTGATGATGGAAGCGAATGGCATCGGCGACAAACGAATCGAGCCGCCACGTCTCCACCAGCGCCGCGCCCAATTCGCAGTGATCGACGCCGAACAGGCGCCGCTCCAGCGCGGGACCCTCGCTTAGAGCGTGGTCTAGCGCGGCGAGGGTCCGGTCATCGCTCAAGGCGCGGGCAAGCACCGCGAGAGCCCGCGTCTTGTGTAGCGCGGTTAACGCCTCGGCATGGCGGACGCCGATGACGAGCTTGCCCAGATCGTGCAGCAAGCCGCCCAGATAAGCTTCCTCGGGCTCGGGATAGCCCGTCATGCCGGCCAGGCGCCGGGCCAAATGGGCGCAGGTCAAGGCATGCCACCAGTAGCGTTCCAGAACGACGGTCGGGATGCCGTGCGGGTCGGAGCGCCCTTGGTGGATGGCGGTGACGGCTGCGATGGTTTTGACGGTTTTCGGCGTCAGCACGGCGAAGGTGCGCTCCAGGTTCGGCGAGCGCGGCGCCCGGCCTCCGAAGGCGGCGGAGTTCGCCACCGCCAGCATTCGCGCGCTCATCACCGGGTCGCAACCGGCGATCCGGGCGAGTTTCGAAAGCGTCACGGCCTCGTCGTCAAATGCGACCAACAGCGCTTCGGCCACGGCCGGCTGGATGGGCAGGGACAGCAGGTCGGTGCTTTCAAAGGGGAGATGAGCGGCGAAAGATGATTCCGGCATGGTGGTTTGCAATCCCCGATGGAGGGCCAACCCGGAAAAATCCCGATGCTGGATACCTGTCCAAAACGAGAAATGATCGTCTCACTTTTGTAGATAAATACTGAATTGCAACCATCATGCCTAACAACAATAATTTATTTTCTTCATATATTTTAGTTTCTTATCTAATACAATCAGCAAATGCCTAATAATAATACAATCGTTAATTATTATTAACGATGACCTTCAGTATCCGTTGACGGGCAATCAACTGCCGAGTCGGACCAGTTTGACCCGATCCCATGGGATAGACGCCGCGCGGGGACGTGATCGCTCAGGAGGAGGGCGGGGGAGAAAAACGTCGAGATGCGCCAGCCGGCAGGTCGGGCGCCATGGCGAAAGAGCCGGGGCTAAACCAGATGAGGCGGGCTGCGGGCGGAACGCGATGGAAAAAGCGGAGGGTGGCAAGGGGTACAGGCCCGGCCGCAAGACAAATTCGACGGTCGCGGTATCCGGCATTCGATTGCCGCCGGAGAGCGAACGGGGGTAGCGGCATCTCTCGCGAACGAGCGGCTGGCTATCGCGGAGAGGGGCGCCAGCCGCTGCCGGGAGTTATTAACGGGTCGGGAACCGTTCAGTAGCGCGGCTGGTTGTAGTAGTAATCCGGCGGCGGGCCGTTATCGTAATAGTAGCCGTTGCGCCGCATCCGGCGAATTTGCCGCTGCTGGGCGTAGATTTGTTGGTCCTGGTAGTCCATCTGGTTGCCGACCGTGCCGCCGATCAGGGCGCCGGCCAGTCCACCGGCCACGGCGCCGTTGTTGTGATCGAGCTGGTGACCGATGACCGCGCCGGCGGTCGCACCCATCAGAGCGCCGTTTTGCGTGTGGTAGTAGGGCGCTCCGGGTGGAGCGCAGGCCGCCGTCAAGCTCAGGGCGGCGGTTAGGATGGCGATCCTGAAAGGGTTCTTCATGGGGATTTCTCCAAGTCAACTCGGGATGGGCTGGGGGAAAAATTGACGGCGATCACCGGCATCGAACGAGCGCCGACGGCGCCGTCATCAAGATCCACATACACCCACACTGGTCGGGATGCAGTATCGTGCCGGCAAGGTGAATATTGCCTGAATGCGACGGGCCGCAGCGATGGCGCCGCAAAATGCCTCAAGGAGAAGGCGAGCGGATGCTCAAGCGCCGTTGCCGTCGAGGGCGAGCCGTCCCAGCAGCTCCCGTCCGACCACCGCCGCCCGCCAACCGTGCCGCAACGGACAGTCTTCGCCGGCCAGCAGGGATTCCACGTCGCGCCGGTCGGCGATGTCGCGCGGCTCGATGCCGCATTCGCCGGCGCGAGCCGCGATCAGGCCCAACAGCTCGTCCGTCCGCTCGGGCCGGGTCGGCGCAAGCTGCGGCCGATGCGGCGAGGTCGGCCACCGTTCCGGCGGCGCGGCGCGGGCGGTGGCGATTCGGGCCAGCAGGGCGTCGCCCTGCTGTTGGCGGATCGCGGCGGGCAAGCCGCGAACCCGCTGCAACTGATCCGAGGATTCCGGCATCCGCCGGACCAGTTCGAGCAGCGCTGCGTCGTCCAGAATCCAGCGGCGCGGGAGATCCCGCTCGCTGGCCTGCTCCTCGCGCCAAGCCGCCAACGCTTGCAGCACCGCCCGTTGCGCGCCGCGCAATCGCCGGTGCTCGCGGACCCGTTGCCAGGCGTTCTCCGGTTGGACGCGATAGCGGTTCGGGTCGGCCAGCGCCCGGAAATCCTCGTCCAGCGATTCCAGCCAGCCGCGCTCCTGCAGCAGCGCGAGCTGCTTGGGGTACACGTCCCGCAGGTGGCGGACATCGTCGGCCGCGTAGGCCAGCCACTCCGCCGGCAGCGGCCGGCGCCGCCAGTCGGCGCGGGTGTGGGCCTTGGCCAGATCGACGCCGAGCAGTTGTTGGACGAGGGACGCGTAGCCGATCTGACTGCCGCAGCCCAGGACGAGCGCGGCCAGTTGCGTGTCGAAGATCGGGGTTGGGACGGCGCCGCGCAGGTGAAAAAACAGCTCCAGATCCTGGTGCGCGGCGTGCAACACCTTGGTGAGCGCCGGATCGTAGAGACGATCCAGCAAGGGGTCCAGCGACGGCAGCGCCAGCGGATCGATGCAGGCGACTTGGCCGGGAACGGCGATTTGGATCAGGCAGAGCTGCGGGTAGTAAGTCTGTTCGCGGATGAATTCGGTATCCAGGGCCAGCCAGGCCGCATCGCGCAGCCCGGCGCAAAAATCGGCGAGCGCGGATTGATCGACGATGTAAAAATCGCTCATGGCCGCCGCCAGATGCCGGATTTCCCCCCGGTCTTTTCCGGCAGTCGGATGTCGGTCAGGGTCATGCCCCGGTCCATCGCCTTGCACATGTCGTAGACCGTCAGCAGCGCGATCTGCACGGCGGTCAGCGCTTCCATTTCCACCCCGGTCCGGCCGAGGGTTTCCACCGTGGCCTGACAGCGAACGGCGTCACGCTCCGGCTGGGGCTCCAGATCCACCGCGACATGGGTCAAGGCCAGCGGATGGCATAGCGGGATGAGATCGGCGGCGCGCTTGGCGCCCATGATGCCGGCGATGCGGGCGATGCCCAGCACGTCGCCCTTGGCGTGGGAGCCGGCCACGATCCGAGCCAGCGTGGCCGGCTGCATGAAAATCCAACCTTCGGCGACCGCCGCCCGGCGAGTGACATCCTTGTCGCCCACGTCCACCATGTGGGCTTCGCCGGCGGGGTTGAAGTGGCTCAGATCGGCCACGGGTTCCTACTTCATCGCCACCAGCAGCGGCACGATGAGCAGGGCGACGATGTTGATGATTTTGATCAGCGGGTTGACCGCCGGCCCGGCGGTGTCCTTGTAGGGATCGCCGACGGTGTCGCCGGTGACCGCCGCCTTGTGCGCCTCCGAACCCTTGCCGCCGAAGTTGCCGTCCTCGATGTACTTCTTGGCGTTATCCCAGGCGCCGCCGCCGGCGGTCATCGAAATCGCCACGAACAGGCCGGTGACGATGGTGCCCATCAGCAAGCCGCCGAGCGCCTTGGGGCCAGCGTTTTCACCCGGCATCAGCCACGCCATGCCGAACGCGACCACGATGGGCGTCAGCACCGGCAGCAGCGACGGCACGATCATTTCCTTGATCGCCGATTTGGTTAACAGGTCCACCGCCCGCGAATAGTCGGGCTTGGTGGTGCCTTCCATGATGCCCGCGATTTCTTGAAACTGCCGGCGCACTTCGCGCACCACCGCGCCGGCGGCGCGACCCACCGCCTCCATCGCCATCGCTCCGAACAGGAATGGAATCATGCCGCCGATAAACAGGCCGATGATCACCACGGGATCGGTCAGGGAAAAATCGACTTTGATGTGGGCGATTTCCAGCTTGTGCTCGAAGTCGGCGAACAGCACCAGCGCCGCCAGCGCCGCCGAGCCGATGGCGTAACCCTTGGTGACCGCCTTGGTGGTGTTGCCCACCGCGTCCAGCGGGTCGGTGATGCCGCGAATCTTCTCGTCCATTTCCGCCATTTCGGCGATGCCGCCGGCGTTGTCGGTGATCGGCCCGTAGGCGTCCAGGGCGACGATGATGCCGGCCATCGACAACATGGAGGTGGCGGCGATGGCGATGCCGTACAGCCCGGCCCAGGAAAAGGCGAGACCGATGCTCAGGCAGACCGCCAGCACCGGCAGCGCGGTCGCTTTCATCGACACCGCCAGCCCGGCGATGATGTTGGTGGCGTGGCCGGTGGTGCAGGCTTCCGCGAGCTTTCGCACCGGGCTGAACTCGGTGGCGGTGTAGTACTCGGTGACGACCACCATGGCGGCGGTCAGGCCCAGCCCCACCAGCGCCGAACCCCAGAGACCCCACGGGTTTTGGCTGCCCATCAGCAGCCAGATGAGCGGCAGGAAGGCCACGGCGGAAATGCCGCCGGCCACCGCCAAGCCGCGATACAGCGCGTTCATGATCTTCTCGCCTTCCCGGGCCTTGACGAAGCCGCAGCCGATGATCGAGGCGATGATCGACACGCCGCCCATCACCAGCGGCAGCGCGATGGCGTTCTTGGCGATATCGCCGACGAACGTCAGGCTGCCCACCAGCATGGTGGCGATGATGGTCACGGCATAGGTCTCGAACAGGTCGGCGGCCATGCCGGCGCAGTCGCCCACGTTGTCGCCCACGTTGTCGGCGATCACCGCCGGATTGCGCGGATCGTCCTCGGGGATGCCGGCCTCGACCTTGCCGACCAGATCGGCGCCGACGTCCGCGCCCTTGGTGAAGATGCCGCCGCCCAGACGGGCGAAGATCGAGATCAGCGAGCTGCCGAAGGCCAGCCCGACCAGCGGGCCGAGATCGGGAACGGCGCCCGTGAAGACGTACAGCAACGCGTAATAGCCCGCCACGCCGAGCAGGCCGAGGCCGACCACCAGCATCCCGGTGATCGCGCCGCCGCGAAAGGCGACTTCCAGCGCCGCGTTCAGGCCGTTGTGAGCGGCTTGAGCGGTGCGGACGTTGGCGCGCACCGAAACGTACATGCCGATGTAACCGGCCACGCCCGAGCAGACCGCGCCGATCACGAAGCCGATGGCCGACAGCGCGCCCAAGGTGAACAGGATGACCGCGCCGACCACCACGCCGACGATGGCGATGGTGGTGTACTGCCGGTTCAGGTAGGCCCGAGCGCCCTCCTGGATGGCGGTGGCGATTTCCTGCATTCGGGGATTGCCGGCGTCCTTGGCCAACACCCACTTGACCGACTGGACGCCGTAAACCAGGGCGCCGCAGGCGCAGAGTAACGCTAAGATCAAGCTTACCGTCGCCATGACAGATTTCCTCCGCAGGGTGAGTAACTCAACAGCATAATTGTTCTCCGAATTATTGTGTGATGTTCATGATGTGCGTTCTTGCGACCATGGCGAATCTTGGTCCAAACTTCGAGCGGACACCACCTCCGGGTCGCCGGGCATGGGAGCCCGAACCAGCATACCACGCTCCCTATAAAGAATAGGTCAAGGATGGCCACAACAAACGGCGGGTCGCCAGAAACCGCCAACTTCCCCGAGGTGCAACAGTCGAACCGTGCGCGTCCGGGGAACACAACGCAAGGTTGCCAAGCCGTGGTTGGTCGGGCATGGCGGAGCGGATAGTTTATTGGTGATTGGCGTGGCGTTCCACGCTGAGCATGATTTCGGCCTTGGCTTCTTCCACGCCGCCCCAGCCGTCGAGCCGAACCCACTTCCCGTCATCGAGATCCTTGTAGTGCTGGAAGAAATGGGCGATCTGGTTCAGCTGCGCCTTCGACATCTGCTCGACGGATTCGATGTGATCGTACAGGGCGCATTCCTTCTTGATGGGCACGGCCAGCAACTTGGCGTCTCCGCCCCCTTCGTCCGCCATTTTGAGCAATCCCAGCGGCCGGCAGCGCACCACGCAGCCGCTGATCACCGGCAAGGGCGCCACCACCAGCACGTCCAGCGGATCGCCGTCCTCGCACAAGGTTTGCGGGATATAGCCGTAATTGCAGGGATAGTGCATCGCGGTGTTCATGAAGCGGTCCACGAACAGCGCCCCGCTTTCCTTATCCACCTCGTACTTGACGGGGTCGGCATGCGCCGGGATCTCGATGATGACGTTGAATTCGTCGGGAAGAAAGTGACCGGCGCCTACTCGATCCAAAATCATGCTGTAGCCCTTTTGCGGCTGTTGGGAAGGGGTCTGTTGCCAAGCGTGTCTATACTACAACAAGGCCGAACGCTTGACAGCGTGGCCGGCGCGCGCCGGCGTGGCCGGTTCGCCATTTGTTGCGGATGTCCGGGGTTTGTGCAAGGTTTATTTCGACCACCATCGGATTCCCGCCCTTTTACCGCTCCACCATCGAGAGTGAAACCATTATGAGAATCGTTCTGCTAGGCGCCCCCGGCTCAGGCAAGGGAACCCAAACCGACTCCATCATCGAACGTTACGGCGTGTCCACGGTCGCGACCGGGGATTTGCTGCGCGCCGAGGTCGCCGCCGGCACCGAGCTGGGCCAGCGGGCCAAGCCGCACATGGATGCCGGCGATCTGGTGCCGTTCGATATCGTCCTGGGCATGATCGAGAACGGGCTGCGAACGCTGGCCAAAACCAATCCCAAGGGCTTCATGATGGACGGCTTCCCGCGCGATCTGGCCCAAGCCGAGGCGCTCGACAAGCTGCTGGCCAAGATCAACCAGCCGCTCGATCTGGTGCTGTTTTTCGAGGTGGACTACGAGGAAATCGTCAAGCGCCTGCTGGGGCGGGGCCGCGCCGACGACAACGAGGAGACCATCCGCAACCGGCTGCGGGTTAAAAAAGAAAAAACCGCTCCGCTGATCGATGACTACACCAAGAAGGGGCTGCTGCGCACCGTCAAGGGGACCGGCACCGTCGATGAGATCGGCCAGCGGATTCGGGCGGTGCTCGACGAGATCGCTTGAACGTAACTCAAT
>RRZU011306965.1_pt1 | contig 12416 bp, 9 predicted proteins | sample 2165561 | NCBI WGS metagenome assembly RRZU01 (sample SAMN10456909, study PRJNA506462) | wastewater metagenome | isolation source: wastewater sludge | place: USA: Moscow, Idaho | reverse complement strand
TTCTTGCCCACCCCCCAGTGCCGCAACGGGGAGTAGGTGGTGATGCCGGCGCACAAGAGCGGCGCCGCTTCTTCAGGGCGCAACCGTTTGGGAATCCGCACAATATAACGTTGATCGACGACGACCTTGGTGGAGTATCCGCCGTAGGTGGGTGTGACGCCGTCCCGCTCTTTACCGTTATAGGTGAAGGCGAGGTGGCCTTCGCAATATTGCTCCAGGCCCTTCTTGCATGCCTGGCATGTCCGGCAGGAATCGACGAAGCAGCCGACCCCCACGGTTTGACCGACGGAGAATTGTTTGACGGAGGCCCCGACTTTTTCCACCGTGCCGACGATTTCATGGCCGGGCACCATCGGAAAGAGTGATCCGCCCCATTCATCCCGCGCCTGGTGCACATCCGAATGGCAAATCCCGCAGTACTGGATCTTGATCAATACATCCTGTTTGCCCACTTCGCGGCGTGAAAATCTGAACGGCGTGAGCGGGGATTGAGCGTTGAGTGCAGCATACCCGTGGACGTCGATCATGATGGTCTGCTCCTGAAAAAATGGCGTGTTTGTGCTGTGATGCAGGCGTCGCTAAGGCGCTTGGGCCGGTTGATGTGTGTCGGGTTCGAGGGTGATGCCGAGAGTGGAGGGGTCCTGTTCCCACGCGCCCGGCGCAATCAGTCCGAGCAACGGAAGAAGGAACAATGCGCCCCCGATGACATCGACGATCCCGGTGCTACTGAGTTTCCGGCCCGTCACTCGGGACTGAGTCTGGTATCCCGTTTTGTGCACTTCGACGGTGAGGTCACCTCTTCGGGGGACCTGATACTGCAACGGCGTCGTTCCGGCTGCGGTGCCATTGATGAGGACCTGTGCGCCGGGTGGCTCTGAATTGACCATCAGTGGTTGCGTGCTTCCACCGAAAATTGAGCAGCCGGTCAGGCTGAAATGAGACGCGATCAGGGTTGCGACGATGGCACAACGACTTGCGCTGGCGGTTCTGGCCGTGACGGGCATGGACTCCTCCGTGGACATGATGATCACCATGGTTAGCACAGCGTATGCGGGCTGACAAGGCGGCGGAGGCTGGAGTGCGCGGGGCGGTGGAGTACTTCTGACTCCACCGCCCCGCTCCGTGTGTTGTCAGGCGTGGGGGGCGGCGGCGGTTGCCAGGATCGGTTGGAACATCGGATCGGCGTCCAGCACGGCTTTGAGCAGTTCCGAGTGCAGGAAGTACCGCCACACCTCATCCGACTTGCCGGGTACCTCGTCGAACCACCGCTTGGCTTCGGTCAGGTGCTGAAGCATTTTGGCCTTGTCCCCGTAGTTCGGCAAAAAGATCATGGTGTAGGCCATCGCATATTCGGCCAGAAACTTATCGAGAGGAAGTTCCGCCTGTGCCAGGGCGGCCTCGGCATCGGCATAGGCCCGAGGCGTCTCCGTATCGTGAAGGATCCGGTTCCAGGACACTTTGTTGATGCGGGACCAGGCCAGCTGGAGCAGGGCCTCGGACTTGGGCGTTCTCCGGTGCTCTGGAATATCCTTTACCAGGGATTCGAAGGTCTCGACCATGGGGAGCTGGTCGTTGTTCCATCGGTAGGCGATTCCAAGTCGAAACCGGTTGTCGAGTTGTTCCGGTCTGACCGAAACGAGCGTTTGAAGCGCCGGGATCAGACGATAGAGAAAGTCTGCCGGGGTCGGCTGTGAGAGACCGCCCATTTCCATCCCGTTCGAGAGATCCAAGCGGGCGCCCTGCGCATAAATGTTCCAATAAAATTCGTCCACCACGATGCCCAGGGCGGGATCTTTTACGGGCACCTGATGGCTATTTCGGGCTTCACGCAGCAACACGCTATACAGGTGGCGGGTCAAGACCGTCAGGGCGTCCGGCTGCTTCGGGTCGATGAGCAAGACGCGGTTGAGTAAGGCCACCCGGTCGCGCAGATCGGGAAAGATGGCGGCGCGCGCCGCAGCGGCTGTCAACGTGCCGGGTTGATCGTTCGGTCCCCACCAGGCCAGGGACTCAGGCAGTGCGCGGCTTGTTTCGGTGGCAAACGGAATCTTGTCTGCCATCATGCCCGGGGCTTCCGGCTGCGAGGCGACCGGCAGATTGAATACGGCGGTATCGCCGGGAAATCCATGCTGCTTCAGCCCGGTGAAGACGACCCACTGGGTAGTCACGGATTTCAATGCCAGTCTCGGGCGCTTGATCGTGTTCGTCCACTTGACGTTGCCGGGGGCATACGTGACCGGCGAGGTCAGGGGATCCTGATACTGCACAGACAGTTGGACCAGCGTCGTTGGAACTCCGAGCACCTTTCCTGCGCGTCCCAGGCGGAACGAACCGGACGGAATGGTGCGGCTGCCGACGACGGTCACGTGAAGGCCGCTCCCGGGGGGTGAGGTGCCCAGCACGTCGGCCACGAAGGTCGAGGCCGGCGCCCTCGGGAGATCGTCACCGAAAAACATCAGCGGGCCGGTGCTCGGCCAAATGATATCCATGGCAATGTCCGACCGCTTGAGTATGGGCGCATAGGCATCGGTCAGGGTTTGCCAGCAGGAATCGTAGGACGTGTCGTTGGCCGGCGCGAATTGTTTCACCTTCGCCGGAGAGGCAACGACGTATCGGTATTGGCAGGCAAAATCCAATTGCCCGGCGGTGACGCGATCGCCGTGCGCAAGGGCTTCGGCATATCGGACGGCGGTTTGGACCGCCGGTGGTTGCTTAGCGGAGGCGGTTGGGCGATGTCCCTTCCCGCCGGTAGCCGGTGCCGACTCGGCTGTCCCGGCCCAGAGACCGAGCGAGAGCGCGAGGGTCACGATGGCAATGGTCTGTCGTCGATGGAACAGGTTCCCGCGAATCATGCGAACGACCTCCGGTGGCAGTAAAAGAATGTCACTGTACCACGGGGCTCTTTTCAGGTGAAAGGGGCGTGCTGGGGCGATGCAAGATTACGGACCCGGTGGAGGGGGAGCGAGTGGCCGGGCAAAGCGGACCAAGGAGCGGATGTATTGGAGGACGGCCTGCTGATCCTCGGCGGGCAGCACGTTCTGCCAGGCCGGCATGGCCGTGCGGGGTTTTCCTTGGGCGATCGTGCGGAGCAACTCTTGATCCGTTTTGGCAGAGGTCGCCGCCGAGATGAGATTGCCCGGTCGAGGGGAGAGAAACGGGGCCTTGACCCCGTCGCCCTTGCCGGTTGTGCCATGGCACTCCAGGCAATGCTCACGATAGATGGCTTGCCCGTGGTCGAAATTTTCTGAAGGTTGCGCGAGCAGGACGCCGGTTCCACCGCAGGTCAATAGAAGGGCGAGCAGGAGGCGGTCTGACATCGAAGGCAAATATCGTTGCGTCGGGCACAGCCGCTGATCACTCAACGACTCGTCTCTCGCCCCCTCTGCCGGTTGTTCCCCGGCCGGCGTGATCATCGGGCCAGTCACGATCGGGTTACGCCGTTGCCGCAGCCTTCAAAATCTGTCGGCGGAGGTTCGCACGATCGTTCTTGGAGAGTGCCGGGGAAGGACGGTTGCGGCAGAGCTGCACGGTTTGGCGCAAGGAGTCGAGAAACACTTCGCAATTCGGACAATCGCCGAGGTGGGCGCGAATTTCCTGACAGACGTCACCGGAAAGCTCGTCATCCAGATAGGCAGACAGCCGTTCGAGCACTTTGACGCAATTTCGTTTTCCGTGACCCTGGTGGAGGGTGGGCTTACGGGTGCCTGGATATGTGCGTACGCGATCAGCCATGGCGGTGCTTCTTCTTAGACTATACCAAACTATCGGTGCCCGGTGGTAATGTCCGGGTGAAATTCTGTCGCCAATCCTTTGCCGCTGAGTTCCTTGCGGACAAAGAGGCGGGCTCGATGCAGCCTCGATTTGATGGCCCGTTCGTTGAGCCCCAGAATACTCCCCACTTCTTTGGCGCTCAATCCTTCCATGTCGCGGAGCACCAGCACCATCCGGTATTTGCGCGGCAACTGTGCGATGGCGCGATCGAGTATCTGACGCAGTTCTTTGTTTTCAAGCGCCTCTTGAGGGCTGAGGCCCTCCATCGGGATCTGCAGGGCAAACTCGCCCTCCGATGTCGGCACGAATTCGGTCAAGGATAACTCGCGCTCCGGCTCGCCTTTGCGTTTGCGCCGCATACGCTGGCAGGCATGGGAGGCGATGGCGTAGAGCCAGGTCGAGACCTGTGCGTCGCCACGAAATCGGTCGTAGGCGCGATAGGCATTCAGAAACGTTTCCTGGACCAGATCTTTGGCCGCCTCGGCTTCACCGCACAGGCGATAGGCAAAGCGGTACATCACGTCGACGTGATCACGATACAGCTGATCGAATGGAGCGGAGGTGGAGGGGGAGACGCCGCGCCCGTCGGGGATTTCCGGCCGACTGTTCTTCCGTGATGCCATACGCGTCAGGGAGTCTACGGGGGGCGCCGGGCACTGTCAAGAAGCGGCCCGGATGTCGAGGCGCCGAAAGAGGGGCGTCAATTGACCCGTCGGATATCGACGAGTTCACCCTGCTGGTTAAGTTCGACGGTGATCGGGAGCCCTTCCTTTAGGGTTGCGAGAGCAGCCGGCCGTTGCGTGAGGGGAATGGACTGGGCTCCCTCGGGGCCCTGCATGGTGAGGGTGTCATGCGCGTCGGAACCGTAGGCCAGCGGCCCGGTGAGGAATCGGCGCGATGGACTTGTAAGACCGTCTTGATACAGATCGATGGCCACATGTCGATCCTGGATCCACACCGACATCTCCTGCCCGACCTTGGCGTTCCGTACACCGGTCTTTCCGCTGACTGTCACGATGCCCAGGGGGGTTTTCAGGAACACATAGTTCGACTTCAGTTTCGAGACCGTGCCGTTCAACAAGAGATGCAGCGACGAAGGTGTGCGGGGAACCTGATTGACCTGGAGGTCGAACTGCACATCGTGCAGACCTTTGATGGTTCCGGTCCCATCGACCTCGATGGTCAATGGTTGGTGATCCTGGCGTCCGGCGATTTTGGTTTCAAATGCGCCGAGTGTGAAGGATTGTTCGCCATCCGGAGTCCAGAGTGTGAGGGCGTTTTTCTCAGGGGAGGTAAAGTTCGGCATGCCGGTGATATACCGATGGACGAGTTTGTCGACACCCCTCTCGCGGATGTCGATGACACTGGTCGTACCATGCACCCACAGGGTGATCTTTTGTGAGGTCTTGATATCGCGAAGGGTGGATTTCGAACTCAGGGAGAGTGGCCCGATCGGGGTTTGCAGAAATACGATGCCGGGTTTCGACCGCCAGATCGCGCCGGAAATCTGAACCGAAGGGGACACAGGCGCGGGAGCTACCGCCGGTTCAGGGTTGTCTTCCGCGACCGGTTCGTTGGACTCAGCGAGCGGGGGCGGTTCAATGAGGGGTGTGGCGGTGTCCGCCCACGCTGGTTGTGCCAGGATAAGACAGGCGCCCAACCGGATCGAGAGAAAGAGGAGTCGCTGAGGGGAATTCGTAGAGTAAGCCATAGTGGTTATGAAATCGTCTTGAACGGAATGGTATGACGCCGAAAGAGTGGAGGAGAAACCTCCCATAGCTGGAGCGGGCCGGTTCCTGCCTTATCGCGCGTGGCGTACAACGTCTCCTGTGCGAATAACATGCTGATCCGCATGAGTCAAGCTGAAAGCCGTTCGAGACCGGCGAATCGCCTGGGCCGTGCATGGCGCAGGCTGAATCTTACCAAGGGGAGGGGCTCGACTGGTAATGGACTGTCAGGACGACGCGTGACTGCTGGCGTCTGGCTTGGTCTGGAATGCCGAATCCCCGGAGACGCACCGTGCCGCCGCCCCATCGGGCGAGGCGGGTGATTTCGAATTGGCTCCAGTCTTCTGCCGCGATGTGTTTCTCTAAATTGGCCAGGACGTCATGAAACAGGTCCATCAACGGATGACGGAGTGGCGTGGTCGCGGGGGCCTGCAGCCGGCGCGGCTCGTTCGTGAAATGGCGCGCGAACTCGCGTGCCCGGTCGTTGGTATGGAGAATGCGACCGTCCATGGAAAGGACGATGAGGCCGGTCTCGACCGACGAGGTCGGTGCAGCGGGGGCGGCGAGGTCTGGTTGCCCGATGAACATAGAGATAGGCTCCTCTCTGCTATGGCATGTCCCTCATGCGGTCAGCGAGGACGGTCGTCGCTGCCATTGAATGCTGAATGGAAAAGCAAGATGCGGGCCATTGCGTTGAGCTGAGAGAAGGGAGGAAATCTACGAAATGTTCAAGGAATCGTGAGCGGTGAAACGAAGGGGGCGAAGGAAAATGTCGTCGATTGTGTCGAATGCGTCGCGCTCCGGCAAGGCTGCCTCATTTTTTTCTGGTCATCAGTCGAATGGGCGTGCCGGAGAAATGATATTCCTTCCTGATCTGGTTTTCGAGGAAACGGAGGTAGGCCGGGGTCATATTGTCGGGATGTCCCACAAAGAGGGCGAATGCGGGAGGCCGTGTCGCAACTTGCGTCATGAATGCCGATTTGCTGGCTTTGGCCGGCTTTCCTTTCCTGACCGGCAACGGATGTTCTTCCAGCAGACCCTGAAAGAATTGATTCAGGGGGCCGGTGGGGACCCGTTTGCAGAATGAGAAATAGACCTGGTCGATCAAGGCGAACAAGCCGCGCAGAAAATCCTGCTCCAGCGCCGAAATGAACAGCACCGGTGCCCAGGCGAGGAACGGGAAGCGACGTTCAAGATCTTGTTTGTAGGCCTCGCGAGCGTGCACGTCGTCGGTCTTGAGATCCCACTTGTTGACGATGAGAATGCAGGCGCGTCCTTGCTTGAGGACGAGGCCCGCAATTTTAGTGTCCTGCTCGGTGACGCCTTCTTCCGCATCCAGCAGCAACACGGCGATGTCTGATCGGCCGATGGCGCGCAGGGATCGGGCGACGCTGTAGCCCTCGATGCCTCGTTCCACACGACCACGGCGGCGGATGCCGGCCGTATCGGTCAGCACATACTGCCGGTCTTTGAATGTCGCGACCGAGTCGACGGGGTCGCGCGTCGTGCCCGGCACATTACTCACGACGACGCGCGCTTCGCCGAGGACTGAGTTGACCAAGGTGGATTTGCCGACATTCGGACGTCCGACGATGGCGATGCGGGGCGTGTCGCTCGTGGCTTCTTCGTCGAGGGGCTCGGCCATGTGCGAGAAGAGATCGTCCAGCAACTCGGCGACGCCGATGCCATGTTCGGCCGACAGGGGATACAGCTGCTCCTGCCCGAGGCGATAGAAATCGGCGACCAGCGGATCGGCCTTCGGGGTATCGATTTTGTTGATCACGTAGTAGACGGGTTTATCGGAGCCGCGCAGGGTTTGTACGACTTCTTCGTCGGCCGGCGTCAGGCCTGAGCGGGCATCCAGAACCAGGACCAGGATATCCGCCTCGGCGATGGCGAGTTGGGATTGTTGCCGGATCAGGGACAACATGCCGTCGCTGGCTGTGGGGTCCAGCCCTCCCGTATCCACCAGGCGGAAGCGGCGATTGCGATAGGTCGAATCGGCGTAGTTGCGATCCCTCGTCACACCCGGCACATCGTCCACGATGGCCGCCCGCGTGCCGAGAATACGGTTGAACAGCGTCGATTTCCCGACATTGGGCCGCCCGATGAGGGCGATAATGGGCAACCGGCCGCCCTCAAGGGTGAAGAGCGGGGCCACAGGACCGCGCGTTTGTTTGGTGCGTGACATGGTGCGCGACGGTAGCATAGAGATTTCACCGAACACAATGACTCGTCTTGCCGCGTCGGTCTCCGGTATACTGCCAGGATGCTGTCACATCGCTCAGAGGCCCCCCATCAGTCCGTCGATTGGAGTCGGATCGACGATGTGTTGCTCGACATGGACGGCACGTTACTCGACCGTCATTTCGACAACTTTTTCTTCGAGGAAGAACTGCCGAGGCGGTATGCGGCGAAGCATGCGCTGACCTTCGAGGCCGCCCGGGATCGCTTGATGGCCATGTATCGTTCCGTCGAAGGGGAATTGGCCTGGACGGATTTACATTATTGGTCGGAGCGGGTAGACATCGATGTGGTGGCGATGCATCGCGAACTCGACCACATGATCGGGTTTCTTCCCGATGCCGAGGAGTTTCTCTCATCCTTGCGTCGATTGGGGAAGCGCGTGACGATCCTGACGAACGCGCATCGGGCAGGAGTGGATGTGAAAACCGCCAAGACGGGGCTGGATCGGCATGTCGATCGTATCGTGGATGCCTTCGAGGTGGGGTGGCTCAAGATGCGATCGGAGTATTGGCCGACCTGCCGGCAATTGGTCGGATTCGATCCTGCGCGGGCGCTCTACATCGATGACGATGAGCAATGTCTGGCTGCGGCGGAAGATTTCGGGATCGGCCGGATTTTTCACCGCTCCAGGTCGAGTTCTCAGGCTTCCGCCGTTCCTTCCGCGCGGTTTACCTCCATCGAACATTTCCACGCGATCCTGCCCGGCTAAGCCGTTTGTCGCGCATCCGGTTTTTTTGCACAATCCATCACGTGTCCTATTTGGCGGGATCGAGCAATTCCCGGAGCTTCTGCGCCAATTCAGTGGGGAGGAAGGGCTTCTGGATGAAGCCGGTGCCCGGTTCCGTGAGAAATGTCGGTAACACGCTCCCCTCGGCATATCCCGACATAAAGAGCACTCGTAACTCGGGCCATTGCCGACGCAGGTGCTCGGCCAAGGCCGGTCCTGTCATCTGCGGCATGACGACGTCCGTGAGCAGAATATGAATGGGGGTGCGGGCGGCGGCGACGAGGCGGAGCGCTTCCTGGCCGCTGGAGGCTTCCAGCAGGGTGTAGCCGTAATCGGACAGGGCCTGGGTGAGCAGCAACCGGACGGCATGCTGATCTTCGACCAGCAGGATGGTTTCCAGCCCGCAGTGTGGACGGGATGGAAGTGTCGGCGTGGCCGCAAGCGGCGGCGCCTCCACCAGTGGAAAGTAGAGGTCGAAGGTTGACCCCGCGCCGGGTGTGCTGTCGGCAAAGATGAACCCCTGGCTTTGTTTGACGATGCCGTAGACCGTGGCCAATCCGAGTCCGGTTCCTTTGCCTTCTTCTTTGGTGGTGAAGAAGGGTTCGAAAATATGAGACAGGGTCGTGCGGTCCATGCCCTGCCCGGAGTCGCGGATCGACAGGTGCGCATAGGCTCCCGGGAGTAATGCGGGATGGGGCACGGGGCTGTCCGGTGTAATCAGCAGGGCCTGCGTCGCCATCGTGAGTGTGCCGCCTGTAGGCATGGCATCTTTGGCGTTCACGGCCAGATTCAGTACCACTTGATCGATCTGTCCTCTGTCGGCGCGAATGGTACAGGGCCGCGAGTCAAGATTTCTGGTCAGGTTGATGTCTTCGCCGATCAACCGTTCGATCATGGAGCTGATCGACGAAAGCGCCTCGTTGAGGTCAAAGACCTGGAACGTCAACACTTGGCGCCGGCTGAAGGCCAGAAGCTGCCTGGTCAAGGCCGCCGCCCGCTGGCCGGCGGTCAGGATCTCCGTCAGCGAACGACGAAGCGGATCCTCGGCCCGCACCTGGTCCAACACGAGCGTGGCGCACCCGTTGATGACGGTGAGCAGGTTGTTGAAATCGTGGGCCACGCCGCCGGCCAAGCGGCCGATCCCTTCCATCTTGTGGGCCTGCCGGAGTTGATCTTCGAGTTGTTTGTGCTTCGTGATATCGACGAAGAATCCGATGGAGCCGACCGCCTGGCCGGTCGGACTCTGAAGTAGGCTGCCCCACATGTTCACATCCACCAGGGCTCCGTCCTTTTTCTGGCGGCACAGTTCCAGATTGCGCGGCGCGGCGCCGCTCATCACCGCCGTCCACAATTCTTCCGACACCTTTTCCTGTCCGGGAGGCACATAAGGGAGCTCCTTGCCCAGCACCTCGTCTTTGGTCCAGCCGAAGAGGGCGGTGGCGGCGGCGTTCCAGGTGGTGACGAGGCCCGCTTGGTCCAATTCGATCATCGCCAGGGGGGACTCTTCGATGATGGTCTGAAGATGGGCGGTCGTCCGGCGCAACTCTCCGGTGCGTTCACGGACATGTTGCTCCAGCGCCTCTTGGGCTTGACGACGGTCCGACGCCTCCAGGGTCAGGGTCGCCATGGCGGCCAGGGAGGCCGCGAACGTCTGTTCCTCTGTGGTCCAGACTCTGGCCGGACCGATGTGTTCGAGGCATAACACGCCGACTACGCGACCATGCCTGCGGATCGGGGCGTCCAACATGGCCACGATGCCAAGCGGGGTAAGGTACGACGGAGTCAATTCCTTCGTGCGGGGATCGGTCTGCGCGTCATGGGCCGCGAGCGAGTAGGGTTCGGTTTCGAGCGCATGCAGGTAGGCCGGGTATTCACCGGTCGAGAGCGTGGTTCCCTGTAGATGGTGTTTGGGGGTGGCTTCGAACAGATCCTGCAGGATCAATGCGGACTGATTCTCGCCAAAGAGCCAGATGCCGGCTCGTTCGACGGCAAACGTGTTCACCGCATGTTCGGTAATGGCCGGGAAGGCTTGCTGCGGGTGTCCGCTATGGATGGCCGGATCTTCCGCCAATTCATGCAGCACGGCTTGTTGTGTTTCTAATTTCCCCAAGCGCAGCCGTTCGGCTTCTTCGCGTTGTTTCCGGTCCGTGATGTCTTCCGATATCCCCAATAGATAGCGTGGCATGCCGGCCTGGTCGTAGAGGGGAAGCTTCTTGGTGTGGAGCCACCGGAGGCCATGATCCTTGGTCTGGATCGGTTCGGCCGGAATGTCCATCATCGTGCCGCCGGTCAGGACCTCGCGGTCTCTGGCGGTAAAGAATTCCGCCTGCTCGAGCGGGAAGAAATCAAAATCGTTCTTTCCCAGCAGCGCCTCTCGCGGCAGGCCGATCAGGTCTTCGCCCGCTTTATTGAACTGGACGAAGCGCAATTCTTGAGCGTCTTTTAAAAAGACCATGTGGGGAATGTGCTCGACGATGGACTCCAGGAGTTGGCGCGTCTGGGTCAGGGCATCTTCGATGCCTTTCTGTTCGGTCACGTTTTCGCACACGATGATGATATCGAACTGTCCGTCGGAGTTACGCACGGCCCGGGCGGCTTCTCGCACCCAGAGCAGGCTCCCGTCCTTGCGCATCTTCCGGAAATTCCAGCGGAGGACTTCTCCTGGCCGGCGGAGAGAGTCGGCAAAATGCTTGTCCATGCTGCCGTGGTCATCCGGGTGAACGATTCGCGCTACCGGTTGACCGATCAGCTCGTCGGCCTCGTAGCCCAATTCGGCGGCGGTGGTGGTATTGACCGTCAGCAAGGTGCCCCGGGCGTCGACGGTCAGCAACATTTCAGGGCTGCTCTCGAACAGCGCGCGGTATCGCTCCTGGCTGACGCGTAACGCTTCTTCGGTCTGTTTCCGGATGGAAATATCGCGTACCACGGCCTGGAACCCGATGACCTCCTGGTCGCGTTGCAGTAGTTGCACATTCTGTCCGACCCACAGGGTCTGTTGCGTGTGGGTGATCAGGGGGAATTCACAATAGGTGCTGGCCGTCTTCCGGAGAAATTGCCGGAGATAGAAACGTTCGGTCGGGCGGCGGTGATCGGGATGAACGAAATCCAGCGCACGATGGCCGAGCATCTCCGTCTCGTGATATCCCAGGAGCCGGATGACCGCGGGATTGATGAACGTGAAACGGCCGCTCCGGTCTGTCCGATAGATGATGTCCTGGGCATACTCCATGATAAAGCGATGGTGTTCGGTCTTGACGGTGAGGAGCAGTTCCATCTGCTCCCCTTCCTGCAGTTGCCCGGTCAGTTGATCCACCAGTTGGGCGTTGTGATATTTCAGCCGGAGGGTTTCCAGAACGGTGTTGGACGTCCGGTACGCCGTGTAGACCATGAGCAGCGAGAAGAGCATGGTGCAGATCGCCATCGGCAGGGCTTGCTCATGGTCGAGAGCGAAGAGTCGCAGGATGAGGGGTGTCAACATCGGAAGAGAGAACGACAGAAAGGCGTCGAAGCGAGCGGCTAGGGTGGACGCGGCGCCGGCTGTTATGCCTGCGAGCACGAAGGCCAGAAAAACCTGGTGGGCCGGTGAGGATTCCGGAAACAGCAACAGGGCTGAGGCGCCCCAGCCGAGCCCCGCGAGTGTCGTGCCGACCAGAAACGCCCGGTCCCAGCGTTCGATATTGACGAGCCCCGGCTTGTTGGCCCTGAACGATCGGGCGAGCCCGTATCGGCCTGCCGAGAGGATCAGATGGTACACCAGCCAGACGAGCAGCCGGTCGTGCGGGACGACATGCCAATTGACCGCGATCAGGGCGAGTGCGCAGCCGAGTCCGGCCACCAGTGCGGCCGGCATCGCCTCATAAAGAAGCGTCACCCGTTGCAAGGCGATGCTGCTGTCCCGCGCTGAATCTATGGGTTTGAATAGTGGAGAGGTCGACGGAGGCTCT
>RRZU013210385.1_pt1 | contig 12417 bp, 5 predicted proteins | sample 2165561 | NCBI WGS metagenome assembly RRZU01 (sample SAMN10456909, study PRJNA506462) | wastewater metagenome | isolation source: wastewater sludge | place: USA: Moscow, Idaho | reverse complement strand
TCCTGGCGGGCCGGAGACAGATCGCTCACGTCGCTGGCAATGACCTGGAAGGTCATCGTGCCGAAGGACGTGCCGGCCGGGGTGAGCGTCACGCGTCCGCCGCTATGGGTCTCGGTGGCCGGCATACCGGAGCTCTGTCGCACCGAGACGACTCCGAAGACACGATCGATGAGCGGGGAGCGCATGTAGTTGCCCAATTCGACCGTCGCGCTGTCACCCTGTTTGATCCCCTCGAGGTTGACCGGGGCGAAGGTCGGTTTGGGTGCAGGAAGCACGGTGACCGGAATGAGCGCCGGCACCGACTGCGTACCGGCCACGGTGACCGAGACGGCACCGGTGGCTCCGGGTTTGGCGGCCCCGCCGGCGGTGATCGTGATACGACTCTCCCCGCTCCCGCCGATCGTCACGGCCTCGATCGGGGTCTTCCAGTCCGCCTGATAGCGCAGGGCGTCGCGTTGCGCCGGGTCGGCGGTCCACACGTGGCACATCGCCGTCACGTTGAGGGTGACCGGCAGTCCGCCTTCGACAACGGTGATCGGAGTCTGCGGGCACCGCAACACCGGCGTCACCGGGCCCACCTGGACCGGGATCGTCACGATCGCGAAGACGCCGTTGGGGTCGGTGAGCGAGGCTCTGTCGGTCACCTCGAGGGTGATCGCCCCGGGACCGATGTAGTCGTTGCTCGCCGTGACGGTGAGCTTGGTCTGGCTCTCCGGCGCGCTCACGGCGAGGAACTGCCGCGGCGAGGCCCACATGCGGTCGGTGGTGGTGGCCAGTACCGGTCGCGCCGCGGGCGAGACGACGTAGTCGGCCAACGCCACAGTCACCGTGCCGTTCTGCGGGACGGTGATCAGCGAACCCGTCTTGACGAAGGGGATGCCGCTTCCTGCTCCCGGCACGTAGACCACGGCGCTGCTGGTCGCACCCAGCCCGTCCGTGACCTCGTACGCGACGACCTGGGGACCTGGTTTGACGGGAATCGTCACCGATCCACCCGCGACGGTCGCCCCGGCGAGGTGCACCTTGCTCAGCTTGAGCTGCGAGGCCGGACCGTCGATATCCGCGGCCTTGCCCAGGAGGTCCACTGTCGTCGAGGTAGCCCCACGCTCGACGACGGCGACGTCGTCCTTGAGGATCGGTGGGTTGTTGAAGCCGGCCTTGGCGCGGATCGTGACCGGCACCGGTGCGCTCGGGCCACCGCTGTTGGTGACCTGGTAGCTGATGACCTGGACCGGAGCCTGTTCCTCCTGCGCGGTCGCCGTCAACGGTCCGACGTTCGAGCCGAGCGCGACCCCGGTGGGCAGGCTCGGGTTGGAAAGGTCGAGGTCGGCGATCGTCGCCGGATCCCCAGGGGGGAGCAGGTCGTTGGAGAGCAGGTTGATGCTCACCTTGGCTCCCGGCGTAGCTGTGATCGTGTCAGGCATGGCAACCGGGGCAGGTGGCGCTCCGGGTGGCACGACCGCGACGCGCGCCAGACCGGTACCGGTCTTGCCGTACCGGTCGATGACGACGTAGCTGACCTGATCGGTCCCCTGCCCGACCGGATACGCCTGGTAGGTGATCGAGGTCGGAGACGTGCCGACCACCCGACCCAACGATGTCGCCGACGCCACCCCCACCACGGTCGTCGAGTCACCGTCCGGGTCGATCCCCGAGGTGGGCACCGGGATGACGATGGTGTCACCCGAGGTGGCCCGGGCCTCGAGGGTCTGGGGTGCGGGTGCTTGGTCAGGGGCAGCTTCGGTCGGTTGCGGCTTGACCGTCACATAGATGTTCCCCAGCGCGGTCTCTCCGTCGTCGTTCTCGGCGATGTACTCGACCCGCACCACGCGCTCGACGTCCACCTTCGCCGGCGCGACGTAGCGCACCTGGTCTCGTGAGACGTAGGCCGCCCCGAGGTCGGCTGTCGTGCCGGTCCCGGAGGCTGCCGCGGGGTCGAAGATGCTCAGCTGGCCCAGCGCCGGGGCGCCCAGGACGTTACTCGCCAGGTGCAGGAACGCCCCGCTCTCGGTCGAGTCGTTCTCCAGTACCGGGATGAGGGTGGTGTCACCGTCTCGGACCACCGCGAAATCGTCCTTGGTCCGCGGCGGGTCCGGCGTGACGGCCGGCAGCTGAACGACCGTGACGTCACCGGCGACGAATTGGTCCGATCCGTTCGACACCGTATAGCGCACGACGGCCGGGCTCGGTGCGAGGGTCGGGGCCAGGGGCGTGACTCTGAGCCACCGACCCCGAATGACATCGACCTGCAGCTGGTCGGCGTTGACCGCCTCCACCTGCGCCGATTGCACGGTGAGCAGTCCGCCACCGGGGTCGATGTCGTTGGCCAACACGTCGACCATGACGGGCACCTGCCCCCGGATCGCGGCGAAGTCCGGCATCGTCGTCGGCGGAGCGGCCTTCGCCGGCGGCGTGACGACGTCCAAACGGATCGCCCCGGGCGCGAACGGCGCTGCGCCGTAGGCCGCCTGGTAGTCGAGCAGGAAGGTGCCGGCCTTGTCGGCAGTGACAGTGAGGCGCCCCGTCTTGAGGTCGCTGTCGATCGTCAGGTGTTCCTTCGGTGCGACCGCCCCGGCGAGCGCCAGAACGGCGTGCCGACTGCCGGGGTCCGCACCCGGTAGATCGTTACGCAGCGGCTCCACGACGACGGCCGCGCCGACCTGCCCGGTGACGACATCGGGCTGCGTGATCGCTGCCGCGGTGGAGGTCGAGGTGCGGTCCAGCACGGTGACGGTGACCTTGCCGTCCACCGGCTCCCCCACACCGTCGGATACCCGGTAGGACAGGGCCACCGGTCCCGAGGACCCGGCTCCGCTCGTCGGCGCGGTGAACTCGATGGAGCCGGACGGCGTCACCGGCACCGGGCCGGCCTCGTTCTTGGCGTCGACGAGTTGGACGGGATCGCCGTCGCGGTAGTCCCGCCAGTCCTGCGTCACCGGCACGCTCACGGTCTGCCCGGCGACGACCGCGAACGGCTTCGCCTGGTATGCCGTGCGCAGTGTCGGCTTCTCGTTGTCCGAGGCCACCCGCACGTCGACGGAGACCGCCGCCTGAGCGGTCGTGCCCGTGCCGTTGTCGACGGTGTAGGTGAACTGCTGATCCCCGGCCCCAGCAGGCAGGGAGAGCAGCAACGACTGGTGGTCGGGGGCGATGGTCACGGCCACCCCGGGAGCCTGCGGGGGGGTCACGCCGACGATTGCCAGCACTCGGCCGGCGGGGTCGGTGTCGTTGTCCAGGACGTTCAGGACCGTGGTCCGCCCCGGCCGGGCACCCAACGAGTCCGGGTTCGCCTTCGGTTTGAGGTCCTTGCTCGCCTGTGGGTTCTGGGCCTGCTTGGCCTTGTCGGCATTCTGCTTGTTGATCACATCCTGGATCTGGTCCCAATCGTCCAGACTGCGCGCTGCCTCGATGTCGAAGACCCGGCCGTTGGCAGCATCGTTGAGCACGAGCTGATCACGGTTGAGCCGGAAGACCGGTCGCGACAGACCTCCTTGCCGATCGAGACTCTGGGGAGCCGCGGCAGCGCCCTCGCAGGACCGAGCCACCGCCCCCGGGGTCCCGGCCCAGGCCGCAAAGACACACGGGCCCAGCACCGCAGGCGCCGCCGGCGTTCCGGTTCCGGCTGCGTAGAGGGCCTTGACCTCACCCCCAGCCACCGGCACGGCATACAGAGCGTGGGCCGTCGCCACGTAGACCTGGTCGGCGGCCGGCCCCGGTATCTGCAAGCGTGCTTCTTGGGGGTCGTCGATGCTCACGCTTCGGTCCCCCACCCAGAGAGTCCCACTGGACCGATCGAGGACGACGAGCGTGCTGCCCACTGCGCTCAGTTCCAGGTCGGATGCCTTGCCGCCCGGCAACTGGCTCGCTTCGGGGCTCTCGAATCCCGATTCGAGAGCCCGGATCGTCACGAGTTTGCCGGTCGCGGATGCGGCATAGACGGTGCCGTCGACCCCGATGGCCAACGCACTCGTCTTCTCCGTCGATCCGGTATCCGAGGACACCGTGGCGCCGGTCTTGCCGCTTGCGACGCTCGCCGGACCGGCCGCGCCGACCTCGGCGAGCACCGGAGCCGAACTGTCGACTCCCTGCAGGTCAACCGCGCGTGCGCCTGGCACGTACCGGGTGGCTCGCACCTTGTCGGTCCTCGGCTCGAGCACCGCGAGGGTGCCACCCCGGAGGTCCACGACGCTGTCCGAGGCGACCGGAACTGCACGGTCGGCCACGGCGACCCCACGCTCGACGTCAACAGGGAGCAATCGACCGCCGGCTTGGTCCCAGGCGATCACCACGGAGCGGTCCTGACGGACGTCCAGCGTGTATGCCGCCTGCGCCCCCCCAGGTGGGTTGAAGTAGGTGTCGACACTGCCTGCGGACTTGTTGACCCGGCCGAAGAAGCCGTCTCGGTTGCTCGTCACCCAGATGCCGGAGTCGTGCAGGTCCAGTTGGCGGACCGGATTGCCCTCCGAACGCATCGCGAATGCCAGCAATGACCCGAGCGCGACCACGAGAACCGTGGCAACGGCGATCAGACGCACACGATGACCACGCCACATGACGGCCTACCTCAAGAAAAGTGAATAGTGATTTGGGAGCAACCCCCGGTCGGCTCCGTTCAAACCCCCGACAAAGGTACCGTACTGATCTCCGTGGCGCGATACATGGCCACATGGTGAGCGTTCGCCGATCATCTCCTTTCCGGTAGGAGGTTCAGGTCTGCACGCGTCACCAATCGCGTGGCAAGCGCATACTCCACGAGCCGCGCCCGTCGAGACGAAGCCAGTCGATCGTTGGAGCCGTGCAGACCGCGAACACCGGCGGCTGTCAGCTTCTGACAGACATTGTCGAGTTTGCGGTTGAAGCGAGTGATGGCCCATCCCAATCGCGCTGCCGCCTCGCTGGACTGTGGCACCGAGGAGGCGCCTGGCTCACCTTTGAGCAGCGCTCGCTCGCACAACGCCGCCACCAAGAGCCGCTGGTCGGGGGTCAAGGAGACCCGACCCATCGTCGTATTGCCGGAGAGCGGTTCGTCCACGCGGGTCGGTTCGAAGGGGGCCTGGTCCAGATGAATGTCGAAGCCATACGTCGTGGGCCCCGCGGTGAACCAAACGACGGTGTGCTCGAAGACGACCGGCATCCGGGCCCCCGGTGCCAGCCAGGCGTTGACCCCACCGTCCGGGTCCGCGACCGTCGCCGACAGATGGCTACCGAGATTGGCCAGCCACCAGATCCCCTGATGATGGGTCAGTTGCAGGAACCTCCGGTGCAGGAAGGGGTTGTCGTCAACGACGATGTCGCCTTCCCGGCCGATGACGAGTGACTCGCCGGGCTGCACGGCATACTCTTCGCCGCAGAAATCGACGGTGGCTGCGCCGGTCCTCATGGCACACATCCCGGGGCGGACCAATCGGGCGCCGCATTGGTGCCGTCGGCACGGACGACCTTCACCTGCAGGCAGACCGGGCCGGGGGCTGGGATGTCCACCGTGGCTGTCTTCGCTGCTCCTGACGATGCGCCGTCCTGGGTGCGCCACTGGAACGTATCGGAGGTCAATGCGGCCGAGTAGGTCCAGGTGAACGTGATGGTCTGGTCCTTGCGGGTTCCCTTGACGGTCACCGGCCCGGGTGGGAGCGCGTCGGCCGGACCTCCGATGTGAGCCGAGGCGGCCGGCGTGGTCGCCTTGGGCGCGGTCGCCTCACCACGGCCCTGACGGGACAGCACCAGCCCGACGATCAAGGCCACCACGAGCAGCCCACCGGCGAGGGCTGCGATCCCGTGGCGGCTGCGGCTCTCGGGTTCGACCGGGAGCTGCGCGGCCTCCCCGGGCGCCACGACCGGACGCTGGATGGTGGGCCCGGCGGGGGCGGCGTTGATCAGACCCGGACTGGACCGGCTGATCTGAGCATTCGGCACCGGGCTGACCACACCGCGCTGGACGGTGGCGTCGGCAGCAGGGGACGGCGACATCGACGAGCGCGGCACCGGCGCGCGGGTCGGCGCGGGGGTCGGCGCAGGAGCCGGAGCGACGCTGATCGGCGACTTGTGCCGGGTGGCGTCGACGGTGGGGTGAGACCGCTCCCGGGGCACCGGGGGGACGACTCGCTCGTCCTCGACCAAAGCCTCGGTGCGGGGCAGGCGGAGTTCCTGCTCGATGGCCTGCAATGCCATGACGAAGTCCATGGCTCGTCGAGGCCGTTGGTCCGGGTCCTTGGCCAGGGTCTGGCGCAGCAGGCGGTCCAGGGACGGCGGAATGGGTAACCCGGTCGACGGGGCCGGCAGATCGCGGATCCGGGTCATCAACTCGTACGCGGAACCCTTGACGCCGGGGGACTCGAACGGTGATCGGCCGACAAGCAGGTGCCAGAGCGTTGCCGCCAGCGAGTAGGTGTCACTCGACGGCCGGGCGGGTGAAGTCGCGAAGATCACTTCCGGCGGTGACCAGGGAAGGGAAAGGCCTTGATCGTCGTCGTCCGCGTCGGCGATCTGGGCGGCGATACCGAAGTCGGTGAGACCCGGCTGACCATACTGGCTCACGAGGATGTTGGCCGGTTTGATGTCTCGGTGCAGGATTCCAGCCCGGTGCGCGGTCTCCACCGCGCTGCCGATCTGAATGCCGATCCGCAGCACATCACTGACCTCGAACGGCTTTGCGGCAGCGCGTTCCGCGAGGCTGGGGGGTGGGTAGTACATCATGACGATGTAGGGCCGACCGTCGGGAGCGACGCCGGTCGAATACACCGGGACGATGTGCGGGTGCGCGAGTTCGGCCATGGCGTTGGCCTCGGACATGAAACGCTCAACATGCCGACCGGCGGACAGTTGCTGATCGCGGAGCACCTTGACGGCGACGCGGCGCCGCGGGGTCTGTTGGTCGTACAAGTAGACGTCGGCGTAGCCGCCGGAGCCGAGATGCGCAACCGGGGCGAGGCCGGGCAGGTCCGGCAACTGCAGGCCGGAGCTCATGCAACCACCTCGAAGACGAAACGAAGGACCTCAGCCAGATTGACCACCGTGCCCGGCTCGATCGGCAACGGAGTCCCCGGCCGCAAGCGCATCGGTTCCTGGCCCGGGAGGCACACCTCGGTCCCATTGGTCGAACCCAGATCGACGACCAGGACGTACCAATGGTCAAGACGCACCTCGAGGTGTTGGCTGCTCACCTCGTTCGTCGGGTCGTTGAGCTTGACGAGGTTGGGTTGGTCCCCGGTGTGACCATCGGGAATCCGGGGGGCACGCCCGAGCACCAGGCCGCGGTCCAACGTCACGACATCGCCATTGCTGAACACAAGGCGCCCCAGTACCGGCCGGGCTGTCCAGAAGGGCTCAGGTGGTAGGGGCATTCGCACCCCACAGACGCGGCATACCTCGGCGTGGGCAGGGCTGAGATGCCCAGCGGAGCATCGGGCGGCCTGCACCTCGGGGGCCGACGCAGGCGGAGTGCCGTACCGCGCGAGCAGCTGCCGGTTGACGGTCTGGTCGTGCAGGCCGGGGGATCCGGACCCGGTGGGGACCGAGCCCGCGGGCGGCAGGGTCGGTGGACGTGGTGTCAGCCCGGCATTCGAGGAGCCCAGCGCAGACCCGATACCGGACCCGGCCGAAAGTTGTGGCGGTGATGCGCCGCTGCCCATGGAGGGCGCGGCGGCATACCCCGGTGGGGTCATCGGCGCGGCCAAGCCGTCGCCGAATCCAGGCACCGCGTCGATGATCCCGCCACGCACCGGAGGCGGCGGCGTGACCCGAGGGTCGACGTGTGCTCCGGACAGGGCACCGAGCGCCTCGACCTCTCCCGGCAGCAGCGTCTCCGCCCCTGAGGCGCGCGGCGAGCCGGACAACCCCCCGTCCAGCGCCGAGGCCCGAGCCGGCGCGCCTGTCACCGGTCGCTCGACTACCGGTCGCTCGACTACCGGGCGCTCCAACATCGTGTGCTGGAAGAGGTCGTCGAAGCCGTCCCCCTCCTCGCCGCCGACCGGTGTCTCGGCATGCCCTGGGCGCACCGGTGGCGGGTCCACACGTCGCGCGCCAGCGCTGCCAGCCGCGCTGACCTCGCCGACGGCTGCGGGGGACGGATCCGGACTCGGAACTGCGTCGGAGCCGACACCAGCGGGGGCGGCTGCTGGCCCGGCGGGCGGCGGTAGCACGGGCAGGGCCGATCGGTCCCGAGTGAGCAGTTCGGACTCCAGGTCGTCCCGGTGACTACCCGCGAGTGGGGCGATGGGCCGGTCGGCGGCACCGCCGTCGGCCTGGGCAACACGGCGACCCCCATCCGGGGACTCTCCGAGCTGCAGCGCCGAAGCCGGCACCACACCTCCGGACAGCGGCAGCAGCTGCCCCGCAGCGGGCTCGCCGCGCCGGCGCAACGACACCCGGCTCCCCTCGATGACCCGCTCGGCCCACAATCCGCCAACCCCTTCGACGGTGCCGGCGAGTTCGTCGCGTTGCCACACGTCCACCACACAGTCGCCGCGCGCGAGCACACGAATCCCTGCCTCGGTGACCTCCGCGACCGCGAAAGCGGCGACCGAACGCAGGCCTTCGGCCAGGAGCACCTCGAGTACCCCGTCGACGCCCTGATCACGCAGCAGCACGTCATGCAGCGCGGGGACGAGGGCGCTGGACAGGTCGACATGGACGAGGACCGCAGTGCGTTCGGCGGCGATCCCCACCCACGGGCCCGGTCGGTAGGACACCTGCGCTCGAGCAGCAATCATCCGGACTCCGCCATCCCCAGCTGGCTTCGCGGGAGGGTCTTCTCCAGGACCGGTGACGTGTCGGCCAGGATTCGGCTGTCCAGGACGATGACCGAGACGTTGTCACGCGCACCTCGGGCGAGCGCCACCTCAAGTAAGGCCGAGGCTGCCCCAGAAGCGACCGGGTTGGCCATGCTCACCGTGGCGATCTCGACATCGTCGAGCTCGCTGACCAAGCCGTCCGAGCAGACGATGAAGCGCTCGGAGACAGCCGTCGGGATGAGCCGGATGTCCACCTGAGGGGCGGGCACGGTGCCCAACGAACGGGTGATGACATTGCGGTTGGGGTGCACCCGCGCTTCTTCAGCCGTGAGCTTGCCGGCCGTGACCAGTTCCTCCACCTCGGAGTGGTCGGTGGTCGCACGCACCAGTTCACCTTCGTGCCCGTGGTAGACCCGGGAATCGCCGACGTTGAAGATGGCCCAGTGTTCGGACCCACCGACCACGACGATCCCGACGCCGGCGATGGTGGTCCCCATTCCGAGACGCTCGGGCTCTCGCTCGGCGCGGGTGGCGATGGCGTCGCTGACCGCCGTGAGCGTCAGGACGATGTCGTCGGGTCGCAGACTGGGGTGGCCGTCCAGCTGACGCACCGCCTCGGTGGCCATCGCCGACGCCACGTCGCCGGCGGCATGTCCGCCCATTCCGTCTGCCACGGCCACGAGTTGTTGGCCGACGAAGACGCTGTCCTCGTTGTGCGGTCGCACAGCCCCCCGGTCGGTTACCCAACCGACCTCGATGGTGACCACACCCGACTCCTGACCGAACGATCACAAGAAACGTGCCCCGCCGTCACGTCCATCGATGCGATTTCGCACCCGGTGTTCGGCTTGGAACACCCGCCCACGATAGTGGTCGACGTGGCCCACGGGCAGAACGATTCCAGCGTGGTATCAACCCGTGGACTCGTCCGTTCGGCCCCTTCTTCGGCCTTGTCCCCCGAATGGGGGACAAGGCGCGGAAGCAGGACTGATCAGCCCTTCAGCTCCGGGAACATGTCGTCGCGCCACTCCTGACCGGAGGACTGGACGGCGCCCTGGGCGAGGTCCTCCTCACGCGCGCGCAATTCGACCCGGCGGATCTTGCCGGAGATCGTCTTGGGCAGTTCGGCGAATTCGAGGCGGCGGACCCGCTGCCAGGGCTGCAGGTGCTCGCGGGCGTAGGCGAGGATCGACTTGGCGGTGTCGGCGGTGGGCTCATGGCCGGGGGCGAGCACGACGTAGGCCTTGGGCACGGCCAGGCGCACCTCGTCGGGGGCGGGCACGACTGCGGCTTCGGCGACGGCGGGGTGCTCGATGAGCACCGACTCCAGCTCGAAGGGGCTGATCTTGAAGTCGCTGGCCTTGAAGACGTCGTCGGTGCGCCCGATGTAGGTGATGTAGCCGTCCTCGTCGACGCTCGCGACGTCGCCGGTGTGGTACCAGCCACCGGCCATCGCCTCGGCGTTGCGTTCCTCGTCACCCTGGTAGCCGGTCATCAGCGACAGCGGTCGGGTGGACAGGTCGAAGCAGATCTCCCCTTCGCCCACTCCCTCGACCCGCGCCCCGGAGACGGGGTCGACGAGCACGACCGGCTGGCCGGGCAGTGGCCGCCCCATGGACCCTGGCTTGATCGGCGACCCGGGCGTATTGCCAACGGCCGCAGTCATCTCGGTCTGCCCGTAGCCGTCGCGCAGGGTGAGCCCCCAGGCCTTGGCCACCTGGTCGATGACCTCGGGGTTGAGCGGTTCGCCGGCGCCGATGACCTCACGCAGCGAGCCGCAGCCGCCGGTGAGGTCGGCGTTGATGAGCATCCGCCAGACGGTCGGTGGGGCGCAGAAGGTCGTCACCTTGTTGGTGCGCAGCTGGTCCAGCAGCGCGGGGGCGTCGAAGCGCGCGTAGTTATAGATGAACACGGTCGCCTCGGCGATCCACGGGGCGAAGAAGCACGACCAGGCGTGTTTGGCCCAGCCGGGTGAGGAGATGTTGAGGTGCACGTCGCCGGGCTGCAGGCCGAGCCAGAACATCGTCGCCAGGTGCCCGAGCGGGTAGGACACCTGGGTGTGCTCGACGAGTTTGGGCCGGCTCGTGGTGCCGGAGGTGAAGTAGAGCAACAACCGGTCGGCGGGCGCGGTGCCGGGGTGCGGGGTCGGGCCCGCTTCCATCTCGTATGCCGCGCGCAGGTCCGCCCAGCCCTCGGCGGCCCCGATGCTGATCCGCCCGTAGCTGCCGGGCACGTCGGCGAACTTCTCGGTCTGGTCCGGGTTGGTGACGACGTGGCGGGCGCCGCCGCGGGCGATCCGGTCGACAAGGTCGCTCGTGCCGGCGGCCGTGGTCGTGGGCATGAGCACCGCACCGAGCTTCATCACGCCGAGCATCGCGTCCCACAGCTCCACCTGGTTGCCCAGCATGAGCAGCACCGGGTGGCCCCGGCGCACCCCGTGAGCGGCCAGCCAGGCGGCCACCTGGTCGGAGCGGCGGGCCATCTCGTCGAAGGTGCGGGTCTGGGTCGAGCCGTCCTCCTCGACGATGACGAGGGCGGGTTTGTCGTTGCCCCGGGCGATCTCGTCGAACCAGTCGACGGCCCAGTTGAAGGTGTCACCGAGGTCGGGCCATTGGAAGGCCGCGACGGCTTCGGCGTGCCGCCCACGCAGGGCGAGCAACTGGTCACGGGCTTCGCGGTACCGCTCCGTTGCGTTCGTCATGGGCCCACTGTGCCGGGGGCGGTGCCCGGCTCGCCACCGACAGTGATGTGGTGATCGTGACATCACATCGGCCCCCGGGACTGGCGTCTCACGATGTGGCCGGCGGCGATCCTGCCTGGTCAGACCCTGCCGCAGCCGCCGACCGTCGCGGCAGGCCGCGGCGAGACAGGGCGATGACCGGCCCGGTCGCGAGGGTCGCAACCCCGAGGATCACGTATGCCGCACGCGGCCCGAACGCCTGGCCGACCACTCCCCCGAGCAGGATCGCCAGCAGCGACACGGCACGTGCGCCGCCGTTCACGGCGGCCATGACCCGGCCCCGAGCCGCGTCGGGGGTGCGCAGCGCGAAGACCGTCGAGGTCGCCGCGTTGAGCCCACCGAAGCCGACCCCGGCCACGACGGAGGGCGCCGCGAGCCACGCCAGCGCCGGTGCCGCGCCCATGGCGACGAACGCCAGCCCGCACGCACCGGCCGCGGCCACCGACGCGCTGATCCGAGCCCGGTCGCTGGCCAGGCGCCCGGCCAGCGCCGAGCCGAGGATGAGTCCGCCGCTGAAGGCCATCCCGAGCAGGCCGTAGGCCGTGCCGCTGCCATCGAACACTTGGGTGACCAGCAGCGACTCCACGACGTTGGTCGCCTCCGCGGCGAGGATGAGCAGCAGCACCGCCGGCAGCAGCCAGCGCAGCACCGGGTCGGCGCGCAAGATCGGCAGTGCTCCCGGCCCGACAAGCTCCGCCGCCGGCCCGGGAGCGTCGGCGGCGTCCGGTCGTGCGGGGGTTCGGCGGGTGCGCACGGCAAGGGCGGCGACCACGAGGGCGGCGAAGGTGACCGCATCGAGGGTCAACGCCCAGCGCAGTCCGACGCGGTCGAAGAGCAGACCACCCAGCCCGAGACCGGCCAGCCCGGCCGCCGCCCCGAGGGAGGCCTGCACAGCGATGGCGCGCCCCAAGGCGGCCTCCCCGACGATGCGGGGCACGAGGGCCCCCCAGG
>RRZU012224520.1_pt1 | contig 12418 bp, 9 predicted proteins | sample 2165561 | NCBI WGS metagenome assembly RRZU01 (sample SAMN10456909, study PRJNA506462) | wastewater metagenome | isolation source: wastewater sludge | place: USA: Moscow, Idaho | reverse complement strand
TTGTGTATATCGGATAAATACCTGATGAGGAGTATAAAGAAACAAACCGGGCAAACGTTTCACTATTGGATGGCGGATTTTATACTGAGAGAAGCCAAACTGATGCTGAGATCGACGGATTTGAGTGTCACAGAGATAGCGGATAAACTTAGTTTTCCGAACTCTTCTTCTTTCGCGCGTTTTTTCCGTAAATATACAGGCTTCTCGCCTGTTCAGTTCAGAAATGAAGCATAAACTTTTTATGCAGGGATAACCGGCTTTCCTGAAGATGCACCTTTTCGTTTTGAAAAGCTGATCCTATCAAAATGGTAGGGTGATGATCACTGTTCGATACTTGAATGGAAAATCTATTTGTCTGGTAACTATTTACTTGCACTTTTTCTTTCCGTTTTGGCACGATATTGGCTATATGCCTTTCGCAAAAAAAATCGTGTGTTATGGAAGAATACCTGTCGACGGACATATACGTTAGTAAACGGAATAACAGTCTGATAAACGGCAAAATGATAGGGCGCGTACTTGGGGTCTTACTCTTTATAGAGGCGGGAATGTTTGTACTCTGCTCCGGCATATCCGTGGTTTATGGTGAAAGCGATTACAAGTATTTCCTTTATACGGCGGGTATCAACCTCCTGTCCGGTGCGTTACTGATGTTTTATGGACGTGGTGCGGAAAATCGGTTGAGCCGGCGTGACGGTTACTGCATTGTGACACTTTCGTGGGTGTTTTTCACACTTTTCGGTATGTTGCCTTTTTATTTGAGCGGAAGTATTGACTCGTTGACTAATGCTTTCTTCGAGACCATGTCGGGATTTACTACTACGGGAGCTACGATTCTTGATGATATCGAATCGCTTTCGCATGGTATGCTTTTCTGGCGAAGCCTGACACAATGGATTGGCGGGCTGGGGATTGTTTTTTTCACAATTGCCGTATTGCCCGCTTTCACCAGTGGGGGAGTACAGCTTTTTTCCGCCGAGTCTACGGGAGTAACCCACGACCGTACCCATCCTAAGATTAATGTGATGGCCAAATGGCTATGGACAGTCTACCTGATATTGACACTGGCAGAAACCATTTTGCTGATGCTGGGAGGTATGAGCCTTTTTGATGCTGTCTGCCAGTCATTTGCTACGACGGCCACCGGTGGATATTCTACCAAGCAGGCCAGTATTTCGTATTGGAATTCACCGTTTATCGAATATGTGGTCGCTATATTCATGCTTCTTTCGGGAGTCAATTTTGCATTATTCCTGATGTGCCTTCGCGGTAAAGTCAGTCGTCTTTTGAGGGACGAAGAATTACGTTGGTTCCTCGGTTCTGTCGCTATCCTGACTTTTCTGATCACTTTCGCACTGGTCTTTCAAAATCATTATGACTGGGAGACGGCTTTCCGTAAGTCGCTGTTTCAGGTGGCTACGGCACATACTTCTTGCGGATTTGCCACAGACGACTATAATCTTTGGCCTGCCTTTACGTGGTTGTTGTTGCTGATTGCCATGCTCTCGGGAGGATGTACCGGTTCTACCAGCGGTGGTATCAAGAACATGCGTTTGCTGATTATTGCCCGCTCTATCCGGAATGAATTCAAGCATTTATTGCATCCCAATGCCGTATTGCCGGTAAGAGTCAACAAGCAGACCGTTTCACCTTCGATTGTGTCTACTGTGGGTATGTTTTTTGCTTTTTATCTTATCATCGTCATTCTTGGTTGGGCAGTTCTCCTGTTCTTGGGTGTCGGCTTTTCCGAGTCCATCGGTACGGTGATCTCCAGTATCGGTAATGTGGGACCGGGATTGGGATCTTGTGGCCCAGCCTATTCGTGGAATGGATTACCCGACGCTGCCAAGTGGGTACTTTCATTTCTGATGCTGATAGGACGGTTGGAGCTCTTTAGTGTACTTTTGCTTTTCTATCCCGGATTCTGGAAAAGTTGATGATAAGGGGGAACGGGAAAACATCCGCAGCGATAAAATGTCATTTTGTATATTCTATCACTTACCGGCAGCCCTGTTTTGTCCCGGTGGCGAATGGATTTGAAAAAAACGATTACAGGCGATTAGGGACGGAGCGTGGTGACGCCGATCTTGCGGCATTCCGGCTTTTATGCTTTGTATACGCCCGGTCTGCTTTCGGATCGAAAGTGTACGGCCGGGAACCGAACTTTTTGTCAGTTCGGATCGCTTCGCTTCAAGGGTCCTGATAATTCGGAAATGGCCGGATCAATCTCCCTTTTTTACCCTTTCAGCGTTGCTTGGAAGAGGATGCACCGTTGGTTTGAAAGGGATGCACCGTTGTTTTGAAAGGGATGCACCGTTGTTTTGAAAGGAATGCACCGTTACTTTCCTTCCAATGCAGGCTCTGATGGTTGGAATCACTGCATATATTTCCTTTTTATTGCATCTTTATAAGATAATGAAGCTGCAATTTTGCATATTCTTCCACTCCTATCTGTCTTGACTTTCTATCAGTGCTTTTTTGTTTCTATAGGCTGTTGGCAGAAAGGAAGGATTAGTTGCTTTTTTGATAGGATATATATGGAATTACTTTCAAAACGTATTTTTCTGTTTGATGGATTTAATCGTTTTCAGAGCCGACCATGTCTATCCCAACAAATGCTTGATTGCCTCCCAAGGAGCGTAAATCAGCATCCGGGGACCGGAAAAGCGCATCACCCGTCTCATCTGTTCCCGCATGGCGGGTTTGTAGCAGTGTATGCTGCACTGCTTGCATGCTTTCTTTTTCTCCCCGAAGGGACAGTGGTCCAGGCGGGCGTGTGCATAGTGCAACAACTCTTCGCACCGGGGGCAAAGCGTGACATTCTTTTCTTTTTTACGGCAGTAAAGGCGGATCATCAACTCTACTACTCTCTTTTCCTGATCAATACGGTTTTTGCTCAATTTTAATCTCTGTTAGAATTGACGCAAAAGTAACCAAGATCTCTAAAAAACCGTATCTTTGCACCCCGAAAAAATGAATATAATAATGAATATTAATAGTAAGGCTAAAGGATTTGTGTGCGGGGCTGTGGCTGCCGCCACTTATGGCATGAATCCGTTGTTTACACTGCCGCTTTATAAAGAGGGAATGTCAGTGGACTCTGTCTTGTTCTACCGTTACGGGTTTGCCGTGCTCATTCTAGGCATTCTGATGAAAGTACAAAGACAATCGTTCGCTCTGAAAAAGAACGAGGTTCTGCCGCTGATTGTAGGCGGACTGCTCTTTTCTGCTTCCTCATTGTTGTTGTTTCTGAGTTATAAGCACATGGATGCCGGCATTGCTTCCACCATTCTGTTTGTCTATCCGGTGATGGTGGCGCTTATCATGTTCTTGTTTTTCCACGAGAAAGTATCGTTACTGACCGTGTTCTGTATTCTGTTGGCCCTTTCCGGCATCGGACTGCTTTACAAAGGAGAAGGGGGTGAGACGCTGAGTCTGGTAGGGATGTTGCTGGTCATTCTTTCTTCGCTGTCTTATGCGGTCTATATAGTCGGTGTCAATCATTCCACCCTGAAGTTGATGTCAACGGCCAAGTTGACCTTTTATGCCCTGCTGTTCGGTCTTTCCATTTATATAGTCCGTTTGAATTTTTGTTCGGACTTGCAAGCTGTGCCTTCACTTCCTGCCTGGGGTAATATTCTGGCAATGGCTTTCCTGCCTACCGTGATTTCACTGGTATGTACCGCTGTGTCCATTCACACCATTGGCTCCACGTCGACCGCTATCTTGGGAGCACTCGAACCGGTGACGGCTCTCTTCTTTGGTGTCATGATTTTTGGTGAGCGGCTGACGCCCAGGCTGATGCTGGGTATTCTGATGATTCTGGTGGCCGTTACGTTTATTGTTGTGGGAAAGCCGTTGATGACTTTTCTCAAAGAAGAAGTGGCCGGAGGAATGAAGAGAAAACTGACAAGATAAGGAACCCCGAAAAAGTTTATAGCCGTTATACATGACTACATTTCACTCTATTGACGAGTTGCTGAAAATGATGAGCCGCGAACAACTTTTGTTGAAACAGATGTTCGGCAAACGGAAACAGCAATCCTTCCGGCGGGAGTATGCACTGGAACTGACTGAATACAAACTGCAACGTATACAGAGCCTGATCGACCACGGAGTGCTTCGTGAGAATGGTTCGTTTCTCGAAATGGAGGATATCTACCTGCACTTTTTCGAGCAGGTGCTCGAGGTAAACGAGGAGATCAATACTTCGTTTGTCAACGAGCATATCAGCTATCTCAAAGATACCATCTCTTATTATCAGCAAGAAAACCATGAGAAAAGGAAGACCACTTACCTGCGTACCATTAAGCGTATATTGCGTAACATTGCCTTGACTACCTTGCGTAATGTCATCGACCTGAAGCGCAACATCGACAGCACATTCAAGAATGAACCGAACTATCAGATCAAGAAAAAGAAACTGGTCCGCCTGGACGAGAAACGGCGGGATATCGAGGCACTGATACGAGTGAGTGAAGAACTCCTTGTCACCGAAGAAGACCGTTTCTTTCGCCGGGTTCCGGATGATGAACTGGTTTTGGTGGTGGCTAACGTACGGATACAACTCAATGAATGTTTCCATAACCTGATCGAGATACAGAAGCAAATCATCAGCTACCTGAACCGGATAGAGTATCAGAATAAGATACGGGTCAAAATCCGTCAGCTGAAATATCTCAAAGATCAGTTCGAACTGGAAGAACGGACCGATATCTGCCGGGTGCTGATGCAGAAAGACAGTGTCTGGTTTGAGCCTGCACCGGCATATCCGTTGCGTCTCTCTGTCGAATATCTCCGTAACGACGATGAAGTGTTAGAGAGTATCCGTAAGGTGATAGCCACAGTCGGCAAGCGAGCCATACTGGCCCGTAATGTGGCCGACAGCATCGCTGAGGAGTCACTTGAGACCCATATATCCGAAGAGGCTTACATCAACCTGGAAGAAGTGAAGAAGCGGTTTATGCAGGCTGATGGGGACTTGTTTTCGTTTGTTACCGCTTACCCTTTCACACAAGAGGTGTCTTTTGATGAAAGAATCACATTCTATTGCCAGATCGTATCCCAGTTTTACGAAGAACTCCGCATCACCGACGAGTATGGCAGGATGGATGGTGTGGAATATGCGTTGATTTATCCGGAAAGGACGGGAGAAATAGTTTAGGAATAAATAAGATTCACCACCGGGTAATACCGATTCTTACAGATACTTTGGTCTGAATTCTCAATGGAATAAATTATTAATCTGTGAGAATCCGTGTAATCTGTGGTGAAATGAATTTAAAACCATTACAGTAATGATTAAACAAACTGCTGAGATATTTGAAATATTGAGTAAAGGAGGATTTATCTCTTCCGATAGTACCAATCCCAACATCCGGCAACTTTATACGGTGATTGAAGACAACCAGTCGGAGTTGTACGACTTCTTTGCCGCCATCAACTTCGTGCTCGAAAGCGGAAACGAATACTATTATTTTTCCCGTCGCGAGAATAAAGTCGACTTGGAACGTAAGTTGGAGATTGCTGTCCGTTGGATTGATGTACTCGACTTTATCAAGACTTATGACGCGGCCTTTTCATCCGGATTCCGTTTTCAGCCGGCCGATATGGTTGTGAAAGTGGGAACCGACTTAGAGTTGAAAGAGAAGCTTACCGGCCTGAAAAAGCTTACCGGACGGGAAAAGCATGAAGAGATGATTGACAAAATAGTAAACGACCTGAAACGTGACGGCTTTATTGAACTGGAAAACGAGATTACTTCCACTTATAAGGTAGTGGCGGCTTTCGGCTATCTGGAAGAATTGGTCGCTTGCATTAACATACCAGAAGAGATACAGAATGAGATACCTGAATAAGATTATTTTTATCAATAGTGCCCGTATCCAATATGCCGAAATACAGATAGACGGCAATGTTCACTTTATCGGTACACAGGGAGTGGGGAAAAGTACGGCGTTGCGTGCATTACTCTTCTTTTACAATGCCGATAAGACAAAGCTGGGCATTTCAAAAGAGAAAAAGAGTTTTGATGAATACTATTTTCCGTACGTCAATTCATACATTATTTATGAAGTGGTGGTGGATGATGCTTCGTATTGCGTATTGGCTTTCCGTTCGCAGGGAAGGGTCTGCTTCCGCTTTCTGGGCACGGGCTATAAGAAAGAATATTTCATTTCACCCGAGGGAAAAGCATACGAAGAGTGGGATCAGATACGTGATGCGCTTGGCAGTTTTGTCTATAAGAGCCGTCGTATAGAGACGTATGAGGAGTATCGAGACATTATTTTCGGTAATGGCCGGGGGCTTCCTCCGGAGTTTCGGAAGTTTGCTATTACCGAAAGCCGGCAGTACCAGAATATACCTCGGACGATTCAGAATGTTTTTCTGAACTCAAAACTTGATGCAGAGTTTATCAAGCAAACCATTATCATGTCTCTGAACGAAGAAGATGTGCGTATCGATCTGGGGCAGTATGCCCATCATCTGCGCCGGTTCGATGAAGAAGTGACCGACATCAGTAAGTGGTTCCGGAAAAATAAGAACGGTGAGGTAACTGTCCGCAGGCAAGCCGACCGGGTGATTGAACTTTATCGGGAAATGCATTATCTGGAGCAACAGGCCCGTACATTGGCCGGAGAATTGAATTACGCTTTTCGGACAGCGCGGGAAGTACTCCCTTCTCTGCAAAAACAGAAAGAAGAGCTGTTGAAAGAAGTGGCAAAGGAGAAACGCCAGTTGGAAGAACTTTCCGGGAAATTTCAGAGTGAGCGTGACCGATTGTTGGGAGTGGTCAAAGTGCAGAACGAAAATCTGAAAACAGCACGGGAGCGAAAAGAACGGTACGAATCGCAGGATATTCATCATGTACGGGAACGGGTGAATGCGGAGTCCGAAGCTGTGCTTCACAAGCAAATGCTGGAAGAGCAGCTGACCATGCTGACTGCACGCTTTGACGACATCAACAGCCAGTATAAACTGCTGAAAGAACAGGCGGCCAGTGCCTTTGAGCGTTTCCGTAACGGGAAAAACGCCGAGTTGAATACCCTCCATCTGCGTGCCATCGAGCGTAAGGAAGCCATACGTAAGGAGTTCGATAAAATATTGAAAGAGGTAAGGGAACAGGAAGTTGGGAAACTGACCCTTCTGCGTGAGCAGACAGAAAAGAAAAAGGAAGGCATCTATCAGTTGAAAATGGAACGGGAGAAGTGTTTGCACCGGACTCTTTATGAAGAGGAGTTGCAAGCCTGCCGGACGGAGCGTGCCGCACTGGAAAAGGAGAACCATGAGCATAGGCTGAAGCAGAAAGAAGCTGAACAACAGATGGAGCTGGTGCGCCGCCGGTGGGAATTGGATCAGACTGCCTGTGAGCAGCAGTTCACTGCCCGCCAAAAGGATATCGAACAGCAGATTACACTTGCTAAAGAGAGGGTAGCGGAGATAGATCGTTTGCTCGACAACCGTCAGGGTTCATTCTACGAATGGCTGAGTCAGAACTGTCAGGGGTGGGAAGATACCATTGGCAAGGTCGTGGACGAGAAACAGGTTTTGTTCAGCAAGGAACTGAAGCCTCAGTCTGTTCAGGATGCCGGTCAGGACTCTTTCTATGGCATTACGCTCGATCTCTCGGCTATCCGTAAGGAGGTGAAAAGGGTACAACAGTATGCGGCGGATCAGGAAATAGCCGGTAAGGAAGTATCAGAGTGGCAACAGCAGCTTGAGAAGTTGGGAGAGGAAAAAGAAAAGGAACTGGCCTTGATTCGGAAAAGACATCAGGCCACGCTTAGTACCTGTAAGGAGGATGTGGCTCAATCCACTTATTGTATGGAGCAGAACGATAAGCGTATCCGGTTCCTGAAAGCGGATGAAATCAGGTGGGAACAGAAGGCAGGGGAGGAGAAGCGTGTCCTGCTGGAACAATTGGATAAACAGTTGGCCGAGGCTACCCGTAGCCTGCAGGGGACAGTGGCGGAATTGGAACAGTTCAATCATCTGCTCGAAACTCGTGTACGTCAAAAGGAGAAGGAACGTAACCAGAGAATGCAAGAAGAGGATGCCCTGATCCGTAACAAACAAGAAGAAATTCACCTGTCCATTGCTTCCGAAAAGCAGAAAACCGATGAACTGCTGGCAACCATGGACAAAGACTTGCTGCACGAACTCTCCGGGAAAGGAGTGGATACGGAGCGTATCACTGCTTTGCGTAATGAAGTGGCCCGTACGGAACAGGAGCTGGTGTTTATTGACCAACATCGTCGCCTGGTCTACGATTACGAGAAGGACAAGAGAGAATTCTTTGACCGGATGGACGAATTCAGGAACGAAAAGCAGTTGGCCGAGAAAGAACTGGAAGGCGAGAAAGAAAAGTTCCGTTTGAAAGAGGAAGAATTGAATCTGAAAGTAACGGGACTGAACAAGCAGCTGGCTGAGACAAACACCCGCCTGAAACATTTGGACGAGGATATTCGGGAGACGGAGAACTTCAAAACGCTCAATATCTGTCCGCCTGTGTTACAAACGGGGGTGGAAACAGAGAATGCCAAGCGCTGTAAGAAGGTGATTGAGGAACTGACTCAAAACCATTACCGGCAGATTGAACAGGAAAAAGACTTCAGGGAGGCCGTCGGTCGGTTTTCCGGTAATTTCTCCGAGCAGAATACGTTCAATTTCCGTACGCGGCTTACGAAGCGGGAAGAGTTTATGACTTTTGCCGCCGATCTGAAAGAATTTATTGATAATGATAAGATTATTGATTTTGAACGTCGTTCAAACGAGGCATACACCGACTTGATTCATCGGATTGGAAAAGAAACGACGGACATGCTTTCAAAAGAGGGACTGATTCGTAAGACCATCAGCGATATCAACAGTGACTTTGTGGAACGCAATTTTGCCGGAGTTATCAAGAGTATAGCCTTGCAGATTGTGCCGAGCGGTAATCGTATCATGCAACATTTTGTCACGATCAAAGAGTTCTGCGACCGGAATCAGCCGGGTGGCCCGGGCATGTTCAGCCTGTTCGGACAAGAGGATTTTGTAGAACGGAATCGGCAGGCGGTAAGTTTATTGCAGTCATTGGTGAAAGAACTGGCATTGAATAAAGAAAAAGAACTTACCCTTTCCGATACCTTCGAACTCCAGTTCCGTATTGTGGAGAACGACAACGATAGCGGATGGGTGGAGAAACTGGCAAACGTGGGTTCCGATGGAACGGATATCCTGGTGAAGGCCATGATTAATATCATGTTACTAAATGTGTTTAAGGAGAAAGCATCGCATCAGTTCAACGACTTTAAGTTGCACTGTATGATGGATGAAATCGGAAAACTTCACCCTAATAATATTAAGGGGATTCTGGACTTTGCCAATAACCGGAATATTATCCTGGTGAATAGTTCGCCTACCTCTTATCGGGCAAGCGATTATAAATATACTTATATTCTGAACAAGGATAAGCGGAACATCACAAGTGTGACACGGTTGATAAAGCAGGAAGTGAGGGAATAATTCCCTCACTCACATCTGCAAAAGTCATTGGCTCCGCAGCTACAGCGCGGTAGTAATTGCTCTCTCAGATCGTCCCGGTATAGTTCGTACATTTTTCTTTGTATATCTTCTTTCAGGCGTATCAGGCGATCCCACAGTTCCGCTTCGCTTGGTGCCGCTGTGGAGAACAAGTCTTCAAAGGGAAGATGATACCAGTGTTTTACCTCCTTCCGGAAGAGATTGCGTATATCATCGGCCGTACCGGAAAGTACGATGATATGGTCCCAGTTTTCGTTGGTGTATTCACGGATGGAGTGGGGAGGTTGTGTGTTCGGTTCGATATCTGTTTCCTTTATTAGTTTCAGGACCAACGGATGAATCTCTGCTGCGGGCATTGTCCCTGCAGAATATACTTTCATGCCTTTTCCGAACGAAGAAAGAAGTGCTTGTGCGATTCGGCTGCGGCAGCTATCGGCGTTACTGATGATTAATAGGTTCATAATGGTGTATTGTTTTCCTGTTAACAATGTTAATTCTGAATATATGGTTTTGATGGTTTATAAATAAAGAATTAGTTTTCTACAGTCAAAGAACAAATCTTTTGTTTATAGAAAACAAGTTTTAATACTATGTTAAAACATGCTTTCCGGAACTTGCTTGTTTGTTTTGATAAACAGCTCAATGTCAATGATATCTTTAGATGGCAGTCGCTCTCTTGTGAAGATCGTCTCCCTAAAGGATTTGAGTCGATACTTGCTGATTTGATAACCCTATCTTTCTCAAAATCTCCATGCCAGGATCCGGCTGGTTTTAGTACCCTGGTGCATCTCAATGATTCTATGTTCGGCTATATCGGTCGATTTCAGCTTGGCGGTCAGTTTACCCAGGTTCTTTTCTTTTGATACCAGACTGGTGAACCATCCGCAATTTTTCCGGTAGTTGCGACTTTCTTCGATCATAGTCAGCAGAAATCGAAGTTCACCGCCTTCACACCAGAGTTCGTTGGCATTGCCTCCGAAGTTGAGCCGGGCTTTGGTTACTTTCTTACCTTTCAGGCTGCTGAGTTTGCGTAGCGTACCGTCTTCTGCTTCTTCTTTGGAACTGTGGAAGGGAGGATTACAGAGAGTTACGTCGAAATATTCATTCGGAGCAATGATTCCTTCAAATATTTTCCGGCTATCCCGTTGTAGCCGAAGTTCTATTTTGTGAGCCAATGCCGGATTACAAGTTACGATCTTTCGTGCATTGTCAATGGAAACCGGATCGATATCGGAACCGACGAAAGTCCATCCATATTCCGTTTGACCGATAATGGGGTAGATGCAGTTGGCACCTACACCGATATCCAGGCACCTGTATTGACGGGTATTTGGGACAGCTGTTTTCAACCCTGTCGATTCATCGGATATATCCGGCTGAATCAAATCTGCTATGTAATGGATATAATCAGCTCTCCCGGGAATGGGTGGGCACAGATAATTCTTGGGAATATCCCAGTATCGTATGCCGTAGCAACTTATCAAGAGGGCTTTGTTGAGTGCCTTTACTGCCCGGGGATTAAAGAAATCGATGCTTGTTGTTCCATAAGCGTTCAGTACGATGAACTTTTTTAACGGTGGGTATTCCTCCGTCAGTCTTGAAAAATCGTACTGTCCGTTATGCCTGTTCCTTTTATGTAATTCGTTTCTCTCTGCCATGTGGCAAAGATACGGAGAATCTTCCGGCCGGCAAATCGGGCCTGATTAAAAATATGTATCTTTGCAGGAGAATTGCAAAAAGTCTGACTGTTGAATTTACTTATCGGAAACGGCATCGTCCTGCTGAATTTTGTCTGTCGGAAATAGCCATGGCCGTAGGTGCGTTAAGTAGTGTATGGGAGAGGCAGACAATGTCGTTATTTTAGTTTAACTCCCAATTTTTGTAATCTGGAGCGGATTGCTCCGTCATTCCTTTCGAATATCTCTGTTAGGTCATGAATGGTTTTACCTTCGGCTGCCGCAATATCCGACATGGATTGGATTCTGGACCAAGCCTCGAGTCCGGTCTTAGCCATTAGATAAGGCACCTCCAATGCTTTTAGTGCATTTTCAATCAAGCTGCGTGCCAATGGTGAATCGTCAGCAGCCAAGATTATTTTTCCGGCGGGGAGTTTTATTTTGCCACCAATATTTTCTGGTATCACATCATTAGAAGAATTAGGTAATACATCGCGCAAAATCTGCTCAACATCCAGTACCTGGGCTAAGCGGGAACCTTCTTTATCGCCATCAAGCCGCGCGATACTGGTGATCAAGTTACCACCCTTGCCTTCTGCAGCGATTACTTGATTCCAATCCAAACGGGCGATTTCATTGACCTCCTCGACTGCAAAAGCTTGAGTTGAACGCGCATACTCGGTCACCAAGAGTATCGAAGTCCCTTTGCTCGGATTACAACCGACAACTTTTGGTAGATTAATGACTGTAATGACTTGACCGCGAATATTGGCTATTCCCATTACATAAGGGGGAGAGTTTGCTATTTCCGTGATTTCTGGCATAACTAGAATTTCACGTACTTTAAAAACGTTAATTCCAAATAATTCTCGATGATTGGCACCAGGAGCCTCACCTAATCTGAACAACAGCAATTCGAATTTGTTGTTGGCGGTCAGATTGGTACGCTCATCAATTTCATGTAAAGCTGTGCTCATAGTGTGCTCTCCAAATTTGTTAAGCAAGTTAGAATGAATAATCGTGTGAGGTATCGGCTAAAGTTATGGGATCTTGAAAAATATGACGAAACGGTTTTTTGTTCAAGCATTAACGGACATAAGCTCAACTAGTCGGATACTTTCTTGTCAAATCAAGGAGCAAAAGTGATTTCTTTAGAAAAATTTCAAGTCGACTTATTATCAATGTAGAGAATATTTTTGATTGATTGAATAAGGTCT
>RRZU013291609.1_pt1 | contig 12419 bp, 14 predicted proteins | sample 2165561 | NCBI WGS metagenome assembly RRZU01 (sample SAMN10456909, study PRJNA506462) | wastewater metagenome | isolation source: wastewater sludge | place: USA: Moscow, Idaho | reverse complement strand
TATATTTCTTATCTATTATATTTGATAACAATACTATTAGTAATATAAATACAGAGCCTATAACACTTGATATTAGTATATTTCTAAATATTTCATATAACATAATCTCACCCCTTATAGATAATTTAAATGAATTTCCGCGCTAATATTGTCTTTACAAACTACTTTCTATAACTCTAAATTCATTACCATAACTATCCTTTACTTTATCTTCTCCTTCTAAATCAAAAAGAAATTCTATTTCTTTTCCTGAATTTTTAGATGCTTTTATATTTAATTTATTGTTATTTTTAGTTATACTATTTATTTTATAATAATCTAAATCTTTGTATGGATTAATCTTTTTATTAATCGTTTCAAAAAAATCTGGTTCTATACTTCCCTTTAATATTGGATTTATAGCCATACCATCATTATAGAATATCATTTCAAATGTTTCCTTTAAGTCCCTTAAATGTAATACTTTTTCTCTATTAACATATTCTAATCTATATATTCTCCCCTCCATTAGATCAGTATATATATTATATTCTCTATCAAGAATTTCCGGATGATTATTTATTATATCTTCATTTAATATATAATCTTCTTTAATTGAATTTAAACCATTTAATGTATAAAATCCTTCAAAATCTTTATCCACATTACGACTAATTGTATGCTCCCTATCCTGTGAATCTATATCTATTATATTAAAGACTACAACGGATTTATCCAAAAACTCTATATCCTTAATCTTACCTTTTAATATTGAATACTTTGTTGCTTCTTCTCCTCTTCCATCTCTTTCAATAAACCCTATAATCATTTTATCTTTAGTAAACTCTAAAGTATCTAATATCTTTTCTATATCTTCATTAGTTTTTATATTAACTATTGCTTTTCTATATGGGTTCATACTTAAGAAGCTTACAACACTATAACTATCATTATCTTTTAATATTAATTTCTCACCATGATTAGCTTCAAGCCTCTCTTCTTCTGTAATTAAATTTGTTAATTCAATATCTCCTATTTCAATATTATCCTCTAATACCTTCCATTTATATTTCTCATCTTTTATTATTTCCCATGACTTAGGTATTTCCAGATTAAAATATTCATCTCCATATATTTTGTATCCCTGATTCTTGATAATTGGGCTATCTATATTTTTTATTTTTATTGAATCAACTAATTCATCCATTTCTATATTTAACTCTTCATTAAATCTAATTATATTTTTATATGTTTTCTCATTGTATTCTAATAGATAAGTATAGCCATTTTTTTGTCCTATTATTTTTGTAGGATTTAAAAAATTATCTGTACTTTCATTTGATATATCTGTTCCTATTACTTTATATATTCTAAAATCATTATAGTTATTATTTGTTGTTCTATGTACATTTACTCCATTTTTAATATTTCTTAAATCATATTTGCCTATATTATCTCCCTTTAATATAATCTCAATTCCCAAATCTTCAAATAGATATTTTTCCCTCTCTCCACTACAGCTTACTAAGAAAGTAATAGATAATATAATAGAGATAATAAATATCCCTATAAATCTACTCTTCTTTTTTACTCCGGATAATATATTTTCAAACCTATTTTTTAATGTACTTTTACCACCAGAAAAATTTGTTGTAAATATATAATCTTCAATATCATTTCCTGCTATATCTAAAATTGTATTACTATAATCTTTTTTATATTCTTCGCTCATTTTTTCTACTACTTCCAAGTCACAGGTTATCTCTATATCCTCATTGGCTTTCTTTCCCATTAAATGCACAAATGGGTTAAACCAATGAACCCCTCTAGATAATATTATTATAAATTTATATAATATATCATTTCTCTTTATATGGATTAGTTCATGTCTTATTATCATATTGTATTTATTAATATCTAAATTTATATTTGGTAATAATAGTTCTTTTTTAAACAGCCCCAATACTACAGGGGATTTTATGCTATTATTTATCTTTATATCAATATTATTTTTTATATTATATTCCTCTTTTAAACTATTAAAAATATCTATGATTTCATTATCTAATACTTCAGTGTTAGCTACCAATATATTCTTCCTAAATTTTCTATAGATATATATATGATAAATTGTAAATAATGCTATACCTATTAACCAAATCCCAATAATTATATCTTTTATATTTAGTTTGTTAATATTTTGAGTTTCTTCTTGAACAACATTATATTTAGAATTATTCTCTGTATCAACTATTATGTTCTCTTCTTTAATATCTTGATTTAATATTATTTCATTATTTACTATCTCTGTATTTATAGGCTTTTCATTTCTATTGTTAATTTCTCTTACAATAATTTCTGACATATTTACATTTACTAGTGGTTTTTCTATGGATAGATCAAAAGGAATTAGTAAATAGATTGCTAGTACAATCCAAATATAATATCTCCATTTTATCTTATATTTCTTATCTATTATATTTGATAACAATACTATTAGTAATATAAATACAGAGCCTATAACACTTGATATTAGTATATTTCTAAATATTTCATATAACATAATCTCACCCCTTATAAATAATTTAATCATTAGATTTATTATCTATAAATTTTCTTAACTCTTCTAAATCCTCATCATCAATAACTTCATTATCATAAAATCCTGCTATTAAATTTTTTATTGAATTATTGTAGAATTTTTCTAAAAACCCTTTATTATTATATTTCATATAGTCTTCTTCTTTTACCAAAGGAGTGTAAATATTATTTCTTCCATTTTTCTCAAGTTTTAAAAATCCTTTTTCAACAAGTCTTGATAGAAAATTTAATATTGTTGTCAATGCCCAATCTTTTTCTTTCATAGCTTCTGCAACATAGGATGAGCCCACAGAACCCTCTGCCTCCCATATAGCTAACATTATATCTAATTCACTTTCTGAAATTTTTTTCATATTCTCACCTCATTTTACAATTGTAGAATGTTCTTATTTCTATTTTACATTTGTAAAATGGATTTGTCAATATTTTTTAAAAGTATTTGTTTCTTTTTACCCCATAAGGGTATTAAGATTATATGACAATGGGAGGTTTTAAAATGAATAATATAGATTTATTAATTACACTTACTCAACATGAGAGAGATGCAAATAATGTTACGATTGCATTTACAATGGGGTTAAAAGCAGTTGAAAAAGGTTATGATGTAGAATTAATTCTACTTTCTGATGCAGTTCATTTAGCATCTAAAAACTATGCAGATAAAATTGATATAGGGCATCCTTTCAAATCAATAAAAGAATTATTACCTGCTTATTTACAAGCTGGTGGAAAATTAAAAGTTTGTTCTGCTTGCATGATTCACAATAATGTTGACAAAGAAAATTTAGTTGAGGGAGCAGATATTATTGATGCAGATTATGTTGTAGATGCAATAATGGAAGCCAAAAAATCTCTACAATTAAATTAATTTCATATAAATAAATCCTTTAAAATAGTGCTATAGCTTTTTCTAGCACTATTTTAATTTTCTGATAATAATACTTGACAATACTAATAAATGATTATATGATAATAATCAGTTAATTTTAATAATATGCTCTTATCAAGAGTGGTGGAGGGACTGGCCCTATGAAACCCAGCAACCTGTTAACAAGGTGCTAAATCCAGCGGTATAACCGGAAGATGAGAAAGGTACATAACCCCTTTCTTATAAGGGGATTTTTTTATTCCCTATTTTATTAAAAGAGTATTAAAATTAATAAATAAATTTTTAGGGGGATTCAAATGAAGAAAATATCAAAATTATTATTAATTACATTCTTAGTATCATTACTGGCAGGATGTGGAAAGGAAAGTAGTGAAAGCAGTAAACTAACTATTGGTGTTTCTCCAAGACCACATGGAGATATTGTTAAATTTATTGTAGAAGATTTGAAAAAAGAGGGAATAGAATTAGAAATAAAGGAGTTTACAGATTATATTCAACCAAACTTAGCTTTAGATAATGGAGATTTAGATGCAAATTTCTTTCAACATCTACCTTATCTTGAAGAGTTTAATGCAGATAGGGGTTTAGAATTAGTTTCTGCTGGAACTATCCATATTGAACCTATGGGTACTTATTCAAATAAAATAACTAATTTAAGTGAATTAAAAGATGGTGATTCTGTTGCTATTCCTAATGATGTAACTAATGGAGGAAGAGCTTTGTTATTACTTCAAAAAGAAGGTATTATTAAACTTGATGAATCAAAAGGTATATTGGCTTCTGAAAGCGATATTATAGAAAATCCATTAAACTTAGAGATAAAACCTCTTGAAGCAGCTATGTTACCACAAATTGTAGATGATGTAACTATTGCTATAATAAATGGTAACTATGCATTAGATGCTGGATTAACTTTAGATAAAGCTATAGCACTAGAAGATAAAGATTCTCCTTATGCAAATATAGTTGCAGTTAAAAAAGAAAATCTTGATAATAAGAATATAAAAAAATTAATGGAAATTCTTCAATCCGATAAGACAAAAGAATATTTAGAAACAGGATTTGATAATTCAATAATTCCTGCATTTTAGTCGATTATAAAGGATATGATTCTAAAAAAGAATCATATCCTTTTTTTATTTTACAAAATTAATGCATTTAACCCTTGACATAAATATCAAAAACTATTATATTAATATTATAGTTATGAATATTTTAACGATTATATTCACAGATATTAACTATAAAATATTAGAAAAGAGGACAATTATGATTAATATATTCAGAAACATTATCGACTTTTTAAAAATATCTTCCCCATATTTTATTTTTGTTGATGGAGGAATTGCAATTGTATTTTTAATTGTAGCTTTAATTTTTTACAAAGGAAGAAAGCAAAATAGATCAAAAAAAATTATTTTTTGGTCATCAATTATTATATCAATTTTAGCTTTTCTTGGTATGATAACTAATGCCCTGATGCCAGTGATATTATCTTAAGGAGGATTTATATGTTTGAAAAAATGTTTAGTTTAATGGGTAAAATGTGCAAAACTGCAAATGCATTTCTTGGTATAGATATAAATTTCCCTAGACCTAATAAATCAGATTGGAAAATAAGTTCTATCTCAAATGCTATATTTGGAATAGTATTTTTAGCATTAGGAATATTTACTAAATATACTTGGTTATTAATTATTGGAATTATTGGCATTGTGGGAAGTGTCTTAACTAATAAGTTTGCTAAATAAAAAAAGAGAGACTCTCTCTCTTTTTTTACAATAATTTATTTATATTTTCCATCGTTATTCTTTCAATTATATCTCTATCTTCTCTTTTTAAAGTATGCACTTCAATATTCAATGTCTTTCTGTCAATTAGGATTAATTGTTCATCATCAATATCTGTAAAAATATATATATTATCAAAGTCAAATTCTTCCTTTTTTTTATAACTAATATGATTTACAAATCTTTCTATATCATCTCTGTCTGCCAATCTTGAATTAATAAACAGATTATTTTCAATATAAAAAGTATATCCATATTTTTTCATTTTCTCTATTTTATCACTATAAGAATTTATTAAGTTATTTGTATCACCATTAATATTAAATTTTTTTATATTATCTATATTATATAAATCGTCAAATTTTATTTCCTTATTGTATTCATTTTTAAAATTAGAAATATCTTTTTTCCTCTCCCCTTCTAAAAATATATCTCTATATATCTCCTCTTTCAAGGAACTTGTAACTTCAACACCAATACTCAATCTATCATTTTTAATATCTGGTCTTTCTGATAAATAAGAATCCATATATTTTTCATAATAAAATTTTAATAACAATTGTCTTGAAAATTCTTCCTTAAACTTTTTTTCCATCTCAGATTTACTTATTTTCATATCATCACCATATTCTAATTTTTTATCTATTATATTAATTAAAAGATATATTCTATTTTCCAAATTGTCAAATAATTTTATTTTGAAAATCAAATATATGATAAAATGATTATAATAATATCTGTTAAGGAGGTTATCATGGAGAATATAAAATTAAGTGAAAGTGCAAGAATTATAGGTAAAGTTAGAATTGGAGAAAATTCTTATATCGCTCAAGGTGCAGTTTTAAGATCAATTGATGATAGTATAAAAATTGGCAATAGTTCTTGGGTATTGGAAAATTCTGTTGTTATCGGAACACCAGAATATCCTGTTAATATTGGTCAAAAAACTATTTTTGGACATAAATGTATTGCAATAGGGACTGAGATTGGAGACCTTTGTGAGATAGGTAATTGTACTATATTCTTACCTGGTTCTAAAATTGGAAATATGTGTATCTTTGGTGAAGGTGTTATAATTCCTGAAAATACTGTTATACCAGATAATTCTGTTGTAGTTGGTAGACCTGGAAGAATTATTAGAACACTTACCGATGAAGATAAAGCTATGATAAGCAGAATGAGAGGGAATAATATAAGTTTAAGTGAATATATAGAAATATTTTTTGATAATGAAATTGAGGAGGATGGAAAGATGGGTAAATTATATAAATACGGAGATAAGTTTCCATTAGTTTCTGATACAGCTTATTTATTTGACACTGCTGAAATTACTGGTGATGTCAGAATTGGAGAAAACACAATAATAGGCTCAGGAGTAAGAATTATTGGAGATAGTCATGGCCCTATTACCATTGGAAATAATGTTCAAATACTTGAAAATTCAGTCCTACATCTTCTCCCAAATAATGAATTAATCATTGAAGATAATACGGTTATAGGACCAAACTCAATGATTCATGGGACTATTATTAGAGAAAATTCTATTATAGAATCCGGTGCAATTATTTGTGATAATAGTGTTCTTGGAAAAAATTCTCTTGTAAAAGCAGGCACACTTGTAAAGCAAAGAGATGTTTTTGAAGATAATAGCATCGTTGAAGGATTCCCAGGAAAATTAATTGGTAAGAATGAAAATATTCAAGAAAAACCTTTATGGGCAGTTAGAAAATTAAGATAAAAATAAATCTTCTTATAGATTAAATTTATAGTTTAGGGTATAAGTATTAATATATAAGGAGTGATATTATGGAAAATATAATAAGAATAGAATATTGTACGGCTTGAGGTTATCTTGCAAAGGCTGTTAGCCTTACTGAAGAACTGTTAGGAAAATATAAAAATAATATAACAAAACTTGAACTTATCCCATCAACAGGTGGAGTATATGAGATTTCATTAAATGAAAAACTTATTTTCTCTAAAAAAGAATTAAATAGATATCCTGAAGATGGAGAGATAGATAAATTAATTGAAGAAAATCTTTAAATAAAAGCCAAGGCTAAGCCTTGGCTTTTGTATTTTTCATTTTTATTATATGGTTTCTTCTACAATATTCTCTGGCTTTTCTTTTACACTAAAACTACCAAATTTCTTTTTATACATTATTATATAATAAGTAAAAATTGCTATACCTATTATAGTGGTAAATATTGTACCTTCTACTCCAAACTGTCCACCAGAAATTAATTCTGGACCTGATATAGTTGGTTTAAAAATACTTGCTCCAAAGTCTTGTCCTGAAACTAATATTCCAAAAATATTTCCCATTGTAAAATTCCATAGTGAATGTGCTGCAAACGCTGGCCAAGGCGATTCATAATAATAGAACATCATACCAAATACTGCTCCTGCTAAAAATATATTTAATAGTGGTATAATACCTATTCCAGGATTTCTTAGATGCATTGCTGAAAATAATAATGAAGTTACTACTATTGACGGAATTATACCTATTTTCTTTCCAAGAGGTAACATTAAAGTCCATCTAGTCATTATTTCTTCTGCTGCACCTTGTATTAAAAAGAATATTAAATAAACCAATACTCCATTTAATGTCGCTAAAGATAAATCTATATTTAATTTACCTGATGGATTTGCAAAAATTAACATTATTATTGATGGAATTGCTACTGCTATAAAACCACCCAATGCACCACCTAAATATCCTTTTATAATTTTTGAAGGAGATAGTTTTAAAGATGGTCTCCTTTCAATTAGCTTAACCCATATAACCGATATTATTATCATGGTTGTAAAACTAAAATATTGTTGAAAAGTATTATTATCAAACAAGCTCATATCCAATGAAAGTACTCCACTAACAACCCCTATTACTAGTCCAATTATTAAATTCATTATTACATAAAATGGCATAAATAATAACACTAATATTATTGGATGTAATTTGTTCTTTGATTCATTTACATTTTTAATTAATTGATTCATTCTTACCTCCTAGGAATTTATTTCATGTAAAATTATACTATTTATGTATCTTTATATCAATGTTTTTTTCAAAAACATTAATGTATTTTATAAAGTTTTTTATTTCTTATATTCTATACTTTTTTTAATAATTTATTCCTTTATTATTTTAGTTCCTAATTTTTTATCTTTTCTCCATTGGGGCGCATCTCCATTACCTCCTCAATATTCATCAACAGATATTATTAAATCATCTTTAAATTCTATATATGAAACAACATAGAATGAAATATTAATTTCTAGCTCTATTATTTTGACAACAATTATATAAAGATTATCAATATTATTTATTCTTAATATTTCACCTTTCCATTTACCTGGATATTCACAATTTACAATAATAAATTCTTCTACTGAAAATTCCTCATTTGTATTATGCCATCTTATTTTAGCATCATTATGAAAATATCCCTTTAATTTTTTTATTTTGATTAGCCACATTGTCCCAATATTCTTCTATTCATAATTCTTCCTCCTAATTTTTTTATTGAAAAGCATTCCAAAATATAAAGAAAATTAATATACTTCCCCATGCATTTCCTGTTTTCTCTTTTGTTATTATCATTCCATATATTAGTATAAAAGTTGTTATAGCTTCAATTATTGTATTAAAATCTGTTCCTATCATACCATGAATTAATATAGCAACTATTCCACATAGTGCAGCTCCTAGATTTATAATTCCATTTGTTTTATAAGATTTATTTATCTTATCTGCTATAACAATATAATTAATTCCTTCAAAAAAACCCCATATCATTGCAACTACTATATATCCTAAAATATTAAATGGGAAAGCAGACTCTAATATTCTTCTAGTTAAAAACATCCCTTGAAAAGGAAAAAAACTATTTATTTCTCCATTATAAAGTAAGAATAAAAATGCTGGTATACAAAATAATAATGAAAAAATACAAGATTTAAAAGTATTATTTTTAACTAATCCATATTTTTTAAATGATTCACCATTTTTTATCATAACTATAGTCATACCTAAACCAGTTAATCCAAATTGTATAAAAGCTACTATTATTAACCCTATTAATAAACTAGAACTATTAATATATTCCATTAACCTTGATGAAAATCCTACATATATTATTAAAGGAATTAATGTTGCTAAAAGTATAATATCTAAATCTTTTCTTGCCTTTTTTTGTTCTAATGTTATATTTTTCATAATATCCTCCATAATAATTATATTAACAATATAATTTAGTAAAAAAGACTATTCTTTCGAATAGTCTAATGTATTATTTAGTTAAAATTGGATTTCCTATTGCTGCATAAGTATCAAGGAAATCTGGGAATTCAAATCTTATTTGATTTACTCCTGTTACATCTATAGTAATATCTTGGATCACTCCATCTTTTGTTACTTCAAACTCTTTATAAATCTTATCATCTAAAAATATTTTAAATTTACCAGCATCATTTTTAAATAATTTATATGCTCCTAATTTAAAATTCAATGATTTATATTGGCTATCTAAGTTAATTCTCAGTACATCTCTTTCAGATTTTTGTCCATAACCAGCTTCATATTTCTTTCCTAGAATTTCAATTTTTTCTAATTCAGTTGATTTAAAAGCTTTTGGATTTTTATTTCCAAATGGCTCTAGTACATCTGTCATATAAGCAGTGGAACTATCCCCTCTCTTTACATCATCTAAATATACTGTTTGATTTTTTCCATCCCATTTTACTTCTTTACCTAAAGCTTCTCCTGCTGCTCTCACTGGTAGATATGTAGTTCCATTGTATATAAATGGCTCTATTTTCTTTCCAGCTCCATCTTTACCAAATACTACTGTTTCACCATTTACAACTAGTTTAATATTATTATATAATACCTTTATTGTTTCATGGCTACTCTTTGCCATAACCGTTCCCGCTAATAATACTAAAACTAATGTAAATACTACCCCACTAAAAAAATGTTTATATTTTTTCATAACATCCCTCCTTCCAATCATCTTAATATAATTGGAAGAAATAGTCAATGAATAAACCTATAAATGCAATTCATATAGGCGATTTGCATTTTCAAAATATAATTTATTCTTTGTATTTTTATCTATCTTTGATTTTTCTATTAATTCTATATGATCAAATATGGACAGCGAACCATAGTCCGAACCAAATATAATCCTATCTGGTATTTCTTCAGTAAGAATATTTAATATATCAATTGCTTCCTCTAATTTTGGAAAATTATATTTTCCTTCAGATGCTACACCCATTCTAAAAGCAGATATATCTATATAAATATTTTTATAATTTTTTATAATACTATATGCAAATAATGCATTTGCTGTCCACATATGTGAACATACTATTTTAATATCTTTATATTTTTCTGCAATTTCTTTTATAAAAAGTGGATGACTATATTGTGGCCAATTATCATTATTCCATTCTGTATGTATAACTATTGGTATATTATATTCAATTGCTAGTTTAAAAATTTTATCCAAAGATAAATCATTCATTGAAAAGTTTTCATGCCCTGGATATAATTTTATACCTTTTATATATTTTTTCTTAGCATATGCTTTTATTTCCTCTATCTGCTCTTCCTGTCTTTCAAGTGGAGAATAGCCATATATCATAAATAATTTACTATCTCTTTTTACTAATTCTAAAATATCACTATTATTACCAATATTTGTTTCTAAATGTGAATCGGCTATTAATATTCCATATTCTATATTATTTGCTTTCAATTCCTTTTTTAATCTATTATATTTTAATTCAATTGTATTATATGCATCTTCCCAAGGTAAATGAAGATGAGCATCTATTATTCTTTTCATAGTTTTCTCCTATTATATTTTAACTTTATTATATCAAATATTATCTTTATTTTAGATATACTATTTTATTTATATTTAATATATAATGATTAAAAGAAATATACTTTTATAGGAGAATTTATTATGAACATGAATTATAAAAATGATATAGACAAAATACTTTCTCATAGATATGATAATGGATTTGATTATTTTACAAATAATGATATGAATTTAATAAAAGGTGCTCCTTTTACCACTTTAGAATCTTGTTTGTATTTATTAGAACTAGGTGTTCCAACAGATAATGAAGTATTAGGAAAAATAACAGAATTAATCTTTAGTACTTGGAAAGAAGATGGTAGATTTAAACTAAGCCCTCATGGAGCTATTTATCCTTGCCAAACTGCAAGAGCATTAAAGACTCTTTGCTATTTAAATCAATATAATGATAGCAGAATTAAAAAGACTTTTGAGTATTTCTATAATACACAAGAAAGTGATGGCGGATGGAAATGCAATAAATATAGTTTTGGTAAAGGTGAAGAAACTAATTATTCTACCCCCTTTACCACATTATTAGTTCTAGATTCATTAAGATATTCTGAGCTTTTTTACAATATTGAATTTGTAAATAAAGCAGTAGAGTTTTTATTGAATCATTGGGAGATAAAAAAGCCTATAAGCCCTTGTCATTTTGGTATTGGTAAATTATTTAATCAAATTGAATATCCTTTTAGAGGTTATAATCTATTTTACTATGTATATATTTTATCATTTTATGACTATGCTAAAAATGATAAACGATTTTTAGAAGCATTTAATACCCTAGCTTCGAAAACAATTGATAATAATATTGTTGTTGAAAGAATTGTCCCTAAGCTAGCTAAATTAGATTTTTGTAAGAAGAATGAAGTTAGTATTCTTGCTACAAAAAGATATCATGAAATATTAAATAATACAATAATGATCCACCAGCTTAGCTGGTGGTTTTTCTTATGTGCCTAAAAGGCACCGCCACCCGCTGGCATTGGGATGCCCAATTTACGGTCTGACACTTGCGGATTTTACTTGCTACTCTTGAAAGGGTCTTCGTATTCTTTGAAACTCAGTTGGTCATATAATTTATCTTCATCTATTTGATTTTTTATATAACTTGCTATCTTTTTTGCATTTTTTCCTGCGGTATCTACATAATATCCTCGGCACCAAAAGCTTCTGTTTCCATACTTGTATTTTAAATTTCCATGTCTTTCATGGATTAATATACTACTTTTCCCTTTCAGAAATCCCATGAAACTTGATACACTTGTTTTAGGT
>RRZU012804732.1_pt1 | contig 12419 bp, 7 predicted proteins | sample 2165561 | NCBI WGS metagenome assembly RRZU01 (sample SAMN10456909, study PRJNA506462) | wastewater metagenome | isolation source: wastewater sludge | place: USA: Moscow, Idaho | reverse complement strand
CTGGTTCACACTTCCTCCAGGTTCAGCAGCTTGGCCTGCTCGGGCGGGATGGCGATGGGGTACTGGCCGTCGAAGCAGGCGCGGCACAGCTCGTCGGCCGGCACCGCGGTCGCCTCGGTGAGGCCGTCCAGCGAGATGTAGCCGAGCGAGTCCGCGCCCAGCGAGCGGCGGATCTCGTCCACGGTGAGCCCGGGCGCGATCAGCTCGGCGCGGGTGGCGAAGTCGATGCCGTAGAAGCACGGCCACTGCACCGGCGGCGACGAGATGCGCACGTGCACCTCCTTGGCGCCCGCCTCGCGCAGCATCCGCACCAGGGCGCGCTGCGTGTTGCCGCGGACGATGGAGTCGTCGACGACGACCAGCCGCTTGCCCTCGATCACCTCGCGCAGCGGGTTCAGCTTCAGCCGGATGCCCAGCTGGCGGATGGTCTGCGTGGGCTGGATGAACGTGCGCCCGACGTAGGAGTTCTTGACGAGGCCCTGGCCGTAGGGGATGCCGGAGCCCTGCGCGTAGCCGATGGCCGACGGGGTGCCGGACTCGGGCACGGGGATCACGAGGTCGGCGTCAACCGGGAACTCCTCGGCGAGCTTCCTGCCGATCCGCACCCGCACCGAGTGCACGCCGTGGCCCGCGATCGTGGTGTGGGGGCGGGCCAGGTAGACGTACTCGAAGATGCAGCCCTTGGGCTTGGCCTCGGCGAAGCGCTGCGTGCGAAGGCCCGCCTCGTCGATGGCGATGAACTCGCCCGGCTCGACCTCGCGTACGAAGGAGGCGCCGACGATGTCCAACGCGGCGGTCTCGGAGGCGACGACCCAGCCGTTGGCGAGCCGCCCGAGCACCAGCGGACGGACGCCCTGCGGGTCGCGCGCCGCGTACAGCGTGGTCTCCGTCATGAAGGTCAGGCAGAACGCGCCGCGCAGCCGCGGCAGCACCCGCAGGGCGACCTCCTCGAGCGGGAGGTCGCCGAAGCTCGCCATCAGCGCGGTCACCAGCGACGTGTCGTTGGTGGAGTCCATCGTGCGCTTCTCCGGAACCTTCTCCGACGGCGCGAGCTCGGCCAGCCAGGCCTCCAGCTCGTGGGTGTTGGTCAGGTTGCCGTTGTGCGCGAGCGCGAGGCCGCCGTGGTGCGTGGCGCGGAACGTGGGCTGCGCGTTGTTCCACACGCTGGCGCCGGTGGTCGAGTAGCGGGTGTGCCCGATGGCGAGCCTGCCGGGAAGCGACTTGAGCGTCGCCTCGTCGAACACCTGGCTGACAAGGCCCATGTCCTTGTAGACCATGATGCGCTGGAGATTGCTCACGGCGATGCCCGCCGACTCCTGCCCGCGGTGCTGCAGCGCGAACAGCCCGTAGAACGTCAGCTGCGCGACGTCCTCCTCGGGCGCCCACACGCCGAAGACGCCACACTCCTCTTTCGGACCCTCATAGTCAGGCACCGGGACAGCCTACCGCCCCGAGTCAGCCCTTCACGCCGCCCGCCGTCAGCCCGGAGACGATGTAGCGCTGCAGGTACATGAACAGCGCGATGATCGGCACCGCGGCCACGACCGCGCCCGCCGCGAACAGCGACCACGGGGCGTTGCGCTCGTCGGATCCCCACGCGTACAGCCCGACGGCGAGCGTGTAGTTCTCCGGCCGGGCGAGGACGATGCGGGCCAGGATGAACTCGCCGTACGAGCCGACGAAGCTGAGCAGCCCGACGACCGCGAGGATCGGCGTGACAAGGCGCATGATCATGCCCCAGAAGATCTGGGCGTGCGTCGCCCCGTCGATCTTGGCCGCCTCGTCGAGCTCCTGCGGGATCGTGTTGAAGAACCCGTACATGAGGAAGGTGTTGGCGCCGAGCGCGCCGCCGAGGTAGACGCACACCAGCATCAGGTGAGAGCCGAGGCCGAGCCCCGGGAACACCTTGCCGATGGTCATCACGAGCAGGAAGATCGCCACGAACGCCAGCATCTGCGGGAACATCTGGATGATCAGCAGCGCGGTCAGCCCGCCTCGCCGGCCCTTGAACCGGAACCGGCTGAAGGCGTACGCGGCGGCCGCGCCCATGACGACGGTGCCGACGGCGGTGACCGAGCTGACGTAGAAGGAGTTGAGCATCCACCGCGGGAAGTCCGTGGTGGCGAGCTTGGCGTAGTGCTCGGGCGTGAACGCGCTGAACAGGTTCACCGACCCGGTCAGCGTGCCGCCCGGGTTCATCGACGCCGAGAGGATGTAGAGGATGGGGAACACCGCGAACGCGATCACCGCGAGGGCGAACACGTGCTTCCACCCCACCTGGGCCCACCAGCGCCCGCCGCGGAGCCGCAGGTCGTTGGTGCTGTCGACGCGCTGCCTGGCCATCACAGGATCTCCTCGAGCTTGCGGGTCTGCCGGAAGCCGAGCCACGAGATGACGCCGACGACCACGAAGATCATGATCGAGAGGGCGCTGGCAAGGCCGTACTGCTTGTTGCCACCCTCGAACGCGATGGCGTAGACCATCGAGATCAGGATGTCGGTCTCACCGATCGGCACGGGCGCGCCCGGATAGTTCGGCCCGCCGCCGGTGAGCATGAAGATCAGGGAGAAGTTGTTGAAGTTGAACGCGAAGCTGGAGATCATCAGCGGCGCCACCGACACCAGCAGCAGCGGCAGCGTGATGGAGAAGAAGCGACGAATCGACGACGCCCCGTCCATGATGCCGGCCTCGGTCAGCTCGCCTGGGATCGACTGGAGCGCGCCCGTGCAGACGAGGAACATGTAGGGGAAGCCGAGCCACAGGTTCACGAAGATGATGGACAGCTTCGCCAGGTTGCCGTCGCCGAGCCAGTTGATGTCGACGCCGCCCAGCAGCACCTGGTTGATGTAGCCGAACTCCCGGTTGAGCATGCCGCGCCACACCAGCGCGGCGAGGAAGCCGGGGAAGGCGTAGGGCAGGATGAACAGCGCGCGGTAGAGCGTGCGGCCCTTGACCCGCGGGTCGTTGAAGACCGTGGCCAGGAGCAGGCCGAGCGCGAACGTCGTCAGGACGGTCAGGATCGAGAAGGCGAAGGTCCACCACAGCGCGGAGAGGAACGGGCCGGTCAGCCGCGAGTCTGTGAACACCTTGGTGAAGTTCTCGGTGCCGACCAGCACGCGCCAGCCCGGGCTCAGCGTCGTGCCGTCGTCGGCGACGAAGAGGCCGCGGCTGTCGTCGGCGTGGAACACGCGCCCGTCGGCGTCGGTGAAGGTGTCGGCGGCCTCGTCGTAGACCAGCAGCGACTTCGCGACGTAGCCCATCGTGCCGTTGTCGGTGCGCAGCCAGCCGTCGGCCGGGTCGTCGGTCATGCTGACGCGCAGCGCCAGCACCTCGTCCTGGCGCTCCTGCACCTGGGCGAGGGTGAGCACCTCCGCGCCGGGCACGGCGGTGACGCGGGTGCCGTCGACCGTGGCGTCGGGGGCGTCGGCGAGGGGCTCCTCGGCCGTCCCCACCCGCGCGACGCCGTCGTCGACGACGGCGAACGCCACCTGGCCGTCCTTGTCCAGGATGGCGACGGGGAACGTGGGCGTGCCCTCGACGCGGCGGTCGGAGGTCTTCATGATCTGGGTGATCGCCGGGCCCTTGGCGTCGTTGTGCCCGTCGCCGTAGTTGGTGAAGGCGACGTAGGCCGTGTTCAGCATCACGTAGATCTGGAACACGAAGAGGAAGATCAGGCCCGGGACCAGGTACTTCGCGGGGATGGCCCGCTTCGAGAAGTAGATGTAGTCGACGACGAGAAGGGTCACGGCGAGGAAGGCGAGGACGCCCCACTCCTGCTGTCCGTAGCTGGCCATGACGCCGTACAGGCCGAACGCGTTGACCAGCATCATCAGGACGAGCTTCACGTAGAAGCCCGGGCGCGAGAGGTCTCGCGCGTGCGAGAGCCGGGGAGGCTGCTTCGTCTCACTACTCATGGGTGTCTTTCCTTCGCTTCTTTGCGAGAACGGATGGAGCCGCGTGGGGGCGGTTCTCCCGCCCCCACACGGCATCAGGCTGCCAGGCTCAGAGCTGGGCCTGCAGGTTGGCGATCATCTCCTGCCACGCGGCGACAGGCTCGGCCTTGCCGTCGATGATGGCGGCCTGGGCGTTGCCCCACAGGGTCCAGACGGCGCCCATCTGCGGGATGGCCGGCATCGGCTGGCCGTTCGCGCCGGCCTCGCCGAAGCCCTTGAGGATCTCGTCGCTGACGGCGTCGGCCGAGGCCTTCAGGGCGGGCATGCGGCCGCCGAGCTCGTACAGCTTGTCCTGGGCCTCCTTGGTGGTCATGTACTCGAGGAACTGGTTCGCGAGCAGCGCGTTCTTCGACTGCGAGGAGAGGTACACGCCCTGGATGCCGAGGAACGGCGCGGACGGCTGGCCGCCGGCCGAGGGAACGGCGAGGACGGAGACGTCGATGCCGGCGTCCTGGAAGTCCTTGATGTTCCACGGGCCGGTGATGATGTACGGCGTCTTCTGGTCGAGGAAGGCCTGCTTGGCCTGGTCGCCGCCGAGCGAGGTGGAGACGACCTTGTCGTCGGCCAGCTTCTTCAGGTACTTGGCGAAGGCCTCGCCCTCGGGGCCGGCCATGCCCAGCTCGGGCAGGTACTCGCCGTTGGCGTCGGATTTGAAGACGGGGGCGCCGAACGAGGTCTGGACGGGGTACATGTGGTACGCGTCGGCGTTCGGGCCCATCTGGATGACGGCCGGGAACTGCGCGCCGGCGACGCCCTTGCCCTGCTCGATCAGCTCGTCGAACGTGGCCGGGGTCTCGGAGACCATGCCGTTGTTGCGGACGAGGCCGATGTTCTCGGTGGCGTACGGCACGCCGTACAGCGAGCCGTCGAAGGTGAAGCCCTGCAGGGCGAGCGGGTTGAAGCCCGCGAGCGCGTCGCCCAGCTCGACGGGGGCGATCACGCCGTTGGCCTGGAGGTCGCCCACCCAGTCGTGCGCGCCGACGATGAGGTCGGGGCCTTCACCCGTGGGGACCTGGGCGATGAAGTCGGTCTTGATGTCCTGGGACGGCTTCTGGACCACGTCGAGCGTGACGCCGGTGGCGGTCTTGAACTCGCCGCCGAGGACGTTGAACAAGTCGATTCGGGTCTCGTCGACCCAGATGGTGAGCGAGCCGGCGTCCGCGGGCGGGGCGGAAGAGGCCGGCTTGCTGTCGGTGGGCTTCGGCGTCTCCGCCGGGGTCGAGGTGCCGCCGCAGGCGGTCAAGGCAAGGGCGAGCCCCGCCGCGGCGACGGAGATCAAGGACTTGCGCATCGGTTTTCTCCTCCGTTGGTCTTCTCCGGTTTCGCGTCGGCGCGACCGGTTGACCATCATCGTAGCCATCGCCGCAACGAATGCAACATCCTTGCGTAACAGTTCGATAACAACCCGTCTGGGGCTGCGCTGAGCGCGCGATCCTGCAAGAGTTTTGCAAGAATCATTGCGCAGCGTCGCGTCTTTTGCGACGATGGCGGGACGTGCTCGACGAGGAGGCAAGAAGTGATCGCACCGCGCATGAGGCTCGCGGAGGTGGCGCGCGTCGCCGACGTCTCGACCGCGACCGTCTCGCGCGTGCTGAACGAGAAGCCCGGCGTCGCGGAGGCGACCCGCGCCCGGGTGACCGCCGCGCTGCAGGCGCTCGGGTACCACCAGGAGCCCGTCGCGGAGTCCGAGCCGCTGATCGCGGTGACTGTCCCCGAGCTGGGCAACCCGACGTTCACCGTCTTCGCCGAGGAGATCGGCATCCAGCTCTCCGCGGCGGGCTGGAACATGATCCTCTGCACCGCGGGGCCGAGGGGGGCGCACGAGTCCCAGTACATCGAGCTGCTGATCGGGCTGGGCGTGGCCGGCGTCGTCTCCGTCTCCGGGTCGCTGGCCGACCGGCTGTCCACCCCCGAGCACTACCACCACCTGGAGGCCGCGGGCATCCCGGCCGTGTTCGTCAACTGCTACCAGCCCGGCGTGCGCGGGTCGTTCTTCTCCAGCTCCGACGCCGAGGCCGTCGCCATGTCGGTTGCGCACCTGCGCGCGTTCGGGCACACGAGGATCGGGCTGGCGGTCGGCCAGCTGCGCTACATGCCCGCGGAACGCAAGGCCGAGGCGTTCCGCGCGCTGGGGTTTCCCGAGGAGAGCGCGGTGTCGACGACGTTCACCGTCGAGGGCGGGCAGGCCGCCGCCGCGCGGCTCCTCGACTCGGGCCACACCGCGCTGCTCTGCGGCTCCGACGTGATGGCGCTGGGCGCGATCCGCGAGGCGGGCTCGCGCGGGCTGGACGTGCCCGGCGACGTCTCGGTGGTCGGCTACGACGACTCGGCGCTGATGCCGTTCACCTCGCCCGCGCTCACCACCGTCCGCCAGCCGGTGCCCGCCATGGCGCGCGCCGCCGTCGACGCGTTGATCGCGGCCATCAACGGCCTGCCCGCCGATCCCACCGAGCTGCTCTTCCACCCGGACCTGATCATCCGGCAGTCGACGGGCCCCGTCCGCCCGGCGGATCCGCCCGCCTAGTAGGGTCGGCCAACATGACGACGTGGCCGGGCTTCAGCGTTCGGCGCGCGGCGTCGGCCAGGGGCCTGATCGGGCTGCTGCTCGCGCTCGTCGTCGTCTTCACCGGCGTCGTCGCCGGCACCCTCGGCCACTCGCGCGCGCTCGCCACGCGGGCCGCGGCGGCGGCGCTCACCGACGCCTCGGTCGGCGACGTGTCCATCGAGGTGCAGACCCGGCTCGGGCCCGACGGGGCCGCCCAGGACGCGCTGGCCCGCCGCCTGCTCGCCGAGGGCTTCTCCCCCGCGCCGATCACGGTCGAGACGGGGTACCGCTCCGACAAGGGCGAGCCCATCGATCCCTCCGAGGCCTCGCCGTCGGCCGACTCCTTCGTGCGCTGGACGGTGCGGCCGGACGTCGACCGCATCCAGCCCGAGCACCTCGAACCGCTGGCGGGCGGCGCAGAGCGGGCACGGCGGATCGTCGACGAGGTCAACGTGACGGGCCGCGGCATCACCGTGTCCGGCGACCTCGCCCTCGCCTCCGGGCGCGCGGCCCAGGAGTTCGCCGTCGGCGAGGCGTTCCGGCTGGTGCCGCTCTCGGTGCTGCTGCTGGTCGCGGTGGTCGGCCTCGCGCAGATGGCGAGCCTCCTGGCCGCGGCGCGGGAGCGCGAGCTGCACCTCCTGTTCGCGCGCGGCGCCAGCCTCCGACAGGTGCTGGCGGCGGGCCTCGCGGAGGCCGCGGCGGTCGCCGTCGCGGGCGCCGCGGTCGGCACCGGGCTGGCCGCCGGGATCGTCTGGGCCGCCTCCGGCACCCCCTCCCACACCCGGCTGGTGCTGCAGGGCGGCGCGCTCGGCGCGGCCCTCGTCGTCGCCTGCCTCGGCGCCGTCTCCGCCCGGGCGGCCGTCGCGGCGGCGCGCGGCGAGGCGGTCCGCTCCGACCGGGTCCGCGCCGTCGCGGGCGCCGCCGGGTTCGCGCTCGTGGCCGCGCTCGCCGCGCTGTCGGCCTGGCAGCTGCGCCGAGCCCGGCGCTTCCTCACCGTCGGCGAGGACGGCGCCGTCACCGTCGACGCCGTGTCCGCCCTGGCGCCCGCGCTGCTGATCGCGCTCGCCGCCGTGTCCGCCCTGCTCGCGCTCGCCCCGCTCACCCGCGCGCTGGAGCGCCTCACCCGGCGCGGCCGGTCCGCCGCGCCGTGGCTGTCGGGCGCGCACCTGGCCCGGGGCCTGCGGCTCCACGCCGTGCCCGTGGTGCTCACCGTCCTGGCCACGGCGACGGCCACCTTCGCCTCGCTGTTCGCCGGGACCAGCGCGGCGCTCCAGCGCGACCTCGCCACCCTCTCCGACGGCGCGGCCCTCCGCGCCGCCGTCTCGACCGTCGACGCCGACTACCCGACCGCGCTGTCGCTGCCCGCGCTGGGCCCGGCCGACGGGGTGACCGCGGCCTCGCCCATCTGGCGGGCCGACGCCGCCAAGATCGGCGACCAGCTGCTCCCCGCCGTCGCCGCCCCCACCGCCGACCTCGCGCGGGTCGCCGTCCTGCCCGGGGGCCAGTCCGTGCCCCACCTGTCGTGGGGCGTCGGCGTCGGCCACCCCCGGCCGCTCGCCCTGCCCGCCGGGACGACGGAGCTCGAGGTGGCGCTCGACGGGCGCCTGACGCTCGACGCCTGGCAGGAGCTGGCGCTCGCGCTCCAGCCCGACGCGGCGGCCGCGATGGCCGGGGGCGACGCCGCCTACGCGGCCGAGATCCTCGACTTCGCGCTGGCCGAGTACACGTCGCCCGTGACGGTCGAGGCGATGGTCACGCTGCGCGACGCCGCGACGGGGCAGGGCGCGGTGATGCGCGGCGCCGTCCTCGAGCTGCCCGAGAGCGCGGTCGAGCGCGACGGCGGGCTCCGGTTCGTCGGCGCGGCGGGCCGTGCCTCCGCGAGGGTGCCGCTGCCGGCGGGGCGCGACCTGGTGCTCGACGCGGTGACGCTGCGCCTGGCCGGCGCCCAGCACGTCTCGACGACCCTCGAGGTCTCCGTCGACCTCCTGGTCGACGGCGCCACCCTCCTCGGCGGGACGACCCCCGGCTGGGTGGCCGACTACGCGGTCAGCGAGGAGCTCGCCGGCGCCTACCGCGAGCAGGCGGCCCTCGTCGCGCCGTCGGCGGAACTCTACGTGGAGGAATGGGACGAGGGCATCGTCTACGCGGCGCCGACGACCAACCGGCCGGACGAGCCCGTCAGCTTCGTCGACACGTCCACGACGCCCTGGCGGTTCACGACGCTCATCCAGGAGGGCGACATCCACATCGGCCCGACGGTCGCGTTCGACCCCAGCGGCTGGCGGATCACCGACCCGCTGGACGTGATGCGCGACGCCGAGGCCGCCACCCCGTGGCCGGTGCCGGTGGCGCTGACCAGCCGCGCGGCCGCCGACCTCGGCCTGGTGCGGGGCGACCGGATCGAGGTCAACGCGTTCGGGGTCCGGTTCCCGGCCGAGGTGGCCGAGCTCGTGGACTGGGTGCCCTCGGTGGCCGGCGAGCGCGCGCTGCTCGTCGACTCCGCGGCGCTCGGCGCGAGCAAGGCCGCGCCGAAGCCGGTCCTCGGCCGCCCCGCCGAGGTCTGGCTGGCCGCCGACGGCGACCCCGCCGTCGTGGCCGAGGCCGTGTCGGCGGCGCCCGGGGTGCAGGCCGTGCGCGTGGCCGCCGGGCCGACCAGCGCGGGGTCGTCGGCCGCGGCGGGCTCGCTCTGGCTGGCCGCGATCAGCGCGCTGGTCCTCGCCGTCACCGGCCTGGCCGCGGCGGCGGACACGCAGCTCGCCGCCCGGCGCCCCGAGGTGGCGGTGCTGCGCGCCGTGGGCATGACCCCGTCGGCGCAGGCCGGGAGCCGCGCGGGCGAGGTGGGCGGCGTGCTGGCCATCGCCGCCGCCGCGGGCCTGCTGTCGGGCTGGGCGGTGAGCGCGCTCGTGGTGGGCCCGCTGGCCTGGTCGTCGGCGGGCGCCGAGCTGGCCACCCCGCTGCGCCCCGCGCTCCCGCCGCTGCTCGCGCTGCTGCTGGCCGGCGCCGTCGCCGTCGCGCTGATCGTGGCCTGGCTGGCCCGGACGGTGCGGGCGCAGGCCCTCGACGCCGAGTACCGCGAGGAGGTCCGCTGATGAGCCTCGCCCTCCTGCTCGCGCGCCAGCTGCGGCACCGCCCCTGGCCGACCCTGCTGCTGGCCCTCACCATCGCCGTCGCGTCCGCCCTCGCCACCGCGGTGCCGCGGCTGAGCTCCGACCTCGCGGACCGGCAGTTGGCGCAGCGGCTCGCCGCGCTGTCGGCCGTGCAGGGCGACGTCTCGGGCCACTGGCAGCCGAGCCCGGCGATCGCCGCGGAGGGCCCTTGGCCCGGCTACGAGGAGGCGATGGAGGAGATCCGCGCGGCTCAGCCCGAGCCGCTGGGCTCGCTGCTCGCGCCCGCGCAGTTCGTGGCCCGCTACCCCACGACCGAGTCCTTCGCCCCGCCCGCCGACACCGGGTTCTTCGCGGTGACGCTCACCGCCTACGCCGACCCGCGGTTCGCCGACCACGCCGACCTCGTCGACGGGGCCTGGCCGCGCCTCGGCGGCGACCCCGAGCTGGTCGAGGTCGTCGTCCTGGCGTCCGCGGCCGAGCGCGCGGGCTGGACGGTCGGCCAGCAGCTCGGCAAGAGCTTCCGGATCGTCGGCACCTACCGCCCCAAGGACGAGGCCGACGTCCGCTGGGAGCACGTGGAGCTCGGCCGCCGCTACCTGGAGCTGGTCGACCCCGACCGGGGCGTCGAGTTCTCGGCCGCGGTATTCGTCGACCCCGCCCTCGTCGGCGGCACGACGACGGCGCCAGAGGCCGTGCTGATGGGCGCCGTGTTCTCGATCGACGCCTGGTTCCGGCTCGACGCCTCGGCGGTGGCAGACGTCGACGTCGCCGCGCTCACCGCCCAGCTGACGGCGCTGCTCGCCAACCCGTGGGTCGTGCACGCGCCGACGGAGGACGAGCCGGCGACGGAGGAGGTGCGGTTGGCCTCGGAGCTGGGGGCCGTGCTCACCCGGGTCGAGGGCGAGCAGCGGGGCAGCCGGGCGCTCGTCGCGGCCAGCGCGGCCGGGCCGCTCGGCGTGGCCGCCGCGCTGGTGGTGCTGGCCGCCCGCCTGGTGGCGGACCGCCGCCGCGCCACCCTGACCCTCACCTCCGCCCGCGGCCTCTCGCCCCGCCAGCAGCGCCGCCTGGCCGCCGCCGAGGGCGCGCTCGTCGGGCTGCCGGCGTCGGTCGCCGGCGGCGTCGTCGCTTGGGCCGCGACGCCCGGCGGGGTGCCCGGGGCCGTCGCCTGGCTGGCCGTCGCCCTGCTCGCCGCCGTCCCCGCCGCCGCGCTGGCCTGGCAGACGGTGCCGCGCGCGGGACGCCGCGACCTGACGCCGCGCGGCGGGCGGGCGCGGCTCGTGGCCGAGGCGCTGGTGCTCGTCGCGGGCGTGGCCGCCGCCTGGCGGCTCCTCGGCCGCGCCGACGGCGGCCCCGGGATCGACCTGCTCGGCGCCTCCGCGCCGCCGCTGCTCGCGCTGGCCGGCTGCCTCGCCGTGCTGCGCGCCTACCCGTTCCCGCTCCGCTGGCTGCACGGCCTCCTCCGTCCCCGGCGCGGGCTCACCGGGTTCCTCGGCTCGGCCCGGGCCCTGCGCGAGCCCGCGGGCGGCGCGATCCCCGTGCTCGCCGTCGCGCTCGGCAGCGCGCTCGCCCTCTCCAGCGCGCTCCTGCTCGGCACGCTGGCCCACGACACCGAGCGCGCGGTCTGGGAGCGCACCGGGTCCAGCCTTCAGGTCTCGGGGCCGCGCATCACCGCGGAGACGGCCGAGCGGATCGGCGCCGTCGACGGGGTGGCCGCGGTCGCGCGGATCTCCGAGGGCGGCTCGTCCGTCCGCCTGGCCACCGAGGAGGGCGAGGCGCACGTCCGGGTGTGGCTCGCCGACCGCAGCCTGCTGGACGCGTACGCCGTCGCCTTCGACTCTCCCCCCGTCCCCGCCTCGCTGTTCGGCGGCGGCGAGCCCGCGCCCGTGGTGGTCGGCGGCGAGGTGCCGGACGCCCCGTCGGGAACGCTCGACCAGCTGGGCCCGGTGCACCGGGTCGCCCGCCTCGACGTGCTCCCCGGGGTGCTGCCCGGGCTCGGCTGGGTGCTGGTGGACGCCGAGCGCTGGCCCGGCGGGGACGCGGCCAAGTCGACGCTCGCGCTGGTCGCGCTGGCCGACGACGCGGACCCCGCCGCCGTGACCGCGGAGATCCGGGGGATGCTCAAGAACGCCCGCATCGCGGCGGCGGCCGACGAGCTGGACCAGCTGCGCGACTCCCCCACCGTCTCCGGGCTGACCGCCATCTTCGCGCTGCTGGCGGCCGCGACGTCGTGCCTGCTCGCCCTGGCCGTCGCGGCCGCCCAGCTGCTGGGCTCGGAGTCCCGCCGCGGGCTGGCCGCCGTCCTGAACACCCTCGGGATGCCCCGCGGAAGCCTCCGCGCGCTCACCGCGTGGGAGCTCGGGCCGGTGATCGTCGTCGCGCTGGGGTTCGGCCTCGCCCTCGGCGTCGGGATCGCGGCGCTCCTGGTGCGCGCGGTCGACCTCGCGGCCCTCACCGGCGGCGCCACCGCCGCGGCGCTGGTGGTCGACCCCGCGACGGTGGGCGCCGTCGTCGGGGGGCTGCTGGCCGTCGCCGGCGCCACCATCGCGGTCAGCTCCGCCCTCGCGGGCCGGGCCGACGCAGCGCAACAACTCCGGATCGGGGAGGACAGATGAGTCAACCGAGGCACGCCCTGGCGGCGGCGGACCGGGCCCACGCGGGCCCCGACATCTGGTGCGAGGACCTGGTGCGCATCCACAACACCGACGGCATCGAGGTGCAGGCGCTGCAGGGCCTCAGCCTCAGCGTCGACCCGGGCGAGGTGGTCGCGCTGGTGGGCGCCTCCGGGTCTGGCAAGTCGACCCTGCTGAACATCCT
>RRZU012439970.1_pt1 | contig 12422 bp, 17 predicted proteins | sample 2165561 | NCBI WGS metagenome assembly RRZU01 (sample SAMN10456909, study PRJNA506462) | wastewater metagenome | isolation source: wastewater sludge | place: USA: Moscow, Idaho | reverse complement strand
GATTATTATCTTTACAAACTTACTTGATTTTTTAAAGATCTTAACTTAACCACTCTTGGTCAAATTGGACGGGAATTATAATAGGATTTTTCTTAGTTGTCAAGAGCTATACGCTTAAATACCGCTTAAATTTTGGAAGTTATTCTTATTTACCTTTTATTTACCAAATTTATATATTATAATATCTAACTTAATATGATTTATTAAGCAAAAAAGGTTATAAAACTATAATATAAAAAGGAAGGGAAATGTACAACAGAGATTATTTAACTAATAAATCGTCTGAATATTCACAAGAATCATCTCAAGCATATTTAATGAGCTTTTTAAAAGCTACTTATCAATTGTTTGCTGGTTCACTTTTAGCTGCTACTGCTGGTTCATATATAGGACTTGGAATGGTTAATATTTTAATGGGTCCTATGAAATGGGTTTTATTTGCAATTGAAATTGCTTTAATTTGGTTTGTAATTCCAAGAGTTAAACATACTCCAGGTGTAAACTTAGCTGTATTATTTGTATTTACATTTATTACAGGTCTTACAATTGCTCCTCTTTTAGCATCAATTTTTGCGATGCCTGATGGAGCTGCTATTGTTGGTCAAGCATTTTTAATGACATCTATTGCATTTGGTGCTATATCTATGTTTGCTATGACAACTAAAAGAGATTTTAGCTCTATGGGTAAATTTTTATTCATTGCTTTAATTATTATGATTGTTGCTGGTATTTCAAATATCTTTATTCAATCATCAATGATGCAATTAATGATCGCTAGTGCAGGAGCTTTAATTTTCTCTGCATTTATTTTATATGATACACAAAATATAATCAAAGGACATTATGATTCTCCTGTTGAAGCTGCTCTATCTTTATATTTAGACTTCTTCAACTTATTTATATCACTTCTTCAAATTCTTGGTATAGCTAAAAATAATGAGTAAGGAATAAAGAGGCTATAGTAGTCTCTTTATTTAATAAAATATATGAATAATAACACTTACAGAATAATAGATGCAAACCTTAATAGATTAAAAGAAGGAATTAGAGTTGTAGAGGATATTTTTAGATATATCTATAATGATAAAGAACTTTCTACAAAATTAAAAAATCTAAGACATATTTCAAGAGTTGAAAATTTTTATGAAATTTTAGCTTCAAGAGATGTTCAAAATGATGTTCTAAGACAATCAATTAAAAGTGAACAAAATAGAGATAATTTAAACTCAATCTTAATAGCAAATTTTAAAAGAGCACAAGAAAGTGCAAGAGTTTTAGAAGAGTTATTAAAACTTTATTCAATTAAAGATAGTGAAAACTTTAAATATATAAGATATGAACTTTATAATTTAGAAATTGTTTTAACAAAAATAACTTCAAATTCTAAATAGTTTATATTGTACTCTTTATAAAGCTTTTTAGCTTTCTCATATGGTAGTTCACTACTTCCACTAACACCTGATTTTTTTATATAATCAAAAAGTTCTTTTTTGTTAGAGAATTCTAACTTATATAGTATTGTTTCAAATTCACATTTAAAATAAGTAGAAAATGCTTCTTTAATACTATTTTCATCTAAAATAGGAGATTTTGTAGCTGTAATATTTTGAATTGTTTTAAAAGTATTTGATGTAAAAAGTACTGCATTTATCTCTTTCGTTATTTTTGATAAATTTTCTACTACTTTTTTTAAATCTCTTGACCACTGCAAAGCAGAAGATGATATAACCATATCAAAATTTTTATCTTTTATTTCATTAAAAAATTCAACACTATCAAAATTAAAACACTTAATTTCAAGATTTTTTACTTTTGGATGAAGATTACACATCTCTTGAGAACCATCGATTGCCAAATATTTATAAAATTCCCAATTTACATTTGCAAAAATTTGACCACTTCCACAACCTAATTCTAAAATTCTCTTTGGTTTTGATTTTAACTCTCTAACCAATGACTTTGCACAGATTTGTTGAATAATATTATAAGACTTATATTCATTAGCATATTTTGAGAATTGATTTCTTTGTTGCATTTATCTCTTCGATTTAAAATTTTAAGTTTTATTTTAGCTAGTTTTTAATAAGCATTCGATAAAATAGAAACCATTTTTTAAAAAGGAATATAGATAATGACATCTACACTTTTAATAGTTCAATTTGTTTTAGCAGTACTTATTGTAATCGTAGTGCTTCTTCAAAAAAGCTCAAGTATGGGATTGGGAGCATATAGTGGAAGTAATGAATCACTTTTTGGAGCAAAAGGTCCTGCTAATTTTTTAACAAAAGCAACTATGTTTTTAGGATTAATCTTTGTATTAAATACTCTTTTCTTAGGATACACATATAACCAAGAGAGAAACAAAAGTGCTATTGATTCAGTAAAACAAGAGTCTTTAATACCGGCTAGCCCTGTAGCTCCTACTCAATCTGCACCAACAGCTCCAGTTGTACCAACAACTGAAAATAAAGCTCCTGAGAGTAAATAATTAAAATAATATGAAGTATTTATTACTTCTTTTCTTTTTACCTTTGTATCTACTAGCAGATGCAAAGGTTTTTGTTTATCATAGATTCAATGATTCAGAACATCAAAGTACTAACACTAGCTTACAAGAATTAAAAACACAATTTGAATATTTTAAAAAAAATAATTATGAAGTTGTACCTTTAGAAAAAATTCTAAATAAACTAAAAAATGGCGAAGAAATTCCTTCAAATTGGGTTGCTTTAACTATTGACGATGCATATAAAAGTTTTTACGAAAATGGTCTAAATCTTTTCAAAGAATATGCTTATCCATTTACACTTTTTGTATATATTGAAGCAACAAATAGCAAATACAATGACTTTATGACTTGGGATGAACTAAGGGAAGCAAAAAAATATGGGGATGTAGAACTTCATTCTTATTCACATAAATCCTTAGTTAAACTTTCAAATCAGGAGATTATAGAAGATACTAAAAAAGCTATTGAAATTTTTGAAAAGAATATGGGATATAAAGCAAAAATTTATTCTTATCCTTTTGGTGAATATGATGATAGAGTACAAAGTGAGATAGAAAAATTCGATTTTATCTCTATACTAAATCAAAATAATGGTTCAATAAACTCAAAAAGTAATATTTTTGATATAAATAGAATAGCCTTAGTTGGAAATGTAGATATAAAAGAGAAAATAAAATATAAAACTTTAGAAGTTGAATGGATTGAACCAAAAGAATATCCTAAAGATGGTATTTTACAAACTATAAAAGCTAGGATTAATCCTGGGATTAAAGAAGCTAAAGTATTTATCTCAACTTACAATTGGCAAGATGTAAAAGTAAATAATGGTATAATAGAAGTTAAATTAAATAAGAAGTTGAATTTAAATAGAAGTAGAGTTGCTATAAGCACTGATTACTACACTATTTCCAACAAATTACTAATCAAATAAAGGAGAATTTTTTATGTTGAATGAAGTTTATTCACAAACAAAAGAGCAAATGGAGAAATCTATTGAATCTTTAAAAAGAGATTACAAAACTTTACGAACTGGTAAGGTAAGTGTAAATATTTTAGATAACATCAAGGTTGATTACTATGGAACAATGACTGACTTATCTCAAGTTGGTTCTGTATTAGCAACTGATGCTACAACTATTACAATTAGTCCTTGGGAAAAAAATCTTTTAGGAACTATTGAAAAAGCTATTCAAACTGCGAATATTGGTGTAAATCCAAATAACAATGGTGAAGTAATTAAACTATTTTTCCCTCCAATGACAGTTGAGCAAAGACAAGAAACTGCAAAGCAAGCTAAAATTATGACAGATAACGCAAAAGTAGCAATTAGAAATATTAGACAAAATGCTAATACAAAAATTAAAAATATGCTAAAAGATAAAGAAATCACTGAAGATGATAACAAAAAAGCACAAGATGAGATTCAAAAAATCACTGATGGTTTTGTAGCAAAAGCTGATGAAACTTTAAAATCAAAAGAGAAAGAAATTTTAACGGTATAAATATGAATATAGAACAAATATATAAAGATGCTAGTGCTTTACTTGAAGGGCATTTTAAACTAAGCAGCGGTAACCATTCAAGATTTTATTTACAAAGTGCAAAAGTTTTAGAAGATCCAAAAACTGCAAAAGTTTTAGCTGAAGCACTGGCTTTAGAGATTAAAAAATCTGGTATTAAAATTGATGCTGTTTGTGCACCTGCACTTGGTGGATTAATTGCTGGATTTGCACTTGCAACAGCTTTAGATGTAAGATTTATCTTTGCAGAAAGAGCTGATGGAGAAATGACAATTAGAAGAGGTTTTGAAGTAAAATCTGGTGAGAAATATCTAGTTTGTGAAGATATTATAACAACTGGAGGAAGTGCTTTAGAAGCTGCTAGAGAAATTGTAAAAGGTGGAGGAGAAGTTGTTGCTTATGCAGCTCTTGCAAATAGAGGTTTCTGCCAAAGAGTTGGAAGTTCTATTGAAAGAAAAGATAACTGTAAATTACCACTTGATAAACCGCTTTTTGCACTTGAAGATTTTGCATTTGAAATGTATAGTCCTGAAGATTGTCCTATGTGCAAAGAAGGAAGTATAGCTATTAAACCTGGAAGTAGAGGGAACTAATGGCTAAATGGAGAGATGTAAAACAAAATAGAGGAAAAGAAGAGAAAACTAACTCTAACACAGTTTTACAAAACTCTTCAAAATATATGTCTTCGAAACTATCTTCAAGATTCAAAGCTTTTTTAACAGATACTTTTTTAATTACGACTCCAATTTTGTACATAGTTATCTATCTTGTTATGGGTAGTGGTCAAGAATTTGCTGAGAATAGAACTCTTGGTTGGGGAATTATATTTGCTATTCATTTTATAATCATTGCTATTTTTTGGCTAAAAAACGGTCAAACTCCTGGATTAAAAGCTTATGATTTAAAACTTGTAGATAACAAATCATTAGCTAGAGTTTCTGTTTTACAAGTAATTATTAGATATGCAGCTACATTAGCTTCTGTAATTTCAATATTCTTTATGTTTACCCCTTATACAAATAAAGAAAGAAAAACTTTCCAAGATATAGTATCAAATACAAAAATCATAGACTCTTAAATGCTATTTTTTAATCTATCTGCATTTTACTTTTTCTATTTTGCAGCAACTGGAATTTATGTAATATTTTTACCGAAAGTTCTAAATGATATTGGATATTCATATTTTGATATTGGAATAGTACTAGCAATTGCCCCTCTTATGAGATTTGCAGTACCTTTTTTATTTTTAAAACATATCAAACTTGATAATAAGATATTTATAGTTGCTTTAATAACTTCAATCGTTGGTGTTTCATGCTTTTATCTAACACTTGAACACTTCTTCTTGTTTTTGTTAAACAATGCAATATTAGCAGCTGCTTTATCACTTATTTTACCTTACCTAGAAGTAATTGCCATATCAAACTTAGGAAAAGAAGGATATGGAAAAACAAGACTTTTTGGTTCTATTGGTTTCATGGCTATTGCTATTGTTTTAGCAAAAGTTTTAACTTCTAGCTTTATTGCTATTCATTTTTATTTAGTTGTAATTGTTTTAACTGCTATTTTTTCTATAGTACTTTTAAAATATGAAGTAAAAAATGAAATTGAAACTCCAGATAATAAGAAATTCTCATTTTTTAAATATTTCCCATTTTGGTTAGCTCTATTTTTTATGCAATTTAGCTTTGGAGGGTTTTATAATTTTTTTACAATATATGAAACTGACCATGGAATGAGTCTTGAGATGACATCATATTTATGGGCTTTTGGTGTTATTTGTGAAATTTTAATGCTCTATTTTCAAGCCCCTATATTAAAAAAGAATTTAGAAAACTTAATAAAAATTTGTTTAGCAATAACAGCATTTAGATGGTATGTATTATATCTTTATCCTAATTCTCTTGAGATTGCTTTCTTCACTCAAAGTTTACATGCATTTTCGTTTGGATTATTTCACACAGCATCAATTATGTATTTATACAGTTTATATGAGAATAAAAAATTGGCTCAACAATTTATGTATGGTTTTGCATATGGATTAGGCGGTTTTTTAGGAGCATTAGTTGCTGGTAAAACTTACGGAGAGAATCTATTTTTATACAGTGCAATATTCGCAATGTTTGCCTTTATTGCAATGTATTTCATAAAAAAAGATAATTAAACCAAATCAAAGAATTATATTTATATTATATCCACTTACTCTTTTTAAATATAAAAAACTGAAATGTAACAACAAATAATAAAACTGTAGTAAAAATATAAAATGCATTTTCATTTTCTGCACCTGGAATTCCACCAACATTTATACCTAAAAGTCCAGTTAAAAATGTCAGAGGTAAAAAAATTGCAGAGATTATAGCCATAATATACATTTTACTATTTAGTTCTTGGCTAAGATTATTTACAAGTTCATCTTGAATTAACATAATTTTATCTCTAATAGTATCTAACTCTTCAATATGTCTTATTAATTGGTCATTCGTTTCTCTTAACTCTATTTTTTGATACTCATTTAACCATGAAATTTTTTCGTTATAAAGTTTTATTAAAGCTTCTTTTTGTGGACTAAGATATCTCTTTAATATAATAATTTCTCTTCTAATATTTAGGATTTCAACTCTTTGATTCTTTTTTATAGATTCTAAGATGCTATCTTCTAATAAATCACTTCTATCATGAATTTTATCTATAACACTATCAATTCGATCAATCATTTTGTATGTAAGTTCAACTAAAAATTCTGAAGGACTTTTTATTCCAACTCCTTTTTTTAACTCGTCAATCATCTCAATAACTGATAAAATAGTTCTTCTACTTGTACTTATTATCATATTTTCTGATATATACAATCTTATAGATTTCATATCTTCTGGTTTTGAATTAGGATCTAAATTTACACCTCTTAAAGCAAGAAGTAAATTATCACCTAAAACTATTGTTCTAGGTCTAGTCTCATCAACCAATAATGCATCAACAGCTATATTATCTATACCACTCTTTGTACTAATCCACTCTATTGCTTCTGCTTTTGTATAGTTAAAATGTAACCACAAAAGGTTATCATGTTTCTTATAATTATCAATTTCATTAAAAGCTATCTCTTTAGCAGACCCCTCTTTATCTAGTACAAACCCTATAAAATCTATATTTTTCATCCACTATCCTATTGTGTATACTATCTCTTTTTTTAATTTCTGTTCTTTAATTTCAACAATACTCAAATTTTCTATTTGTAAATTTAATAATTGTTCAAATGTTTTTATATTTTTTAAAGCAAGTAGTTTTAAAATCTCTCCCCTATAAGCTTTTGCAAAATGACTTACAACTTTTCCTTCTTTTATAAATTTCATTGTTAAGTAAGGCTTTTTTATAGTATAAAATTTTTCGTAAAATCCAGCTCTTAAATCTAATATATCTTCATCTAGAAGATAATTATCTAAGGTTTGGCTAAAATTATCACTATAAAACTTATCAATTTTTAGATTTTCAAAACTTTCACCCTGTTTTAACTTATAATCTGGAATAAAATCATCAGCTTTAATAACCCCAAAAATATTAGAAAATATTAGTGTATTTTCATCTATATATTTTTGTGCAGATACTTCCAAACTATTATAATTTAAATAATCATAAGCAACTCCTTCATATCTTTGAATTGCTTTCATTGTTGGACTTTTAAAAATATCTTGTTTATATTTTTCAATTACTTCAATTTTTCTTGTTCCAAAAAGTTTTTCCAAATCATTATTTGAAGCATTCTTTAAATAATTATTGTATTTTCCTAAAATTTCTAATCTTTTTTCAAAGAGTTCTGGAAATATAAAACTATTTTTATCAATACACTTAATATCCCCTCCGCCAATTTTTGTCTCACTTGGAGAAAAAAGTATCTTCATTATTATCCTTAAATCTATTCTACTTACAAACCTTATATAATAAAGGTTTACGAAAACTTATTATACAATTTAAGGTATAAAACGTCTATTTTAACTATACTAAAAGCCTACTATTAAAAAGAATTAATACATCTTCAAATCTAAAACTTTTAGTAAATACTATCTATATTGGAACAATATGAAAAAATTTAATTTAAAACAATACATTTTTATAATCCTTGGTTCTTTTTGTTTATCATTTGGAACAGTAACTTTTTTATCTCCAAATGAGATTATTACAGGTGGAGGAATTGGTATATCTTTATTACTCCATACAGTATTTCCATCTATTACTTTAGGTATTTTTATGGCTATAGTTAGCATTCCTTTTTTAATACTTTCATATATATATTTTGGAAAATACTATTTATTTAAAACTTTTATTGTTGTTATTTTACTATCAAGTTTTACAGATATTTTAAAAGAAGTTATAAAAATTAATGCAATTACACATGATATTTTATTAGCTGCAATTTTTGGTGGAATATTTATTGGTTTAGGTATTGGATTAATTATAAAAGGTAGAGCTTCAACAGGAAGCACATCAGTTATTGGAGAAATTGTTGCAAAGAAAACAAAGTTTAAAGCAGCAGAAGTTTTACTAGCTATTGATGCAATAATAATGTTTGCATCAATTTTTGTTTACAATGATATTGATAAATCTCTTTATAGCTTACTAAGTGTTTATGTAGGGATGAAAGTTCTTGATGTTTTACTTACAGGAAGACCTTCTAAAAAAATAGTAAATATAGTATCAACTAATATTGAAGTTTTAAAAGAACAAATAAGAGAGAAAATTGAAGAGCATGGAACAATTCTAAGTGGGATTGGATTGCATCAAGGACAACAAAAAACTGTAATATATGTTGCAGTTGATGTAAGTAAAATTGAACTTTTAAGAGAATTAATTAGAAAATATGATCCAGATGGTTTTATGATTATTGCAGAAGCTTCAGAATTCTTAGGAAGAGAGAATAGTATTTAAATAATACTATTCTAATTGTCTAAAAACTCTCCATCTAAATATAACCATAAATCATTCTCCTTTATAAATCTACTTTTTTCTATAAAAGATACATCTTTTTTATTTTGATAAAGTGTTGCTTTAAATGTAACAAAACTTTCTATATCTGCATCTATAAAATCTAAAATTTCTAATTTATCAAAAATTGTATCTGATGAAAAAAGCTCTATTTCCTTTTTCCAAATTTCAGTATTTATGGAGTAATCAATATTATCTTTATGTGTTGTTTTTATAATATAATCACTCTTTTTAAAAGCATATGCACTAAATCTAGATTTCATAAGTTCTAAAGCATTTGATGGATTTTTTATATTATCATGAAAAATTTTACAGCACTTCTTATATTTTATTAAACTTCCACAAGGACAAAGAGAATTCACGGTAAGTTTCAAAATCTTCCTTTAATTTTTGAAAGATTTTATCATAAATTTACAAACTAAAGAGATTTCACTTTAGTTTGTAATTAAAAGATTAGAATTTAAGTTTATTTTGAAGTTTACTATCTAAATCATTTACTTTGTCATCTATTTTTTTATTTACTTGTTTAGATGGCTCTTCTTTTAATTCAGTAGCTTTTTTTGATATATAATCTTTTTCTTTTACATCATTTTGAACATTTTCAACTACACCATCTCCAAAACCTTTTATATTTTTTAAATCTTCAGGTTTTGAAATTTTATTTAATTTTCTATATTCAATAATCTGTTCAGCTTTTTTCTCACCAATACCTTTTATACTCATAAGCTCTTCTTTAGAAGCAGTTTGAAGGTTAACTGCACCAAATAATAAACTACCACTTAAAGCCATAATAGCTAAAATATTTCTCATTTACACTCCTTAAAAATAATGTAAAAAATTATATCATAACTTTATAATTTTAGTAAGAGGTAATAAATTTTTTTAATTCTTCATGTTTTAGTATTTTTATAGTACCTTTTTCATTTTCAATAATTTCTGCTTTTTTAAGTTTTGCTAACTGTCTTGAAAATGTTTCTGGTGTTATATTTAAAATTTGTGCAATTTTCACTTGTCTTAAATTTTTTAGTATCTCTTCATTTTCATATAAAAATTTAGCAATCTTTTCCATACTATTTAGTGTTATATTGTAATTTATGAAATTTTCTAAAAATTTTATTTTTTTTGTAAGTGATTTTATAAAAAACATTGTAATTTCTGGTTTTAATAAGAATTCTTCCTTGAATTTTTTGTAATCAATCAATAACACATCAGAATCTGTTTCAAATGCACAATTTGCTAAAAAATTTATCTCCTCATAATTTACTATTTCTGCTATTAATGCTGGTCCCATTAAATTGTGAATTACAACTTCATTATCTTTAAAATCGTGAGTGTATAGCTTAACAATCCCTCTAATTAATAAATGTAAATATTTCGATTCTTCACCTTTGTAAAATAATATTTCGCCCTTTTTATAACTTTTTTTAAAACTTATATCTTTTAACCTTTTTAAATCTTCTTCTTTCAAAAAACTAAAAAAAGCATAATCATCATTTCGTTTAGCTCCTGATGTCATTTTTTCTCCTTCATTGATATTTATCAATTTTATATTAATGATTGTATGTAAATATGCTATAAAATAAAGTAAAAGAAACAAAATGACAAATGATAAATTTGAAAGTGAGATAAATACGCTCAAAAAATTTTATGAATTATACTGTAGAGATAAACATACAAATCAAGAATCAAAATTAGAACTTTTAAATTACAAAAATCAAAAGTACTTCTTATTATTAAGTTTATGTACGGAGTGTTATAAGGCTATATCTTACTCATTTAATAAATTAAAAGATTGTCCTCATGATATAAAACCAAGATGTAGAGCTTGCCCTACTCCCTGCTATGAAAAAGAAAAATGGAAAGAAATTGCAAAAGTTATGAAATATTCAGCTATTAAATTATCTCTTGGAAAAATAAAATCAAGAGTTATGAATCTGTTTAATTAAGTTACCAAATAATTTCTTTTTTATTCAATGTTTTTAAAATATCATTCGTTTTTGAGAAGTGTTTGCAACCAAAAAATCCTCTATACGCACTAAGTGGACTTGGATGAGCTGATGTGAGTATATGATGTCTATTTTTATCTATTAAATTGCTTTTTTTAATTGCTGGGCTACCCCACAATAAAAATACAATATCATTACAATTCTGACTGATATATTTAATAATATTGTCTGTAAATATTTCCCATCCTAATTTCTGATGACTTCCAGCTTTTGACTCTTGAACAGTTAAAACAGTATTTAAAAGTAATACACCTTGCTCTGCCCAAGTTGTTAAATCTCCATTTTCACAAACAGATTTTCTTCTTAAATCACTTTCTATCTCTTTTAAAATATTTTGCATTGATGGTGGATTTTTTATATTTGAAGGTGTCGAAAAAGCTAATCCTTGAGCTTGACCAACTCCATGATAAGGATCTTGTCCTAAAATTACTACTTTTAAATTATCTAACTTTGTTAAAGTAAATGCTTTAAAGATATTTTCTTTTTCTGGAAACACTATTGTTTCCTCATATTTTTTATCTATTTCATTTTTTAAATTTTTATAATAATCTTTTTGCTTTTCTAAAGCTATTACTTCTTCCCAAGTCATTTTTATCCTTTTAAATAAAAAAAGCTAAGGCTATAAAAACCTTAGCTTTAAAATATATCGTAAATTCTAAAATTATAAAACTGGAGATTTTATAACCATCATTTTTTGATTTTGCATTTCTGCCATAGAATCAGGAATTCCACCTAAACCTAAACCAGAAGTTTTAGCTCCACCAAATGGCATCCAGTCAACTCTAAATGCTGTATGATCATTTACCATAACTGCTGTTGCATTTAAGCTTTTAACTGCTTTTAATGCTGTATCAATATTTTTTGTAAATACTGCTGCTTGGAAAGAAACATCTAATTGATTTGCTCTTGAAATTGCTTCATCTAACGTTTTATATGAATATACAACTACAACTGGTCCAAAAATCTCTTTTTGAGAAATAATCGCATCATCAGATGGGTTAAGAATAACAGTTGGTTGGAAACATGAATCAGAAATTCTTTTTCCACCAGTTAAAATTTTTCCACCTTTAGTAACTGCTTCATTAACCCACTCTTCAACTCTATTTACTTCATTGTGATTAATTAATGGTCCAACTTCAGTTTTAGGGTCTAATTGATTTCCTACAACTAATTTTGAAGCTTTTTCAGCAATTTTAGAAGCTACTAAATCTGTTATTGATTCGTGTACAAAAATTCTTTGAACTGATACACAAACTTGACCTGCATGGTAAAATCCACCTTTTACAAGATCTGGAATCATGCTTTCTATATCTGCATCTGGCTCAACAATTACAGGAGCAACTCCACCATGCTCTAGTGCACTTCTTGTTCCTGGAGATGATTTTGAATTTAAGTACCAACCAACTG